>VOFG01002735.1_pt1 | contig 357933 bp, 336 predicted proteins | sample 5384171 | NCBI WGS metagenome assembly VOFG01 (sample SAMN12384726, study PRJNA508395) | human gut metagenome | isolation source: healthy gut F | host: Homo sapiens | reverse complement strand
GTTCGTCAAGGACAGAAAGCCCAAGGATGAAGATATGGACTTCTTTGATGATGAAGGCTACGAGGAAGAGCCGTACATCAACGAGGATGATGAGCCGCAGATTGCGGAGGATGCTGAAACGGATGGTGATGAAGATTGATCTTAGTCATTGCTGAAAAGCCCAGCGTTGCCCAGTCCATCGCAAAGGTGCTGGGCGCGACGTCCCGAAAGGACGGCTACATGGAGGGCGGCAATTACATCGTTTCATGGTGCTTCGGTCATCTGGTGGAGCTGGCAGACGCCAGCTCCTACGATGAGCGGTATGCCAAGTGGCGGTATGACGATCTGCCCATTGTTCCGGAAAGCTGGATGTTTGAGGTCACGAAGGACAAAGCTCAGCAGTTCAAGGTGCTGTCCTCTCTTATGAAGGACAAGCGCGTCACCGAGCTTGTCTGCGCAACCGATGCAGGACGCGAGGGTGAGCTGATCTTCCGGCTGGTCTACAACAAAGCCGGATGCACCAAACCCTTCAAGCGTCTGTGGATCAGCTCATTGGAGGACTCCGCCATCCGCGAAGGCTTCCAGCATCTCCGGGACGGCAAGGAATATGACCGCCTCTATGAAGCGGCACTCAGCCGCTCGAAGGCAGACTGGATTGTCGGTATCAACGGCACCCGCCTGTTTACCACGCTCTATCACAAGAAACTGGTGGTCGGGCGCGTCCAGACGCCGACCCTCGCAATGCTGGTGGAGCGCGACGGGAAAATCTCCACGTTCCAGAAGGAAAAGTATTTCAACGTCCACGTCGGCAAGGGCGATTTGACCGCCGATCTGGAAAAGGTCAAAACCGAAGAGGAAGCAAAAAGAATTGCGGCGGCTTGCGAAAAAAAGCAAGCCGTCGTTTCTTCTCTCAAGCGGGAGACGAAAACCGTCAATCCTCCGAAGCTCTATGATCTGACCACCTTGCAGCGCGAGGCAAACCGATACTACGGTTTCACTGCCCAGCAGACGCTCGATCTCGTCCAGACGCTCTACGAAAAAAAGCTCCTGACCTATCCGCGCACGGACAGTCAGTTCATCACGGATGATATGGAGGACACTGCCCGTCAAGTCATTTCTATCGTCTGCCGTCAGCTTCCGCTTTTCTCCGGCGTTTCGGTCACTCCGGACATTGCCCGTGTGACCGACAACAGCAAGGTCACAGATCACCATGCCATTCTCCCGACCGTTCAGATTGAAAAGCAGGATGTTTCCGTGCTTCCTCAGTCGGAGCAGAAAATCCTCAATCTTGTCGGGATGCGCCTTCTGTGTGCGACCGGCGAGAAGCACACCTACGCAGAAACGCAGATCACGCTCTCCTGTGAGGGCTATGCGTTCAAAACCAAGGGCAAGACCATCGTTCAAAACGGATGGAAAGCCGTTGAAGAGCTGTTCAAGGCATCTCTCAAGACGAAGGAAAAGGACGATCCCGTAAAGTCCCTGCCCGAAGTTCATGAAAGCGATATGCTGGATGGTGTGTCCGCCAGTGTCACCGAACACTTTACAACGCCTCCGAAGCAGTACACGGAAGATACTCTCCTGTCTGCAATGGAGACTGCCGGAAACGATCAGTTCGACGATGACACCGAAAAGAAAGGTCTTGGCACTCCCGCGACACGCGCCGGTATCATTGAAAAGCTGGTGAAATCCGGTTTTGCAGAGCGTAAAGGAAAGTCCCTCATTCCAACGAAGGACGGCTACAACCTTGTCTGCGTCCTGCCGGAACAGATCACCTCTCCCGCAATGACGGCGGAATGGGAAAACACGCTCATGGAGATTGAGCGCGGCAATGCGGATGCAGACGCTTTCCTCAGCGGCATTGTCCGAATGACCGGCGATCTCGTGAAAGCCTATCCGTTTCTCTCCGATGCCGAAGCCCAGCGTTTCGGCACGGGCAAGGAGGAAATCGGCAAATGCCCCCGCTGCGGCTCTCCGGTCTATGTCGGCAAGGGCAACTTCTACTGCTCGAACAAGGACTGCTCCTTCTGCCTGTGGGAAGACAACAAGTTCTTTTCCAGCAAGAAAAAGAAGCTGACCAAGAAGATTGCAAAGGAACTGCTGGACAAGGGCTGGTGCCGAGTGACCGGGCTTTACACGCCGAAGAAGCCTCAGTTCTACGATGCGGTGATCCGGCTGGATGACAGCGGCGGCAAATATGTCAGCTTCAAGATGGAGTTTGATAAGTAAAGGAGGTAGCAAATGGCTGAAAACAAAAATGCACAGCAAGTCCGCGAAATCACGGACAAGCTGGAACAGGGCATCAAGGAGCTTTTTGAATCCGAGCGGTTCAAGGAATACCTCCGCACGATGTCCAAGTTCTACAACTATTCCTTCAACAACACGCTGCTCATTGCGATGCAGAAGCCGGAGGCAACCTATGTTGCCGGTTATACCTCGTGGCAGCGCAACTTTGACCGTCAGGTCATGAAGGGCGAAAAGGGCATCAAGATTCTTGCACCCGCGCCGTACAAGGCGCAGGAAGAGCGTGAGAAGATTGATCCTTTGACGCAGAAGCCGGTGATCGGCGCAGATGGGAAGGCTGTCACGGAAACGGTTGAGGTCCTGCGTCCTGCCTTCAAGGTGGTAAGTGTCTTTGATGTTTCCCAGACGGACGGCAAGGAGCTTCCGGACATCATCGTCGATGAGCTGAAAGGCACCGTCGAAAACTACGAGGCGTTCTTCGATGCACTCAAGCAGGAATCTCCCGTCCCCATTTCCTTTGAGGACATTCCGGGCGGCGCAAAGGGATTCTTCTCGCCGGTTGAAAGCCGCATTGCCATTCAGGAGGGCATGAGCGAAATCCAGACGGTCAAGACCGCCATTCATGAGATCGCCCATGCCAAGCTCCACGCCGTCAATCCGGACGAGAAGACTGCCCCCGAAGAAAAAAAGGATCGGCACACCAAAGAGGTTGAAGCGGAAAGCGTAGCCTACACTGTCTGTCAGCGTTACGGCATTGAAACCTCGGACTACTCCTTCGGCTACATCGCCGGTTGGTCATCCGGCAAGGAAACCAAAGAACTGAAAAGCTCTCTGGACACCATCCGCAAGACGGCGGCTGAGATGATCGAGGGCATTGACGCCAAGCTCAAGGTGCTGCTGGCAGAGAAAGCACAGTCCGCAGAGAAGGAAGTCGAAGCTCCCATAAAGGAAGCTGTTCCGGAGGAAAAGCCGGAAGTCCCCATTTACCGCGAGACGGCGAATTACGCCTATGAAGCCGGTGAGCTGGATTCATATCGTGCTTCTCTCGCCGCAAACGTGGAATGCCGCCGTGCGATTGAAGCGGCGATCAGCTCTAACTACGGTGATAACCGACTGGATGCGGATGCTGCCGTGAAAAGCGTCCTTGAGCAGTTCTCTCCGGAGCGCGTCCGGTATGTCCTCGCAAACACCATTCAGCAGAAAGACTTTGACGGGCGCATTCCCCAGCCCCTCAAGGAATGGGCGAAGAGCGTTGATGTCTGCCCCGAGAATGCCTCCCGCTTCCTTGTGGATAAACCCAATCCCGGACTGACGGCACTTTTCGTCGATGCGTTCCGTCAGCAGACCGAACCTCAGAAGGAAGCTGTTTCTGAGAAAACAGAGGAAAGAGACCCGGAGGTTGTTGCGTGGGAGAACGATGAGATTACCTCTATTGAGGTAAAAACCGTGGAGGTCAAGTCTCCCTTTGCCCCCTTGCCGGAGGAAGCACCGAAAGCACACCGTCTGACTGCCGAAGAGAAGGAAATCAAAGCCGCCGTCATGGACACGCTCAAGGGGCAGATTGCCTATAACAATGACGGAATGCGGGCGTCCTATCGCGCCTCTAACCACTCCTTCAATCTGCTGGCGCGGAACGGCGTCAAAATTGATGGCAACACGGTCACGCAGAATGGTGAGCCGCTGTTCAAAATCCATCGCCGTCATGCGGCGCGGAAAACGCAGGGCTGTTACCGTGAGCTGATGCCGACGCTGGAATACGTCAAGCAGGAGCAGAAGCAGGAAAAGCCCTCTATCCGCGATCAGCTCAGGACTGCCGCAAAACAGCAGCCGGAGAAGAAATCTCCGGTCAAATCCAAAACGCACGACATGGAGTTGTGAGAAAGGAGACGCATGAAGAAATACACAGACGTTGACATCGTTGCGGAGCTGCAGAAGCTCGTGGACAGTCATGTAGACAGCTACAAGGAAGACTTCGACATCGACAAGCGCATCATCCGCCGCGCTGCCGAAAGCCAAAATCCCGAAGACAAAACGCTGATGTGGTTCTGCCGTCCGCATGGAACGCACTGCCTCAACGAAAATCAGGTCTTTATTCAGGGAACGCGGGATCACAACACCTTCCGTTTCTATGCGGAGCAGACCTACGACGAGTGCGTCGCCCGCGTCATTATCCCGAAAGCCGTTAAGCGCGGCAAGGTGTTCGGAGATGTCTTTGAGATCAATTACCGGGAACAGGCGGCAAACGTAGCGCAGAACTCGGCTGTGCCGGATCATGATCGGCTGACCTTCGCAGATGGCTTTGTACTGGAAGCCCCCTGCCGCAGCAGCTTCGATGCAGCAATGGCTCTGGTCGGTGAGCATGGCGGCGTCAAAACCCACCAGACGCTCCCGAAGGACGCGGATGCTCTGGCGGAAGTGCTGTCCAAGCAGAAAACCCGCCGTGACAGACTGCCGGATGCAGGAAGGACAGAGACGCTTTCGCCTCTGCCCGTTGCAGAACTTCGGAAGTACGAAGCGGTCAAAAAGGTACATCCCGACGCGCTGGTTTGCTTTGCCCAGAACGGCTATTTTGAGCTGTACGGCAAGGACGCAGAGAAAGCCGCGCCGCTTCTCGGCACAAAGCTCCTTGAGAAGAAGGTGCGTGGCAAGCCCTCCATGCCGGTGACTGGCTTCCGTGAAGCCGCGTGGGTAGCCGGTTCTCATAAGCTCTGGAAGTCCGGCGTGGATGTCCTTCTCAGCAAGGACGGCGAGACCTTCAAGGAACTCAAAGCCGCAGATTACATTCCTGTCGGTGCGACGCTGAATGTGGATGGCATCAAGTGCAGAATCGACGCGGTTGATTTTGCCGCTGATGAAGTCCGGCTGACGAACATCGAGGACAAGAACCGCCCCATCCGCTTTTCTGAGAGCATCCAGTATGTCCGCGTCTATGTGGAGGATGCCGGAACTGCCATCTACGACACCATCCCGAAGAAGCCCGCTGCCCGTGAATCCATCCGCGACAAGCTGAAATCCGCACAGAAAGCCCAGCCGCCCCACACACCGAAGCCGCAGAAATTGAAAGGAAAGGATATGGAACTCTGATATGAAAAACTTTACTGTGGAAGAAACCAACCTGATGTGCTGCTTCAACACGTCCAGCCGGAAGCGGCTGATCGACGATATGAAGAGCGTCACCCTGAACGACATGGACGGCGAGATCGCAGAGCTGATGTATAAGACCGTCCGGAAGCTCGAAGCCATGACCGACGCGGAGTTTGAGGAACTGTATATCATGCCGGACGGCATGGTGGATGACTGAAAGGAGGATGCCTATGCCCGTATTAGACGGTGATTTTGAAGCCTTCGTCACGAACCTTGGCAAGTACAACGAGGGTATGCTGGTCGGTGAGTGGGTGAAGCTGCCCACCACCGAGGAAGAGATGCAGAAGGTCTTTGAGCGCATCGGGATCGGCAAGCAGGATGAGTTCGGTCAGCCCTACGAAGAGTGGTTTATCACCGACTACGAATGCCCGATCTACGGCGTTCAGAAGATGCTTGGCGAGTACGAGAGCCTTGATAAGCTCAACTATCTCGCCGCTTTGATTGACGAGCTTTCCCTGAGCGATCAGGAAAAGCTCGTTGCCATTATGGAATCTGGCTGCGATGAGGTCAGCGACATCGACGATCTCATCAACTTGACGTTCAATTTGGACTGCTACGACATCATGCCCGGTATCAACGACGAATCCGACCTTGGCTATTATTACGCCCACGAAGCCGGTATCTACTCCGAAAAGGATCTCGGTCCTCTGGCAAACTACATCGACTATGAACGCTATGGGCGCGACATTGCAATGGATGAGCAGGGTCGCTTCACCGACGAGGGCTATGTCCGTGTTGCAAGCGAACGCTGGGACAGGCAGTTTAACGGGGAGCTTGATGATATTCCCGATGAATACCGGATTACCGGCTCAGGGGAAGCCGCCGAGCGTGACAGCACCATCGCCGTTCTCGTCGTTGAGCCTGGAAAGGAGCCTTATGTGAAGGAGATTGACTCCGGTCTGGAGTCCTTGCAGCATGAGGTCGGCGGCTGCATCGAGGCGATTTATCCCTACGAAGACCCTGTTGCTTTAGTCTGTAATGAGGAAGGCAAGCTGGAAGGGCTGCCCCTGAACCGCGCTCTGCGTGATGAGGACGGTGACATCTACGACGTTGTTGCCGGAACATTCATGGTAGTCGGCTTGACGGATGACAGCTTCGGTTCTCTGACCGTAGAGCAGATGCAGAAGTTCTCCGACCTCTTCAAAGTTCCGGAGCAGTTTGTTAAGTTGGGCGATAAGATTGTTGCGATCCCCATGATCTCGAAGGAGCAGCAGAAGCAGGAAGCTACCGAGCAGAAGGACTTTGAGATGAATGCCGACACCTCCGGTCTGACGGTTGCCGGTCACATCGGGACGTGGCACACCATTGACCAGCACGAAGTCGGCGGTCGCAGCTTTTATCTGATGGAGCATGACACCTACGGCGATGAAGCTGCCTGTGTCATTGTCGATGAGCGCGGCAAACTCGTCCTTGATGATGTCTACAACGGCTTTGACGATGACACACTCCGCCTTCTTGACCTTGAAGTCAAGGAAGTGCCGGAAATGCCCGATCCCGCGCTCTCCGTTCAGGATATGAAGGACTACGGCTACGCATGGGCTGGCGTTCTTCCCGCCGGTCAGGAGGCGGCTGAGAAGGCTTTGGAGAAGGGCTGCGAGGTTTACCGGCTCTATTCCGATAACACCGAGGGCTTGTGCGTGGATGCAAAGGAGATTGCCGACCATGCGGCAAAGGGCGGAATGCTTGGTATCAGCAAGGAAAGCTGGATGGCAGCTCTTGAGAAGGAAAACTACCTCAAGGCAGCGGAGATGTCGATGGAGGATGACTACGGCATGATTGATGGGATCATCAACAACGGTCCGAAGGAGGACAAGACCGCAGCGGTCAAAGCCCCCGAAAGGGGCGAAAAGTCCTCCATCATGGACAGGCTCAAGTCTGCAAAGGCTGAAAAGCAGAAGGAATGCTGCCCTCCCAAAAAGCACAAAGGAGAGATTGAGCTGTGAGCAGAAGTCAGAAATGGCGGCAGGAGTGGTCGTTCTTCATCGGGGACAGCGGACGCCGGAAGTATAACCGCTTCTGCGTCCGCTGCGTCCATAGCTGCAAGCAGAGCTTCCGTGCGGATCTCATCGCCTGTCCGCACTTCTCCCGCAAGGCATCGCGGTGTAGACAGTTAGGGGGCGAAAAAGCCCGTGATTGCAAGCCTCAGAGCGACGCAAATTGACCAACCTAAGTGATTGTATTCCCTGCGCAGTTTCTTCTTTAGCGCAGAAATAAGTGCCGATTTCGGCACTTGTTTGAATGCCCGGAAAACGAACCAAGAGCCTCTGTCGATGCCCGTTTTGGGTGTCGGCAGAGGCTCTTTTTTTGTATCTTTTCTGTAAATACCGTTGAAAATCACGCGCTAATACACAGCGTCACTATTAGCGTTTCTGTATAACTATGCCTCTAACCCATATAATTATCATGAGCGTTATAGAAAAGGTGTAGGTACGCGCTATGATTGACAAACGAATAGGTAAACGAGTAAAACAATGCCGGGAACGCCTCGGAATCTCGCAAGAAGAGCTTGCGGAAAAGACCGGGCTGACTGCAAATTATATTTCTACGGTTGAACGTGGTATGTCGTTTCCTCGCTGTGAGAAATTGATCATTCTTCTCAATGGGCTTGAGGTTTCGGCAGACGCGATTTTCTGTGACGTCCTGGAGCATTCGACAAGCTATAAATCGTCTGAACTCTCAGAGAAACTTGCTTCGTTGTCTCCGCAAGCGCAGAAGCGCATTTTGCAGATGGTTGAGCTGATGATCCAGCAGGAAACGGCAGATAATGGCTGAATCCGTCATGGGCTGTGTGATTTTTTCACGCAGCCTTTTTTCTTCCCTTATTTCGACAGAATCTTGCATATCTCCGTGCTATACTATGTATCAGAGACATAGAAACAGTCTCTAATACATAGTCAGGAGATGAAAAAGAAAATGAAGACCTGTGCTTTTACCGGGCATCGTCCGCAAAACCTCCCGTTTGGTTTCAATGAGGAAGACGAACGCTGCATAGACCTCAAAAAAACTCTCAGGGAGCAAATCATCAATCTCATCGAAAATGAAGGCGTCACGCACTTTATATCCGGAATGGCAATCGGTGTAGATATGTATGCCGCTGAGATCGTACTGGGACTGAAAGCGTCCTATCCGGGAATTACGCTCGAAAGTGCCATCCCGTGTGAAAGTCAAGCTGCAAAGTGGTCGGAAGCTCTGAGAGATCGGTATTTCGACATTGCGTCCAAGTGTGATAAGGAAACACTGATTCAAACCCATTACTCGCCCGACTGCATGGACAAGCGCAACCGTTATATGGTTGATCATGCGGATGTCCTGATCGCGGTTTGGGATGGAAGCCCCAGCGGAACCGGAAAGACGGTCAGATATGCTCATCAGCAGGGTAAATCTGTTACGGTCATTGACCCGGTTTCCCTTGATGTCACACAAGAATAAGGCAAATAATATCCCCTCTGAATCAAGCATTGTGAAAACCGTAAATTTACTTACGATAGTGAACACACATTGCACTGAACAGTGATTATTGGAAGCGTGTACGGTGTGTGCTGTCCCGTGAACTTTTCCACGGAATGCACTGAGTTTTCACGGCTTCGCAAAATGGAAAGCGCCACCCTACGAACAGTCCCTCGTCGGGAGAAAAATAAATCGCTGGAAACGGGAATGCCCCGGCACTGTGCATCTGGCACAGCGCCGGGGCATTTTTTCCATCACAGGAGGTCATTCAGAAGATTCATGCACTTAACCTTCTGTTGGAGGTTTGCACTTCCGTAGACATTCAGTGTGAAGGACACATTCTTATGACCGAGGATTTCAGAGAGCGACTTAATATCAAACTCCGGTATCTCAATCGCCCTGACTGCGAATGTGTGTCGGATCTCATGGAACTTCACCTTCTCCAATCCATTCCGTTTCAGGAAACGGGTGAAGAACTGTCGATAAGTACGAGGCTCTGTCGGCTTTGTTTTGCCGGTCAAGAAGTAGTGGTTAGGGTTATCCGTGTAGAACTTCTTGATAATGTTCATCAGGAGAGACGGAACAGGGATCGTCCTTGCAGAAGTTTTTGTTTTGGGCGGTCCGATGTGAAGATAGGACTCGCCCTTCTTTTTTTCATAGATGCGCTGGACAGTCTTATTGATGCTGATGGTCTTATCCGTCAACGAGATGTCCTTCATCTGCAATCCGCAGAGTTCTCCAATGCGTACTCCGGTAAAAAGTGCAATTAGAATGCCAGCGGTCTTCCTGTTCAAGTTCATGTAGATACACTGAATCAGAGCTTGCTCTTGATCTTTTGAGAGAGAAACTACCTTCTTAATGCCAAGTTCTTTCGGGTACTCGATGAGATCCCAGTTCAGCAGCGGAATCGCCCTTTCTTTGTACGCAAACTCCATTGAAAGTCTGAGAACGAGGATCACATCCCGGATGGTCTTTACCGTTAGCCCTCCGGTATTGTCCAACCTACCGGCATCATGGAGATACGAAATGTAGCTCTGGATGTCCGTTTCGGTGATGCTGCCGATCTTACGCTTGCCGAAGTATGGAATGAGATGATTTTCAGCGATCAGCGTAAAGCTGGCATGGGTTGACGGCGTGATCATTGGCTGCTTTTGATTTAGCCAAGTGTTCACAAGCGTCTTGAATTGTGTATTGTTAGTCATATTGACCACCTCCACGAACATTATCCGTTGGAGGGATAATCAGGGCAGTATATTCCTCAAGTAACGGTCTTGAGAAGCGTCCGAGATTAGCATTTAGAAACACAGATGGATCGCATTTCCCTTGTTGGAGACAGACTTCTCTTGGCTGCATTATCGAGCCATACTCAGAAAAGGTGTACGGAGAACATGACTATGAAGTTTTAACATCCTCTCGCGAAGGTCTTCAAAGACAAGAAGATCATTTTGGTTCTAAACAGCGGCATGATACAGACGGGTATAACATTATACCTTTTGGTTACTGCACATATCGAAACAGAAGCGATGACGGGAAGTTTGCATTTAACATCAATACCATAAGTGAAAAGGCTATCGTAAGTAAGTTTTATCCAGTATTCAGATTTACTAATGCAAATAGCACCTTCATGGCAGAGTTTCTTAATTCATCACCGCGTGTAAAGAAAAAGCTGTCAGTACTTGCAGTTGGCACAAGTCAGGTAGTTCTCTCATTTGAGGCTTTGAAGGCTGCAAAATTCGATTTGCCGTGTAAAGATGAGCAGGACAAGATTGCCGCCTTTTTGGAGTGCTTGAACACACGGATAGAAAATCAGCGCACATTAGTAGTCGCCCTCAAGAAGTATAAAAGAGGTGTCGTTCGCACTCTACTATCACCCAAACACTGCAAGCTCAAGAATGTCGAATGGACAACAGCCAAAATTGGTGATATAGGGACATTTATAAAGGGCGCACCGTTATCTAAGGCAGATATTTCATCCGATGGAACGCCATTCATATTGTATGGGGAACTTTATACAACCTATAACGAGGTCATATCCAAGGTGGTACGCAAAACACAAGCATCCGTAGATAAACAGTATTACAGCCAAATCGGTGATGTGATAATCCCCACCTCTGGCGAAACGCCGGAGGAAATATCGACCGCATCGTGTGTAATGCTCCCGGACATCATTCTTGCTGGTGATCTTAATATTTATCGCTGCACTCAAGTAGATGGGCGAATTATGAGCTACATTCTAAACCATGTAGTTAATGACAGAATTGCTCGTATAGCTCAAGGAAAGTCCGTTGTTCATGTTCAAGCGGCTGAATTATCCAAGATTGAAATAACTTATCCAGATCCGTTCTCTCAAAAAGACAATCATAGCAATTTTAGCTGCAATTTCAGACCGGATAGATCAGAGCAACGCAGAACTTAGGCTGCTGCACGAGCTGCGCAAAGCACTATTGCAGAAATTATTTATATGAATAAGCGTTGGAGCAATCCTTTTTTGTACTCAATAAAGCGATCATAAGACGCTACATGAGATGCTATAATACGATCTGTGGTTTCAAGAATGTCAACCGTCGCTTGCTGGTCATCCTTTGACGGGATCAGATAGCCGCTTTTTGCGATTGTTGACCACTCAGCACGAGGCATTTTCGTTCCAGAACTTACATTAGCTACTTTCATGAACGCCTCTGATTGAATCAGATAGAAAAGATATTTCGGGATCACGATGTCGGTTGGAATCAACGACCATATTTCTGATGAACAAACGCACTCCTTCTGGACGAATGCGTACTTTCTCAAATATGGGCGGAGTTTTCCAAACATTACATCTCCGGGCTTGCAAACTGTTTTTATGCTGTTTTGATAGTCGGCACAGGTTGATCCGATGATGCGTCCTGTTTCCTGCTCAATATGCTCAAGTTCGATACAGGCGGCATGAGCATTGCATTTTGGATCGTATTTCTCGCTTCTACGCACTGCCAATTCAGAAAAAGCATAAAAGTCAGCAGTTGAAAACATGGACACATTTTGCGAGAACACGGCAGAAAGCAGACCTCTTTTATACTTCTGGTCAAGCAAGCAGAATGGAGCTATATGACCGACAAAATCCCTTGCAGTAGCGGAATATCTCTGCTACCGCAAGGGATTTACCTTTGCTACAAGCCTCTATTTGATTGCTGAAATAGCCCTCAAGTAACGGTCTTGAGAAGCGTCCGAAACTCCGGTTTCCGGGCTTCGATGAGCCGTGGAAAGAAACGGCACTTTCAAGTGTCCTTACGGAAAGAAACGAATACGCTGAAAAGGACGGAACATACGAACACGCTACATTGTCGAAAGAAGGCATTTACGGAAAGACTGCCCGTTATGATCGAGATTTCCTTGTTTCAACTGAAAATAAGAAATACAAGGTTACACATTTGGGAGATTTGTGTTACAACCCAGCAAATTTGAAGTTTGGGGTAATTTGCTTAAATACATATGGAGATGCTATTTTTTCTCCAATCTATGTTACATTTGAAATTGACGCTTCCTCTGATCCTGATTTTATCGGTGCGTATCTCACACGATGGGACTTTATCAACAGGGCTTTGAAGTATCAGCAAGGAACAGTTTATGAAAGAATGGCTGTTTCTCCTGAAGATTTTGTTTCGATAAAGTGCTGTTTCCCTCAAAAGGCTGAACAAACACGCCTCGCTGAGTTCATAACCTTATTGGACAATCGTATAGCTGCACAGGGGAAATATGTTGAATCCCTCAAGAAGTATAAAAGAGGTGTATTTGAGGCTGTTTTCTCTCAAAAACTTCGCCTTGTCCCAACGGAATTGCAAAAACCTTGGAGGCAATACAAGCTATCCGACTTTGCTACAAGAGTTACCCGAAAAAATGGCAATCAAACGGATATTCCTCTAACCATTTCAGCCCAATATGGACTTATAGACCAAAGGGACTTTTTTTCAAAAATGGTAGCAAGTACAGATATGAGTGGTTACTATCTTTTGCAGAAAGGCGAATTTGCCTATAATCGCAGCACATCCAATGAATATCCCTTCGGCTCAATTAAGAGGCTCGAATTATACCCGATGGGCGCAGTATCTACGCTTTATCTCTGCTTTGCTATCAAAGAAGAGGTGGTTAATAGTGATCTTGCAAAGTGGTATTTTGAGTCATCGCAATGGTATAAAGGCATAAACAATATTTGCGCAGAAGGAGCAAGAAACCACGGCTTGCTAAATGTCCCGACGGACGGATTTTTCAACACAGTTCATACTCTACCAAGCGATCCTAACGAACAACTTGCTGTTGTTGATTATCTCTCAAACATTCAAAAGAAATATGAAGCTGCCCAAAGGTGCTTACAAGCTATCGAGAATCTTCGTTCCGGACTACTGCAACAGCTCTTCATATAAAAAGTTGTTGTAACAAGCCGCTTCTAAGATCTATAAGGTCTTTTGTTGTATGCTTTGCTGCGTCAATACGATCATCTAACGCCGACATGATAGAAGCAATACGAGCCTGCTCTTGCAGACATGGAACGATTATTTTTGTTTTTATAATTTCGCTCTTACTGATAGAAGAAACCTTTGTTCCTTGAATCATCGGGTAAAGCTGATTCTTGAAGTAATCAGAGTTGAAGTAGTAACCAAGATACATCGGAGCGAAAGAATCTTGAGGACGGCATGGAATAGTGTGCAGTCCGGACAGAGCAGCAATATTCTCTGCTCCTATGATTTCGGTGGATTTTCCTACGGTGTAATCCTCTGCTGTATCAGCGAAAACCACATCGCCATTCCGCAAGTAGCTTAAAGCAGAAAACTTGGAAATATCCTGTTCGGCGTTTATAACAGGTACATTTTCACTATGAAGATCAAGAACTGCACCATATTTAATCAGGACATCACCGTAGTGAATATTTCTAACTCCATTGCCACCAACAGACAGATTGTCTCTGGAAAAAGTGTTGTTTTGCAAAATAGTCATCATATCGCCAAAGATGCAGAGCCGACTTTCACTTCCTGCGGATAGACGGTCAAAAAGGGAGTTGGATAATCCTCTTTTATACTTCTTGAGGGCAATTATTAACTGTCGCTGTTTCTCGATCCGATTGGATAGGAGTGTCAATAGGTTTGCGATTTTCTCCTGTTCAGGCAATGAAGGAAGGAAGAGTGATTGCCCATAGAGAGTGTCCCACTCAACATTTCTTCGACATACACTTGCCCCTACGGTTGTCGCATTATAGAAGAATCGTTTCGCAGCATCGGACTTTATCCATTGGGCTATTAAATCAATAGAACATCCAGAAATGTCATAAGTTTTATATGCAGGAGAAACCATGCCGTGCTCAAAGCGCTGATTTACATTGGCATTTCCTAAATGAAGATTCTGCGTTGACAACACCATTGTTCCATATTTTATCTTTTTATAGCCCTTATTGCTTGCGCCACGCTGATGCCCAAAAAGCTCTGTGTTTAGGAACATACCTTCAATGGCGGCAGATAAAAGGACATCTTCATCCTCTACCTTGGTACGATTGCTAAACTCGTGAACAAGATCTCCAAATGCCGTTGCCTTCCACGGCTCATCGAAGCCCGGAAACCGGAGTTTCGGACGCTTCTCAAGACCGTTACTTGAGGATACATTTGCCATAATTATTTGCCCTCCACATCAAAGGGGAAATCAAGTCCCAGCTCATCGAAAAACGGTTTCAGTTGTGCGTCGATGCCTTTGATCTCAGCCTGAATATTGCGGATTTCTGCTGCAACAGCATTGAGGTCGATTTCCTCTTCCGGCTCAAAGGTATCAACATAGCGAGGAATGTTCAGATTGAATCCGTTCTCCTCAATCTCCTGCATAGTGGCAACATGGGCGTACTTATCGACATCCACACGATGCTCGTAGGTTTCGACGATCTTATCAATGTCGCACTCACGAAGGATATTCTGATTCTTTCCGGCTTCAAAGTCGTTGGACGCATCAATGAAGAGAATGTTATCCGAATTGCCGTTGCGCTCCCTCTTGAGGACAAGAACACATACCGGAATGCCCGTGCCAAAGAAGAGGTTGGCAGGAAGACCGATAACAGCATCCAGCACATTCAGCTTTTGGATCAGGTGCTTACGGATCACTTCTTCGGCTGCACCACGGAACAGAACGCCGTGAGGCAGCAGAACAACAGCTCGTCCGTCTTCGTCCATGTGGTAAACCATGTGCTGCACAAAAGCAAAGTCAGCCTTGCTCTTAGGCGCAAGTTTGCCGTATTCATTGAAACGCTCGTCCTCCATGAAGTGCATATCAGCAGACCAATTTGCAGAATACGGAGGATTTGCAACCTGAACACGGAACTTCATATCTCCGAAGTAGTCATGCTCAAGTGTATCGCCATTGTAGATATTGAAGTTACGATACGGGATGCCGCGAAGGATCATGTTCATTCGGGCAAGGTTATAGGTCGTCGAGGTCAATTCCTGACCGTAGTAATTACGCACATTTGCATAGTTCTTGAGGCGAAGCAGCAGAGAGCCGGAACCGCAAGTCGGATCGGCTGCGTCCTTAACATCGGTTAAGCCAAGACAAGCAAGGCGGCACAGCAGCTCGGCAGGACCCGAAGGTGTGTAGAACTCACCGGCTTTCTTACCGGCTGTGGCAGCGAATTGACCGATTAGGTACTCGTAGGCATTGCCCAACACATCAATCTTCGTGTCATCCACGCTGAAATTGATCTCGTCCAGCGAAGCAATGATTTTCGCCATGACAGCACTTCTGTCTTTAACGGTATGCCCCAGCTTCGTAGAATCGAGCTGCATATCGGAGAACAATCCGTCAAAGTCTTCCTGCGAATCGTTGCCGATAGTGGATTCCATCAGAGCGTTGATTGCTTTCTGCAAGAACTCAATGTCGAAGGAACGGTTCTCAACCATCTTGACCATCTTGCGGAACAAATACTCCGGTTCGATGATGTAGCCGAGGTCACGCAGAGCCTCTTCTACGATGGCAGCCTTGTATTCATCGTCATTCCAAGCATCCTCGTAGCTGATATTATCGTCTTTGAGAAGATTAACCATGTACTTCTCGGTCTTGTCGGAAAGGTAGTAATAGAAGATCATGCCCAAGATATAGTTCTTGAACTCGTATGCCTCCATGTTACCTCTCAGGGCATTTGCCATCGCCCATAGTTTGTTGCAAAGCTCTTTCTGGTGAGCCTGAATAGAATTATCCATTGTTCTCTCTCCTTATTGGTATTTCTCGGTGTGCTGCCGGATAAATTCGACGATCCGGTTGACCAAAGACCTCTTCTTGAGCAGCGGCATAGGCTTCTCAATACGGTCACGGATGTTTCCTGCATCCATTGTGCCGGAGAACTCATACTCAGAGATGATGTCCGTAAGCATGGAAGAATCAATATCCTCAGTCTTTGCGAAAGCAACGATCTCTTCTCGTTTCGCTTCATTTTCAAAGTCGTTGTATGCAGCGTCAATCTCATCCGCACTTTCAAGACCAACAACGACACGATCCAAGAACGCTTGAAGAATTTCAACCTTGCGAAGCAACTGCGGATTATCCGTCCTGCTCAATTCTTCCTTGATGTGCTTGATGTCGTAGTCCTTCTGCTTCTTGTCATCAAAGTGAATGTTGCGTATCAAGTTCATGATATAGGCAACATTGATACGGTCACTCTCCATGATCTCAATGCAGAAGTCCACATCATTCAGGACAGATACGACTTCTCGATCAGTTTTTTGCCGGGAGTAAAGCATCAGATACTTGCTCTTGTAGTCCTGATACTCCTGCTCGGACATGATGAGCGCATCCTGATCAAAGCTGAACTCAATGAATGTCTGCAAAGATTGGAGGTATTTTGTCAGCTCACGGAAAGTGATGACAAATTTCTTCTGGTCATCCTCGCTCTGCATGGTATCGACGGACTCAGGGTAGAGTGCCACTTCCTTGAGCTTCATAACCATTTCATTGAACTTCTCAACAAAATACTGATAGCCCGGAACGACAATGCCGGAGGTGTCCTGACTCTTGGAGAAGAGCGTCAGTGCGTCATCTGTCCGTTTCTTGAGGTTGCGGTAGCAAATGATGATACCAAACGGTTTCGTTTCTTTCTCGACACGGTTCGTGCGAGAATAGGCTTGCAACAGATCATGATACTTCAAATCCTTGTCCACATACAGCACAGAGAGTTGCTTGCTGTCAAAGCCGGTCAGGAACATATTCACGACGATGAGAATGTCCAGCGACTTAGTTTTCTTTCCTTTGACTCGATCTGAAATATCCTTGTGATACGCAGAGAAGGTGTCGGTAGAGAAATTCGTACCGTACATCTCGTTATAGTCCTTTATGATACGCTCCAAGGCATCTCGGCTATGCTCATCCTTGCCCTCAGCATCTTCGTTCTGCCCATAGGAGAAAATGCCGCTGATGTTCAGATCGTGTTTGATCTTCTTGAAGATGTCGTAGTATTTGACAAGAGCTTCAATAGAGGAAACAGCAAAGATAGCCGTGTACTGACCATTTCTCGTTTTGGCTTTGTGGTTCTGGACGATGTGGTTTGCAATGAGGGACATTCTCTCATCCGACATATAGAGTTCGCCAACATCAATCGCGTCAGCCAATGTCGGATCGTCCCAGTCAAAATCGCCTTCCATCGTCTTTATGTACTCAATATGGAAACCGAGGACATTGTTATCGAAGATAGCATCCTTGATCAAATAGTTATGCAAACATTCCCCAAACAGCATTTCGGTGGTCTGCGTGATCTTGCCCTCCGTCTTTCCGTTCACTTCAAAACGGGGCGTACCGGTAAAGCCAAAGAACTGCGCTTTCTTGAAATGCCGAACAATATCCTTGTGCATATCTCCGAACTGGCTGCGGTGGCATTCGTCAATGATGAAGACAACCTTTTCGTCACGGTATGCGTCCATTACCTTTTCGTATTGAGGACGCTTAACGGCATTTGCCATCTTCTGCATCGTCGTGACAATGAGCTGCCGGTTCTTATCCTTCATTTGCCGCACAAGAATGTCTGTGCGATCTGTGACATCAACAGAGCCAGCCTCAAACTTGTTAAACTCTTCGGTTGTCTGAGAGTCCAAGTCCTTACGGTCAACAAGGAAGATAACCTTCTTGATATTCGGATTAGCTGCGAGAATCTGAGCAGTCTTAAAGGATGTCAGCGTCTTTCCTGCGCCGGTGGTATGCCAGATATAAGCATTGCGATTTGTGAGCGTAGCCTGTCTTATAAGGGCTTCTACGGCATACACCTGATAGGGGCGCATAACCATCAGAATCTTATCCGTATCGTTCAAAATGGTATAGCGTGTCAACATCTTGATGATGTGATCCCTTGCCAGAAAAGAGATTGAGAAGTCCTTCAGGTTGGTAATACGGATGTTGTTGAAATCCGTCCAGAAGAAGGCGAGGCTATACATCAAGTCCCTGTCGGAGTTGGCAAAGTATTTGGTATCAACGCCGTTGGAGACAATGAAAAGCTGAATGAAGTGATATAGCCCGTTATAGGAGTGCTTCTTATAGCGCATGACCTGATTGACCGCCTCTCGAATGTCAATACCTCTGCGCTTTAGCTCGACCTGAATCAACGGCAAGCCATTCACAAGAATCGTCACATCATAGCGGTTGACATACTTTCCTACAACCGTTGTCTGATGCGTTACTTGGAAGATATTCTTGGTATGATCCTGATCGAAGAAAGACAGGTAAACCTTCGTCCCGTCCTCACGCTCAAGGACAAACTTGTCTCTCAGAATTTTTGCACTCTGGAACACGGACTTTCCAAGCATGAGGTTAAAGATACGCTCCCACTCTTTATCGATGATAGGCGTATCAAGTTTGGGCGCATTGAAGGCTTCAAACTGAACTTTGAAGTTCTCCACCAATGCGTCATAATCAGGAATATCGACTGTGCTGTATTCCTGCTTGTTTAGCTGCTCTATGAATTGCTGCTCAAGAGCCGCTTCGCTTTGGTATGCCATATCTTCATCTCCAATACTTGAGGATCATTTTTGGTTGCCAACCGATCCTCTTTTTATTTTATCACAGCAACTGTCCGATATAGCGGACTCATTTTCGTCTTATTTCCAATGTCACATCGCCATTATCCGCAATGGACATTTGCATCGTTTTCAAATACTTGTCCACAAACTGTTTCTGTTCCGAAGAACTCATTTCAATTCGAGTCGCTCTTAACGCCTCTGTGAACATCTCGTAGATATTCAGCCGCACCGCCTGGTCTATGTAATGATACATCTCTTTGAACAGTGCGCCGATCTTAATATCCTCTGCATTGCCGGAGTAGAAGTCATCAATGTAGCAATAGAATATACCGGCATTGACAAGTGCGTTCTTCAAATCTGATCCGCAGTTTTCGCGCTCTATCATGACAAGGAACCGAGCCTCCGGTAAAGAAGAAATCAGCCCCCAATAGTCGGAGTCGCTGGACACCAAAATAAAGGAATCCACATTGTTTTTGTAATGCTCCTGACAAGTTCGGGCAATCAGCATCACATCAACCAGAGACTTGTTCTGCTTTACCCGTTCGGTCATCATGTGTTCGACCGGGATGTGGGTAAAACTATTCAGAATACGCCAAGCAGATGCACTATGCACATCATCAAACAGAATGATGGATGCTATCTTTTGTGTGTACTGATAGTCAAGATTCTTGAGCGTAGCGCAGAGCTTGTACGGATCAGAATTTTCACAATCTACCACTACAACAACCTTTTCGCTGCTACCAATAAACTCGTAGATGCTTCCTTTAATGTAACTTCCAGCATCAGAAACTTTACTGTACTCTGTAAAGTAGTCACCGTTCATTTGATAAAGCAGCGTCACGAATTTTTTATCGTTATAGAGCAGATTACCGACATCCTCCGGTTCCCAGTTTATATACATCTGGTAAGGATAAAAGAGTAAATGAGCGTAATAAATATCTGCTGCTGCTTTTGTCCCTTCCTCTTTCAAGCCATCTGGCATGAGAAAGAGGTTTTTTACATACAGCCAATTCAGCCAAAGAGGAAATAGCTTCTTGCAATTATTGATCCGATCAGAAATCAGCTTGTTTATCTCAACGATATGCTGACTTAGCTTCGTGCTGGACTTCTTTATAAAACTAACGCCATCCGCATTTAGTTGTTGAAGGCTATCCTGCGGCACATATTCCGGCATACTGCTGATTGAGAGATAACTAAACTTCATGCGCTCGTTGATATGCTTGAAGTTTCTTTCAATCGCTGTCCTTATGATACACAAATGACGGATTATCCGTGCCGTTTTGTCTGCATCAAGTTTTTCGTATATCTCTATCTTGGGTGCTTCATGCTCATTATCAAAAATGCGTTTCGGAACACCAATCAAATATGCAACCTTAGAAACAATTTCATAGGTGCTGTCTTTGTAGGTGACTCGATCATCTGTGGGAAACGCCGCCGCTTCAACGAGGACATTTTTCTCAGTCACAGCATTCTCAAGGACATCCATATATGCTCCTTTCGCTGAGATTTTTTTCTCTACCTATAACAAAATAGCCGCACGAAGACTCGGACCTATTTCTTGCCCGTTCGCACAGCTTCACATATATCTCCAATGTCACAATCCAAATAGTCGCAAATGCGCAGCAGAACAGAGAGGGCTACATCCTCGTTCTTATTGAGCTTACTCATCGTACCGGGAGACAGTTCTATATCCTTGCGCAAAGTGGATCTCGGGATCTCTCTTTCAATGAGCATTACCCATAATTTCTTATAGCTTATCTTCATAAAAGCACCTCTCTCAAACGTTTATAGTGAGACTCATTATATTATACACCAAACGCTTCAAATTTTCAATATGATGCTCCAAAAATTCAAAATATATTTCAATTTCATGGAGTGCATCACGGAGAAGAAAGCCTGAGCCGATTTATTCATACGGCTCAGGCTTTGATGGTTATTCCAACTCGGTGCTTTTTGCTTTTTCATGCTCCTGTGAGAGTGTCGGGCTGAGGAAATCATCCACATTTGCCTTCAAAGTGTCGATCGACCGAGCTTCCTTTTTGAGCTTCGCACGTTCATCATAGAGTCGCTGCTGCTCTTCAAGAAGTCTCTGCTGTTCCGCTTGCAGCGTCTTCAAGCTCGGCAGTTTTTCATCGCCCTGCATGGCAAGCAGTGTACCTCTTGCCGCCTCGAAAATCACAAGCTCGGCTTCATGCTTTGCCTTGAAGCTCGGCTTGTCTTTCGTCTTCTGGAAGGCGTCATATACGGGCTTGAGGCGCTGGTAGTTTGAGATGTTTTTGATGAGCGGCTGGACTTCCCGTAGACGCGCTTCAACGCCTTTCAGCTCCTTGCCGGTGCGTTCATAGGAGCTGTGAACATCCTCGACCTTCTTCTCAAGATCGGCGTATTGAAGCAAGTTGTTTTCCGTGAGATAGTTGAGTGTCCGTGCCGCTTCCTTGAGGATAGTGAGCTTTGCTTTATGCTCGTAACCCTTGCTGTCGATGAGCCTGATCCGCTCCTGAATATCTCCGATAAGAGAGATGCCCTTCGGCGTGGCTTGTCTCTGGCTTCTTCGGGGCGTCCGTCCGGCAATTCGTTCCTTGATGCGTTCCTCGGTGTAGTTCTCTCCGATAGTTTTAGACCGGGTAAACCGCTCCTGACCTTCAGCACGGAAGGAGATGTATTTGCCGGTCTTGATTTCATAACCGGCTTCCTGCATGAGCCGCAGAAAGTCATCGTAGTCCTTCGCTGTGATGACCAGCCGGTCGATGGTTTGCTTGAGCTTTTGCTTCCAGCTCGTGCCGCGTTTGGCTTCGGTGTATTCCTTGTAGTCCATGCCCTTGTTCTGCGATGGAGGGATCACAGACAGCCCATGTTCCTTGCATATCTCATCACTGAGTTGACGCAACTCCCGATAGGTTCTCCTGTTGCTTCGGTAGGCGTGGAAGTCCACATAGTTCACGGCATTGAAGATAATGTGATTATGGCAATGCCCCTTGTCGATGTGGGTAGCAATCACATACTCGTACTTGCCCTTGAGCCATTCGTCCGCAAGCTGCTTCCCGACCTCGTGAGCTTCTTCCGGCGTCACTTCACCGATGTCAAAGGACTGGATCAGATGACGGGCAAGCACCTTCGGCATCTGCGTTCCTTGCTGTACTGCAAGGTTTCTCGTCCATTCAAATTCTTTCGCCGCCGCATCGCTTGCAGCACACCCGAAGGACGAAACATAGAAGGCATCGTCTGTCTTCTGCGGGTCGAGAATATAGGCAAGAGCTTTATTTACAGTTCCTCGGATTGGCTTGATTTTAGTAATTGCCATATCTCACCCTGCCTTTCTTTCAGCTCTGCAATATCGTCTGCATAGAAGTGTCCAGTGGAGTTTATGCGGCGGCAAATCTGATTGATATTTGAGGCAACACGGCTGACTGCGGCGGCAAGTTTCTTCTGCTGCGTGTAGTCTACCTTGATGATATAGCCGTCAATCGCCATCTTCCGGAGATATGCTCCCATGTTCTTTGTTCCGAGCTGCGCCATCTTTGCCTTGATGATTCTTTTCTCATCGTCGGAGACGAAGAAGAGTACCTGATTTGGTCGCGTTCTGTTTGCCATAGGCGTTCCGTCCTTTCGTAAAGGAAGAGGGTTTGGGAGACTTCCCAACAAGCATTTTTTCGATTAAGGGGAGGGTTTCCTTAATTGGAAATCGCCGTGTGTATATACACCGGCTGTGCTTGCTATTCTCTAAAATCGTATTCCCTCGTAGAGACCCCTCGTAAAATACCCCTTCACTTTACAACGGACATTCTTTGAGAAAAAAACAGGGGTCTATGAGAAGAAATCTCTTATTTCCTTGACTCGTAGTCCTCGTCGATACGCTTTTTCCAATTCGTACCCAGCGGTACGCTGCATCGGACAGCGGAAACCGCTTCGCTCAGAACTTCATAGTTGAGTTGCGTTCCCTCATGGTCAGAGTGGTAGTTGACCGCTCGGTCTGCTCCAATTCCGAAATGCCTTGCCGTCTCAACTGCGTCGATGTTTGCACCGAGGAACAAAAACTCCCAGCCGTACTTTTCCTTCTGACGCTCAATCATCTTCTTGACCTTCTCGCTGTCATAACGGCGGCTTGCATTCTCCATGCCGTCCGTTGTGATGACGAACAGCGTATGTTCAGGGACATCCTCATTTCTTGCGTACTTGTGGACATTCCCAATGTGATGAATCGCTCCGCCGATAGCATCCAGAAGCGCGGTGCAGCCGCGAACGGAATAGTCCTTGTCGGTCATCGGCTCGACCTTTTGAACCGGTATGCGGTCATGAATAACCTCGCTCACGTTGTCAAAGAGGACGGTAGAGATCAATGCCTCACCATTCTCTTTTTTCTGCTTTTCAATCATGGAGTTGAAGCCTCCGATGGTGTCTGCTTCCAGCCCGTTCATAGAGCCGCTGCGATCAAGGATGAATACAATCTCCGTCAAGTTCTTTCTCATGTTCAGTACCTCCGTATATAAAAAATATGACTGCTTGGTGTCTCACCTTACAGTCATATTGTACTTCGGTATTCACTTCATTTGGTCGCATGGCAAGCGACATTATTCCAGCGATGAGAACAGCTCTCCGTCAATACTTAGAACGTCATCCGTCGGAATCCTTGTGCCGTCCCGCATGGTGATTCGCCGCTCAAAATCATCGATCTTTTTGACTGCGCCGACTGCTGATACATATTTTCCGCCAGCCTTCCGCTCATCAGGCTGGAAGTAGGTAATGGTAACTTCCGGTGCATCATCGAGGGCCTCTATGAGAAGCTGATACTTCCTGTCCAATGCGGTCAGCGCTTCCTCGTCAAGTTCAATCCTTTCGTCGGTCAGACGCCCGGTTTCCTGATGGCGGAGTCATATCCGGTCAGCGCAGCAAAAGGGGCAAACTGCGCCGCCCGTTCGAGTTCCGACATTTGCGGTCTTGCCTTCGAGACATGATGAGGCCGATTGATGATGTCCTCGTATAAATCCTTCAATTATTTTCTCTCCGCTTCGATTTGTTATAGTGCATCTTTCGGACAACTCTTAACGCACTCCATACATAAAATACACTCTGTTCCGTTTTTCCGTCTTCTTGAGTTGTCGGTTACATCCACATCCATAGGACAAACTTTCTTGCATTTACCACACGATACGCACTTGCTTTTATCACACTTAATTCTGAATAATGCAAAGTAGCTCATCGGTTTCAAAAAGATTGTGATCGGACAGATATATTTACAAAAGGCTCGGTTATCCTGGAAGCCAATAGCAAGAGCGATCCCCACAATGTAGTAGAGTGCATTTCCAACGATGAACGCCCAGAACATGATACCTTCAATATTCGCCACATCAGCAATAAATAAAGCCGCAACGAAAACAAGGGCAACAAGGAAAACGATGTATCTGATCCATCCAATTTTTCGCCTTTTATGATCCGGTGTTTTATACGGAAGGAAGTCAAGTACCATTGCTGTCCAACACGCATAGCCACACCATCCACGTCCGAAAATCAGCGGTCCGAAAATCTTTGCTACGGCATAGTGGATTGTCGCAGCTTCAAAAACACCAGTGAAGAGATAATACCAAAAACCCTCAATCTGCATATTCTCATTACAGATAAGCCCCAAATAGATGAGCATATAGAGACCGACAAGAAGCTGTACAACACGCCTTGCGTGTTTATAATTCTGTGCAAAGAGAACAAGCCCCAATGTGATGGATATTCCAATATAGCTGAAATTGAACAGATAGAAGATATTATTCTTTGTCAACCATAGCGTAATCGCAACAATCTCAAAGACAACCAGCACGAATGCTGGAAGTATGTATCTTTTCAAGCTGTTTCGCTTCATGCCTTATGTCCCCCAATCTGCGCATTACGGTCTTTCGCGGTTGCGCCTTCTTCAAGATTCATCGCCTTGAGGATGGCGTTCTTGCCGTACTTCTTCTTGATGGCGAGAGCCGCCTTCTGGATTTTTCGTTCCCGTTCCAAGGCGGCAGCTTCGGCTTTCTGCTTTTCCTCTTCGGCGGCATAGTCGGTAAAGAGGTCGAGCTGGACTGCACTGTCATTTTTCTTCGGCGCGTCCGTTTCCGGCAGGACATGATTTGCCACAACATACATACGGCGGATAAGCAGATTCTTGTCCACGATCCGGTCAAACAGCGCTGACACAGCACACATTATTTTGCGGGTAGAGGATGTGTGACCGTCGAGGTTGATAGAGCCGTGCGCCTGTTTCGGAATCTGCCTCCCATAATGATCTGTCTCCACCGCGCCGTGATACTTTGCCCGTCGTGCCGGATCGGTCAGGTTCTCAATGTCGTAGCCAACTGTGAGAACCATCTGATCAGTGACAAGCCCCTTGTCCACCAAGTCCAGCACAAGCAAGTCCGTCATTTCCCGCACAACCAGCTTCGCCTTCTGCGGCTCATAGGGGCAGTGCAATACCTGACCGGAGCTGAGGCTGTTGGAGCTGGGACGGTATGCCTTGATTGCCTCAATGGTGGTCGGTTCCCAGCCCCACGCATGGTCAATGAGCAGTTCCGCATTCTTGCCGAACAGCTTGTAAAGCAAGTCCTCGTTCCGCTCTGAACAAAGGGCAACATCGCCCATCGTGAACATCCCGTTCTGCTCAAGTTTCTTGGCAATGCCTCGACCCACGCGCCAGAAGTCCGTGAGGGGCTGATGCGTCCAAAGCTCACGCCGGAACTTCATCTCATCCAGCTCTGCAATGCGGACGCCGTTCTTGTCGGCGGGGATGTGCTTCGCCACAATATCCATTGCCACTTTGCAGAGGAAAAGATTCGTGCCAATTCCTGCGGTTGCTGTGATGCCGGTTGTTTCAAGCACATCGAGGATGATCTTCATAGCGAGGTCATGTGCCGAGAGCTTGTAAGTATTCAGGTAGTCCGTCACGTCCATGAACACCTCGTCGATGGAGTAGACTACGATGTCCTCCGGCGCGATGTACTTGAGGTAGACCTGATAGATGCGAGTGCTGTATTCCATGTAGTACGCCATCCGAGGCGGCGCGATGATGAAGTCAATCGCCAGAGACGGATCTGCTTGCAGCTCTGAGAAGAAGTGCGACGAGCCTTCCAGTCTGCGTCCCGGTGCGTCGTGCTGCCGTCCGGCATTTGCTTCCTTCACGCGCTGCTTGACTTCAAACAGCCGCCCGCGTCCGGAAATGCCGTAGCTTTTGAGGGAGGGCGTGACGGCAAGGCAGATGGTCTTGTCCGTCCGGCTCTCATCCGCAACGACGAGATTTGTGTCCAGAGGATCTAAGCCGCGCTCCCGGCACTCCACGGAGGCGTAGAAGGATTTCAGGTCGATTGCGATGTAAGTGTGTTGTTTCACCTTCTTTGCCTCCGCTTTCTTCTTAGATCAGCCCTAATGACATTTCATTGGAGCTTTTAATGTTGAATACGATACGCCATTCAATATCACCCTCCACCGGCTCAAAGTGTAGAGAGGAACAAACTGCATGAAGTTTTTCTTTTGAGCTGTCTCCACACACGATTGCGATTGGACCGTCCGCTCCGCCGATAATGCCGATACAAGCAATATCGTTTCGTGCCTCTGGTGCATAGCGGTCAGAGCATGGCGCAATTTCCAAAGGCTTGTCCCCCTCAGCGCAATCACAGATCGTAACATCGCTGTCAGGTTCAGGAGAAAGTGTATAGCTCATAGCAGTAAAATGCGTAGGATAAAACCAGCGGTCAGAGCCGTAACGCTTTTCGGAAATTGTCTGCTGCTCTAATTCCTGTACAGTCAATGTGTATTTTGTTCCACTGACCGGATGGAGGAAAGAAAACGAATCACCGGGAGCGTGTGCCTTGAAATGTGGTCCCGGGACACGACACGACTGCTGCTCCATTGTAAGGGAGAGGGCTTTTATTTCAGGACGGCGTTTGCTTGTCCACGGAAAAGCTGCCCGAAAAATCATCCATCCATAGGATGTATCCAAATCATAGTGTTCCAATGCCCACTTTGCTTCCGCTTCATTGATCACCCCGTCTGGCAAACATGGATTAAAGACCACGGAACAGCCGTGGGAGGTCAGCATTGTTTTCCCGTTCAATTCCAAACGAGGAATAAAGTCAAGGCAAAGTGGATTGTCTAAATCTATCTGCATTTGCTGCTCCTGCGTGAAGTATTCGCAGGAGTCGTTTTCGGGGTGTAAATCCCATTTAGTTATGAACTTGCGAATGTCTTCTTCCGGGGTGCGCATACAAAAAGTCCATGACGAATCCCTTGCTGCAAGAATACGCCGCAGGAATAACCCAATGATGCCTCGCCCAGTCAAATTGCTTATTCAACCGGATTTCCGTTCCGGCATGGTCTTTTCCCGAATGTCCCCAGAAGTTTCCCTCAAAGTAGACCTTCCACTCAGGCATGGTCGGTTCTGCTTCTGGGTTCATATCAACATCATAATAGTCCTCGGTGTACTTGATCTTGCTATAATCAAAGGATGCTTGCAGCTTTTTGATGTATGCCCACGGTTGTTCCATAGGCGTCAATTTCATTTTCTCGGCAAGCTCTGATAGCGCTTTTTTCTGTTCATGCGTCGGAGGGTTGTCCCGCAAAAAGGCTTCAAATTGGGCTTTATCCCACATCCACGCCTGTTCCAACGCTGCCGAATCACCGCAAGCAAGGAGCAGCCTCAGAAAGTCTGCAAAATTGTTTGCCAGCGGATGAACGAAATCCGGAGCCGAGTTCATGGGGCTGACGGAAAATACCATACTGCCGAAGCCTCGAACAAAGCAGAAGTGAATGCCATCCACGCCAGCCCAGCCAAAAATAGATGCACCTTTGGGCGTGCAAAAGTAAGGGTTGTTATCTTCACGACACTCCACTCCTACGACAGAGAGTTCAATACCACTTCGCAAAAATTTCTGAAATACTTTATCCATAGACCTTATGCTCCTATTAAACTCTGGTCAAATGCAAACAGAGCCTCGTTGATCTCAAAGACGTTATAGTTCCCGCGCTCCACGAAATACTCCACGATGATGTCAAACTTATTGGAATGGGAGAGCGCAAAGCCAGCCTTCATGAGCATATCCTTCATTTCCACAAGCGGCAGCTCAAGGGCGATGGCAAATGCAATGACCGTGGGCTTAGAAGGCTTATAGGACTTGTCCGAGCGGATCTTCGAGAAGAGCTTCCGGTCAATATTCGCCTTCTTATAGCACTGCGCGTCCGTCATGCCGCGCTCATCAATCTTTCGCAGAAGCATCTCGGAAAAACTCTCGTCAATCTGTCCCAGCGCGTCATCAAGGGTTGCCGCCTTTTTGGGGGCAGCCGCCGCAAAGACGGGAGGCATGAGCTGTTCGATTGCCTCTTCACAAACGGATGCCTCGCAAGGCATGGGTTCTTCCATCCGGAAGGCGTTCATCCTGCGCAGCCGCTCAGAACGAGGATCGGTATGCTCATCCACATAGCGGTCGTCTATGTACGCTGCAATGTCGGCAAACAGCTTGCCGCTGATCTGATAGGCTTTGCGGTCGAAAATAACGATGTACACCGTCATTTCGTTTTCAAGAAGGAAACTGCTGATGGTGTCAATCGCAACCTTGAGAGCCTGATCCTTCGGATAGCCGAAAATGCCGGAGGAAATCAGCGGGAACGCAATCGCTTCGCATCCGTATTCCTTCGCCAGCATGAGCGATGTCCGATAGCAGGAGATCAGCAGTTCGCACTCACCATGCCGCCCGTCATACCAGCGCGGACCGACTGCGTGAATGACATATTTGCAGGGCAGCTTGTAGCCCTTCGTGATTTTTGCGCTCCCGGTTTTGCAGCCGTGGAGCGTTTCACATTCCGCCAGCAGCTCCGGTCCTGCAGCGCGATGAATGCAGCCGTCCACACCGCCGCCACCCAGCAGCGACTCGTTGGCAGCGTTGACGATGGCGTCCACCTTCATTTTTGTGATGTCATTTCTGACGATTTGAAGCGGCATGATTCAATCCTCCGTCCTATCAAAGCGGCATCGGAATCGCGCCCACAAATGCCGCTGCCCCTATGACCGCCAACAACTTTTTGTTGAGTTTCTTCTTCGCTGCCTTGCCAATCAGCGCAGCGCAAGCCATGCAGACAGCCGCAGCAACAAGCGCAATGCCCAGCGTTTCCCATAGCCAAGAAAGTTCATGTAGGATTTTCATGCGATCATCATCTCCTGTTCGTTAAACTGGAATTTATAGTCCTCTCAAAACCAATTTGCTTTTTCTTCTCGAAATACGGGAATATCACTATCTCGATATGGATTGTAATTATGAAGATTGCAACCAAACTCTTTTAATGATTTTATTTTGTTATCCTGTGTCCATACAATTAAAGATATTCCGTCAAATTCTTCAACATTTCCATTATTCATTTTGTTTTTAAAATACCACTCCACGATTGTTTGATTGCCTTGATGAAAAAATTGCTTAATCTCCCAGACAAGAACACTTCCGCGTGTATTCCATTCGTCAAACCAGTGCTTTACCGTTTTGCGGTTTTCATATTTAGGACTCCAACTCTCAGTATATACAACATCATCTGTAAAAATATTGTCAATTCCTAAATCTGCTTTCTTAATCCACATATCAAACCATAATCGGATAATTTTTTCTCTCTCGTTCATAAAGCACCTCCACAACTTCCGATTGAACAAAATCGCTGCGCGATGGCCTGCCAAGGCTGTGGCGCAGTTTTATTTTTATTAAAAAGCAGTGGAATTACTTTTCATAATCCGTTATTGTTAAGTTACCACACGAAACAACTGAACTAAGAAAGCTCCACTGCCTATGATAAGAATAACATTTTCCAGTCTCTTCCGCAATCGGAATTATGACGCTAACGCACCTCCGAATAGGTAGATGTAATTATTAACACTACTTATTCTGGAGGTTTTATTATGTATAAAGATATTTTTGAATCCATCCACAATGAAGCGGAAAAACGTAACCTGCGTGAAAGAACTATTCAACTGTATTGCTCTGATGTCCGTTACTTCCTTCGTTGGATTGGAAAAAATGTTTCTGATCTTACACTTGAAGATGCGGAAAGTTTTCTTACTGCCAAACGTCTGGAAGGAAGGTCTCCTGAAACTCACAATCACTATCGGTCTGCAATAAAGTTCTTATATAAAAAGGTGCTGAAGACTGTCTGGGATGATGACACTGTTCCAGCTATGAAAAGAGAGCGCAATCTTCCTGCTGTTCTGTCCCGCGCTGAAATAAATGCAATCATTGACGCCACTCCGAATCTGAAGCATAAAGCGATTATTGCAACTATGTATTCTTCCGGATTACGTGTATCAGAGGTTGTTCATCTTCATTATGATGACATTTCACGTACCAACATGACAATTCATGTTCGTGAAACCAAAGGCAGAATTGACAGGTATACAATTCTGTCTCAAAAAAATTTAGACCTTCTCACAGAGTATTGGTACAAATGTGGTCACCCTAAAGATATCCTTTTCCCAAGTTCCTGGTCCGGTGGATATCTTGATATAGCCAGTGTTAACCAGTTCTTTAAGAAAAGTGCTAAACTCGCCGGCATTAACCGTCATGTTTCCTCTCATGCGTGCCGTCATAGTTTTGCCAGCCACCTATTCGAAAGTGGCACAGATATAAAATATATCCAGTCACTTCTGGGACATGTTGATCCTCGCTCTACAGATGTTTACCTTCATGTGAGCAACAAAACACTTCTTGGAATCCGCAGCCCGTTCGACAACCCGGAAGGTGGTGAATCATGAGTAAGGATTGTACGATTCAGGATGTTTTTCATCGTTTTTATCCATCTTTTGAATCCACACATGATATTTCTCCCGCTCAGCGAAAGGCCGCTTACCACATCATGAATTGCAAAACCGGTGCCTTTGGTGTGAATGTAAGCGTATGCGAGGACTGCGGCTGCATATCAGTCCACTATAACTCCTGCCGTGACAGATGCTGTCCTATGTGTCAGGAGTTTCCAAAAGAAAAGTGGGTAGATGCACGGCGTGAGGATATCTTAGATGCTCCTTATTTCCATGTGGTTTTTACAGTTCCGGAAGAACTTAATCCCATTATCTACAGCAACCAGAAATTCTTATACACTGCTCTTTATCATGCGGCTTCAGATACTCTCAGTGAACTCGCTGCTGATTGTAAATATCTTGGGACTGATATCGGCTATATCTGTATCCTCCATACATGGGGAAGTACCATGAATTTTCATCCTCATATCCATGCGATTGTTCTTGGTGGAGGGCTGGATGTGAAAAATCATTGGAAAGACAACGGGAAAGAGTTTTTTCTTCCGATTAAGGTGATCTCCAAAATATTTCGTGGAAAATATATGGCTGAACTTAAGCAGCTCTGGGAAAATGACAGGCTTGAATTTCATGGATCGGCTGCACCTTACAAAAACTACTATACTTTCAAGGAATTGTTAAATACCTGCTATACAAAGGAATGGATTCCTTATTGCAAGAAACCATTTGACGGTGCCGAATCTGTCATCAGATACCTTGGAAAATACACCCACCGGATTGCTATCAGCAACTACCGTATCAAAGACATGACAGAATCTACAGTTACTTTTTCCGCTAAAGATTACAAAAACCAAGGGCTTTGGAAAGAGATCACCATATCCGGCGAGGAATTTATCCGCCGATTTTTAATGCATGTTCCTCCAAAACGTTTTGTACGTATCAGGCACTATGGTCTTCTTTCATCCAGAAATAAGAAGAAAAAGATTACCCTATGCAGAAACATCCTTGGTTGCAAAAAATATATTTCCAAGCTGAAAGATATGGATGCACCTGCCATTATCCGTCTTCTTTATAATAAAGATATATGCAAGTGCTCTTCCTGTGGTGGTAAGATTATTCCTCTGCCTACAGAACAACATTTTATAAAACCAAAACCACATATGCTCTGTTAACGTATCATAACTGTATATTTTTTTAGCTTCCTTAGGGAGGCTTATTTCTGGTGTCATAATACAGGACTGAATTATAAATTCTATGTGTTTCTATGTGTACACGCTATCCTATTATAAATAGAGTGTCAGAATTAAAAGTCCATATAGAGTTGACGCGCTTTGTTCAACCAGAAAAAATCGAAATTGATGCAAACGAAAGGGCAGTTAATGAAAAGTCTCCATACTGCTTTTTCGTTTGCACCACCTTCGATTCTTTCCTTAACGATTTGTCTGCCCCTTAAAGTCCAAGTCCTTCAACCCACGCCGCAAGCTCCTGATGCCCGACGCAGCTCTTGAAAACCTTGCCGTCCATCAGCTTTGCGCCTTTGCAGCTCGGCGCAAGGCGCTCGTTCGTCTTGCCAATGTCGCTTCCGCCGGAGGTTGCAAACGGGATGATCGTCTTGCCGGTCAGATCATAGCTCTCAAGGAACGTATTGATAATCGTCGGCGCAACGTACCACCAGATCGGGAAGCCCACAAAAATTGTGTCGTAGTCCTTCATGTTGTCCCGCTTTATGGCAATCTCTGGACGGGAAACAGGATCGTTCATCTCAATCGTGCTGCGGGCTTTCTTGTCCATCCAGTTCAGATCGGCTTCCGTATAAGGCACTTTCGGCTCAATCTCAAAGATGTCCGCGCCGATTGCCTCTGCCAGCGTCTCGGCAACCTTTGCGGTCACGCCGGACGCAGAAAAATATGCTACAAGTTTATTACTCATTGTGTTCTTCCTCATCAATCTTTTCATTTCCTTCATTCAGCATGAAGTATAGCAGAGCTTCCAGCAATGTTGCCATATAATGAAGCGACCAGTTTTCTTCCGGCTCTTTTGTCATCTTATCAAGCACGGCTCGAAAAGCCGTGGTACGGTCAATCCTTGTTTCCTCATCAATGCGGTCAAGTATGCCCTTCATTTTCAGGGCGAGTTCTTTTTCCTCGTCAGAAAGCTCCGGTATGCCAAGTAACTCAGATAGTTTCTTGTCCTGCATAATAGCATCGTATTCGATGTATGACTTGTGTTCGGCTGACATCAATTCTTCAAAGTAGTTGATAAAAATATGAACGCGAATGCCACCTTCTTCGTCCGGGGAGAAGCAGACGGTTTGCGATTTTTCTGCAATTTCTTTCAAAAATGCAAGGTCTTCTGAGTCATCGAACTCCGCAAACGGAAGAAACATATTGATTTCCGCGTGCCAACGATGATAGTCCACGATTCCCTTGATATACCCGCGGTGTTGCTTGACAAACGCATCACAGCGTTCCAGAAGATACTCGTAGTTCTTCTTGTCCTCCGGTACAATGATCTTTGGTATCTTGTCCATTGCTTCGGAGTACGCTTTCAGCATACCACAATTAACTGCGCGGTCAAACACCTCATCGCACCATTTATCGTATTCGGCAGACTCGGTTTCCCGGTAATCCTTCTCAAAGATAATATCGTCCATTGCGTTACCCCTTTATGATTTTCTCAAGCTGCATTTCGGTCGCGTTAGGCAGACGTGATTGCAGATGTTTTAGAATGCGTTCTTTGGATTCCTGCGGGTCTCGCTGATAGGCAGATGTGATAAGGTCGTACCCGAAAAGTTCTTCCGGCGTCGCATACTCTGCGACACCCCAGCCATAAGGTCTTCCGTATCTGTCCTGCATATAGACGAAATCCGCGATGCAGACATAGCTCTGCATTTGCAGCCGCGTGATGCACGTCTCAAAACCGGTGTTGCCGCCCTTGCGGTAGTTCAGAGCCTCTTTCAGCCGTTTGGAAAGCATCCTGCCTTCACCGGCTATGGCTTCATAAATCTCCTTGTCCTTGTAGGACGCCAAGCCGTCATCCCAACGGGCATCAAAGTCATAGCCGTCACGCCGGAAGTTTGCAAAGTCCGGAATCCACTCCCGGCTCACAAATCCAGCCTTCTTGTTGAAAAGTTTGCCGTAAAGACATTTGCCGCTCCGCGCAGCCGGTCCTTTCCATTCCCACGGACCATCTACATCATCCGCAAACCATAACTCAGGTGGGCAAAGTTCCTCGATGGAGAAGCCGTGAATCTCGTTCCGAAAGAAGGGCAGAAAACCGTATTGTTCGACGGCGGCAATCAAACCATCTGCACTATGTAGTTGTCTGGCATATCTCTTTGACATTACTCCGCCTCTTCAATCACGCCATAATCAATCAGGATATTCTTCTCCGCATACTGCGGGTAAACAACACCCATCATCTCATACTGATAACGTCTTACGCGGCGATGCTCCTGAACTGGCTCCGGTGCATACGCAGCGGTTTCGCAGTGCGCATACTCCGGCATTTCCGCAAGATCATCCCGAACGGCACGGATAAGCGCGTCTGCCACATCATCAATGTTCTTGCCGGTCTCCACGGCAACCAGTTCGTGCTTCCGAACTGCCTTGTCCAGATCACCGGGGGAGCGAAACAGCTTGTATTTCATATCATTGCCCGTCCTTTCTCTCTCTATCGGTCTGTCTATTCTTCCTGAAATCTGTTCTTTAGGGACGCAATCATCGCTTGTGCGGCAATGCTCAGATACAAAACTCCAATTTCATAGATAAAGTCGCGGTCGATCACGATAAAGTATTCTCTAACGTGTGTAAAAACCAGTTCCAGCAAGTCCCTGTACAGTGGATCATCAAAGGGCTTGAACCGCGTAAACTTGCTTTTGGCAGCGTCCCATGTCATAGACGCCTCGCCCTCATCACTGGTCATCGCCTCGCAGAGAATCATGCTGACGCCCATTTTCCCGTTGCCGGTCAGGAGCTCTCCTTCGTAATAGCTGAGAAGGTCTTTCTTGCGTCGGAGCGGAACTACATCGCAGTTGTCATCCAGCTCAAATGCAATCAGCTCCGCAATCAGTTCCCGCCAGACCGCATAACCGGCGTTAATGGTTCCGTCCTCTTCGCGGCTGATGGTATCGTCCATGCAGTATCGTTCATAGAAGTTGTCTCCGCCAAGCTCGTTGCGGGTGCAGAAGATATGCGCCAGCTCATGCAGAAGAATGTGCTTCAACTCTGCCGGATGACGCGCTATGTCTGTGCGCAGAAGGATTCCGTCCGCGCCGTCTTCTTTGCCAACGAAAGCGGAGGCGTGAAAGTCAAAATAGCCGTCCTCTGTATATCGGTCTTCCAGCCGGTCAGGGAAATACTGCTTGCAGAACTGCTCAAAGACTTCCTGCTGGTTTTCCGTCTGAAAGCAGCGCAGTACAAGATTGTCCTCGCTGAACTCTGCCCCCAAGCGTTCGTTAAAGATGGAAGCGGCATAGAAAAGGGCTTCTTTATAGTCGTTGTATTCCATCCTGAAAATATCCTTTCAAGACCTGCAATCACAGCAGTTTATTTGATGTCTTTGCAGAAATTTGAAGGCAGCAGCTTTTCCAGACAATCTGTAATTGCGTCAAGAGTCTGCCTTTCCTTGTCCATTGCCATAACCTCATGGAGAGCGACCTGGTACGCTGTGGTGCGGTCAAGTCTAAGTTCATGCTCGATTCGGTCAAGCACGGCTTTCGTTCTTCGTATGTTTTCTCTCTCATAGGCGTTAAACATTGACATATCTTCGTTTTGCATTACAGCGGAGGTCTTGCCTGCATTCTTCCCCATAATACACATAGCCTCCCTTACGCTTTCATAAAACGAACGACACTCAGGGGCAGATACCAGATGGCAACTGCCAGCTTCCAGATCAGAATTACGCCGCCGATCAGACCGCCAAGGACAAGGTTAAGTGCGACAACACCTACTGTCCCGGAAATGCCAAAGCCAATCGGAATCAGCGTGAACATCTTCCCAATGCCAAAAGGCACTCCGCAAGCAAGCCAGATTAGGAAATAATCGGGCGTTCCGTTCTCAACGAATATGCGGCTGAAAACAGAAAACAGCAGGAGTACAACAGCGACCGGAACCACGGTCTTCTTCATGAAGTCTTTCATAACTTCGCTTCTTGTCATACGCCACCTCTTTATTTCAAAAAATCACTTCGGTAATCTATCCGGCGTAGGTCATGCCCTGTCTCTGCCAGATGCGCAATCTTCAAGGCAATCAAGTTGATGTCTGTATGCATTGCCTGTGCAATCTGCGCCGAAGTGTACCCATAATCGTAAATGTACTCAAGCACCTCGTCGGAATTAAGTAATATCTCAGCCGCAACAATGTTCGCCTCGTACTCAGGGATAGAGTTCATCTTGTAAAGCACAAACTCCTGCAATCCATCACCTTTTGCAAGTGCGCGGTGCAGTCGGTCGTGACCGATCTCATGAGCGCATACAATACGCTTCGTTTGCGGACTTAAATCCTGATTCAAGAAAATAAAGCGATTTTTCTTGACAACGCGATACATTCCTTTGAGTTGCCCGAAGTTTTCGCAATCATCCAGAACAATGATGCCCAGCTCTTTTGCTATCTGAAAAGGATCTCGTGTGCCGCAGCGTCGCACAAGATCGCTGCCAACTTTTGATAGCTGTTCGGCATTCATCGCGCCACCTCCATTCGTGGATCATCATGATCAATTATAAAGAACACCCTGTACAAAAATCCGGACTTATTCCTCCGGCTGCTCTTTCCGATATTTTTTTGGCGTGTACTTCTTGTTCTTTTCCTTTGCAATCCAATAGGCTCTGGTGAGTGCTTGCATCGCGCCGTCAAGCGCATCCTCACTGAGCTTACCTCCCGCGAACATACCGGTGACTTCACTCACCAGTTCGTCTATTTCACGCGCCGCTTTTGCTCCGCCTTGTTCCTGTGCTGCGAGAACGAGCATTCCGCCGTTGCCGAGAAGATACTCCGGCGTTGTGTTCAGAGCTTCGGCAAGTTTTTTTACAATGTCGTATTTTGTCGGTTTTCGAGTGCCAAGCTCATAATTTTGAATTGTCCTTGCAGTAACAGAGACTTTTTCTGCGAGAGCGGCTTGCGTCAGGTTTGCCTCCACTCTCTTCTCTTTAAGCCTGTCTTTGAATCCCATAAGGCACCTCTTTCTTAAATTTTCCATGAACACGAACAAAACTTTCGCCTATCTTATTGACGCGAACATGATGTTCGTGCTATACTATATTTACACGAAATCTCTGTTCGTAATTATGATACCACACGAACGATGTGTGTGTCAATAATGTTGAGGAATTTCGTGTCGAAAAACAGGTAACTTTTTTATGAACGGAGGTAGCTCATGAACTGCTCGAAGTGCCGAAAAGCGTATGTTTCGGTAAATCTCGATGTCGATGAGGAAGGTGCAATTCAGCCCCGGCTCATCCGTTGGAAGGACGGTTTGATTTTTCAGATCGACCAGATTCTTTACAAATGCCGCGCCACATCCAAGAAGGTTGGTGGTGGCGGCATCCGTTACACAGTCATGATTAAAGGAAAGAAGTCGTTCCTTTTTCATGAAGGAGACAAGTGGTTTGTCGAAGCAAAGGAGAATGCCCGGTGATCTTATCTCAGAAGCAAATCGAAGAAATTGCAGCAGCCGTCACGGAAGACTTCAACAAGTTTTTCTTCGGCACGGAGTCCGAGGAAGTCCGTATGGCTCGTGCCACGCCGATTGATCAGTTCGCAAGAGACTATCTCGGCTTGCAAGTGTCTTTTGCCCGACTTTCCTCTGATGGAAGTATCTGCGGCTTGACTGCCTATACTGATACAGAGTACATCGTTGAGGAAAAGGGTGTCAGGCGAACACTTCCGCTCAGATGTAATCAGGTGTTGCTCGATGAGAGCTTCATCCGTCAAGGGCAAATAAAGAAGCTCTGCGGGAAGCGGCGCTTCACGCTTGCCCACGAATGCGCTCATCAGATTCTCTATCAGATGGAATCCGATGAAGTCAAGCAACGCTGCAACCGGCAGTATTCCGCACGAACAGCCTATTCGCTGCGTGATCTCAAAACACATGAGGACTGGAATGAATGGCAAGCAAACGTCCTCGGAGCGGCAATCCTGATGCCGCAGAAAGAAGTTGACCTTGCCGCGTGGTATTTCATCCCTGAGAAGAAGCTGACGTCCTATGGCGGCTACTTTACATACCGGGATCGCCTGTCGCTCAGAGCGATATGCGCTCAACTTGGTGTTTCCCAGTCCGCAGCCGTCATCCGTCTGCGCCAGCTTGGTTATCTCGAAGACCGCCCATATTCAGAGTTCGATGATCCGACGGAGGTATGGGCATGAAAAAGAATATCCGTGTTACTGAACCGTCTGCTGAAATGCAGATGAAGATCAGACGGGCGCGTATCGCCATCGCCAGCCAGAAGAGGCGAACGATGGAATGCCCGTACTGTCATCACAATACCATCATCGTTTTTGAGGACACAAGAGGTCACGTTCAGGCAAAGTGTAAGCTCTGCGGAAGAGAAACCGTCTTCAATGTTCTCAGTATGAGAAGGTTATATCTCCACCTCAACAGAGGATAAGGAGTTTAACAAATAAATATTTGATAGCTGTGCTGTGGAGCCGCTGACTGGTGAGTCTTCCTAATGCCGCATGAACAGAGTGTTCGCACTCTGTTTTATCGGCATGGGATCACAACTCACCGTCATGCGGCTCTTTTTTAGGCTTGTCCATCCGCTGCTCCGCGCCAGCGGAAAGGACAAGCAATGAAACGAATCCCTAAAACCCCTGTCGAGTTCGACTACGACCTCTGGACCACGGAGGACGGAAAGTGCATGGTGCGCGTGAAAATCACCGGCGAAGTAACGGAGGTTGACCGTGAGGTCATGAAAATCCTTCGTGTTGAAGAAAAGCGAGTTCGTCGTAGCTACGGGACAGATGATGTCTATGCGGATGAACCGTCCGATTCTACTCCGACGTTGCTCTCACTTGATGCGATTCCCAGCGAAGAGCGTGAGGCATCTGCATGGCTCATGGATCCAAGTGACTTTACCAAGGAGACCGCGTTCAACGCTGGTGTGTCGGATTTCTTGAAGTATCTCACAGCGAATCAACAGAGGGTGTTCATTGAGTGCTTCTTGAAAGGGCAGAGCTACAAGGAATACGCAGAAGAAAATGGCATCCGCGCTCAAAGCGTTCAGGAAACCGCAAAGTACGTCAAGCGGAAAGCAAAAAAATTTTTCAAGAAATTTTGATGCGACCCCTGTTTTTTTCTAAAAAAATGTCCGTTGTAAAGTGAAGGGGTCAATCAGACCGCTTCACTGATCCTTGAAAACTGAATAGTTCAGTGCTGCGGATCTTTCCGCTTCTGCGAAGCAACACAGCTTCCGACGCCAAGACCTCCTGAAAGGGAACGAGCGACCTCCGGAGAGCTATAACAGCCGTGTGGTGCGGCTGCTTGCGACGATGCAGATGCCGGGTATAATGATACTTCCGTCTTTTCTCTGAAAGGGCGGCTCGGAGCGATCCTCGGAGGGGTGAGAGTCCCATGATACCGATTGACCATTGGTAGTCCGCAGCATTCCCTATTCGGCAGGGGCGCGAGCTGCAAATATGCCGGAAGTAGAACACTGTGAAAACGTCCGAAAGGACTTATCAGTGAATACTATGGGCAGCGGTCCTCATGACTGCTGCCTATCAATTTGCTGATAAAGTGTTCTCGCGGCTTAACGCATAAGAAGGTAAATATTGGGCAAGAATACTCGTGAAAAGGCGGTGATGTTATGGAGAATGAGAGAAGCAGAAAAGAACTTCTCGACTCCTTGGTGGATATTCGGGACGTCAAAATTGACCGTTCCATGTCGGTAGAAGATCGGATGAAATCCTATGTGGAGCAGATTAAAAATCCCTATATGTTTAAGGTCGGCAACACGGTAGTTAGGGTTTCCTACGCAAATACTCAGGCTACGATCAATGACAATTTCGTAAATCTGCTTGCAAGTATGTGAGAAAGCCGTCGGATAACCCCAAAAGAATCTTTTTTGTGAACAAATCTGAAAAGGCTGGATAATTGCTTTGGACTGTGCTATAATAAGCATGGACAAAATCAGCGAAACACCACTGCTACTTTAGTTTTCGGGTTATCAGACCGGAATAAAGTAAGGAGTGGCGTTTTATGCTGAAATTATCTTTGGATAAAGATTATAAAGCCGCCATCTACCTGAGATTATCAAAGGAAGATGGCGACTTTTCTATTTCCGGCGAAAAACTTGAGAGTGACAGCATTTCAAACCAGAGAATGCTCATCAAGGAATACCTCAAGAAGCACCCGGAAATTACCGTAGTAAAAGAATACTGCGATGACGGCTTTACCGGCGCAAACTTTGAGCGTCCTGACTTCAACAGAATGATGGAGGCTGTCCGCGCTGGCTTGGTTGACTGCATCGTGGTGAAAGACCTTTCGCGTTTTGGTCGTGAGTATATTGAGGCTGGTGACTACATCCAGAAGATATTCCCCCGCCTCGGTATTCGCTTTATTGCAATCAACGACAACTATGACAGCGCACAGCCCGGAGCGGCAGACAACGAGCTTGTCCTTCCGTTCAAGAACCTGATGAACGATTCCTATTGCCGTGACATCTCCATCAAGGTCAGATCAAACCTTGATGCGAAGCGACGGAACGGACAGTTTGTCGGCTCTCGTGTGGTTTTCGGGTATCTGAGATCACCGGACAACAAGAACCAGTTGGTGATTGACCCGGTTGCCGCGCCGGTTGTGCAGGACATTTTCAAGTGGAAGATAGAGGGGCTGTCTCCGGCTCAGATCGCAGACCGGCTTAATGACGCCAATGTCCCTTCTCCGATTGAGTACAAGAAGGCGAATGGCTCAAAGCAACGCACCTGTTTCCAGACGAAGAAGGTCGCTCTGTGGAGTGCCGTTGCGATATATCGCATTCTCAAGAACGAGATTTATACCGGAACACTGGTACAGGGCAAAACCACTTCTCCGAACCACAAGGTCAAAAAGACCATAGTGAAGCCGCAAAGCGAGTGGGCGCGGACAGAAAATGCCCATGAGCCTATCATTGCCCATGCTCAATTCGATCTTGTTCAGAAGCTCATGCTTGATGATACAAGAAGCCCGTCCGGTGCAACCGGCGTCCATCCGTTTTCCGGGAAGATTTATTGTGCTGACTGCGGAAGCCCGATGGTACGCAGAGTATCACGCTGCGGAGAAAAGGAATATGCCTATTTCATCTGCGGTGGCAACAAGAGCGACAAGACCTCCTGCTCGGCTCACAGCATCAAAGAATCTGTTGTATATGACGCCGTTCTCGCTGTTGTTCAGGGACATATTGATGTCGCTATGAACATGGCAGATGCGTTGAAGCGGATTGATGATATGGCTTGGGAAAACCGTGAGATAGAGAAGATCAAAGCAAAAATTTCGTTTCAGGAAGAAATCATTGATAAGAACCGCCGCTTGAAAACCGGTGCTTATGAAGACTTCAAGAGCGATTTTATCAGCCGTGAGGAATACAAAGCCTTCACAGCTCAGTTCGACCAGCAGATCAAGGAGGCAAGCGACACCATTATGCGGCTCACCAGTGAGCGAAACAGCGTGATGGGTGGGCTGGCAGAACAACAAAGCTGGCTTGAGCAATTCAGAAAATACGCAAATATCAAGGAACTCACTCGAAGCACCGTGGTCAACCTAATCGACTATATTCATATTCGAGAGAACAAAGACATTGATGTCGGTCTCATGCACTGTGACCGCTTTGCATCTATCGTCGAGTTCCTGCGCGAACGTCAGGAAAAGGAGGACGCGAATAAAGTCATTCGCTTTGAAAGGAAGGTGGTCTAATGGCACGAGTATCGCGGAAAAAGCAAAATCTCCCTACCCCAGCAGTTGATACTCCTATCCGCCGCTGGAAAACCGCTCTATATGTCCGCCTCTCCGTCGAGGATAACGGAAAAGGTTCGGACTCAATTGAGAACCAGACCACGCTCCTTGAAGACTATATTGCGTCACGTTCGTATCTTGAGAAGACGGCGCTGTTCGTTGACAACGGCTATACCGGAACCGATTTTCTCCGTCCAGAGTTTAACCGGATGATGGAAGCCGTCAAGATGGGCATTGTAGATTGCATCGTGGTGAAGGACTTATCCCGTCTCGGCAGAAACTATATCGAAACATCTCAGTTCATTGAAAAGGTCTGCCCGTTCTTCGATCTGCGCTTTATCTCCGTCAATGACTCCTTTGATACTGCGACGGTAACAAGCGAGGGGCATTTATCCGCCTCCCTGTCGAACATCGTCAATGATTTTTATGCGAAGGACATCTCGCGCAAGGTCACAACAGCCCTTCAAGCGAAGATGGAGCGCGGGGATTATATCGGAAACTATGCACCGTATGGTTATCGTAAAGACCCTGAGAACAAGAACCATCTTCTGATCGACCCTGAGACTGCGCCGATTGTTGTCCAGATATTTCAATGGAGAGCCGAAGGTGTCAGCTACATGGGCATCAACAAAAAGCTCAACGACGCCGGTATTCTTTCCCCCAGTCAGCTCAAACGGGAGCGCGGTGTGGAAACGAACTTCAACAAGAAGGATCGCGTCATTCTGTGGAATAAGCACATGATAACCGAAATCCTTCAAAACATCGTCTATATCGGGCATTTAGCTCAAAAGAAAGGCAGTCAGTGTCTCTATGGAGGCATCCCTTATCACATCACGTCCGAAGACGAATGGATCATCGCAAAAAACACCCATGAACCACTTCTCAGTGAAGAACTGTTTGAGAAGGTGCAGGAGATCAACCGTGCAGCCGTAGAACGCACGAGAGCCAATTCAGGTAAGTACGATCATCTACCCAAAGCAAAAAACATCTACGGGAAGAAGTTTGTTTGCGCCGAGTGCGGGGCAATCATGAAATTGCAGCGTTCCATCAGCACGAAGAAGGACAAAGTGTATTTCACCTTCAAATGCCCGACCTACGCCGAGCATGGAACAAGAGGCTGTTCCGACGTGAAAATACGGAAGCAGGATCTTGACGATGCAGTTTTTTCCTTCATCAAGTCTCAGATGGAAGTATTCCTCGATATGGAGAAGACGCTTCATTCTCTGCTGGCAATGAAAAAAGCTATGATCAAGCAAGACAATACCGTTCAGGAGATACGGACACTGCGTCAAAAACTTGCGCAAAAGCAGTCTCTCCTTAGCGGTATGTATGTTGATCTCAAGGAGGGATTGCTCTCTGACGCCGAGTACAGCCACCATAAAGAGATTGTCATGGAGGACATCCGAGCGATTGAGAGAAACCTATCCGAGCTGGAAGCGCCAAAGAATCAGACAGAGGAACAGATTACCGGCGAAATGAAGTGGAAGCAGCTGATCCGCCGTTTCCACGATGCGACGGAAATCTCCGAAGAAATGACGGACGCTTTCATCGAGACCATGAAAATTCATGAGAACGGCACATTGGAAATCAAACTCAGCTATATGGATGAGTTTGCAGCACTTACGAAGACTTGCGAGAAAATCAGGAAGGAGGTTGCTTGATGAAACAACAAATCGCTATTTATCTGCGCTTGTCGCTTGAAGACGTTGACAAGCGCACAAACAAAGTCAAGGACGAGAGCAACAGTATCGCATCGCAGCGTATGCTCATCAATCGTCATCTGGATCAGAACCCGCTTCTCTGCGATCTGCCTCGTATAGAGTTCTGCGATGACGGTTTCTCCGGCACGAACTTTGATCGTCCTGACTTTGCAAAGATGATAGAGTGCGCAAAGCATGGAGAAATTAGCTGCATCGTAGTGAAAGACCTTTCCCGTTTCGGTCGAGACTATCTTGAAGTTGGTGACTATTTGGAGCATATTTTCCCGTTTCTCGGTATCCGCTTCAAGTCTATCAATGACCATTATGACAGCGCGAAACATGAAGGCAAGACTATCAGTATGGATATTGCCTTCAAGAACCTTATCTATGACTATTACAGCAAAGACCTGTCCAAGAAGGTCAAGTCTGCAATGGGAATGAAACAGGAGAAGGCAAAGTTTGTGAACACAGTCCCATACGGGTATAAAGCCGATCCTGCTGACAAGCATCACCTTATCATCGACGCGGAAACCGCTCCGATAGTCCGCCGTATTTTCATGGAAGTGATTGGTGGCAAGTCTTGCACACAGATTGCAAAGGGACTGAATACGGAGGGCATTCCAACACCCGCCCAGCATAAAGCCGTGTCCAGAAAGGCGTCTTCCAAGAAGCCACAGTGGACACATCGCGGTATTCTGACTATGATAGAGAGCGTGAAGTACACTGGAACAATGGTCAACCATATCCGCGAAAGCAGATTCATCCGTGACAAAAACCAGCGGCGCGTTCCCAAAGAAGAATGGTATATCCGCGAAAATGCGCATGAGGCGATTGTGACAAAGGATGAATACGAACAGGCACAAGAGGCAATCCAGAGGCGTAGAAAGTTTGTCCGAAGTTCCCATGACCAGTCAGACCGAGTTTTCTTCTGCGCCCATTGCGGCGGAAAACTTGAGAAAGCCAATGGAACTGTATTTGCTTGTCCGTCCCATCGGTATCACGATGGCAGTCCGTGTGAAAACGTCCGCTGGCGAAAAAGCGCACTTGAAGAAATCGTCTTTGAAGCACTGAAAAGACAGATCGAGATCGTCAGTATTGAATCCGCAGCCGTCAGAAAAACAGCGAAAAGCAAAGGTGAAAGTCTGGAAAGACAGCTCGTCTTGCTGAAAGCTCAGTATGATGCCTGTGATCGTGAGAAGTTTACGATCTATGAAAACTACCGTGAAGGGAAGCTGACTCCGGAAGAGTATCTGTCCGGCAAAGACGCCCTTGCACAAAAACAAGCCGCCCTGAAAGAGCAGCTTGAATCCTGTGAAACCCAGCTTGAGGTCTTCCATCAGCAAAGTCTCGATGCAGAAGAACAACATGAAGCAGCAAGCCGGATGACCGGCTTGCCCGATGACAAACTCAGAGAGCATCTATATGATGCAGTTGAACGTGTACTTGTTTATGACACTGAGACAATCGAAATTGTCTGGAAGTTCAACGAATCAAAAATCGACACCGATGAAAACATCGGAGTTGCGAATTGACTCCGGTGTTTCATTTCGGGGCAAATCTGTCGAATTTGCTCCTAAAATAACATAATCTATCGAAACCTCGTAGGCGCATCGTAGCACCGTCCGGAAAGCCCAGAGCCATTGATATTAAAGGCTTTTCGGATAGTTTGTAAAATTTTTTTGCACCTTCGGCGCCGCCTGCACGGGGTGCATCCAGACTTTTCTCCCTGATTCTCTTATCCTCATTGATCTTTGCCTCGGCGCCGCCTGCACGGGGTGCATCTGTTGGAAGCAAAACAAGGGAGACAGAAACAAAAACTTTGCCTCGGCGCCGCCTGCACGGGGTGCATCCAAATCGCATTTTTAAGCCATGTAACAACAGTAATCTTTGCCTCGGCGCCGCCTGCACGGGGTGCATCCATTCATTCTGTGGTAACATTTAGCCATGGAGATCTTTGCCTCGGCGCCGCCTGCACGGGGTGCATCATGAGAACGGCGCCAGCATCACCGAAAAGATTACTTTGCCTCGGCGCCGCCTGCTGCACGGGGTGCATCAGAAAGGAGGGAAAAAACTGGATTATCCATACTCTTTGCCTCGGCGCCGCCTGCACGGGGTGCATCGTTGATACAACAAGATACCTTGACAACATCTTCTGGCTTTGCCTCGGCGCCGCCTGCACGGGGTGCATCATAGGTGGTAGAATCAGGGTACAGCACACCAAGCTTTGCCTCGGCGCCGCCTGCACGGGGTGCATCGCCTCGTCTCGCGTCACTGATGCAGGATGGTCATCTTTGCCTCGGCGCCGCCTGCACGGGGTGCATCCGCAGAATGCGGAGCACAATACCAGCAATCATAACTTTGCCTCGGCGCCGCCTGCACGGGGTGCATCTGATATTACCGCTGACCAAGTTGTTGAAAAGCACTTTGCCTCGGCGCCGCCTGCACGGGGTGCATCGGCAAAAGCCGACAAATTGCGGCACACCATTTTGTAGCATACGCCGTGAGTCGGTAGATAGCTTTTCAGAAATCAATAACACGGATTCCTGCGCTGACTATTTTCCCGCACTCTTCTGCTGCCAAGGCGATCTGCATCACCATTATCGGCAGCCCCGGACGGGCAATCGACCGGTTTTGCGGTGCGAACAGCACCGGCTTTTTCTGTTCATATTATCTTCGCACTATCGAAGACTTCTTTGAATTCCCATGCTGGAGAGTGTTTTTGGCGCTGTGGATAAGCGCTGTATCGCGCGATGGTGGTATTGCACAAACTGTGGGTAATCTTGCTGAAGCAGTGCAGAATTAAAATTCCCTGCTTGGGGGTCGTAATGCTGCAATAAGAACGCAGAATATAAGTCTCGCTGTATTCTTTCGCCATCCGGCATATCGTTCCACCGCTGCGACAGCGGCTTTGATGTATATTCGCCCGATTGGTGATTGTATTGACTGGCCCTAAGTGAGGTTGGCACCTTCATCACGCCAGGCAATCCGAGTGAATTGCATTTCTGTTCCAAAATACCAATCAAAGTAGCCGGAGCCTTATTGGCGACTGACTTGCCAAATCTTTTCTTTCTTTTTATCCTTCCTGTTTTCTCGGATATCGCGGTCTCTTTTGCCCGATGAGTAAGAGACGGCCACGCCATGTCTTCCACATAAAAGCAATCTCCCAGAGCAAGCAGACGGTTGGCCAGTTCTATATGCTGCCGCTTCCGTATTTCTGCCTGACAATGCTGGAGATACCGCAGCTCCCGCTGCGTCCTTCGATATCGGTTGGATTTGTTATGCGTCAGTTTCACCCCACGCCGAATCGTGCCGTTATCCGCATAATTGTCCGGGTTCGTAGCGCGTCTGCTTCGATCCAGCTTTCGCTGTAGACGCCGTTTCATTTGCTCGATATTTTGTACCTGACCAGCCAATTCCACCAGGTCCGCTGCACCGCAAGCAGAATATGCAAGCGTCTGCGGTCCAATATCTAATCCAACCGCACCCCGACCGATAGCATGCCGAAGTTCGCCGCTCTCCGGATCACGCTTGATTGCAGGTTTTCCCTCGAGCGAAAGTTGGGCATACCAGCGGTCCTTTCTTTTTCCCGGTTTTCTTAGCAAGCGAACGTATTTGACGCGGCGGCTTAACATTTCGGTTTCGTATGCGTTGTCCGGAGATCGTTTTAACGGCAGTTTAAGACCTTTCCACTCGATATACGTTTCGCGGAAAATAATTTCAACGCCGCCGCTTTTTCCGGTTACCGAATATCCGCGCAATGAATGTATGTCATCCTTTTTCTTATAATGGACTTTCTTACCTTCCTTGTGAAAGAGCATTTTTTCAAAGGCAGCCCAAACCTGAGGAGCGATTCCGTGGACCGCAACGCTGGAGCCAATGTTGTCATTGAAATGCTTATAGTAATATTTTATATCAGCCTTAAAGCCATATTCTGTAAATCCGCTTGCTTTTAAGAGCTGATTCCGTTCATTATATAAAGATTTCAACCGCGCTTTGTCGTTTTGGTTCTTCCAATCCAGTGCTTCGATCTGTTTCTGAATCTGTCTATATGGTTGAGAATTTTCTATATTTCGAAGTTTTTTCAGCTCTGCGTGAACCATGGTGTTGTAGATTTGCCGTGCGATCTCAAACCGTTTGGCAAGGCGGTCTTCCTGCCACTTTTCCAGTTTGAGCGGTAAAGTGAGACAGCAAGTATCGGTATTGCTTCTTTTCACAGGAATCCCTCCCTTCAATACGGTTATTATACACCGCAAGCGCTTTCAAAGCAAGAAATGGCTGCCAACTTCGTTTTTCAGTTCGCCTGTAATCATTTATTCTCTCTCCCGGTTCCAAGTGTAAGAAGTATACCGTCCACCGCTGAGTTTGATGACCTCGCCGGATTTCAGCAGCTCTGCCAGCGCGCGCTGGACGGTGATCTGACTGATATCCGGGCATTTGGCCATGATTTCACTTTTGGTGATCTTGCCGAGGTGGTTTTTGATGATCTCGCGCACCCGGTCGGGCTTGGAAAGCCCCTTGGTGGTCAGCAGCTCGATCCGGCTCTCAAAATCTCGATATGCTGCCGCCAGAACGCCCAACATATAGGTGACAAAAGGCGCATAATCGTTTGTCCCCTCGTGCCAGTTGTAGGAGCTGGCCTGTAGGGCCTCGTAATAGGTTTCCTTGGTGTCGGAGATCAGCTTTTCGATGCTGATATATTTGCCGACAAGATAGCCGGAGCGGTACAAAAGCAACAGCGTCAGAAGTCTGCTCATGCGTCCGTTGCCGTCGTTGAAGGGATGGATGCAGAGAAAGTCCAGAATAAAAATGGGGATCAGCAGCAGCGGGTCAAGCTCGGCGTCCTGCGCGGCCGTCTGGAAGGCGTCGCAAAGTGCTGCCATTGCCCCCGGCGTTTCCCACGCAGAGACAGGCTCAAACCGGACGATCTTCCGGCCGTCCGGCCGTTCTTCGGCAATCACATTATCCGAGTTTTTGAAGCTGCCGCCGATGGACTTGCCGCTGAACTTGTACAGGTCCCGATGCAGCTGCAAAATGACCGTTGGCTTTGGCGGGATATAGTCGTGGCTCTCGTGGATCGTCGCCAGCGCGTCGCGGTATCCGGCAATCTCTTTTTCGCTGCGGCTCTGGGGCATGGCCTTTTCGCGGACGATCTTTTTCAAGCGGTCGTCTGTTGTGATGATACCCTCGATGCGGTTGGACGCTTCGGTGCTCTGAATCTTCGCAACCTCCAAGAGGTTGGACAGCGCATCCGCTTTGGCCTCGATAAAGAGGTTCTGCTGCCCCTTGTACTCGTGAATCTGCGTCAGATACGCCACGACCTCCGGCGTCAGGAGCTTTTGATATTCTGCTTTGAAGTTGAAATCTCTCATTCAAATTCCTCATTCGGCGTTCAATTTCATCAAATACCATTTAATGATGCAATTACAGTATATCCGTGAATTGCATCACCGTCAATCTTAATTTTGTCATTTCTTGCGCGATGATAAAATTGAGATTGTCGGCAAAAAGGCAGTCCGCTCCTTATCGGCACGGACTGCCTTTTGCATTTTCAGAGCAGGGATGATAAGCTGCCTTTTGCAGTTTGTATATGCACCTGCGAGGAAAATGAGGGATTTCAAAGGGAGCATTCCTTTGACGCTGGGTTCCCAATAGGGGCGCGCAGCATCCCTGTTGGCACACGATTTTGCTCCGCAAAGTCTAGTGTGTTATACCTTTGCTTCCGGCTGACGCGGAAAAGGGGGTGGCGGCATACTCTGCGGTGCGGCAGAGTGTGGCGACAAACGCTTTTTCGCGGCAGTAGGACAGGCGGATTTTGTGACGCGGGTTACGGCACAAACGCAGGATTTTTGAGAAGCAAAATCCGACTGGCCGGAAAAGGAAGCAGAGGTATATAAAAGCCCTCGTCCCGTCGCAGCGACGCTCCCCGTTCTTACGGCATCTCACTCCGAAGCGTATCCAGCGACCGATCCTCCAGCAGCTTTGTCCGGTTCTCGCTCAGATGAAAATGAATCGCTGTGCCGATCAGCGTGTGTTCAACATCGTCCGCAACGCCGAAGCGATACAGCAAATATGTCTGCTCCCGCGGCTCCAGCTTATTCAGTGCCGCGTAAAGCTCCCACAGAGTTTCCGCTTTGATGAAAGCCTCCTCCGGAGGCAGCGCATACGGATTGGCAATCGCCTCGATCCAGCAGCCGCTCATCGCCGGGCAGGATCTCATCGAGGTACACGCGCTCAAGGCCAAGTCCCTCCACGCCATCTTTCGCTTTTGCGGTTGCCATGCGATGCTCGAAGGACATCTGCTCTGTATGTACGAGGTCGAGCATGGCGTTCTTGATGGCAGGCGCAGCATAGGTCAGGAACTTGAGCTTCCGCGCCGGGTCGAAGCCATCGACCGCACGCAGCAGCCCAATGCTGCCCTCCTGCACCAGATCGTCCACGTCGATGTTCAGGTCGCTGCCCTCCAGCGACGAACTCCGATATACGAGATCAGCCGTCTGCACGATGAAGCCCATGTTCTTCTCCACAAGAAGCTCCCGCGCGGTCTCATCGCTCTTCTGAGCCAAGGCGCAAAGCCGCTCATTGGTCAAGCTGGTCGGATTCATCGCTTGCCGCTGTGCCGGTCATGGAGAGGAACAACCTTCTGACCTGTGCCGTGTCAACACCGGGCAGATGGGAAACGGAGGCTGCCACCGCGTCCGCAATCTGCTCCTTTGTGATTTTTCGGTTCAGTCTTTGACCGCCCTTGGTCAACTCCGCATAGATGCTCTTCATCGCCTGCGCCGTAAGCTGGCGCGTGGGCGGCATCTCCACCTCGGCTTCCTTTTTCACGGCACGGACAGCCTTCATAAAGGAGTTCTGAATGGAGCTTAATTCCGCCTGATCGATTGGTGTCCGTAGGCTTTTAACTTCATCCGCGGCCTGCGGCGATGCGCCCAGCATGGACGAAACCATCGAATAGAGCTGGTTCTGCGCGGCAAACCCAGCGGTCAGCTCATTGTTCAGATACCGGGCGATCTGGTATGTGGTGTCGGCAAACTGCGGGTTTTCAAGAAGGTAGCTGACGATTTGGGGATTGACCTTCTGCGTATAGAGATTCCGTGCCGCCTCGACTGAGAGGCCAAGCTCCGAGATATCATAGTTTTTGCGATCCGGCTCGTCCACCTCGCCCAAGAGGAAGTCGGTGGACACATCAAACGCGCGGGCGATGCGGATGATATTTTCGTCACCCAGCTTGTCCGTCTTGCCGCTGATGAAGCGGCTCAGCGCACTTTCCGAGCAGCCGATTTTTGCGGCCAGCTCTGCCTGCGTGACCTTCCGGGACTTCATCAGGTCCTGAATGCGGTCACGGACAGCCGCGGGGAGAAATACCGATTCGTTGCTCATGAACATATCGCCTCCGATTCCAGTAAAAATCCTGCGCCAAGCAGATATTGTAAATTCAGTATAGCACATACTTCACTCTAAATCTAGTACAAATGTTCTATAATTGTTTTGTAAAATGACTTGAATATCCTCTCGACAAAGGCCTCCCGTGCTCTTGCATTTTTGCAAGAAAACAGGAGGCTTTTGCTATTTGCTTGCATAAGTGCCTGATTTCGTCGGTCTAAGACCTTTTCTCCGTATATTCAGGTGACAAGGAAAAATTGTCAGAAAATTCTGAAAGGAGAAAATGCCTATGAACCTATTTGAAACCGTGAAGGCTGCCGTCACCCCGCACATGGCGGCAGAACGGTACGGGCTGCCGATCCAGCAAGGCAACATGGTCTGCTGTCCCTTCCACGCTGACCGCACGCCCAGCATGAAGCTGAACGAGGATTACTTCTACTGCTTCGGCTGCGGGGCAAGCGGCGATGTGATCGACCTTGCGGCAAGGCTGTTCGGCCTGAGCGGCTATGATGCGGCGAAGAAGCTGGCGGCGGACTTCGGCATCACCGGGCAGAAGCCGTCCATTCTCGCAAGGCTACAGCGCGGGAAATCGCAGGAGGAAACCGAACGGCGCTGCTTCCGCGTGCTGGGGGACTACCTGCAAATCTTGCAGGACTGGAAGACAAATTGCGCCCCGCAATCGCCGGAGGACGCCATCGACCCGCGCTATGCGGAGGCCTGCCATATGCTCGAGCGCATCGGGAATATGCTGGACATTCTAGCCTGCGGCACGCCGCAGGAGCGCGCCGAGGTGGTGGCTGACTTGCAGAAGGACGATCGGCTCATGCGGATGGAGGCGCGAAACCGGCAGATCAGGGAGGACGAACATGGAACGAAATGAACCGCCGCGCTGGATTCAGGATAAGCACTTCAATGAAGTCCTGTTCTGCGAGGACTTTCTGTCGGCGCACCCGATGGTCTGCGTGGACGGCAGCTTTTTCACGGTGGAGGGCCGCGTTGCTGACGAAGAGGGCATTCGCAAGCAGATCTACGAGATGCTGCGCCCGCATTTTACGAGCGGCACGGCTCGCCGCGTCACCACTCTTCTGGAAACGCTCAGGCTGGAGGCGTACACGCCGGAGCTGCCCATTCAGGAGGATCGGATCCATGTGGCAAACGGCACGCTGTTTCTCAATGGCGAGTTTCGCATCGAAAAGGAGTTCTGTCGCAACCGGCTCCCCATCCGATACGATCCCAATGCGCCGCAGCCGGTGATCTGGCTGCGGTTTTTGTCCGACCTTCTGGAAGCGGAGGACATCCTGACCTTGCAGGAATACCTCGGCTACTGCCTGATTCCGACAAACCGCGGACAGGTGATGATGCTGCTCAAGGGCAACGGCGGCGAGGGCAAGAGCCGCATCGGCGTGGTGATGCAGAAGCTGCTCGGCAGCAACCTGAAAAACGGCAGCATCGCCAAGGTGGAGCGCAGCCCCTTCGCCCGCGCCGATCTGGAACACGAGCTACTGATGGTGGATGACGACATGAAGCTGGAAGCGCTGCAATCCACCCACTATCTCAAGTCCCTCATCACCGCCGAAATGCCGATGGACTTGGAGCGCAAGGGTGAGCAGAGCTATCAGGGCAAGATGTACGTCCGCTTTTTGGCCTTTTCCAACGGCGATCTGGAATCGCTCTACGACCACTCGGACGGCTTTTACCGCCGTCAGCTCATTTTGTCGGTGAAGAAAAAGCCGCTTGATCGGGAGGATGACCCCTTTCTCGCGGACAAGCTCTGCGGCGAGATCGAGGGCATCTTTCTCTGGTGTCTCGAAGGCCTGCGCCGCTTGCAGGGCAATAGCTTCCGCTTCACGGAAAGCTCACAGACGAAAGCAAACCGCGAGGACGCGCGCCGGGAGGCCGACAATGTGCTGCTGTTTCTCCGCTCTGAGGGCTACATCCGCCTGAAGGCCGACAGCGCCATCCCTTCCGCCGCGCTGTACAGCATCTATTGCCTGTGGTGCAGCGACAACGCCTACAAGCCGCGCTCCGCGCGGACGGTGAGCATGACGCTCAAAAAGCACGCCGACGAGTTCGGCCTGGAGCACGACAATCACATCCAAAACGCCCTCGGCAAGCGGGTCAACGGCTTCTGGGGCATCGAGGCGCTGGTCGCGCCGCCGGTTTTATGAGATCAGACTCAAATTTCTCCATCCCATCCATCCCAAGCATCCCAAGAACCCCGGATGGATGGGATGGATGGGATAGATGTTTTCAAGTTCAACGGTGAAGGAGGATGCAATGGGAAGAATTTATTATAAGGAGCTGCCGCTGTTTCACTTGTACGACAGCGACCTGACCGGCACGCAGAAGCTGCTGATGACGCTGCTTCTGGTGGCTCGGTACGATATTTACGACTTGAGCTGCCTTGCGCGGATGCGCCCGGAGGACGTGGCCGCCGATCTGGCGGAGCTGAAACGGAAGGGGTATCTGCAAGGCAGGTGAAAACCGGAAAGAAATTTGTGCGGCGGCGAAAGGATTTTACGAAACCGCGCTGCTCGGAACCGCGCACCGGCTTCACGGATGCGCGTGGTGCTGCACGGAACTCTGCGAAGTCACGCGGATTCGGAAAGTCGATACCCCTCACTTACGAAGAAGGCATCGACCGCCGCGCTTCCAGCGGATTTTGGAAAAACAGAATATTACGCCAAACAGCGAAGCAGGTTTTCGGAAATGCAAACCCGCTTCGCTGTTTTCATCACGAAAAAACAGGAGGTTTTTATGAGCATCAGAAATGAGATCAAATCGCAGATCGTCCGCGCCGGATTTACCATGCAGGAGGTGGTTGACCGGCTGGCCGAGGAACACGATTGGAGCGACAGTGTTTCCAACCTGTCCGCAAAATTGCAGCGGGAGAGCATCCGCTATAAGGAGGTCGTGGAGCTGGCCGACGTGCTGGACTGCGACATCGTGTGGATGAAGCGAGGGGAGCGCCGATGAAAGCACAGTACGCCATTCTCCGCTTTGCCAAGTACAAAGGGCCGGAGATCGGGCATATCGAGTCTCACAACGAGCGCACCAAGGAGAAATACGCCAGCAATCCAGACGTGGACACGTCCCGCAGTCACCTCAACTTCCATCTGGTGACGCCGCAGCGCAAGTACCGCGCCGAGGCGGAAAAGCAGATCGCGGAGGTTGGCTGCCGCACGCGGTCGGACAGCGTGCGCGTGGTGGAGGCTCTCGTGACGGCCAGCCCGGAGTTCTTCAAGGGCAAAAAGAAGGCTGAGGTCAAAGCCTATTTTACCGAGGCGCTGGACTTCATCCGGGAACACCAAGACCCGAAAACCATTATATCTGCCGTGGTGCATATGGACGAGAAAACGCCCCATATGCACCTTTGCTTCGTCCCGTTGACGGAGGACGGGCGGCTCAGCGCCAAGGAAATCGTCGGCAACAAGAAAAAGCTGACGCAGTGGCAGGACAGGTTCTGGGAGCACATGGTCAAAAAATACCCCGATCTGGAGCGCGGCGAAAGCGCCAGCGAAACCGGGCGCAACCACATCCCGCCGCGGCTGTTCAAAGAGGCTGTCCACCTGAACCGGATGAAGGAGCAGATCATGGCGATTCTGAACGACACCAATCCGTTCAACAAGAAGGCCAAGCTGGACGAGCTGGAAGCGCTGCTGGGTAAGTACGTTCCCGGCGCGGAGGATCTGCGGACGAAGCTCAGGAAGTACGACGCAGCCTACAAGGAGCTGACCGCCGAGAACGCGGCGCTCGAAAGGCAGCTGGGCGCTGCCTCCAAGGAAAGCGTCCTGAAAAAACTGGAGATCAACGAAAAGCTCCGGGAGCTGGACGAGCTGCACCGCATGGTGGACGGCATCCCGCCGGAGATTTTGCAGGCGGCGAAGCAGGTGGCCGCGCATAAGCCGCAGGAAAGATGAGGAAACTAAGGATGTTAAAGGAGGCTGGTTCTATTTGGAGATGAACGTCAGGGACGATCAGAAGCTTGTTGAAATCTGGCTGACGAATGCAGAAAAAATTGACCCCGTCCTGCGGGAGGGGCTGAAAGAGATTTACGCCAAGTACAAGACGAAGAAATACATGGTCGCCGTGTTCGAGTCCGGCAAGGGCGATCTTTATGAGAACACGCGGGATCTGCTGCTCTTCAACCGCCGCCGCAGCGCCGAAAAAGCCGTGCAGCAGGCGAAAAAGCAGCGTGCCGCGGGCATGGAGCGGTAAGCAGCGGGCGGAAGGTAGCAATCCCTTCCGCCCGTTTTCTTTTTGCCTAAATTTAATCCATAATGTCGTACCGCTTCATCAGCTCAATGCGCTCCTTGGCGAGCTTGATGGAGCCAGAGGCGCTGTTGTCCGTGCCGGACTGCTTCTCGCTGGCGTAGTGTGCGATGCGCTGCACCCACGCGATCGGCAGCAGATATGGGCGCTTTTTGAGATAGGGGTAACGGCGCTCCAGATACGCCCGCTTGGGGAACACCGTTCGCAGGACGCTGCTCTTCTCCCCCGTCCGGCCGGCCTTCACAGCGTTCAGCGTGACGGTGGAGGAATGGAGACGCGTTAAGTCATTGGAGCCGTACACGCCGCCGCAGAGGGTGTCGTGCAGCAGTGGTTCCACATCAACCGCGTCGCTCCACGGCGCGGGCAGGTCAAATTCGATGCCGAGATAGTCTCTGGCAATGCGAAACGCCGCCGCGGCAAAGGTCGCCGCGTGGACGCTCTCGCACTGCTTGTGCAGGCGCTGCCAGTCGATCTCCGCGTGATACGCCCGCGCCCACAGGCCGATGTCACAAAACTGCCGCAGGCCGATGCCGCTGCGGACGAAGTGCTTGTAGGCGTGCAGAAGCAGGTACAGCAGATGCTCGTGTGGCGGCATGGCCAGAAAGCCGTCGATTTCGACGGGGTTGAGGTCGGCAAAGAAGTGGTTCAGCTCGTCATGGGCATCCTCGGAGGAATCGAATAAGTGCCGGTGCAGCTCGATGTAAAGCGGGCTGCCTTCTTTTGTGTAGGACATCTCGTCCGTCGCAGACAGCTCATCCGCAGGCGTGTCGGTGGTTAGACCGTTCGCCAGAAGCTGTTCGTGGCAGGCCATGAACTCTGCGTCCAGAATGTAGAGATCATCGTCGGCGCTGATGCGGTGGTCGGTCTGCGGGTAGAGGCGGCTGCAAAGCTGACCTTTGACTACGATGGGGTGCAGACCTGCCGAACGCAGTTTTTGATAAAGGTCAGCAAACTCCGCCGAACGCACAGTCTGATTCAGCACTTGCCCGATGACCTGCTGTTTGGTTACGGCAAACAACGCGGCATTTTCCTCGGCAACAGGCATTTTGCGGACGGTCTCAAAGAGGATTGGCAGCAGCTTCTGTTGATTGGCCAGCGTAAAGATGGCAGGCCAGGCCAATTCACGCCTTCGGTGGGCAGAGTACCGCCAGAGACGGCAGCTTTGGCGATATGGAGAAATTGTGTTTCGGTGGTGGTCAGGGTCATGTTCGTATGCCGAACCCTTTCTCTGATTTTTCGATGGCGTGGGCGATGAGCAGCGACGCAGCGCCGAGAAACGCGCCCAGGGTGTTGCAGATCACGTCATCCGTCTCCGCAAGTCCCAGCGCATAACGGTACTGGGCGTACTCGATTCCTGCACTGAGCGCGCAGCCGACGAGCGTTGTGAGGATGATTCTAAGCCAACGGTGCCACTTTCGCGGCAGTGAATTGGACAGCGTCAGCCCCAGCGGGAAGAAGAGGAAGACGTTCATCAGCATCTCTCGGTAAATCTCCGGCTGTATCCGCGCGGCGGTCAGGGAGGCAAAGGGGGCGAGGATCAGACCGGTGCCGCCCTCGGCGCGGCTGAATAAGGTTGCGTAGAGGATGGCGGCGGTTATCAGGAGCACCAGCACAAGGTTCCCACACCGCCAGCGCCTCGCCCCCGCGCGGGCAGGCAGCGCACCCCAAGCGGCAAGAGCCAGCGCCATAAAGGTGATAATGCCGATGAACGAACGGGTGTAGATGTAGTGAAGCATGTTAATCATGTGTTCGGGAGCGTCCTTTGAGTTTATCCCGTGCTTGTTTGAGATACGGAGTAACCAGCGTTTTCGCATAACGGTAGGTTTCTCTGTCAAACATCGAAGCCACCACAAAGAACAGCGGTATTACAACAACGCTGGTGATAGCCGCCCACAGAATAATGCGGGGGTAGGTATCCAGTGCAATGTGGGCAAACAGCGGTTTGGACAGCACTGTTACCGCAATGAACAGCGCCAGGTTGACCAGCCAGCGGCGATAGGTCTTCCACGGGCTGCGGTGCAGGATTTTTTTGTTGGCATAGATAATCATATCGTTGGTGCGATACAACAGCGCTGTAATAGTACCAATAAGGACACCATAAATACCGCAGAAATGTACACCTATCAAAGATACCGTGATATTAATAATTGCCTCCAGCACAGAACGCCATTGCGTCTGCTTGAAATGTCCAGCAAACTTAATGACCATATTGGATGACTCTCGACCATTATTCAGCAGGTATACCACAATAAACAGATATGGTAATATTGGATCAATATAATTGATGTCTTGAACTCCTGCAGTATAAAGCCTAAGAAATGGTAGAATGAATATCCCCGCTATACAATATAGTGAGGAAACCAATACCATATTGTAGATTTCAAATGCATCATGCATGCAGAGGTACTTTTCACGTTGTTTATTGCAAAAACTCTGCCCTAAAAGGTATTGGATACTGCCATTGATTGTACCAACTGCTGTACTGACCATATTAAAAAGTAACGTGTACAGGCCGTAAACGCTGACGACCTTTAGATTTTCAAAAAGTGATAGGACCAACATGTCCGTACTATTGAAAATCATTGCAGAAATTTGATGGATAAAGGCAGAATTGCGTTTACTGAGTGCCTGCAAATCCGGTGTAACCTGTAGATTTAACCACGGATAGCTCTTTCTGACATAAGCTACATAGACGAAAGACGTGAGTACAGAATATCCGAAGTACATTGCCTGAATGACAACAACATTGCATCCAGCACATAAAAGAATGATTTTGGTAACGCTGATTAGGATATTTATAATTGTTGAAATATTTGTCTCAGCATAATTTCGACCGTCGGCTTTAATAAGCATCAGATATTTTGCTTGTGTAAAATATCTGACAACGCCACCTAAGCCGCCGAGAATAGTTACAAGAAATACCGTTTGATATGAAAATGAAGAGTGTACTACCAGAGGGAAAAGAAAACCTACAGTTAAAACACCAGCTAAGTACAGCAATCCTGTACGTTTGTAATAGAACTGTGTTGCAGCAAGTATTCTATTACTCTGGTCTGTATCTTTTGAGCCAATTGGGCCATACAGCGCTTGTAAAGCAGCATTTCCGACACCCGCTTCCAATAAAGCAAAGTAGGTGAAAATTTGCGTCACTGTACTTAATAGGCCGTTCGCTTCTGAACCGATATTCAGAAGGACAAGTCTTGGGATAATAATACCAAGTGCGATTGTAATAATTTGACCGGCAAAGCCGCTTATGATATTGTTTATACTTTTATGATTACTCATACAGATTTGGAGAGGCCTTCTGGCAAGCTGAGACAATTTTTATAAATGTCTGATATTTTAATTCGTTGTTGACGAGCTGGTCAATTCCTGCATTTTGTGAAAGTGCATAACAAAAGTCAGGATGATCTAGCATCGTTTTAAGCCCATTGTAAATGCCTTCCTCACTGTTTTCTACGATCAGACCGGTAATCCCGTCATTAAGCTGCTCCCTGATACCGGATACATCTGTCGCGAGTACTGGCTTGCACAGTAACTTTGCCTCTATGGTAACAGTAGGAAATCCTTCCCATCCAGAAGGGAGCACAAACAAATCGCACGCAGCCATATACTGATATGGATTGTCTGTAGTACCGTCCAAAAACACACGATCATTCAGATGAAGTACCTCAATCTTTTGTTTTATGGTATCAAGCTCAATTCCAGTGCCCAGTACGTGCCAGGAAAAAGCATACCCTTCATCCCTGAGCTTGGCCAGAACATTTAAAAAACGCAGGTATTTTTTTTGGGGGGTCATTCTTCCAACTGATAACAGGACCGGTCGTTCTGAAGAAAATGCAGATGCATCAGATGCTTTTTTCAATATTGCTTCTGCATCAAAGAAATTATACAACGTATATGTCTTTGAGCTAAGCGCTGGGTACATAGATGTAAAGGAAGCGCGCGCGCTGTCCGCTACACAGAAAATCGCGTTCATTTTTTGATAGAACGGCAGATACTTGTCCAACGAGTCAGAAGGAGCCATATTCTTTACATCCGTGTGGATCCATTGAAAATAACAGTTCGCATGAATATTACTCAGCAAAAATGCTGGTGACTCGATTTCAAGATAATTGATTGCGACATCAAAGCGCCGGTTTCTATATCGTTTTGCAGTGAGGTACTCAGCAAATCTCCGATAACCAACAAGCTTGGAGAATCCAAGCTTCGCACTCTTTTTCAGCTTTTTCCGCAGATTGACCTCTGCTCGGATATCAGCAAGAGAGGCATAATACTTTGCTGTATATGCTTTGCTGCATATGGCTGAGAAGTGCACGCGTGGATCAAATTGGTCACGAAGCAATCCGCGTTCATAGGTTTCAAGAACTTCGACATCATGTCCATGCTCCACAAGACATTTTGTAAAGGAGACAAGAACTTTTTCCGCACCGCCGAAAATCAACTGTGGTATTTGAATCAAAAAGGTCATTTTATTCTCTCCAATACCCACGGTTCAATTTCATAAGATTTGACATCGTGCTTCGTTACCCGTTTTTCTTCTGGATATGGATCGCGCCACGCACTTGTGTATTGCCAGTCCAAATAATCCTCAACATGAGCATATGTCATCAAGTTGGTGTCTTCAAACGGAAGAAACTGTGGACTCATATGCCAATCCCGCTCAGTAATATCCGTATCATATCCGCATGTACCGGTATATGGATTTGCGGTCAGAGTATTGCACATGATACCTACACGCTTTGTCATAAGGTGATCGTATCTACATAAGGACTTCTCCAGTAAAAGGCCAAGGCGCATTTTCCCAAGCCTCGAAAACTGTGCAATTGTAATTTTAGATTTCCACGAAGTCGGAATAATTTCACCAGACAAAACCCCCAAAGAAAGGTTTAACAATTCAATCTTCCTACGCTGTTTCCACCGCAACCATGCGCTGTCCGGGATAGAGTGCAGTTTATTAATGTCAATAAATACAGGCGTTTTCGAACCGTCAGAAGAAATGATATAAGCTCCCCTAATTTGCAGCTTACACATTTTACTGTACCAATTTTCTGTATTTTCAAATGTCATCACCCGATAGTATTGGGGGTAGTCCCGCTCTATAATACACGTCAATTTGTTAAAATCCTTTGGAAACATTACAATATCGACATCATCATCCCATGGGATAAAACCTTTGTAGTTCACCGCACCTAAAAGCGTCCCGGCGTAGAGAAAATACTTCAAACCGTTTTCTCTGCAAATTCGATCAATGTCCTTCATCGCCGACAGGAGGACTTTATGCAGCAATTCATTGCCGTAAGCATTCGTCATTTCACGATCCTCGTTTGTTAATCAACTCATTCTTTGTTCAATGCGCTGATATATCTGAAACGGTAAAAAGCGTAACACCAATAACCTTCTCCGTTCAGATCTACTTAATGCGCATTTGAAAAACTCATGGTAATTTAATCGGATATCCTGCTGTAAAGAGTCCGCAATCTCATCAAAATTCTGGGGAGAAAGTGCAATTTCACGCAGAGTCCATAGGATACTGGAACAAAGCCTCTTTTCTGCAAATGCAGCCAATTCTGGATGGTATTGCTGAATCCAACGCAGATTATCCTGACAATGTCGATACCATGCCAGCTTCTTTTCAGAAAACGCAGAAGTTGTAATACTTTCTGCGCGGCACCGATAGTTGTAGACTATTTCATTTGTTTGGACTACCACGCTGCAACGATCTAAAAGAGATAACACAATCGCCTCATCCTCATTAATTTCACCAACAGGAAACTTTATTCCTGAGTGAACACTGCGGTGATATAATCGTCCCCATGCCGCACAGCCGTTTTGGAAGAATGTTTTCATCGCCTGAGTTTTTGTCATGCTTTCTACATTCTTTTCTCCATTGAATTCAGATTGTAATATTATGTTTGTCTGATCTTCAACTCGTTGCATCCCACCTATTGCAATTTGCGCATTATGTTCCACAAGAAGCTGATATAAAAGAGTAACTGCGTCCTTCTCCAACCAATCATCGCTGTCTACAAACATCAAATACTCTCCGGTCGCCGCCAGCATTCCGGCATTACGGGCATCGGATAGACCACCGTTTTTCTTATGAATTACCCTAACTCTTTCATCCTTTTTCGAATATTCGTCGCAGATTGTGGGACAGTTATCCGGAGACCCGTCATCAACCAAAATAATTTCCAGATATTGATATGTTTGCTCGAGAATAGAATCTACACAGCGGTGTAGATAAGACTCAACTTTATAGATTGGAACAATTACGCTTATCAAATCCATATACTTACCATACCCTTTGCACAAGATCTCAGAGACATAAGCTTCGAACCGACCGTTACCGCCACTTCTATTATTGAGTAAGCGGCAGCAGTGCCTTAATAGACTTTCGTTTCAAAAGGAATTACTCCAGGAACACTTAAAAACACATACAGAAGAACTGACCAGGAAATCCCTGTTTCCACGGAGAAATTACCTTCTCCGGCCAAAATTTGTGAGCGCCAAAGAAATAGGCACTAATCAGAACAAAACAGCTTGCATAAGCCAGCAAAAAGTGCATATTACAGCAAAAAAGCAATTTTATGCTATTCGCATTTGCCACATCTAAGACTTGTCCAATGGTAACACTCAGATGTTGCCATTAACCCGTGACTGACAATGCCCACCATACCAAAATGACTGAATCGTAATATCATACTTATTAGGATCCAAATGATTGACAATATCAAGCGTGACTTTCTCAATTCCGCCCTTATCAAATGCTTCTAACAGAAATAGAATTTTTCTCTTTGATGTATGTGAGTCATTTGAGCTACATGTAATCCTATTCATTTCAGTTTCCTTCATTATCAAACACTCTATTTATAACCCCACGAGCACAATACTCTGTTCTTTCTGCCACGACGGCTGGTATTCTATCAATAGATAAAACAGAGAAAAGCTTTTGGCGAAGAGCCTCAAGTATAGCGCTACATGAAAAAACGAGTATTGCCAAGCCAAGCAGGAGTAATACTAATACCGGACTTTGAGCAAAACGATCAGGGCATATTAACTCTTGCCATATGAAGGTTCTGACTTCTGGCTGATCGTGGATCAAATAAATACCAAAAGTTAATGATGACAACTTTGAGGCAATCTCGCAAACCTTTTGGTTCCTGATAGTGAGTTCTTCAAAAAACAAAAACAGGAAAACAGAAGCAAGAACCATAGTGATGGAATTATAGGCGGAAAACGCAGATGCACCAACAGCTTTACCAAAGACAGGAGTTGTAATCCATGTAATTACATATTTCCATATTGCAACAAAAGCGCATGCCGAAATGTACAGCAAAAGCCATCTATGTTTCTGGTGGGGAGGGTATAGCCTTATATATGCAGCTACCATATATAAAAACGCAAAGAATAGAGGGCTACTACTGTTGACGGAGGTAAATTCACGCCAGAAGACCAAGTTTTGAAGAGCAATATAAATCACAAAATATGTAACCAAAAAGGTGGCATGTTGCTTTCTGGTCATTGAGTGAATTGCAGCATTCAAAAATGGAGTCAGGAAATACATTAACAAATAGGAAGTAACAAACCAATACCGTTGTTGAGTAAATGGCAACAATGCCTTTATAAAGTCTTTTATTCCAAATGGAATTATTCCGAAAACGCTTAAAATCACATATAGAAGAGCTGACCAGAAAAATGCCTGTATCCATAAAGAAATTGCCTTCTGCAGACGAAATTTGTGCATACAAAGGAAATATCCACTAATTAGAACAAAACAGTTTACATGAACCATTAAAAACGTGTATATTGCAGTGACTAAAAAATAATTTACGCTATTCGTGGTCACTGCATCTAGAACTTGCCCGTGGCAGATCGAATGTCCTAGAACGATAAGAAACATACACAGGGTGCGAAGAATATCTAACGAACCGTTTCGTTGAGTACCGTTATTTATTTTTTCAGTTCTAAAAAGAGATTCTCCCATTTCGCAATGATTTCCCCTCTATCAAACTTGTTCATATCCAGTACAGTTGCATCCGAGAAGCGTTCCCGCAATAATGGCTGTTCAATCAGCTTACAGATTTGATCGGCCATTGCGGTTATATCTCCGCTCTCTACAAGATATCCGTTTACGCCATCTCTCACAATTTCGGAAGGGCCTGTCATAATATCAAAACTTACAATTGGAAGCCTGTAGGATTTTGCTTCAAGCAAAACCATTGGAAGTCCTTCCATCTCTGAAGTCATAACATACATGGAGGCCGAACGATATATCTTTTCCATGTCTTTTACAGAACCGGTAAGAATGATATTTCTTTCCAAGCCAAATTGTGAAATCTTCTTTTCCAAAAGCTGCCGTTCCGATCCTTCGCCACATATGTACCATTGCCAATCAGGGTATCTCTCAAAAACAATTCTCCCGATTTCCGGGATTAAGTTGAATCGTTTGATCGGCGAAAGATGCCCTGCGGACAAAATCGTTTTAGACTCTATGGAATAATTTACCTTGTGTGATTCTACAGGGTTTCCTATCGTAATAACTTGGCAGCAACGAACAATATTTCCCTCGTATTTTTGTTTATCGCGTTCAGTCAGAACAACAACAGCATCACTGAGCCGAGCAGCAAACCTACGGATATAAGGAAACCACTTTGAACCCCAGTTGTTATAAAAGTTGGAATGTTCCCATGTGATGACCTTTGTTTTTATCCCCATGCAAGCCGGAATTCCGAATAGCGCCATACCTGTATCTACATTGATCGAAAAGTCAACGCAGTTTTTCTGCAAAAAACCGCGTATTGCTTTGCGGGGATGCTTCTTCGGAAGCGGTAAGCATTTTACTGAACTTTCCAGAGGAAAGAAACTATTTCCATCGCCATGCAGATCGAGAATTGAAACCTCGTGTTTTTTACTCAACGCATTAGCGAGTATAGCTGTCATGCGCTCTGTTCCGCCGGATCTGGACATATCTCCTTCTAAAAAAACGAGTCTCACAAAGAATCCAGCATCCTTTCTACAGCTTGTACAGTTTCCTCTCTGCTAAAACGTTTGCCTCGCAAGATTGCTTGCTGTCTATAATGAGCCAGTAGAGCGGGATCAGAGAGCATCTTTTTCATTCCCTGATAAATCCCTTCCTCGCTGTTTTCTACGACCAGCCCATATTCATCATGCTCCCCCAGCAGCTCACGTGCACCGGAGCAGTCTGTACTGACGACCGGTGTTCCAACGATCAGCGCCTCGGTCACCGCGGTAGAAAAGCCCTCGCGGCGGGAAGAACAAACGTATAGATCACAGCGAGAAACATACTGATAGGGATTATCACGGAAGCCAATCATGTGAAAGCTCTTTTCTACGCCCAGCCGGGCCACCTGCGCTTCCAAATTTTTCTGTTCTTCCCCAATGCCGATGATATAGATCGAATGCAACAGTCCTTCATCCAGAAGCCGTTTATGTACGTTCAGAATCCTGTCGTACCCCTTTATCGGCATCAGCTTGGCTACCGAGCAAACGCGAATCCCGCCGCTTGAGAACATCGGGTCGTTCGGCTCCTGCTTCGCAAGGGTCGCTATTTTTTCAGTTTCGTTTGTATTATATAGCACGTCAATCGGCGTGTGCACCGGAAGCGCGTCTACAAATACCTGGCGAACCGACGCCGCTACTGCTACAAGGCGATCATAGGTATCGTAGAGTCGGAGCGCTTCCTTCGGGGTTCGGAAACCAATTGCAGCCTGCTTCGGCGTCGGCAACTCAGTGTGCATCCATGCTACCTTCTTGATGCTTGGATCATAGCAGCCCGCCAAGATCCTAGAAGTCGGCCCTTCGAGATAAGATACAAGAATATCGTAATCCTCTTTGACTATATGCCGATACAACTGTTCAGGTGAGAATATTTTCATAAACGCTGTATTCCCTCTGAACTGTTTTTTTGCCCCCGGGACATAGCGGACGTGCGGCTGAAGATATTGCCTGTTAACGCCAACATCGAACAGCGTTTGAACAGTAACATCATATTTACAGCGGTCAAGATTATTTGCCAAATTAACCAGCACACGCTCAGCTCCGCCATGAGCAAGATTGGGAATTAAAAAAAGTATTTTTTTCATACGCTCACGCTCCAAAATGTGAACTGATGTATCGCCAGAGCGTAATTTGAGAAAAGCAGTTATCAAAGACGCTTTGAACCAGATTGCCGTACATAAAGTAACCGGTATATCCTGCAACACATAACACGGTCAGAATCTGCCGATCCTGCTTTGCAATTTTCTTCAGCATCCACGGAAGAACAACGACCTGTGCCGGAAGAAAATAGTTTGCGAGTCGGGCAAAGTAATTTGCTGTACCAAATAACCCGACAAACATAATCAGCGCATTCAGCATAGCCATGTTAAAAAGAATATTTTCTGTTCTCGTCGAATTCGCAAACAGCTTCCAACCGCATACAAATGCTAGAACGAGCGGCACAAAGCACACCAGCACGCGGAAAATATTAACGCCCTCTCCGACAAACGAGGTCATATCGTAATCCGCACCCATCACAGTTGTCACATCGACGATGGTGCCAATGATACGGTTCAAACCGAAGCCGATGACAACAAAGACGCCAATATACAGATATGTCTTCCATGTCAATGGCCTGAAATCCATAAACAAAAGCAAAAGATACACAAGCGCATACGGATGGAACAGCGATGCGGCGGCTACAGTCAAAACATAGGGCACGCTTTTTTTCTGCATCAAAAAATCCATACCAAGCAGGCAAATTGCCGTTGCCATGCATTGCTTGATCGCCGCAAAAGAGAAGGTATAGAAGCCTGTCGTGAACATCAGAAAAACAGCCAGCGGGAAGTTGTCTGTATTTTTTCGCACAAATCTCACATAGCAGAACGCTGTAACCATAGAATAGAACATCAAGTAATCTTGCGTAGAGAATCCAAGCGTCTTCATTAGCGAATTTAAATATGCGAATCCTATTCCTTGTGCATATGTACTTGTATTTACTTCAGCAAAGTCTTTTAAAACCGGTGCTTGCGCATAGATCCGAACGTATGTAACTGTGTCATTATAGAATGTTCGTAATCCACAAAAGGTTCCCAAAAGCAAAATAAGAACCAAAGTAAATGCTTTGTCATAACGATGAGTTGAACCGCCAACCCGGCATAAATATTTGTCTCGATATGATATTGCAAACGAAAGAAGCATTGCCCAAAAGAGCAAAAACCATAGCTTTGACAAGTGGCACCTCCTAAAGCCAAAATCAAGTGCTGATATTTAATCGCCGTTTATGTAATAAGCAATATAATTTCGAAGGAAGAATGCCAACTAGAAGAGGTCGCCAAGCGTAAAGATATGCTTGAAAGGGCAATCGCAAAATGTAGGCAGCTTTTATGCGTACGCAGAATTCATTAATACGATATCTGAATTTGCGGCGTGAAAAAGCATTGCGATCATCTCGCATTGCATAGAGCGGCTCTGGAATATTTTGCCCCCGAAACCCTGCTGCGTACATCTTAACCCAAAGATCATAATCCTCTACTCGCAGGTATCGCGGATCTTCTGTATAGCCATTTACCGTCAGATAGGCATCTCTCCTGACCATACAAGGTGCGTGACAGAATGGCGTGCCTGCAATAAAATCCTTTTTTTGTGGAAAAGTGATTGGACGATTTTGCCCCCAAGTTCCGTTTTCATCAAAGTATCGCATGGCAGTGCTAACAATGGCGATATTTGGATGTGCATCCAGAATTGCCACCTCTTGTTCAAAGCGCGTGGGCATTGATATATCATCACCATCTTGGCGAGCAATATATTCCCCATCCGCTGCTGAAAGGCACCTGTTCAGAGTGTAATTCAAGCCCTTATTGTGTCCGTTTCTCAAGAGCGTAATCTTATCTGGATAAGTAAGTTGGTATTGTGCTGCAATTTCATATGTTGTATCACTTGATCCATCATCACACATGACAAGATTCCAATTTGCAAAAGTCTGAGCAAGTAGTGAATCAAGTGCGGCCCCTAATGTGTCTGCGCAATTATAAATTCCCATAATTACGGTAACTTTCATCTCACAATAACTGTCCCTTCCGGTGCGGTAACAATGCTGTTTTCTGGCACATCATGAACCACTACGGCATTTACACCGATTTTGCTGTTAGAACCTATCTTTACATTTCCTATAATCTTTGCACCTGCACCAATAAAAACGTTATCTCCTATAACTGGTGCCCCGCCTTTTCCTTCTCCAATCGTAACTTGGTGAAATATTGTACAGTTAGATCCAATTACAGCATTGTGAGAAATGATGATTCCATATAGTCCATGCGGTAATTTAGGAGGAGTATGAAACTGTGCGCCAAATCCAAGATGAGTTCCTGTACTTGCGTTATTGAATGCGTCACAATGCTTAATGTATAGAAGACGACAGTAATTTAAGCACTTACAGAAAAAACCTTTCTGAGGGAGAATTACTTTTTCGCGTCTGCTCCAATATTTGTCCTCATCATAATGTTGCATATGTGCCCGGGCAAAGCGCTCCGCAACGCTTAATTTTATTTCGTATGAACTCATATAGATGCGATCCTCAAAGTACAGCAAGATTGTTCATCGTCTTGTTGATGACAAGTAATTTATCAAACATCTTAACCATCCGCTTTCGGCCGTGGCGCCCCATTTCTGCCCGCCAGCTCTCCGGCAGATCCGCAAACCGCTGCATAGCTTCATACAGCGCGTCCGCGTCCCTCGCAGGGCACAGATAGCCGCTGACACCGTCCTCCACCGCCTCGCGGCAGCCGGGGATGTCGCTGGTGATGAGCGGTCTCCCGGAGGCGGCAGCCTCCAGCAGCACATTGGACATACCCTCATGATACGACGGAAGCACCACGCAGCTCGCCAAGGCGTAAAAGCGCTTCATATCCGACTGATAGCCGTGATACTTGACCACGCCAGCCTGCTCAAGCTCGTCCATAAGGGGCTTGTAGCCTTCCTCAAATGTGCCGACGATATGGAACTCCACATCGTCGCCATATTCCTGCTTCATCCGCTTTGCGGCGGCAAACAGCTCGTCCACGCCTTTTTCGTGCATGACACGGCCCACAAAGAGAAAACGCACTGGCCCCTCCTGCGAGTAGGGCTGGTAAGGGTAATCCTCCAGATTGACGCCCGCGCCGTTCAATACTACATCGCGGCCTTTTGGTACTACACCAGTGGCGGTGAGGGTATCCCGGTTTCCGGCATTCTCAAAAAATATAACCTTTGCGCCCTTCAACGCCGGTTTATAGAGCGCCAGCACGAATTTTTTCAGCCAGCCGCCGTTTTCAATGGCGCTGCCCAATCCAGTGATGTTCACGGCATAGGGGATGTGCGCCATCCGGCAGGCAAGGCCGCCGTAGATGTTGGGCTTGATGGTATAGGTTAGAACAAGGTCGGGCTTGACTTCTTTCAGCATGGCGCGGTACTGTCGGAAAAGCTTGCTGTCGCGTATAGGGTTCATACCGCGGCGCTCAATGGGCGTGTCAATAAAGCGGCAGCCAAGCTGCACAAGCTCCGAAATGAAACCGCCGTCCGGCAAAGAGATATATACCTCGTGTCCTGCACCCAAAAGCGCTGCAAGCAAGTCCTTTCGAAAGCGGTACAGGCCAACATCGTTGTTGGCAAGCACCAGAATCCGCTTATTTGATTTTTCTCGCAGGGATTCCGACATAGGTTCCGCTCTCCTTGATATTCCGGATAATGACTGCGCCCGCACCGATCGTGCAGTGGTCACAAATGCTTATGTTATTGCTGATAGTCGCTCCTATACCGACCCATGTGTGGCTTCCAACTGACACCGTTCCGCCGAGCTTCGCGCCGACGGAAATGTGGGCAAAGCTGCCAATGTGGTTGTCGTGCTCCACGACTGCCGCCGTATTGATGATGCTATGTTCTCCAATATGGGCAGATGGATTGATCACAGCATTTGCCATAATGACGCTGCCTACGCCGATTTGCGTTTCCAATGCAGAAACGACCGCAGATGGGTGGATTGCCGTGTACCAGCGTACACCGTCAAGCTGACGCGCAACCTTTTCACGAACGTCAGAATTTCCAATCCCCACCACAAAGGACGCTTCCGGGTATCTTGCATAATCCGCAACCTTTCCCAGCACGGGAATGCCTGCGATCTCAGACGGGAGCGCCTCATTGTCATCCAAAAAGCCCAGCAGCGTATCGCCGCTTCTTTGAACGATATCTGCAACGACTTTTCCGTGGCCGCTAGCTCCGATCACAATAACCTTCTCACTCATGAACCGCAGCCTCCGTTCCCGCAAATGCTTCCATCGTTGCGCTGCCTTCTGCACTGATCCCCTCGCGGGCGAAGACGCAGCGGATCGTCATGAAGATGATCTTCACATCCAGCGCAAAGCTGATGTGGTCTACATAGTCCACATCATAGGCAAACTTTTCTTCCCACGAGGCAAGGTTTCGCCCGTGCACCTGTGCCCAGCCGGTGAGCCCGGGGCGAACGTCATGGCGGCGATGCTGCTCTTCGCTGTAAAGCGGCAGATACTTCACCAGCAGCGGTCTTGGCCCCACGATGCTCATCTTGCCGCGGAAGATGTCCCACAGCTCTGGCAGCTCGTCGATGCTCAGCGCGCGCAGCTTCTTTCCAAAGCCCGTCAGCCGTTCCTTGTCCGGCAGCAGCGCGCCGGTTTCATCCCGCGCGTCGCTCATGCTGCGGAACTTGTGGAGCTTGAAGATCTTTTCGTCTTTCCCCGGACGCTCCTGACAGAAGATCACAGGGCTTCCGAGCTTCACGCGCACAAGAATCGCCGTCACCAGCAGCAGCGGCGACAGGACGATCAGCGCGCACCCGGACAGCACGATGTCCAGCAGGCGCTTGATGTATTTTTCATAAAACCCAGCCTTGTGCCGCATCAGAACATCCCCCGGATGACCTCGCACACGCGGTCCACATCGTCCATGCTCATCTTCGTGTCGCTGGGCAGGCATACGCCGCGCGCAAAGAGATCGTCGCCCACCGGCGCATTGCTGACGCTGACAAAGGGGCAGCTTGCGAAGACCGGCTGCAAATGCATGGGCTTCCAGAGGTAGCGTCCCTCAATGCCAGCCTCATTCAGCTTTGCCAGCATCTCACCGGGCGTCACGCCGCAGCCCTCGTCCAGCAGAGCGACGGACAGCCAGCGGTTCGGCTCGGCGCAGTCCAGCTTCGGCTGCATGGTCAGCGGCAGACCTTTCAGGTTTTCGCAGTAGCGCGCAAAGATGGCCCGCTTCTGCTCCACGCGTAGCGGCAGCACCTTCATCTGCCCGCGCCCAATGCCCGCGCAGATGTTGCTCATGCGGTAGTTGTAGCCGATTTCCTCGTGCTGGTACCACGGCGCGTTCTCGCGCGCCTGCGTGGAGAGCTTCAATGCGTGCTTCGCCTCATCCTCCGTCCGGCACAGCAGCATCCCGCCGCCAGAGGTGGTGATGATCTTATTGCCATTGAAGGAAAGAGCGCCGAAGTCACCAAAGGTGCCGCACTTCTGCCCATTGTATGTAGAACCCAACGCCTCTGCTGCGTCCTCAATCAAGGGAACATCATGCTCGCGGCAAATAGCGGTAATTTCGTCCAGCTTCGCGGGGTTGCCGTACAGGTGAACGACGACCACCGCCTTGGGCGTGCCGTGCAGCGCAAAGGCACGGCGCAGAGCGGCGGGGTCCATATTCCACGTCTCCCGCTCAGAGTCGATAAACACCGGCTTCGCGCCGCAGTAGGCCACGGGGTTGGCGGAGGCAGAAAAGGTCAGGCTCTGGCAAAATACCGTGTCGCCTGTCTTCACGCCTGCGAGGATCATCGCAAGGTGCAGCGCCGCCGTACCGGCAGAGAGGGCGACAGGATATCCCTTGCCCATAAATTCGCCCATAGCCTTTTCAAATTCGTTGACGTTCTCGCCCAGCGGCGCGATCCAGTTCTTCTGAAACGCATCGTGGATGTATTCCAGTTCATAGCCCTCATCCGACATATGCGGGCTGGCCAGCAAAAGTCGTTTATCCATGTTCTTCTCCTATGTTTTCGTCCACCGGATGTCAAAATTTGCTTCGGTCGGGCGTATTCGCTGCGTTTAAAAGCGCGACAAAGCCGCGTCATTCCTTTTTGCCGCTGTGACGTACAGAAATGCGCAAGTTCATCGATCCATGTATATTGCCGTCTCCCACCCGAAAAACGTTGGGATTACACCATTTTTATTGCTTAATTATACTACATATGGAAAAAAAACGCAATGCCTGACGCGCGCGAAAAAGTGGAGTGGTTTTTCTATGAAGCATTTTGCTTTTCCTCGTCCGGCAGATCATTTTCCGGTTGCACATCCTCGATTCACATGGTACAATGTTATTCAATAAGCAAAATACAAAGTCTATCGCAAGTGGTAACATGGTAAAGAAAGTATGACTTGCTCGGAATGGAGGGGATCAGATGAAAGCACCGGACAACAGCGTGATCCAGCTTTTTGAGGATCAGAAGATTCGCGTGGCGTGGGATGCAGAGCGGGAGGAATGGTACTTCTCCGTCGTGGATGTGGTCGGCGTGCTGACAGACAGCCCCGACTACAATACCGGGCGAAAATACTGGAACAAGCTGAAACAGCGTCTGAAAGAAGAAGGCAGTGAACTGGTGACAAACTGTCACCAGTTGAAAATGCAGCGTGGTTGCCGGAATGGGCAGAGCACGCCGAGAAGACTGCAAATGGTAAATGAATCCAAGCTCAGCTACCGAGAAATTCTCGGCAACTGCCGTCGATGGGCGGCATACATCTCCGACTTCGACCGGGAGATGGCAAAATACTTAAAGGGCGGTGAGCCGACATGATCGAACGCTATGATATCGCGGGCTATGCCCGTATTTCTGTGGATGATGAGCAGGATCAAAAGAACATCTCGATTGAGAATCAGAAGGCCATTATCGAGGACTATGTGAAAACCCACTTCCCCGGCAGCACGCTGACGTTTTTTGAAGACCGTGACCGCTCCGGCTACACGTTCGAGCAGCGCGAGGGCTATCAGGAGATGCGCCGGGGGCTGATGCGGCACAAATACGACATTCTCATCATCAAGGACTTTTCCCGCTTTTCCCGCCGCAACTCGCGCGGCCTCGTGGAGCTGGAAGACCTGCGCGACGCAGGCGTGCGCATCATCTCCATCGGGGACGGCGTGGACTTCCCCAATGACGACGACTGGCTGAAAATCCAGTTCCAGTTTCTTGTGAACGAAATGCCCGTCACGGACACCTCCCGCAAGGTGCGCAGCGTTGTGAAGCGGCGGCAGAACGACGGCGAGTGGATCTGCGCCGCGCCCTACGGCTATCTCGTCACCGAGGACAAGCAGTTTGAGATCATCCCCACCGAGGCCGAGACCGTCCGCAGGATTTTTGACCTCTACAGCAACGCCGGTTGGGGCTACAAGAAAATCGCCAACTATCTCACCGATCAGGGCGTTCCCACGCCGCGCATGTCCGAGCGGATGCGCAAGGAGGCGGCGGGCAAGAAAACCAAGCGGGAGACCAAGAACGCGTGGGCCATCGCCACGGTGCAGGGCATTCTGGACAACGATTTCTATATTGGCACGCTGCGGCAGGGCAAGTATACCCGCGCCAAGATCAACGGCAAGGACATCAAGCGCAACGACGATGAGCACATCGTCATTGAAAACCACCATCAGGCCATCATCGACTACCGCACCTTCGCCATCACCCGCGCGCTGCGGGAAAAGCGCAGCCGCAGCAACTACCGCGGCGTCAAGATCAACGACAACGTGTACTCCGGCTTTTTGCAGTGCGGCGACTGCGGCAGTCCGCTGTTCGCCATGAGCCGCTCTGACCTCGCCCCCGCCTACACCTGCGGAACGTATCACCGGCGCGGCCTCAAGGGCTGCACCAGCCACCATATCCGCGTTGATAAACTGGACGAGCTGCTGAAAAGCTATGTGCGCAAGCTGGCGGACAGCTCTGCCGCCATGCTCGAGCAGCTCAACGAGGAATTAAAGCGCGAGACCGAGCAGGTGGCGGAAACGGAGCAGTCCGCGGACAATCTCGCCGAGGTGCTGGCCGATCTCACCGAAGAATTGAAGGTCACGAAGCGCCAGCGCATCCGCGAGATCATGAAAAAGCCCGAACAGGAAGCCTCCATCGAGGCGCTGTATGACGAGATGGAAGCAGACCTCCAGAAGAAGATCGACGGCATCCACCACCAGATTGACCTGCTGAGCGACAAGCGCAACACCATCATTCAGGTGAACCGCGTGGCCAAGACCGCCATCGACGTGTTCCGCGACATTCTGGAAAAGGACAAGCTGGAACGGAACGACCTGGAGCTGCTGATCGACAAGATCCTCGTCTATGAGGATCATTTAGAAATTAAGCTCAAAGCCGACATCGACACGCTGCTGCGCTGCGGAACCCTCCCCGCGGAAACGGAGGACGCCGCAAATTTTAGTGAAGGCACGGAAAATATCGAAAACACGCTGATCCAGTCCTCAAAAGGCCGCGAGGACAAGGTTTTCCGTGTCAATGTTATCAGTAACGGCGACCCGTTGGAGATCTACACGAGCAAGGACGGGGAGGTCATTTTTAAGAAGTATTCGCTCATGGGCGGCGTAGATGAGTTTGCCGCGCAGCTGTGCGACACGCTGAGCAAGTCGACCGGTACGAGCGTGGCCGTGACCGACCGCGACAGCGTCATCGCCGCGGCAGGCAGCGCGCGCCGCGACCTCATCGGCAAGCGCATCAGCCCGCAGCTCGAGCAGATCATGGAGGACCGCGGTATCTACCGCGCCGTGCCGAGCGAGCGCAGCATCTTTGTCACCGAATCGCTCGACCGTTACTGCGCGACCATCGCCGCGCCCATCATCTCCGAGGGCGACGCACTCGGGCTCGTGGTCTTCATCGGCACCGAGGGCGAGTCGGCCGCAGGCGAGACGGAGTACAAGCTCGCGCAGGCCATCGCAGGCTTTCTCGGCAAGCACATGGAGAGCTGAAAAAAGAGGACGGCTTTAGCCGTCCTCTTTTCCTATATAGCACCGCCTTCGTGTTGTGCATTGCAATTGCTGATCGTACCACCTCTCATCGTGAATACGCAGTCCTTTCCAATATCCACAGCACCGCCATCACCATCGTCATCTCTGCAATTCGCAACGATACTGCTCTCCAAGATCAGTGTGCCGCTAGACACAGAAAAACCGCAGTTCTTATTTTGGCCATCAATGGTGCCGTCAGTGCCGCTGTCCTTTATCGTTAGTGTTTTACCATCGTACACACAAAACATATCCTCGTCTGTAGCATTACAGGTCAAGGTATACCCATTCAAATCAAATGTGACGGCTCCGCTGATTGTAATTTCGCCGCTAATAGTAACATTGCCACCTAAATAGCAACTACCGTCCGACAGGTTCAAATTCGTGCCATCAAATATCGTCCAACTCTCCCAATTGTTCTCCGCCCGCGCCGCCGTCGGCAACAGCGTCAGGCACAGGCACAGGGCCGTCAAAAAGCTGAAAATACGTTTTTTCATATCATTCCTCCATCAAAGCGATTGGTGCATCCATCGGATGCACCAAGGGGATATCCCCTTGCCGAAATTTACTGTTCTGTCAGGGCTTCAAAGTCCTTTTCCGCCTGCTGGACGGTCGTTCGGATGATGCCCGCCGCCATGGTGTGCAGGTCGAGCTGCAAAACGGCCGCGCTGACCCCCGCCGACGCTCTGGCAGCACATTGTAGAGCTTAAGCGCGCACTCCAAAAAGCGCGCGATCTTGCGCTCCACGGTAAAGTACATGTCGCACGGCACGGCCACGAACGAGCGCATCATGCCCGCCGAGGCGATCTCCATCTCGTAAAAGTCCTTGGCCTCCGCGTCCGGAAGATCGTCCCCGAAGATGCCCTCCAGCCGCTTCGCCGTGCTGCGATACAGGTATGCCGAGGTTGACGACAGCGTGTAGGCCATCACGTACAGCTTGCGCAGCGGCTCGGTCAGCTCGGCGATGTGGAGCTGGATAGCCGTCCCCACCGCGTAGAGCACGTGCCGCGCTGTGCTGCTCGGCCAGCGTGAACTGCCCGCTGAACATCCGCTTGTCAAGCTCGAGCAGCAGCGCCTCCTTACTGGGAAAGGCCCGGAAAAACGAGCTTGGCGGCATGCCCGCGGCGCGGGCGATCTCCGCGGTCGTCGTGCCCTCATATCTCTTTTCCAAAAACAGCTTTACGGCGGCGCGCAGCATCTTCTGCTGCGTCAAAAGTCCGCTCGCCTGCTTGCCGCGCAGCAGCATATCGATCACGCTCCTCAAAGTTTACTTGTGAGTGTAGTCACATAACAGCATGGTCCGCCGCTTTCCGCAAGAACGAACTGTGTAAATTTTTGCCCCTGCCTATATAAAAGAAGTGCGGCGGTCCTTCGACCGCCGCACTCTCTCATTTTATTTTCCTTTACAGCATCGCAAAGCGCTGTGCGCCCTTCGTTTTGAGCCAGCGAAGAAGCAGCGCTGTCACCGCGAGCGTCACCGCTGCTGCGATGGCGAGATACGCAGCCGCGCCGAGCTTCCACCCCTGCCAGAGGTAGAGCCCCGCGAACACGATGGCGTAGAGCCAGCCGCCGAACAGCGCGATCGTCACGGCCAGACTTTGCTTGATGGGCATGAGCTCGCTCGTCCACGTCAGGTTTGCCCGCGCGACGCCGAGCGTCAGCCCCAGGCACGCGGAAAACGCGATGTACGCGAGTGCCTCGGCAAAAACGAGCGGCAGCGCCGCCGTCACAGGCAGGATAAACGCCATGCAGGCAAGCGGCACGAGCGCTGGAAGGGCCGTGAGCGCAAGCTGTACCTTGAGCTTTGCGCGAAGCACCTGCCAGGGCTTGACGGGCAGCGATTGCGCGAGCCAGAGGGACTTTCCCTCGAGCGAGACCGACGGCGTCGCCATGTCGTTCATCGACGCAATGGCGCACACGCCGGTGCAGAGCAGCACCTCCGCGCAGCCGCTCTGCGAGGTGAAGGCCTCGTTCAGCAGCGACACGACCGTTCCGCCCTTCCACAAAAGCAGGATGCCCGAGATCGGCAGCAGCAGGATACCGAGGCCGCTGTTGAGCATGTAGTTCGGGCTCGCGGTGAAGCGCGCGAGCTCCTTGCCGAAAAGTGCCCCATCGATGCTCCGGCGCTTGACGGCCTTTTCGCGGTACACAGCCTTGCCCGATGCGCCCGACGCAGTCGTGATCTGCAAAAAGCTGCGCGAGAGCAGCGTCCACGTCAGCGCAAACAGCGCGAGGATGACCGCCGCGCTCAGCAGCATCGCTGTCACATCGCCCGTACCGGTCAGGCCAAAGACGTAGAGCGGGTGCGCCGCACCCTTGATCTTCTCACCGTAGACCGCGGCGTTGGCGACGAGCTGCTCGATGGCCGTCTGCGCCTTGAAGACGAAGAAATAGTAGATGGCAAGCCCCGCGAGCGAGACGATGACCGTGATGAAGCTCTTGTGCTTGAGCTTACGGCTCACCTTCGCCACGACCCAGCCCAGCGCGCACGAGAGCGTGAGCACGAAGATTGAGATGAGCGCCGTCAGCAGCACGCCGCCGAGGAGCGCCATCGGCGCCGTCGAGACCGTGACCCAGTAGACGATGACCGCGGGCAGGATGACGACCGCGGAGTACATGAGGCCCATGAGATAGACCGTCAGCAGCCGCGAGGCCATCAGCGTCCGCACCGGGATGGGTAGAGACAGCAGCAGGTCGTTGTCCTTGGCGAAGTACAGGCCCGAATACGTGTTGAACACGCTGCCGAACGCGCCGAGAAAGATGGCGAGCAGCGACATGAGTGCAAAATAGAGCCAGCCCATCCCCGCCTGCGTAAGCGGCGCACAGAGCGAAACGGAAAGCCCCGTGAACATCCCGCCGAGGCCGATCATCAACGCGGCAAAGAGCAGGATATAAGCGATAATCCCCGCCGTCGAACGTTTTTTATTGGTTTTGGCATTATAAAAGTAGCTGCGGAAAATTTCCATCAGCTGCTTCTTGACGAGCGTTTTCAGCATGATTCGCCCTCCAGCTCAAGGAAGACCTCCTCGAGCGAGTCGTCGCCCTTGACCTCCTCCATCGTGCCGGAGCGGATGAGCTTGCCGCCCTTGATGATGGCGACCTTGTCGCAGAGTTTTTCGGCCACCTCGAGCACGTGGGTCGAGAAGAAGATCGCGCCGCCCGCGTCGCACACCTCGCGCATCATGCCCTTTAAGATATGTGAAGCCTTCGGGTCGAGGCCGACGAACGGCTCATCCATCAAAATGAGCTTCGGCTCGTGCAGCCACGCCGAAATGATGGCAAGCTTCTGCTTCATGCCGTGGGAATAGGCCGCGACGGGCTGGGCCAGGTCGGTCGTCAGCTCGAAGAGGTCTGCATACTTGCGGATGCGCTCCTGCCGCGCGCTTTCCTCCACACCGAAGATGTCGGCGATAAAATTGAGGTACTGGATGCCCGTCATAAACTCGTAGAGGTCGGGGTTATCCGGGATGTAGGCGAGCATCTTCTTGCAGGCGATGGGATCGTCCTGAATGGAGTGCCCGCCGATCGTGATCCTGCCGGAATCGAACTGCTGGATGCCGACGACCGACTTGAGCGTCGTGGTCTTGCCCGCGCCGTTGTGGCCGATGAAACCGTAGATCTCCCCTGGCGCGATGTGGAGCGACAGATCATCCACGGCTTTCTTTTCGCCGAAGGTCTTGGTCAGGTGTTCAATATAGAGCATAAGGTTCTCCCTCTTTTCTTCTTGCAGCCGTTTCGAATATCTTTGTGATATCAAAATAATATCATATGATTTCCAACTGTCAAGAGAAAATTTAAAAATGTCAAGTTTGCTTTACTTGTAGGATAGCACTACTGCTCCGATTTGTCAAGTCCGCTTTACATTTTATCTTTGTGATACAGCACGAGCGACACAATACCCATCACCGCCGCATACAGTACGCCGCCAACGGCCCAGATAAACCAGCTATACTGCGGCTGGCCGTTTCCCCTGGGGCCGAAGGTGTAGAAGAGGAAAATTGCCGTCACGCTCAGCCAGTAGATGAGCGACACTGTGCTCATTACGCCGCTGCGCGCCTTCTTTTTGCGCGTGTAGTCGCCCTCCTCGAGCAGCTGGTCCATCGCGCCGGTGTACGTTCCGCTCCAGACGAGCACGCCCACGCCGCAGGCGACCAGAAGCAGCAGCGCATCCACCGCCGCCGCGGCGTAAACATCCGCCGGAGCGATGCGCACGAGCAGCGCGGCGACATCGGACGACGCGAGACCGACCCCGAGCATCAGCGGCACGACAGCAAGGATGCACAGCACCACGCCGAGGATCGTGCAGCGCGAGGCCGTCGGCTCATAGGCCTTGCGCCGCTCGCGCACCATACCGCTCACGCCGTATTCCGTCTCGAACGGCTCCTTTTCAAGGAATTCAAACTCCTTTGTCTTCGCCCCGCAGGAGAGGAATATCCCCACCGCAGCGGCAACCAGCGCCAAAATGACGCTCACACCAACCCCTGCGGCCAGATCCTCCGAAATGCCGCTCAGGCCCGCGTCCGCCAGCGCAGCGAGGAAGATGATCACGACCGGCGAGACGATGCACATCGCCACCGCCAGTGCGATCTTCGGCGCGCAGGCCTTGCGCAGCGCAAGGTATCGCGCCGCCTGCTCCATCGTCACTCTCCGCAGCGGCGTTTCGTCCGCCTCGGATTCGACGAACTCCTCTTCTTCGAGTTCGTCCTTCAATAAATAGTCGGTGCTCACGCCAAACAGCCGGCTCATCTGCACCACCTTGTCAAGGTCGGGCACGGACTGCGCGCCCTCCCACTTGGATACCGACTGGCGCGTCACCCCGAGCTGACTTGCCAGCTCCTCCTGCGACCAGCCCGCCTTTTTGCGCAGCGTGATGATTTTATCCGCTAAGATCATATCGTCTTCCTCCTGAATTCTAAGGCGCGGTCCCGCGCCGTCTGGATGGCGTTATCATAGCCTATTTCGCGGTTGCGGGAAAGAAAGCGCACTGTCAAATTTGTCAACCGGCAGTTGCAATCCTTGATTTTTCAAGGTTTTTTCGCCGTGCGCTCCTATTACCCTATGTATCTTCGTCATGATATCATACCGCGGCGCAGAAAAAAAGAGCGTCCCGTTCGGGACGCTCTTTTTAAGGTTTTTTCACACACTTACACGACGGCGAAGAACTTGACAAGGAACAGAGCGGAGATCACGTAGGTCAGAACGCTGACGTCCTTAGCCTTGCCGGAGAGCACCTTGACAAAGGTGTAGGAGATGAGGCCCAGGCCGATGGCGTGGCCGATGGAGCCGGAGATCGGCATACCGATGAGCATGATGGACACCGGCAGCATTTGGTCCATGTCGCTGAAGTCCACATTCTTGAGGCCCTGGAGCATCAGAACGCCGACATAGATCAGCGCGGCGGAGGTCGCAGCGCCGGGGATGACGGCGGCGATGGGGGCGAGGAACATGCAGGCGAGGAACAGGATGCCCGCGGTGAGCGCGGTCAGGCCCGTGCGGCCGCCCGCTTCCACGCCGGAGGCGGACTCGATGAACGTGGTGACGGTGGAGGTACCGGTGCAGGCGCCCGCGACCGTACCGATGGCATCGGACAGCAGGGCTTCCTTCATCTGGGGCATGTTGCCGTCCTGATCGACCATGCCGGCGCGGGAGGCCGTACCGACGAGCGTGCCGATGGTATCGAACATATCGATCATACAGAAGGTGATGACGAGCGTGATGGCGGTGAACCAGCCGATGTTCACAAAGCCCGCAAAGTCAAACTTGAAAAGCGTGGTGGAGACCATGTCGGCGAAAGGCGGGACAAAGCTCGCAGTCGCGAGGCTCGCAAACGGATTGACATGCAGGAAGATGGCGCTGCCCGCCCAGTAGATGACGGACGAGAACAGCATGCCGAGCAGCACTGCCGCCTTCACGCCCTTCTTGGCGAGGACGACCATGACGAAAACGCCGAGGAACGCGGTCGCGACGGTCAGGACCATCGTATCGTAGCCCGAGCCCATGTTGCCCTTGATGATACTGGGGGTCAGGGCGCCGAAGAAGTCGCGCATCATGTAGAACGGGCCGCCGTTTTCGGAATAGATACCAATGTTGGAGCCAAGACCCACGTTCATCAGCATCAGGCCGATGGCGGGAGCGATGCCGTAGCGCACGCCGAGAGGAATGGCCTCCACGATCTTCTCACGCACCTTTAAGAGCGTGAGGATGAGGAACACGATACCCTCGACAAGGATGATGACGAGCGCCGCCTGGAACGCGGACTCGTACTCGCACTCGTTGATGACCGCGATGTTGGCGACGACCACCGCGAAGAAGCTGTTGAGTCCCATGCCGGGCGCCATGACGAACGGCTTGTTGGCGAAAAACGCCATGCAAATCGTGCCGATCGCCGAGGCAATGCAGGTGGCAAGGAACACACCGTTCCACAGCGGCGTACCCACTGCAAAGTTGGTCAGCAGGTTCGGGTTGAGCGCGATGATGTAGGCCATGGTCATAAACGTGGTAAGACCGGCAAGGATCTCGGTGCGTACCGTAGTACCGTTGGCCTTCAGCTTAAATAGCTTTTCCATGATTTTCTCCCTTTCTTTTTTGTTTTTCCGCCCGCTTCCTAACAAAAAATTAGGAAGCAAAACAGATTTTCAGTCAATATTATAAACATCCCGACAAGAAATTGCAAGTGTTCTGTTTATTTTTACCACACTTTCTCACTCCGCGCCGAGAGTTCCGCCGGTTTCTGTTGTGTTTTTGTTTGCTTTGCGCTATACTATATTTAGTAAAAATTTGCATTTTGGGAGGTGCATGCCGTGAAGCTGATGGTTTTAGACGGCAACTCCATCATCAACCGCGCCTATTACGGTGTCCGTCCGCTCACCACGCGCGACGGGTTTTTCACCCACGCGATCTTCGGCTTTCTGACGATGCTCGGCCGCTTACTCGACGAGGAAAAGCCCGAGGCGCTGTGCGTCGCCTTCGACCGCCGCGAGCCGACGTTCCGCCACCTCGAGTACGAGGGCTACAAGGCCACGCGCCACGCCATGCCCGAAGAGCTCGCCATGCAGATGCCGGTGCTCAAGGACGTGCTCGACGCGATGAACATCCCCCGCTACGAGCTCGCGGGCTTTGAAGCCGACGATCTGATCGGCACGATCTCGCGCAAGTGCGAAAGCGCAGGCTGGGACTGTGTCGTCGCCACGGGAGACAAGGATTCTTTGCAGCTCGTGACCGAGCACACGACCGTCAAGCTCATTTCCACGCGCATGGGCCAGACCACGACGAAGGACATGACGCCCGAGAGCTTTCGTGAGGTCTACGGCTTTGCGCCCATCCACATTGTCGACCTCAAAGCCCTGATGGGCGACGCGAGCGACAATATCCCCGGCGTGCCGGGCGTTGGCGAAAAGACGGCGATGGCGCTCATCCAGAAATACCAGAGCATCGACGAAATTTACCGGCTGCTCCCCGATATCGAGGCCAAGCCGAACGTCATCAAAAAGCTCACCGAGGGCGAGGAGAGCGCACGCCAGAGCTTCCACCTCGCGACCATCGTGACGGACGCACCACTCGAATTTTCTCCGCAGGACAATCTGCGCAAGGCGCCGTCAGACGCGCTCTATCCGCTCTTTATGAAGCTGGAATTTACCAAGCTCATCGACAAATACGGTCTCAAGCCGCCCGCCGACATCCCCGCCGCCGAGGAGCCGGTCGACCTCACCGTGACCGCCGAGGCCGTGACCACGGTGGAAAAGGCCAAGGAATATCTCTCGCTCTTCCGCAAGGCGGAGCACGTGACGCTGCTGGCGCTGCCGGACCTTTCCGGCGTGATCGTCGACTTCGTAGCAGGCGAATCGACCGCCGTCTCTGCCGAGTTCTACTTCAGCCGCTACGAGGGCGACTGGAACGCGCTGCTGCGCGCCCTGTTCTCGGATGATATCAAGAAAGTCAGCCACAACGTCAAGGACCTCCAGCGCACGCTGCTCGAAAACGACCTTCCCATCGAAGGGTTCATTTTTGACACCGCGCTCGCAGGGTACCTGCTCGACGCGACGGCGGGCAAGTACGATATCGCGTCGCTCTTCGCCGCCTACTTCCACCAGACGCTTGCCGAGCCGAAGCACTTAGATCCAGACGCTTTCTCGATGCTCGGCGACACGGCCGAGGCCGAGACGGCGTTCCACGTCTATACCAGCGCCGTCGATGCGCTGTATGAGGCCTTTGCCCCCGAACTTGAGAAGCGCGAGCTGCACGAGCTCTATTATGAGGTTGAGCTGCCCCTCTGCGCCGTACTCGCGCGCATGGAGCACGCGGGCATGCGCGTGGACGCGAACGCTCTCGCGGCCTTCGGCAGCGAGATGGAAGTGCAGCTCAAGACGCTCGAGCAGCACATCTATGAAGAGTCCGGCGGGCCGTTCAACATCAATTCCCCCAAGCAGCTCGGCGAGGTGCTCTTTGAACGCTTGCAGCTCCCGCACGGCAAAAAGACGAAGACCGGCTGGTCGACGAACGCGGACGTACTCGAAAAACTGCGGTGGGAGAATCCCATCGTCGAAGAGGTTTTGCAGTACCGCCAGTACGCGAAATTCCGCTCGACCTACTGCGACGGTCTTTTGAAGGTCATCGCGCCCGACGGGCGCATCCACACGAGCTTCCAGATGACCGTCACGGCGACGGGCCGTTTGAGCTCGACCGAGCCGAATTTGCAGAATATCCCCACGCGCACGCAGCTCGGCAGCGAATTCCGCCGCATGTTCGTCCCCGCGGACGGCTGCGTGCTCGTCGACGCGGACTACAGCCAGATCGAGCTGCGGCTGCTCGCGCACATCGCGGACGACGAGGCGATGAAGCAGGCGTTTCTGACCGGCGAGGACATCCACACCGTCACGGCCGCGCAGGTCTTCGGCGTGCCGACTGATCAGGTCACCAAGCAGATGCGCTCGCACGCGAAGGCCGTGAATTTCGGCATCGTATACGGCATTTCCGCCTTCTCGCTCGCGCAGGACATCGGCGTGCCGGTGTACGAGGCGAAGGAATATATCGAGACGTACTTTGAGCGCTTCCCCGGCATCCGCCGCTATATGGATGAGGTCGTCGCGCAGGCGAAGGAGCGCGGCTATGTCGAAACACTGATGCACCGCCGCCGCGCGCTGCCCGAGCTGGCGGCGAGCAACTTCAATACCCGTTCGTTCGGCGAGCGTGTCGCGCGCAACATGCCCATCCAGGGCACAGCCGCGGACGTCATCAAGCTCGCAATGGTGCGCGTCGACGAGCGGCTGCACAAGGAAAACTTAAAGGCAAAGCTCATTTTGCAGGTGCACGACGAACTCATCGTCGAGTGCCCGGAGGAGGAAAAGGAGACGGTCGCACGGCTCCTCACCGAGGAGATGGAGGGCGCAGTGCACCTCTCCGTTCCCCTGACCGCCGAGGCCCACTGGGGCATAAACTGGCTGGAAGCCAAATGACCGGAGGAAACCAATGGAACAGTTAAAGAAAAAAGTCCGCATCGTGCCGATGACGAACGAATATTTGAATGACGTTGCCGAGCTTGAGCGCACATGCTTCTCGAACCCCTGGTCGCGCAACATGCTCGCAGAGGAGCTTGAAAACGCGTGCTCGGCTTTCTTAGTCGCGCTGGATGCAGAAAACGGCAGCGTCGTCGGCTACGCGGGGCTGCTCGCCGTCGCGGACGAGGGCTGCATCACCAAGATGGCTGTCCGCCCCGACTGCCGCCGCGGCGGTGTGGCGGGGCAGCTTCTCGACGTGTTTATCCGCTTCGCCGAGGGCAGCGGCCTTGCGTTCTTGACGCTTGAGGTGCGTGAGAGCAACTATGCCGCCATCGCACTGTACGGCAGCCGCGGCTTCCGCGGCGAGGGCCGCCGCAAAAACTACTACGACCACCCGAAAGAGGACGCCATCATCATGACGAAGGAATTCGGCGCGGCAGAAGCGGAGGCGCAGCAATGAAAATTCTCGCTTTCGAGTCCTCCTGCGACGAAACCGCCGTCGCGGTCGTCGAGGACGGGCGCAAAATCCTCTCCGACGCCATCGCGTCGCAGGCCGACCTGCACGCGCTCTACGGCGGCGTCGTGCCGGAGATCGCGTCGCGCAAGCACATCGAGGCCATCGCCGCGCTGACCGATCAGGCGCTCAAGGAGGCGGGCGTCGAGAAAAAAGACATCGACGCCGTGGCCGCGACCTACGCGCCGGGTCTCATCGGCGCGGTGCTCGTGGGGCTGAACTTTGCCAAGAGCGCGGCCTACGCGCTGAATGTGCCGCTCATCCCTGTGCACCACATCCGCGGCCACATCGCCGCGAATTACTTAGCGTTCCCAGAGCTTGAGCCGCCGTTTCTGGCGCTGTGCATGTCCGGCGGCAACACGCTCATCGTCGACGTGCGCGACTACACGGACTTTGCGCTCCTCGGCGCGACGCGTGACGATGCGGCGGGCGAGTGCTTTGACAAGGCCGCGCGCGTGCTCGGCCTTCCCTACCCCGGCGGCGCGGCGATGGACAAGCTCGCCCACGAGAGCGAGGGCGGCGTCTACGAGCTGCCGCGCGCGAAGATTGACGGATGCCCTCTCGATATGAGCTTTTCGGGCCTCAAGACTGCCGTCGTAAACCTTGCCCACAACGCCGAGCAGACGGGAAAGCAGCTCGACCGTGCGGCGCTTGCGCGCGACTTCACGCAGGCCGTTGTCGACGAGCTCGTCCCGCGCGCGATGCTCGCCATGCAGCAAAGCGGGCGCAAGGTACTCGTCGCCGCAGGCGGTGTCGCCGCGAACTCGTTCATCCGCGCAGAGCTCGAAAAGGAGTGCCGAAAGCACGGCTACCGGCTCTACATGCCGCCGCTCAAGCTCTGTGGTGACAATGGCGCGATGATCGGCGCACAGGGGTATTATGAGTATCTCGCCGGCGCGCGAGCGGATTGGGCGCTGAACGCGTATGCGACGAGAGATATTGACGATCCTATCGTCTGAGGGTTTACAGCGCGGCAGCGCTGGTTCTTATTCCCCTGCACCGTGCAGGGGTGCGTTAAAGGGGGCCTATTCTCTTTCCTCGGAAAGAGAATATCCCCCTTTGACCCCCAAGAGAAAGGGACTGATTGGCAGTCTCGGGCTTGACAGTCTTTATGCCTCCGGAATGAAATGCCTGCGCGCGGCAGAGCCGCGTTTGCCCCTGCTATACGACTTGGTGTGCTCCTATTATCCGCTGCCGCTCTGCCAGTCTCGCGGTAGTGCGGCCTAATCACCGTCTATCGAAGCATTCCACAATGCGGCGAGCGTCAGCAATGCTGCTATTTCGCACGCAGTCTGCCGCCGAGAAAACGTCACTCGCGCCTCACGATAGTAAGGCGCGGTTGCTGGATATGTCGAAACGCAGAGATTCATGGCGAAGCCATGTACACCGCACCCGATTGCGCAGCGCGTGCAGTTATTCGAGCCTCAGGCTGCCAATGTGCGGGGTCAAGGGGCACGGCCCCTTGCGTTCTCTTGGGGGTCCAAGGGGGCCATTCTCTCACGTGAGAGAATGGCCCCCTTATTCCGTGCAGCGCCCGCGGCGCTGCTCTCCCTTGCAGACTGCAAGGAGTCTATTCCATCTTGCATAATTCCACGATTATGGTAACAAATCGAATTTCTGTTCTGCCGCAAATTTTCCAATTCCAGAATTATGTAAATTTCGACACACGCCTATCTGCACAGTATGTTTTCCACTCCGCGGAAATCAAATCAATTTTTCCCTGTCAAATCATGGGATTTTGAGAAATCCACTTGTGTGGAAAACTCTGTGGAAACTGTGGATAACTCACCGTAGAATCTCTTTATTGAATTTATTATGTTAATCTGTCAGTTTCGATCAAACATTGCCGCATCGCGGCGGATTCTGTCGGGAACGCGGCTACTTTGACGGCTTTTCGCAACTTCCGTCATGTCTGCTGATTTTTATTTTTGCCGTTCTGCCGAATCACAAGAGCCTTTCTGCACACGCATTTTGCAGAAGCTCTGCAAAATATACTATTTGTATAGAAACTGTAAAGGCCCTGCCGATTTCTCGGCAGGGCCTTTTTTTAACACGGTGTTTCCAGTCCGTAGCACCCGCTCACGGGGTCTAAAAAGAGCGGCAGGTGCGGCGGGCGGTACGTGAACCAGACGAACGCGAACAGCAGCGCCCACAGAAGTACAAAGCCGATGAGCTGCATCGCGCCCCCGCGCAGCGCGCCATCGGTCAGCAGGCGGTAACTCACAAAGTACAGCAGCGCGTCGGCGAGGAAGAAGATCGTGATGTTCACCCAGTCAGGGAGCTTGCCGAACATTCCCGTCAGCGTGTAGAAAAGCGCCGGAATCGAGACAAGGCCCAGCAAGATGCTCGCCGCCTTGACGGCGAAGAAGTTCCGGAACGCCTCAGAAAACACAATAAACTCCACCACCGTGAACACGAGAAACGGGATAAACAACAGCTTCATGTGCTCCCAGGTCGACTCGTTGACCGCCGAAAACACCGCGATCACGCGATTCCCGCCCGTCCATTCGTACACAAAGTGCAGCAGCGTCCCGAAAAGGCCAGTTGCGATAAAGCCGACAATCTCCCATCGGCGCAGCTCCCGTTTCATGCTCCGTCCTCCCTTTCCGCCCCGGTCAAGCCGGGCAAGTACTATAGTCTACGCGGGAAAGAAGGGCTTTATACAGCAAAAGCCGCCCTAAACGGGCGGCTCTTGCATTTCTTCTCTTATTCGGCAAATCGCGGCACGATGACGCCCGCAGGTGCGTTCTTCGTCAGCTCGAAAGAGTTCCCATCAAGTTTGTGGATCTTCTTTGCCTCATACAGCGCCAGAAATTCATCGAGTGTGCCGATCTCAGGGTAGCCGTGCGCGCCGAAGCGGTAGTGCATCGGCACGAGCACGCGCGGCGCGATCGCGTCCGCGACCTTTTTTGCCGTCTTCGCGTCGATCGTATAGTACCCGCCAACGGGAATCAGCAGCGCATCGCAGCCCTTGACCGTCGCAAGCTGCTCCTCATTCAGCTCGTGGCCGAGGTCACCGCAGTGCACGACCGTCATCCCCTCTGCGCGCAGGATATGGATGGCGTTCTCGCCGCGAAGTGAACCTTTCTTGTCATCGTGGAACGTTGAAACCGTCTCGACCGTGAACGGGCTTTCCGATTTGTCGCGCCCCGAGAGCGTCACCGCCTCCAAAAAGCTGTGGTCGCGGTGGCCGTGCGAGCACAGCGCCTCGTCCGCCTCGATGTGCAGCGCAGGATACGTCTCTACATAGTAGGGGTCGAGCACGACGCGCCAGCCCGCGCTCTCGACCACAAAACAGGAATGGCCCAGCCAGGTGATGTTCATGGTTTATTCCTCCGTTTTCGTTTCATCCGCGGGAGTCTCCGCGTTTTTCTTTTTTCTGACGGGCTTCGGCAGCTTTTTCCCGCGGCGCAGCCGGCCGATGAGCTTCACGGCCACGAACACGACCGCCGCGAAGATCAGGACATCCAACCAGCTATAGGCCAGCCACACCGCAAAGTCTTCCAACGTCTGTCCCGTGGCGGCAAGGCCATCGGTAAAGGCATTGGCAAGCTTTTCGCCGAAGCTCTTCGGCGCATCATCCGTACCGGAGAGGCGATAGACCTCGCTCAATTCAAGGTCAACGGTCGCATAGCCCACCAGCGCGTCGTAATGCCGCATCGTGCCGGAAAGGTCCTCGATCTCGTACTCCGTCTCCGAGATGGCGGACTCGATGGTGATGATATCCTCCATGCTCTCAGCCTTTTTCAAAAGCTCCTGCAGCCGCTCGAGCTTGATCTGCGCCGTTTCGAGGCGCGACTGCGTGTCGTAATACCGCTCGCTGATGTTCTCCGCCGTGTCGCTCTGCCATGTCACATGGCAAAGCGTGCCGACCTGCGTGCAGAAGTCCGTGAACTGCTCGGCGGGCACGCGCACGGTGTAGCTTGCGTGGCGGTAGCTGCTGGAGTAATTCGAGAAATTCTTCTGCTCAAAGTAGCCGCCCATGCTCTCTACGAGCGCGGCAATGTCCTGCGCGGCCTGATCAAATTCCAGCGTCTGCATCTCGATGCTCGCAGTGTAGACCATCTTGACGCCGCGCTCGGCAAGGTCCGCACCAGCGCTTGATACTTCCTGCCCGTTCCACGCACCGTCGTCCGACGCGGTATCGTCATACTTGGCATCCGGCAGCTCCGCGCCGTTGAAGTCGTAGCTGTCCGACGCCATCGACGCGCTGTCGCTGCTGGCAGACTTCGCGCTGCATGCAGCAAGAGACAGCGCCAGCATGAGCGCGAGCAAAAAGGAAACGATCTTCTTCATCTTCATCCACCTCATTTTTGTTTTTTGGGGCCTCTGAAGCTTTAGACGCTCATTTTGTGCAAAAGGTTCCGAAAATCCGTTATTTTTCTTATTCCAGCTCGTCGAGCGTCATGGAGAAGCTCTCCATGCAGTTGACCATGAAATAGTCGAGCTCGGGCATGTGCATCTCGCTCAGCGCGCGGCGCGTCTGCTCCGCAGCCTTTTTGAATTCCATGTTGCCCGCCTTGAGCTCTTCGACGCACTTGATGTAGGCCGAGAGCTTGTCCGCCGCTTTGACGAGCTTTTTCGTCGTCTCGTCCTCGATCTTGATGATGGGCTCATAGTCCGCGCGCAGTTCGCCCGGCAGCATGGAGAGCAGCTTGTCGCTTGCCACGGCCTCGACCTTGCGGTAGGCGTCGCGGATCTCGGGGTTATAGTACTTGATGGGCGTCGGCATATCGCCGGTCAGGATCTCTGTTGCGTCGTGGTAGAGCGCGGCGACCGCCACGGCGTTCGCGTCCGTGGGCAGACCGAAGACACGCGTGCGGATGAGCGCGAGCGCGTGCGCCAGCACCGCGACCATGTGGCTGTGCTCCTGAATGTTCTCCTCCTCGGTGTTGCGCATGAGCGCCCAGCGCTTGACACAGCGCATGCGGGAGATATAGGCATAAAAATGGTTGGCCATGCGTTATTCCTCCAACTCGCCGCGAAGACTGCCGCCGTCGACCGCCGTGATCTTCACGTTTTTCACCTGATTGTGCAGGCCTTCCTGCGCGACGGATACCTCCATATAGTTCGGCGCGTGGCCCGCGCTGCCGCCCTTGCGGTCGCGTTCGAAGAGCACGGGAAAGATCTTGCCCACGCAGCACGCAAGATACGCTTCGTGCATCGTCTTGGCGACAGCCGAGGCGCGCGCAGCGCGCTCTTCGCGCACGGGCATGTCGATCTGGCTCATCTCCGCAGCCTTCGTGCCCGGGCGGATGGAATAAGGGAAGACGTGCATGTCGGCAAAGCCGACGCGCGCGATGAAGTCAAGCGTCTGCGCGAATTCCTCCTCCGTCTCCTCGGGAAAGCCCGTGATGAGGTCCGTCGTGATGGCAGGGTCGTCAAAATACTGACGCAGCAGGTCGCAGGATTCCATATAGCGCGCCGTATCATATTTGCGGTTCATACGCTTTAAGGTCGCGTCGCAGCCCGACTGCATCGAGAGGTGAAAATGTGGGCAGAGGTAAGGAAGCTTCGACGCCCGCTTGCAGAATTCCTCCGTGATGGTCCGCGGTTCGAGCGAGCCGAGGCGGATGCGCATGTCGCCGCCCTCGCGCGCGATGAGCTCCAAAAGGTCGATGAGTGAGGTCCCGTCCTTGAAGTCCGAGCCGTAGGACGAAATTTCGATGCCCGTGACCACGATCTCACGGTAGCCCTCCTCACGCAGCGCTTTCACCTGCTTTGCAGCTTCGTCCATCGGCAGCGAGCGCACGCGCCCGCGCGCGTAAGGAATGAGGCAGTAGGTGCAGAAGTTCACGCACCCGTCCTCGACCTTGAGCATCGCGCGTGTGCGATTCACCATACCGCCCGCGGGCAGCACCTCAAAATCGCGCCGCTCCCAGACGTCGTCGACATCGACAATAGGCGTTTTGTCCTGCGCCGCGCGCTCCAAAAGGTCGATGAACTTCGCGCGGTCATTCGTGCCGGCGATGACGTCGAGCCCGAGCTTTTTGACGTCCTCGGGATGCGTCTGGGCGTAGCAGCCGCAGGCGGCGATGACCGCGCTCGGGTTGCGGCGCTGCGCCTGACGGAGCATCTGGCGCGACTTTTTGTCGCTCACCGCCGTGACCGAGCAGGTGTTGACGACATAGGCGTCCGCCGTCTCTTCAAAATCCACCAGCGTATGCCCGCGGTGCAAAAGCTCCTGCTCGAGCGCCTGCGTTTCATATTGGTTCACCTTGCACCCGAGGGTGCAGATCGCAACTTTCATGTATGTTTGTATCCTTTTCCGCGATTTGGGCGGTAAAGTCTCGCTTTTTTCTGCCGTTTCCGACATAAAGCGTCCGCCGCCCTTGCTTTTTTATTTTTATATTGTATAATCATTTGAGCATTCTGACAAGACCAAAGAAAGGATTTTCCCGATATGATCTATCTCGATCACGCGGCCACCACCCCCGTTCCCGAAGAGGTGGCGCACGCCGTTTACGATACGCTGGTTTCTGGCTGGGGCAACCCCAGCTCGCAGTACCCCATTGGAAAGCAGGCGCGCAACGCTGTCGCCGCGGCGCGCGAGACGATTGCCGCCGCGCTCGGCTGCAAGAGTGAACAGTTCGTCTTCACCTCCTGCGGGTCGGAGAGCGACAACTGGGCCGTCCGCCTTGCCCTGCACCAGAACCGCCACGCCGGCAAGCACATCATCACGACCGCCGTGGAACACAGCGCGATTCTCGAGACCTGCAAGGCCCACGAGCAGGAGGGCTACTCCGTCACGTACTTAAAGCCCGACAAGAACGGCGACATCACCGCCTCTCAGGTCGAAAGTGCACTGCGCGACGACACCGCGCTCGTCACGATGATGCTCGTCAACAACGAGACGGGCTGCATCTTCCCCGTGGCCGAGGTCGCGCAGCTTCTGAAAGCGAAAAAGTCCCGTGTCCTGCTGCACACCGACGCGGTGCAGGCCTTTTTGAAAATTCCGTTCCGCGCCGACACGCTGGGCGCGGACCTCATCTCCGTCAGCGCGCACAAGCTCGGCGCGCCCAAGGGTATCGGCGGCCTGTATTTGGGCGAGCGCATCCGCGCGCCCAAACCGCTGATCTTTGGCGGCGGGCAGGAGAGCGGCCTGCGCTCCGGCACAGAGGCCACGGGCCAGATCGCGGGCTTTGCCAAGGCGGTCGAGCTGCGCGCCGACCATCTCGATGAAAAGCTCGCCCACGTCGCCGCCATCAAGGCCTACGCCGAGGAAAAGCTCCTCGCGCTCGACGGCGTCGTCCGCATCGGCGACGGGACCGCGCCGCACATCCTGTCGATCTCGCTCGTCGGCTACCCGTCGGCGAATGTCGTTACGGAACTTGGCGCACAGGGCATCTGCATCTCGGCAGGCTCCGCCTGTCACCGCGGGCAGCTGAGCCACGTCTACCGCGCGATGGACCTTGACAAAAAGACCGCCGCGGGCGTGCTGCGTGTCAGCTTCGGCCCCGAGACGACGAAAGAAGAGATCGACGCACTCGTCTCCGCGCTCAAGGCGCACCGCGACACGCGCTTCCCCATGCTGTAATTCCACGATTCGAGGTTTTTATGTTCTCCTATCTTCACCAGCCCAAGGGCTTTTACAAGCATCTTTTTCTGCTGGCGCTGCCGGTCATCGTGCAGAATTTGATCACCACGTCGCTCGGCTTTCTCGATACGTTCATGGTGGGACTTCTCGGCAGCGATCAGATGTCCGCCGTCACGGTGGCGAACGTGCCAGTCTTCATCATCCAGCTCGTCGTCTTCGGCCTGCAAAGCGGCTCAAGCGTGCTCATCAGCCAATACTGGGGCCGCGGCGACCGCGAGAGCATCAACCGCGTCATGGGCATCGGCTTTATGATCGCGGGCGGCGTGAGCGTGTTGTTTGCCGCCATTCTGTGCGCGTTTCCCGCGCAGGTGCTCTACCTCATCACCGACAATCTGACACTCGTGGAGCTGGCCGAGCCGTACCTGCGCATCGTCGGCTTCTCCTACATTTTCAACTCGCTTTCCTCCATCTACATCGGCATGCAGCGCAGCATCGAAAATCCGCGCTTCGGCATGATCGTCTTCGCGATCTCGATGCTCTGCAACACGCTCGGCAACTATGTGCTGATCTTCGGCAAGCTCGGTCTGCCCGCGCTCGGCATCACGGGTGCGGCGGTAGCGACGCTTCTGTCCCGCGTGGTGGAGTTCGTCGTCGCGTTCTCCTACGCGTTCCGCTGCCGCACGATGCCGCTCATGAAGCACGCCATCCTCCGCCCCGGCATGGACATGCTGCGTAAATTCCTGCGCTACAGCGCGCCGGTGCTCATCAACGAGACGCTCTGGGGCACGGGCTTTTCGATGATCACGGTCATCATGGGCCACATGGCAAATAGCAGCGATCTCATCGCCGCCTACACGCTCGCGGGCAATATCGACAAACTGATGACCTCCGGCGTGTTCGGCATCGCGGCGGCGGTGTCCGTCATCGTCGGCAAAGAGATCGGCACGGGCAACTTAAAGGGCGTTTACAACATCGGCCGCGCGCTGTGCTTCACGGCGTTCGCGTTCGGCATTGTGCTCGGCGTCGCCGAATACACGATGTTCGTGACGCTGATGCGCCCGTTCGTCATGCCGCTCTTCTCGCTCTCGGCGGTCGCCGAGCGGCTTTGCAGTGTGATGCTCATGTGCTATGCCTGCGCCATCCCGCTGCACAGCTTTTCAACCACGATGGTCGTAGGCGTGCTGCGCGGCGGCGGCGATGTGAACGCTTCGCTCGTGATCGACAATTTCCCCCTCTGGTGCGGCACGCTGCCGATGATGTGTCTGCTCGGCCTTGTGCTCAAGGTGCCGAACGAGGTCTTCTGCCTCTGCCTGATGATCGAATATATCATCAAATCCCCCATCGGCCTTTACCGCCTGCACTCCGGCAAGTGGATCCACGACATCACCCGCATCGACGAATAACAAAAAAGCGGAAGGGCGCTGCCCTTCCGCTTTTCCATTCTCATTGTCAAGTTTTTACCGCGCGCTCCCGCCGCATTTCTCTCAGCACCGGCACGCTGACACACAGCGACGCCGCCACAAAGAACGCGATGCCGACCATGCGGTTCACGCTGATATGCTCGTGGTACACGACGACCGCCAGCGCCGTTGCCAGAATGGGCTTGACGAGATAAACGAACGACGCCTCCGTCGCAGAGGTGTACTCCGTGATCTTCGCCGTAAGCAGAAAGCCGATGGCCGCGCAGCCGATGCCGACATGGCACAAAAGCAGCGTCGTTTTGAGCGTAAAGCCCGTGAAAAACGGAACGCCCGCGAATATCTCCAGCCCCAGGCCGCTGTAAAGTGCACCGACCGCCGGAATCTCACCGAGCAGCAGCAGGAAAAGAAGCTCCAGACCGCCGATGAGCATGTTGAACGTCGTGATCACGAGCGCGCCGAGCCGCGGCAGACGCAGCTTGCAGAGCGTACCGTAAGTGGCAAACAGCAGCGTGGCGGTGATGATCTCCCAAAAAGCCGCGCAGGCTGATCTCAAGGTGCGCGGGATTGAGGATGAAGAGAATGCCGACAAGTTCCACACCGATGGCCAGCAGATGGTTCTTTTTCAGCGGCTCATGCAGGATGAAGTGCGCCAGCGCCACCGCGAACACAGGATTGCCCGAGTAGATGATCGATGTAGCTGAGGCGTCCATGTGCAGCACCGCCATCTGCAAAAGCGACATGTGCAGCGTCACCGTCAGAAAACCGAGCAGTGTGAAATAGCCCCAGTCCGCCTTTGTAAGCTGGATATCCCGCTCTTTGAGATCGTTCAGTGCAAAGGGCATCAGCGCAGCCGCGCCGAGCAGCACACGCTCGACTGTCACCTGCATGGGTACAAACGCGCCGCCGAGCGCCTTGAGCGCGACCTCCGTCGTGGAATAGAGCATCGCGGCAAGCAGGATATAGAGATATCCCCGTTTCCGATCAGTCGTCATCTTCTTCCTCCTTGTTCCACCCGACGCGGAACGGTAACATTGTATGCCGCTGCCTGCGAAAAAGCAAGAAATAGCATGCCGCGCGGGCAAAAATGCCGCTCTGCTTTGCAGAGCGGCATTTTGACGATGCAGCGGGAAAATTACTTGGCAGTCTGCGCGGCCTTCTTGCTCTCCCACTTGGTCACGCAGCAGGCGCAGGAGATATCGCCCGTGATGTTCAGGCAGGTGCGGCCCATGTCGAACAGACGGTCCACGCCGTAGATGATCATGATCATATCGACGGGGATGTTCATGGCCTGGAGCACCATAGCCAGCATGATCATGCCCGCGCCGGGCGTGCCGGCGGTGCCGATGGAGGCGAGGGTCGCGGTGACGACGATGGTGACCATCTGGCCGAGGGTCAGCGTCATGCCGCAGCAGGTGGCGAGGAAAATGGTGGCGACGCACTGGTAGATGGCGGTGCCGTCCATGTTGATGGTCGCACCGAGGGGGATAACAAAGGAGGAAACGTCGCTCTCCGCGCCCAGCTCATCCGCGCACTCCTTGCTCAGAGGGATCGTGGCGGCGGAGGAGGTGGAGGTAAAGGCGAAGATCATCGCCGGGGAAGCCTTCTTGAAGAAGGTGACGGGGCTGATGCCCGCAAACGCCTTGGCAGAGAAAGAGTAGCAGAGGACTGCATGGACGATGTAGCCGAGGTACGCGCAGCCGAGCACCACGGCAAGAGAGCCGAGGATCTCAGGACCCTGCGTGGCAACGACCCAAGCCATCATGGTGAACACGCCGATGGGGCTGAGAGAAATGATGAAGGCCATCACGCGCTCGATGACCGCATAGAGCGTGGAGACCAGGTCCTTGGCAAGCTTGCCCTTTTCGCCCGCGGCAAGGATGCCGCCGCCGAACATCAGGGCGATCACGATGACCTGCAGCATGTTTGCGTCGGTGAAGGACTTCCACATGTTGCTCGGGAAGATGGCGACCAGGGTATCCATGAAGTTGGCGCTGGTGGCCTTATCCCAGACCGCGCCGTCCTCCAGCGCGAGCGTGGGGAACCAGCCTGCATTGTTGAAGATGTTGGCAAACACCAGGCCGATCACGCAGGCGCAGGCAGTGGTGACGAGGAAGTACGCCACGGTCTTCCAGCCGACGGAGCCGACCTTCTTCATGTCGCCCATGGAGACGATGCCGTCGATCATCGACAGCAGCACGACGGGGACGACGATGAACTTGAGGAGGTTGACGAAGATGGTGCCGAAGGGCTTTAAGTAGTTGGTCGTGAACTCGGGTATTCCCAGCATATAAAAGGCATAGCCGGCCAGAATACCGAGCAGCAGCGCAATTCCGATCTGCTTCGGCAAGCTTAGTTTTTTCTTTTCCATACAACACACACTCTCTTTTTAAAAAGTCCTCCATTTATAGGCGCTATCAATAGGAGGTATGGGTATTTTACATCATCAAAACAGTCTTGGCAAGTCCTTTGCAGGAAAAATTTCGTTTTGCTGCCCGCATTTTTGCACAAAAATGATGGATATCTTTCATGTAAATTGGTCAAAATTCCGGCTTGCAATCTTGCCTGCTTTCGGGTATTCTTGGTCAGACGACAACAAACGAACAGGAGGAACGACCCATGATGCTCTGCACTGCGCCGAAAAAGAAAAATTCTTCCGTTGGTATTGCTGTTTCCGTTTTTATTGATATTGTTTCTTTTGACCGGTAAGTTTTTACCGGTCTTTTTTTTGCCCGCACGGGGCCCAACCATGTTTATTCAAATGAGAATAAAAATAAGAAGAAAGCAAAGAGGGAAAATCACATGAAGAAAGATCTCGGACACGAAGCCATCTACGACGCCCGACAGCTGGGCACCCCCAGAATGCTGATCCTGGGCCTGCAGCACATGTTCGCCATGTTCGGCGCGACGGTGCTCGTCCCCATCCTCGTCCAGGGCTACGGCCTGCCGCTCTCCATCCAGACGACGCTGCTGTTCGCCGGTCTCGGCACGCTGCTGTTCCACGTGTGCACCAAGTTCAAGGTCCCCGCGTTCCTCGGCTCCTCGTTCGCCTACCTCGGCGGCTTCTCCACGGTCGCGACGATGCCCGCCTACGAAGGTCTCGATCCCGAAACGAAGCTCGCCTACGCGCTCGGCGGCATCGTGATCGCGGGTCTTCTCTACCTCGTGCTCGCGCTGCTCTTCAAGGTGCTCGGCGCGAAGAAGGTCATGCGCTACTTCCCGCCCATCGTCACCGGCCCCATGATCATCATGATTGGCCTGAACCTCTCCGGCTCCGCCATCAATAACGCCTCCACCTGCTGGTGGCTCGCGCTCGTCGCTATGGCCATCATCGTCGTCGCCAACATCTGGGGCAAGGGCATGGTCAAGATCATCCCCATCCTCCTCGGCGTAGTCGGCAGCTACCTCGTCGCGCTCATCGCCACCGCCTGCGGCGCGCAGCTGCCTGACGCGAGCGCGTGATGCAGCCGCTCGTCAACTTCGCCGCCGTCAACAAGGCGAATCTCATCGGCCTTCAGAAGTTCGTCATCGCGAAGTTCGACGTCTCCGCTATCCTCGTCATGGCCCCCATCGCCATCGCCGCCATGATGGAGCACATCGGCGACATCTCCGCCATCTCCTCCACCACCGGCAGGAACTTCATCGAAGATCCCGGCCTGCACCGCACACTCGTCGGCGACGGTCTCGCCACCGCCTTTGCCGGCATGTTCGGCGGCCCTGCCAACACCACCTATGGTGAGAACACCGGCGTGCTCGCCCTCTCCAAGGTCTACGACCCCCGCGTTGTCCGCCTCGCAGCCATCTACGCCATCATCCTGAGCTTCTCCCCCAAGTTTGACGCGCTCGTCAACTCCATCCCCGCGGCCATCGTCGGCGGCGTCAGCTTCATCCTCTACGGTATGATCTCCGCGGTCGGCGTGCGCAACATCGTGGAGAACCAGGTCGACCTCACCAAGTCCCGCAACCTCATCATCGCAGCGGTCATGTTCGTCAGCGGCCTCGGCTTCAGCTCGGTCGGCGGCATCACCTTCACTGTCGGCGGCGCGGCCGTCACCCTCTCCGGCCTCGCCATCGCGGCCCTGTGCGGTGTCATCCTGAACGCCATCCTCCCCGGCAACGACTACGAGTTCGGCGTCAGCGTCACGGGCGACAAGTCCGCCGACCTCGGCAGCTACTAAGAAGCAAATTTCAAAATCAAATCAAAAAGGAAGCGGCACGCGCCGCTTCCTTTTTTTCGCTTCTTCGTGCTATACTCTATCCAAATCCTTTGCAGGAGGCATCATTCATGGAAAGCATCAAGCCCGGGCGTTACCGCCACTTCAAGGGCAAAGAATATGAGGTCCTCGGCGTCGCACGTCATTCAGAGACGGAGGAGGAGCTCGTCGTCTACCGCGCGCTGTACGGCGACTTCGGACTCTGGGTCCGGCCCGTGAGCATGTGGAACGAGACCGTCGAGCGCGACGGCAAGACGTTCCGCCGCTTCACCTATATCGGCGAATGACGGGCTATACGCTGATTCGCGCCAAGCGCCGTACGATGTCCCTGCAATTGGACCGCGACGGAAATGCCGTCGTCCGCGCCCCCTACGGCGTCAAAAAAGAGTTCATCGACCGCTTTGTCGCCGAGCACGAGGACTGGCTTACCCGCGCCCGCGAAAAGCAGCAGGCGCGCCGCCTTGCCCATCCCGAGCCAACGGACGAGGAGCGCAAAGCGCTCATCGCGCGTGCGAAGGAATACCTCCCGATGTGCGTCGATCACTGGAGCGGCATCATGGGCCTCACGCCGACGGGCCTCAAGATCACGTCCGCGCGCACGCGCTTTGGCTCGTGCAGTGGGAAAAACAGCCTTTGCTTTTCCTGGCGGCTGATGCAGTATCCGCGCGAAGCCATCGACTATGTCGTCGTCCACGAGCTCGCGCACATCCGCCACCACGACCACTCCCCCGCGTTCTACGCGCTCATCGAGCGCTACATGCCCGACTGGCGCGAGCGGATGAAGCTGCTGAAAGAATAAAAAGAGACGCTCTGCAGGCGTCTCTTTTCATCATAATATGGTAGTCCGACCTTCTCTTACTTGTTGAGCTTCAGCCGGAAGTCCTCGCCTTCGGCGGCATACTCCACTTTATAACCCTGCTTTTCGGCAAAGCGGGTGACGTTTTCCACGCAGGTCATGCTGTCGACCAGCACGTCGAGAGACGCAGGCGCGTTCTTCTTCACCTCGTTCTGCACCATCACCACGGGCATGGGGCAGGAATATCCTCTTGCGTCGATCATGCTTTCGCCTCCTCCTTTTTCGGCAGATTCAAAATGACGACCACGAGCATCACAACAAGGCCGAGCACGACGGCGATCTTACCGGCAGTCGAGATACCGCCGACGATCAGCTCGCCCGCCTCGCTCTTGGAGTCGGGATTGCCCGCAAGGCCGAAGTTGTGCGCGAGCGCCGCACCGACGAGCATACCGAACACGGTGACGGCACTGTCGCCGTTGCCCTGCGCGGCCAGAATGAGCTGGCGCAGCGGGCAGCCGCCGAGCAGCACGCTGCCCCAGCCGACGAGCACCATGCCCAGCAGATTCCACAGGTGCGCGCTGTGCGCGATGGGCTGGAGCGCGAAGCCGAGGTGGAACTTGCCCATGGCGAGGTTGCCGACCAGCGTGACGACGAAGATGGCAACAAAGCCATAGAGCAGGTGGAAGTCCTTGAGCATGAACGCGTCACGCAGGCCGCCGACCATGCAGAGCCTGCTCTTCTGCGCGAGCGCGCCAACAACGAGCGCGATGACAAGCGCGATCCAGAACGGCGCGCGCATCGAGCCCGGGCCCTCTTCCGAGAACTTGAACAGCGCGGGCACGGTGACGACGAGGATCAGCAGCGCGGCCATCACAGTCGGCAGCACGCCGCCCTCCGCCTTGTGCGCTTCGTACGAGCGCTTGAGCGAAAAGCCCTTTTTAAGGCTCGCAATGCCGAGCAGGATACCGCCGGTGAAGCCGATCAGGCCGACGAGCGCGTTGAGGTCGCCGCCGAGGCGCAGCACCATGCGCAGCGGGCAGCCGAGGAACGCCAGCGCGCCGATGACGACGAACGCGCCGAGCACAAAGCGGATCGCGGGCGAAGAGCCGGCGCGCGCCTTGAACTCCTTGCTCGCAGCGCTCATGATGAACGCGCCGAGCACGAGGCCAATGATCTCAGGGCGGACATACTGCACCTTTGCCGCGCTGTGCAGGCCCACCGCGCCGGAAATATCGCGCAGAAAGCACGCGATGCAGAAGCCCATGTTCGTGGGGTTGCCGAGCGCCGTTAAGATGAGCGCCGCAAGGCCCACTGCGGCGCCCGCAATAATGACGCCCAGATGTACTTTTTTCATTTTCTCCAATTCTCCTTTTTTGATCGTTGACAAAATCAACACTTTTTGTCGAAAACCAGTATATCGGTTTATCTTTTGAAAAACAAACGGGATTCATAGATGAAAGAGGTGGAACCATCGTTTTTTTCGATGGTTCCCCCTCTTTTCTTCAAATCACCAGCTCGTAAAAGCCGTCGACCTCCAACCCCTCCGCCTCGGTCAGCGCGGCGAGCGCGGCGCGGTCCTGGACCTCCGCGCGCCACGACATACCGCAGTCCGCCGTCAGCTCACGCGGGACGGGGATGAGCCGCCCGGGCAGGCCCTTCGCCCGGCAGAGCTTTTCCATCGCGATGGCCGCGGCCGTCGTGTGGAAGGTGATGACGAGCCATAGCTTTTTCTCTCTCATGTTGCGATCTCGCGGAGCGCGGTGACCGCGGCGTCCGCTTCCTCTTCCGTATTGTACCAGCCGAAGCTGAATCGCACCGCGCCCTGCTCCTCAGTTCCGAGCGCCTTGTGCAGGCGCGGCGCGCAGTGCGCGCCCGGGCGGGTCGCGATGCCGTAATCCTCGGACAGGATATCCGATACCTCGCCCGAGTCCATGTCGCCGATGTTGAGCGCGGCGACCGCCGTGCGCTCATGGTCAAAATCGCCGTAGAGCGCCACACCCGGAATTTTCTTGACGCCCGCGACAAAGCGGCGCAGCAGCGCCATTTCATGCGCGTGGATGGCCTCAACGCCGGTCTCCTGCAAAAAGTCGAGCGCGGCGTTCAGCCCCGCGATACCGTGGCCGTTGAGCGTGCCCGCCTCTAGCCGCGTCGGCATCTGCTCGGGCTGCTCGTGGAGATAGGTCTGCACGCCCGTGCCGCCGACCTTCCAGGGGTTGATGTCCACACCCTCGCGCACGCACAGTCCGCCCGTGCCCTGCGGGCCCATCAGCGATTTGTGCCCCGTGAAGCACAGCACGTCGATGTGCATCTGCTCCATGTCGATGGGCAGCACGCCCGCGCTCTGCGAAGCGTCCACAATGAACAAAAGGTCGTGTTCGTGCGCAAATGCGCCGATGCACGCCAGATTCAGCGTGTTGCCCGTCAGGTTCGAGGCATGCGTGCAGACGACGGCGCGGGTATCGGGACGCAGCAGCCGTTCAAAATCGGCGTAGTCGATGTTCCCCTGCCGGTCTGCGGGAACAAAGCTCAACTTGACATTGTTTTCCCGTTCCAGCCGGTAAAGCGGTCGTAGGACAGAGTTGTGCTCAAGGTCGGTCGAGATCACATGCTTGCCCGCGTGGATGCAGCCATGGATGGCGATGTTCAGCGCCTCGGTCGAGTTACAGGTGAACGCCACGTGGTCAGGCCGCTTGCAGCCAAAGAGCGCGGCGAGCTTGCAGCGCGTGTCGTAGATCACGCGCGAGGCGGTAAGCGCCTCCTCGTGCGTGCCGCGCGCGCTGTTGCCGAAGCTCCCCATCGCCGCGACCACCGCGTCGATGACCTGCGGCGGCTTTCGCAGCGTGGTCGCCGCGTTGTCAAGATAGATCATCTTACGGACGGACGACGCGGTCCGCGCCGCTCATCTTTTCGACGATGACGTACATGTTCGTCACCTCGCCGACGGCGAGCTTTTCCTTGAGGTCGTAGAAGTTGAGGCACGTGCCGCAGCTCATGATCTCCACGCCGCGTGCGGCCATGCCCTTGAGGTCTTCGAGAGACTCCGAGCCCTCGCACGTCAGCTTCACGCCGCCGTTGTAGCAGAGGATGGTGTCGGGCAGGGTCTCCTGCTGGCTCAGGGCGAAGACGAACGCCTTCATCAGCGCGCCGCCGAGCTCATCATTGCCGCTGCCCATCTTGTCAGACGACAGCACCACGACCGTCTTCGGCTTGCCGCAGGTGTAGCACTCGCCGCTCTGCTCCTCCACCTTGGCGTTTTCCCCCACGGTGATGGTCACGCGGTACTCGTTTTCGCCGAGCTTTTCGGTTTTGGACGTGCAGCCCTTGCTTGCGGCCAGCTTGCCGAGGTTCTGCACCGCAGTCTCGTTGTCGACCAGCGTTTCGACCGTTCCGGCGCCGCCGAGTTCCTGCATCGCCTTCTGCGTCTTTACAACAGGGATGGGGCAGGCGTCGCCCATGGCATTGACTTTGATCGTCATTTCTATCGCTCCTTATCACAGGGTTTGCACCCGTTATTTCTTTCTAACTATAACAGATTCCGCGCGAAGTGACACAACTTTTTTCTCCCGCCGCGAATTTTTTTCATGGTTTTTCCCGTTTTACCGTGCTGTTATCATTGATTTTTTCGATGGCAGTCTCCGCCTTGCGCCGTTTGCAGCAAATTGATAAAATGAGAAAAAGTTTGTATCTTTCTGCGCATTCCGCGCTCTAACAGGCAGAAAGAAGCGGAAAGGAGGCCCTGCATGGACGAATTTGACGAGATCTGCCGGCGCTGCACACCCGTTGTCTACCGCTTCCTGCTCTCGCTCTGCAAGGACGCCTCCCTCGCCGACGAGCTAACGGCGGAGACATTCTATCAGGCGTATCTGCACATCGACACATTTCGCGGCAACTGCCGCGTCGAATCGTGGCTCTGCCAGATCGCCAAAAATGCCCTCACAAAAGAGCTCCGCCGCCAAAGGCGCGCCGTCCCCTTCGAGGAAACGCACGAGCTCGCCGCGCCGGACGACATTTTTGAGCTGCTGGCCGACAAAGAACAGGCCATGCGCATCCACGCCTCCCTGCACCGGCTCAAAGAGCCGTACCGCGAGGTCTTCACGCTGCGCGTGCTCGGCGAGCTGCACTTTCGCGACATTGCCGACCTGTTCGGCAAATCCGAGTCCTGGGCAAAGGTCACATTTTACCGCGCCAAGGACAAGCTGATCGAAGATATGGAGGAACACCATGAACATTGACTGCCGCGTCATCGGCGACCTGCTCCCGCTCTACGCCGACGAAAGCTGCTCGGACGCGAGCCGTGCTCTCGTGGACGATCATCTCAAAACCTGCCCCCGCTGCCGCGAAACGCTCGCGCGGATGAAAAGCGAGCAATTTCTCCCCGCCGCGCAGGCCATCGACCCGCCCGCCGTCGCCGACTACGCGCAAAAGGTCAAGCACCGTCGCCAGAAACGCGGCACACTCCTGACTGTCGGCGTCATCGTCCTGATCGTATTGCTCTCGCTCACCGCCGCTGCGTGGATGAACCTTGTCCGCGCACAGCACCCCTACATCCCCGTGGTTGAGGAGAGCGTCTGCAACCTTGCCGCCGGAGAGGTACAAACCTTTGCCGACAGCTGCGACGGCCGCCGTCTTTTTACGAACAGCACGCGCATCGCCGTCACCTTCCGCGCGGATACGCCGCAGGACGGCACGATCACGCTCTGGAACATCACCGATGTCACAAAGCCCTACCCGGCCATGTTCTACGAGGTCGACGGATGCACCGCGCGCTGCGAATTCACGAATCTTTCCTCCGCCGAACGCTACTTTGTCCTCTGCGACGGTCTTTCCGGCGACGTGACTCTCTCCGACGGACGCCCGACAGACCTTTGGGAGAGCTTTCTCGATCTGCTCCACACCCTCTTCCCGCGCTGACGGCGAAAACACGGCGGAGTTGACAAAGGCGTTTCGCTTCTCTACAATAAAAGCAGTTTTTCAAGGAGGAGGTGCGCGCCATGAACGACAAGCTGCGTCTCACGCAGATGACAAAGGCGGCGGGTTGAGCCGCCAAGCTGGGGCCGGGTGCCCTGACAGAAATTCTTGCTGACTTGCCGAATGTGTCGAATCCCGCGCTTTTAGTCAGCTACGACAGCAGCGACGACGCCGCCGTGTACCGCGTCTCCGACGAGGTCGCCGTCATCGAGACGGTCGACTTCTTCACCCCCATTGTGGACGACCCGTATCTCTTCGGTCAGATCGCCGCGGCGAACGCGCTGAGCGACGTGTACGCCATGGGCGGCGAGCCGAAAGTCGCGATGAACCTTCTGTGCGTGCCGAACTGCCTGCCGAAAGAGGACATTCGCGCCATTCTGGAGGGTGGGCATGCCAAAGCCGTCGAGGCCGGATGCGTCATCGCGGGCGGCCACACCATTCAGGATAACGAGCCAAAGTACGGCCTGTGCGTCACGGGATTCGTCCATCCCGACCGCATCCTCAAAAATGTCGGCGCGCAGCCGGGTGATGTGCTGGTGCTCACCAAGCCGCTCGGCAGCGGCGTGCTCACGACCGCCATCAAAGCAGACCTCATCTCCCCCGCCGTCCGCGACGCGGTTTATGCCCACATGGCGACGCTCAACAAAAAGGCGGGCAATGCCGTGCGAAGCGCCAAAAATGTCCACGCCTGCACCGACGTGACAGGCTTCGGCCTGCTCGGTCATAGCTATGAGATGGCAAGCGGCAGCGGCGTTACCATCCGCCTGCACGGCGCAACGCTCCCCCTGATGGACGAAGTGCGCGATATGGCTGAGATGGGCATCATCCCCGCGGGCGCTTACCGCAACATGGACTATGTGAAGCCGCATCTCACGGTGCTGCCCACGGCGCAGCAGGTCTTTCTCGACCTCGCCGCTGACCCGCAGACCTCGGGCGGCCTTCTCGTCGCGCTCCCGCGCGAGGACGCAGAGCCGCTTCTTCGCGAGCTCCAGACCTTCGCCCCCTGGAGCGCCATCGTCGGCGAAGTGAGCGAACTGCGCGCCACCGCGCTGGAATTCGACTGATCCAAACGGAACGCAAGCAAAACAGGAGCTGAATGCCAAGGCATTCAGCTCCTGTTTTATATTCGCACCTCATTTCGCGTCCGCAGACGCAAAACATTTTCTAATCCGTATTTACTGACGACATGTGCGTCAGTAAATACACTTTGCACGGAGTGAGTGTCGAGCCAAGGGCGAGGCACAGAACGCAGTGAATCTTTTACACAAACAAGTGACTTATGTCACTTGTTTGTGTAAGTCACATGCAGTAGCTCATGGCACCGCTCTTCCCCGTATTCCGCCATCATCTGGGCGACCACGGGGTTTCGCTCCGCGCGCTTGAACATTGCCGCGTTGTCGGAAAGGTGCAGGCCGTCGCCGCGCTTTTCCTTGCTCTTCTTGAGGCCGTAGGGCTGGCCCGCACCGCCGACGCAGCCGCCCTGGCAGGTCATCACCTCGATAAGGTGATAGAACTTCTTGCCCTCGTCGATTTCCTTTAAGAGTTTTTTTGCGTTGGCAAGGCCGTTGACGACCGCGAGCTTGAGCTCGGTGTCGCCGATCGTCACGCTCGCCTCCTTGATCGGCGCGTCACCGCGCAGGCCGAGGATGCTGATCTCGCGCAGGGCGTTTTTGCTCTTATCCGGCAGGCAGTGGCGCACGACCGCCTCGGCCACACCGCCGCTCGTGCCGTAGATGACCGCCGCACCGGAGCCGAGGCCGAACGGCAGGTCGGGGGACTCAAGCTCCAGCTCGCCGAGCTGGATGCCCGTCTCCTGCATCATGTCGATCACCTCGCGCGTGGTGAGCACAAGGTCGACGTCGGGTCGACCGTCGTGGATGAACTCGGGGCGCGCGGCCTCCATCTTCTTCGCCGTGCAGGGCATGATGGCGATGTGATAGGTCGTGCGGCCGTCGGCAGCGTCCTTCGCGGCGTACTTGTCGCGGAAGATCGCGCCGACCATCTCCATCGGCGACTTGCAGGTCGAAATGTTCTTCAAATACTTGGGGTTCTCGTTTTCGAGATACTTCACCCACGCTGGGCAGCAGGAGGTGAACATCGGGAACGGACCGCCGTTTTTCAGGCGCTCGAGGAATTCTTCGGATTCGGCGATCGTCGTAAAGTCCGCGCCGAACGTCGTGTCGTACACCTCGTCCACGCCCATGAGCTTGAGCGCCGTGACGAGCCTGTCGAGCACATTTTCGCCCGCGGGGAAGCCGAACGCCTCGCCCACGGCCACGCGCACGGCGGGCGCGATCTGGATGACAACGCGCTTGCTGGGGTCGTGGATGGCGCGCCACGCCTCGCCGATCTGGTTTTTCACCGTGATGGCGCCGGTAGTGCACACCGCCGCGCACTGGCCGCAGCTCACGCACTTCGTCTCGGCGAGCTTGCGGTCAAAGGCGGGCATGACCTGCAAATTGCTGCCGCGATAGGCAAAGTTCAAAATGCCCATACCCTGCATCTCCTCGCACACGCGCACACAGTCGCCGCAGAGGATGCACTTGTTCGGGTCGCGCAGCACCGCGGGCGACGAGCTGTCGATCTCGTAGTGCTCGCGCGTATCGGGGAAGCGAATTCTGCGCACACCGAACTGCTGGGCTAGCTCCTGTAAGCGGCAGTGGCCGCTCTTTTCGCAGGTGGTGCAGTTGCAGTTGTGCGAGGCGAGCAGCAGCTCCAGAATGACGCGCCGGTGCTTGAGAAGCCGCGCGCTGTTCGTGCTGATGCGCATGCCGTCGCGCGGCTCCATCGAGCAGCTCGCGTCGATCTTGCCGGTCTTTTCATCCTCCACCACGCACATGCGGCACGCGCCGTAAACGGAGAGGTCGGAGTAATAGCAGAACGTCGGCATTTCAATACCGGCTTTACGGATGACGGAGAGCACGTTCTTTTCCCCATCGAAGTTGACGCGCTGACCGTCAACGATCATCATACCTTTTGCCATGTCTCAGTCCTCCTCTTCAATGGCGTCGATCGCGCCGAACGGACACGCGCCCCAGCATGCGCCGCAGTGGATGCACTTGTCGTTGTCGATCGTATGCGGCATGCGGATCTCACCGGAGATGGCCTCCATCGGGCAGTTGCGCTTGCACTTGCCGCAGCCCTTGCACAGCTCGGGCTTGATGACAAGGCGGCGCTTGCGGCCGTTGCAGATCGGGCAGTGGTGGTCGACCACATGGCGCAGATAGTCCTGGCGGAAGTGGCGCAGCGTGCTCTGTACGGGCTTGCACGCGCTCTGGCCGAGGCCGCACAGCGCCGTTTCCGAAATGGTCTTGGAGAGTTCCTGCAAAAGGTCAAGGTCCTCAAGGCTTCCTTCGTTTGCGATGATGCGGTCCAAAATCTCCAGCATGCGCTTTGTACCCTCACGGCAGGGGACGCATTTGCCGCAGCTTTCGTTCTGCGTAAAGCGCATGAAAAAGCGCGCGGTCTCGACCATGCAGGTGTCCTCATCCATGACGACGAGGCCGCCCGAGCCGATCATGGCGCCGATGCTCTTGAGCGAGTCGAAGTCGAGCGGCAGGTCAAGATGCTCGTCGCTCGCCGTGGTCGCACCGCCGGAGGGGCCGCCGATCTGCACGGCCTTGAACTTTTTGCCATTCGGGATGCCGCCGCCGATGTCGAAAACGACCTCGCGGATGGTCGTGCCCATCGGCACCTCGATAAGGCCCGTGTTGACCACGTTGCCTGTCAGGGCGAAGGCCTTCGTGCCGGGGCTCTTCTCCGTGCCGATGCTATGATACCACTCCACGCCGTTTTTGATGATGAGCGGGACGTTGGCAAACGTCTCCACGTTGTTGAGCACCGTGGGCTCTGCCCACAGGCCATGCTCGATGGTGCGCGGAGGTTTGACGCGCGGCATGCCGCGATTGCCCTCGATCGACGCGGTCAGGGCGCTGCCCTCACCGCAGACGAACGCGCCCGCACCCTTGTTGACGTGGATGCGGAAATTGAAATCGCTGCCAAGGATGTTCGTTCCGAGAAGGCCCATCTCCTCGGCGCGAGCGATGGCCGTTTTCAGGCGGTTCACCGCCAGCGGATACTCCGCGCGCACATAGATATAGCCCTCGTCGCTGCCGACGGCGAGACCCGCGATCATCATGCCCTCGAGCACGCTGTGGGGGTTGCCCTCCATCACGCTGCGGTCCATGAACGCGCCGGGGTCGCCCTCGTCGCCGTTGCAGACGATGTATTTTTTCGCGCTCTTCTGTTTGCGCGCGCCATCCCACTTGCGTCCGGCGGGGAATCCGCCGCCGCCGCGGCCGCGCAGGCCGGAATCGAGGATGTCGCGGCAGATCTGCTCGTCCGTCATCTCGAACAGCGCCTTTTCAAACGCGCTGTAGCCGCCCTTGGCGATATACTCCTCGATGTCCTCGGCGTCCGACGTGCCGCAGTTTTCCAGCACCACACGGTGCTGCTTTTTATAGAACGGGATATCCTCCTGCTTCGGGTAGGCCGTGCCGTCGAGATGGTAGACCAAACGGTCGATGACCTCGCCGCCGAGTACGGTCTTCTCTAAGATCTCGTGGCAGTCCTCGGGCTTGACGTGAATGTACATCACACCCATCGGCTCGATGTGCACGAGCGGGCCCATCTCGCAAAAGCCGTGGCAGCCGCTCATTTTGACGTGCAGGCTCTTTTCCTCGTCCGAGTCGTGCTTTAAGCCGACGTAGACCTTCAGCCCGCGCGCCTCGCACTCGGATCTGAAATTGTCGTAAATTTTCATTGCGCCGCCGGCGATACAGCCCGTGCCCGCGCAGATGAGGATGGACGGCACCTCGCGGCTCTGCGCGAGGTCGTGCTCCGCTCTTGTGCGCAGGGCGCGGAATTCTTCTCTTGTCAGCTTGCTCACGCTCGCACCTCCTCTTTGCGGATGGACTCAAGCAGCTCGATGGCGCGCTCGGGGTCCATCTTGGCATGCACCTCGCCGTCCACGGTCATGACCGGCGCCAAACCGCAGGCACCGAGACACGCGACCGTTTCGAGCGTGAAGAGGCCGTCGTCCGAGGTCTTTTTCTTTCCGTGCAGACCCAGATACTCATAGATTGCATCGTAAATCGGCCCGGACTTCCGCACGTGGCACGCCGTGCCCGCGCAGACCTTGACAATGTGCTTCCCCTTGGCTTCGAGCGAGAAGTTCTCGTAGAACGTCGCCACGCTGTACACCTTCGACACGCTTAATCCGAGCGTGTCAGCGATAAGCGTCAGGTTTGCTTCGCTTAAATAGTTGTACTCCGCCTGAACATCCTGCAAAATTGCGATGAGATTCGATGGGTCATTCTCATGCGAGGCAAGAATGCTCAGGATCTTTTCTGTGTCAGGTTTCATGGTTGCCCTCCTATCTAATCCTGACGGCGATTATACCGTATCTTTTAAGGCATTTTCAACAAATTGCTTCAAAATCATCGATTGATTATCCTTATAAGTCTCATAATTTTATCCCCATCAATAAATACGGAACAACCCGTATCTCTGTGCGGTTTCATAAAAATGACTCCCGTTCAGGTTTTCCCTGAACGGAAGTCATTTTTCTCACTTTAATGAACGATACTTATTGCGCGCCGTGCGGCATGCGTTCTTTGACCGCCTTACCGGTCGGCGTTGCGGCCAGACCGCCGAGCGCCGTCTCGCGGAACTCGACCGGCATGCGCCGTCCGACCTCGCCCATCGCGTCGATGACCTCGTCGACGGGGATGCGGCTCTCGATGCCCGCGAGCGCCATATCCGCCGCGGAGATCGCGTTCACCGCGCCGATGACGTTGCGCTTGACGCACGGGACCTCGACAAGGCCCGCGACGGGGTCGCACACAAGGCCCATCAGATTTTTGAGCGCCATTGCCACAGCGTGGCCGATCTGCTCGTTCGTGCCGCCGCGCAGCGACACGAGTGCGCCCGCCGCCATGGCCGACGCCGTACCGATCTCGGCCTGGCAGCCGCCCGCCGCGCCGGAGATGCTCGCGCGGTACGCGATCACCGCGCCGATGCCCGAGGCAACATACAGCGCCTCAAGCAGCTCGTGCTGCGTGTAATGCTCGCGCTCGCACAGCGGCAGCAGCACCGCCGGCACCACACCGCACGAGCCCGCCGTCGGTGCTGCCACAATGCGGCGCATGCAGGCGTTCGACTCCGCCATGGAGATAGCCTGCACGATGACCTCGTCCATGAATTCACCGCCGATGCTCTCTCCGCGGCGCGCGTACAGGCGCATCTTGAGCCCGTCGCCGCCGACCAGACCACTCACGCTGCGCTGCGTGCCGGTATAGGAGTCCGCCGCATCCTGAATGGCCTGCCAGGTCGACAGCATCTTCGCCATCGAGGCCTGACGGCTCACCTGGCGCTCCTCCATATCATACTGCAAAACGATCTCCCAGAACGGGATATTCTCCCGCGCCGAGCGCTCAAAGATTTCCTTCATCGAATCCAGCGCCATCTTCATCGTCCTCCTTATCGTAATAGGTCACGCTCAGGATGCCCGGCAGTTCCGAGAGAAATTCCACCTGCCGGGGCTTGATGTGCTGATCCGTTTCAATGACCATCAGCGCGTCACCGCCGCGGCGGTGACGGTTCACGCTCATGTTCGCCACGTTGATGTGCACCTGACTTAAAATCGACGTGATTGCCGCGACCGAGCCGGACTCGTCCTGATTGCGGACGATCAGCGTGTTGAAGTCGCCCGTAAAGTTTACGTCGATGCCGTCGATCTTGTTGACGACGATCGCGCCGCCGCCGATGGACGACGCCTGAAGCGTCAGCTTTTTGCCGCTTTTGCCCGTCAGCTCCAAAAGCGCGGTGTTGGGGTGCGCATCGCGCAGCTCCACCGTGCGGAACGAATACGCCATACCCGCGCGGTTCGCCTCTTCATAGGCGTTCGGGATGCGCAGGTCGTCCGGCTTCATGCCGAGAAGTCCCGCCAAAAGCGCGCGGTCCGTGCCGTGGCCGTAGCCCGTTTCAGCAAACGAGCCGTACAGGCCGATGTCCGCGCGCGCCACCTCTTCGCCGAGCAGCGTTCTTCCCATATTGCCGATGCGCGCCGCGCCCGCCGTGTGAGACGAGGACGGACCGACCATCACCGGCCCCATCATATCGAAAATATTGATCATGGAAACCTTGTCCTTTCTGACCATCATTTGGGAAAAGCATATCATATCCGCCGCCAAAAAGCGAGTAAAATTCCGCTCTGCGCATTGCGACTATTGAATAATATCCTTTACCTTGATTCATTTTCGATATTCATTGAAACAGCGCTCACATTCATTTTTCTTCATAGCCTGATGCAAAAGGAGCCGTCCACAGGCGGCCCTTTTCTTTCTTTCGATGCAGAGCGTCAGGGCAGCATCAGCCCGATAAAAAAGCAGATCTGCGCAAGGCTGTTGACGGTCTGCTCCATCCAGTTCACCTTCGGGTCGCTCGAATCCATCCGGAACGCGAAAACGAGCATCAAAATCATCCCAAGCGCGCCCGCAAGGAAGAAAAGGCATGCCGGAAAACCGCTCAGCTTTGCAAGCATCGCTTCCCCGTTCAGCCCTGCGCGGTCTACGATCAGTGCCGCGAACATCGTCAAAAAACCGACCGGCATCAGGACGCGTATCTGCACAAACATCGGCCAGATGTTCCTTTGGGAGACGGCCGCGATGAGCTTCTATCCCACCTTCACAACACCCGAGAGCAGGCAGACTACCTCACCCGCTACAAACAGTCCGCTGTGGAACAGGTTCCCCGCCTTCACCGCGGAGAGGCCGAAAAATACGACCGGGAGCAAATCGACGAACGCCATCGGGGCGCTGAAGCCCTCGGGGATGGTCTCTCTTGTCATGCGGTTTCTCGCTTTTCTGCTCATGGCGTCCTCCGTGATGCTGCTTCGCTGCTTCTTATTCTGCCCCAAAGAGGCAAACAGGCACGGCGGATGATCCGCCGCGCCTGCGTTTTCTAAAAATTTCCTTTTACACGCGCTTCCACTTTGCGCCGCCGGGCATGTCGGTCACTTCGACACCCTGCGCCTTGAGCTCGTCGCGGATGCGGTCGGCCTCGGCAAAATTCTTCGCCTTCTTGGCCTCCGCGCGCTGGCGGATCAGGTTCTCGATGCCCTCGTCCGCCGTGCCATCCTCAGAGACGACTGTGAAGCCGCCCGCGCTCTGCTGGGACGCGGCCTTCTCCTTCTTCTCGCGCTCGGCTTCGGCCTTTTTGAGAAGGTCGAGGCTCAACACCGTGTCATAGTCGCCGATGATGGCGAGCTTCGTCGCGCCCGTGGTCTTGGCCTTGAGCACATCGTAGAGCGCGGTCACGCCCATGGCGGTGTTGAGGTCGTTGTCCATTTCCTTCATGAACTTTGCGCGGTACTCGGCGCGCACGGCCTCGTCCACGCCGCCCTCGTCCTTGATGTTCGCGATCTTCGCGATGAGCTTGTTGTACGCGGCGACCGCATTGTCAAGGTTTTCCCACGTGAAGACAAGACTCTTGCGGTAGTGGCTCTGTAAGCAGAAGAAACGGTACGCCAGCGGGTCATAGCCCTTTTCCTCAAGCAGCGAGACCGTCAAAAATTCGCCCTTGGATTTGGACATCTTGCCGTGCGAAGTGTTGAGATGCGCCACGTGGCACCACTGGAGGCACCATGGATGACCGAGGTAGCTCTCGCTCTGCGCGATCTCGTTCGTGTGGTGCGGGAAGGCGTTGTCCACGCCGCCGCAGTGCAGGTCGAGGTATTCGCCGTTGTACTTCATCGAAATGCCGGAGCACTCGATGTGCCAGCCCGGATAGCCGACGCCCCAGGGGGAATCCCACTTGAGCGCCTGATCCTCGAACTTGGACTTGGTGAACCAGAGGACGAAGTCGTTCTTGTTCTTCTTGTTCTCGTCCTCCTCCACGCCCTCGCGCACGCCGACGGCGAGGTCTTCCTCGTTGTGGTCGTTGAAGATATAGTAGCGAGAGAGCTTGCTCGTGTCGAAGTACACATTGCCGCCGGCGATATAGGCATAGCCGGTGTCGAGCAGCTTCGTGATGATCTTGATATAATCGTCGATCAGGCCCGTTGCGGGCTGGACGACGTCGGGGCGCTTGATGTTGAGCTTCTTGCAGTCGGCGAAGAACGCGTCGGTATAGAACTTGGCGATCTCCATGACGGTCTTGTGCTCACGCTTGGCTCCCTTGACCATCTTGTCCTCGCCCTCGTCGGCGTCGCTCGTCAGGTGGCCGACGTCGGTGATGTTCATGACGCGGTTCACGCTGTAGCCCGAAAAGCGCAGGTACTTTTCCAGCACATCCTCCATGATGTAGGAGCGCAGGTTGCCGATGTGGGCAAAGTGGTACACGGTCGGGCCGCAGGTGTACATCTCCACATGGTTCGGCGTATGGGTCTTGAATTCTTCCTTTTTATGGGTCGCAGAATTGTATAAATACATGATAGATCTCCTTTGAGAAGATGAAATAACGGATTTAGTCCGCCTCTTTGAAGACGTCGAGGTTCTTTGCGAAATACTCAATGCCGGAGTACACGGTCGTCGCCACGATGACCGCGATGCACACGACATTCAAAAGGTTGCTCTGGAACACCAGCATCAGGCACAGGCACACCATGGTCGAGGCGGTCTTCACCTTGCCCGACCACGCGGCCGCGATGACGCGCCCCTGCTCCACGGCGACAAGGCGCATGCCGGAGACGGCAAATTCGCGCAGCAGCACGATGGCGAGGCACCAGCCGGGCATCTGCCCACATTCGACAAAGTAGCACATTGCCGCCATGACGAGCATTTTGTCCGCCAGCGGGTCCATGAACTTGCCGAAATTTGTGATCTGATTATAGTGGCGGGCGATGTAGCCGTCGGCAAAGTCCGTCAGGCACGCGACGATGAAAATACCGAGCGCCCACCATCTCGCACCCGCGAAGTCCAGGTACAGCACCACTAAGAATACGGGGATCAGCGCAATGCGCATGATCGTCAGCTTGTTTGCAGTTGTCATATCTCTCTTTCCTCCTGCCTTGCAAGGCATTTACTTATTCGACCGCTTCGCCGGTCAGCTCGCCGTCCATCGTGCCGGTCAGGCGGACGTTGACGAACTCGCCTGCCATGATATCACGTTCTGCGGAAAAGTAGATCTTTCCGTCGATATCCACGGATTCGGCGTAGCTGCGGCCGACATAGGACTGCGCTTCCTCGCTCCAGCCCTCGCACAGCACTTCGCGCACATCGCCGAGGACGGATTCATTGTATTCGTCGATGATATCGCTCTGCACGTCGACTAAAAGCTCCGTGCGGCGCTGGGCCTCCTCCATCGGAACGTGCTCCATCGTCGCGGCCTTTGTCCCCTCCTCGGGCGAGAACGGGAACACGCCCGCGCGCTCGATCTTCTCCTCGCGCAGGAAGTCGCAGAGCTCTTCGAACTCCTTCTCCCCCTCGCCGGGAAGACCGGCGATGATCGACGTCCGCAGCACAAGGCCCGGGATGCGCGCGCGCAGGTCGTGGAACACCTTGCGGATGCTCTCTTTCGTGTCGCGGCGGTTCATCGCCTTCAAGATGTCGTCGTTGCAGTGCTGAATGGGGATATCGAGATACGGCACGATCTTCTTTTCCTGCGCGATCGTGTCGACCAGCTCGTCGGTGATGTCATCGGGATAGAGGTAGTGTAAGCGGATCCAGTGGAAATCGAGCTTACACAGCTCACGCAGGAGTGCGGCAAGTTGGTGCTCGCCGTTCAAATCCGTGCCGTAGCGCGTGATGTCCTGCGCGATGACGATGAGTTCCTTCACGCCCGCGGACGCAAGCTCGCTCGCCTCGTCCAGAAGTTCGTTCATCGGGCGGCTGCGGTAACGGCCGCGCAGGCGCGGAATGACGCAGTAGGCACAGCAGTTGTCGCAGCCCTCGGCAATACGCAGATACGCATACCACGACGGCGTGGACAAAATGCGCGCGCCGCCCTGCACGCAGTTCTGAATGTCGCCCATGTAGCAGGGGCGCAGCCCGCCGGGCGCCATGACCTCATCGACCGCGCGGGCGATCTCGCCGTAGCTGCCGGTGCCGAGCACCGCGTCGACCTCAGGCAGCTCATGGAGCACATCGTCCTTGTAGCGCTGCGCCATGCAGCCGGTGACGATGATCTTTTTGAGCTTGCCCTCTTTTTTGAGCTCCGCCATCTCTAAGATATTATCGATGGCCTCCTCGCAAGCAGAAGCCAGAAAGCCGCAGGTGTTGACCACGGCCACGTCCGCCCCCTCGGGCGAGAGGACGACGTTGTGTCCCGCGTGCTGCACCGTGGCCATCATCTGCTCGCAGTTGACCTGGTTCTTGGCGCATCCCAGGGAAATGAAAGAAACGTTATAGGGCATAGAACCCCTCCTGATCGTAAACTAATTGTAAAAAAATAGCCAAACGACTACTCTTCGTAATCGAATTCCGTCGCATTTTCGCTGATTTGGGCGATTGCCGCGCGCACATCGCGCCACGCAAAGCCCCGCCGCAGCAGCATGTCAGACAGTCGCTTGCGCCCCTTTTCATCGAGCGCGCGGCCCTTTGTCTTCTGCGCGATCACGCGCGCGATGGCCTCCTGCGCGTCGGGCGACTTTGACAGCGCGTCCTCCCACAGTTCGCGCGGCACGCCGCGCCGGTAGAGCTCGTCGCGAATTTTCGCCTCGCCATAGCCCATGCCGCCGTAATGGCGCACAAGCATTGCGGCATACTCCGCGTCGTTGAGTGCGCCGATCTCCTCGAGCCAGTCGCACGCCGATTCGGCGTCGGCCTCGACCGAGCCCTTTTCCCTGAGCTTTTTCGCAAGCTCTTTTCTCGACAGCGGACGGGACGAGATCATGTTCGCCGCGCGCACGCGCGTTTCGCTCCGCGCGCCGGACTGCTGCAATTCTACCACAGTCCTATCGTCAATGTCCAGTCCTATACATAAACCGAAACGCAGAAGCTCGCTCTCGGTGATCCGGAGGAGGTCTCCCCCCTCCAGATACACGAGAACGCGCTCCTGCTTATGCTTCGATCGTTCGATCTTCTCAATCTTCATCCTTGAAATCGTCGGCGCTGACATCCACGGCGCGGCCCGCGGCCTTCGCCGCCACGCGGGACTGGCCCGTCATCAGCTTGTCGAAGTTGCGGCGGATCTCCGCTTCGAGGTTGTCGGCGATCTCGGGATTGTTTTTCAGATACTGCTTGGCCGCGTCGCGTCCCTGACCGATGCGCGTTTCGCCCATCGAGTACCACGAGCCGCTCTTCTGCACCAATCCGAGCTTGACGCCGAGGTCGATCAGTTCGCCGATGAGCGAGATGCCCTCGCCGTACATGATGTCGAACTCCGCCTCGCGGAACGGGGGCGCCATCTTGTTCTTCACGACCTTGGCGCGCGTGCGGTTGCCGATGATCTCGCTGCCGTTTTTCAGCGCCTCGATGCGGCGCACATCGATACGCACGCTCGAATAGAACTTAAGCGCGCGGCCGCCGGTCGTGACCTCGGGGTTGCCGTACATGACGCCGACCTTTTCGCGCAGCTGGTTGATGAAAATGACGATGGTGTTCGTTTTGCCGACCGCGCCGGTCAGCTTGCGCAGCGCTTGCGACATGAGGCGCGCGTGCAGACCGACAAAGCTGTCGCCCATCTCGCCCTCGATCTCCGCGCGCGGCACGAGCGCCGCGACGGAGTCGACCACGATGACGTCGATCGCGCCGGAGCGCACGAGCGCCTCGGTGATCTCAAGCGCCTGCTCGCCGGTGTCCGGCTGGGAGACGAGCATATCCTCGACCTTGACGCCAAGCGCGCGGGCATAGGTGATGTCGAGCGCGTGCTCGGCGTCGATGAACGCGACCTCGCCGCCCGCCTTCTGCGCCTGGGCGAGCACATGCAGCGCCAGCGTCGTCTTACCGGAGGATTCAGGCCCGTAAATTTCGATGATACGGCCCTTGGGCAGGCCCCCGATACCGAGCGCCAGGTCGAGCGCCAGCGAGCCCGTGGAGATGGCCTCCACATTGCTCACGGTGTTGTCGCCAAAGCGCATGATCGAGCCCTTGCCGTAGGTGCGCTCGATCTGCTGCATCGCGGTCTCGATCGCCCGCTTCTTGTCGTCGGCCATCGCCGCAGCTGCCTTCGTCTGAGACTTTTCTGCCATGTTCGCGTTCCTCCCGATTCTTTATGTAAACTAAATTTGCTTCAAATGGTCTCCACGCGCGTGCCGTACACCACGCGGGGGATGTTGTTGAGGTCCTTGACGATCTGAATGTCGCCAAAGCCGTACGAGCGCATGATGCGCAGCACCTGATCCGCCTGCCCGATGCCGACCTCGAAAAAGAGCATGCCGTTTTCACACAGGGCATCGCGCCACTTTTCGCAGATCACACGGTAGAAGTCGAGCCCGTCCGCGCCGCCGTCAAGCGCAAGGCGCGGCTCGTGTTCGCGCACGGAAGCGTCGAGCGTGTCGATGTCCGCGCTCGGGATGTACGGCGGGTTGCTGACCAGAAACTGGAACTCGCCCAGCGTGCGCGCGGGCTTTTCCCGCGCGTCGATCTTCAGGCTTGCCACCCGCGCCGTCAAGCGGTTGCGGCGGATGTTCTGCCGGCAGATCTTGAGCGCCTCTTCGTCATATTCGCCGAGCAGCACGCGCGCGTTCGGCAGGTTTGCCGCCGCGGCAAGGCCGATGCATCCGCTGCCCGCGCAGAGATCCAGAATGCGGCAGGCCCCCGCGCCGCGCGCCGCGTCGATGAGCTTTGTCGCCAGCACCTCGGTATCCGGGCGCGGGATGAGCACCGCGGGCGAAATGTCGAGCGGCAGGCCATAGAACTCCCACTCGCCGATGAGATACGCCACCGGCTCGCCCGCCAAGTGGCGCTTGACGAGCTCGCGCGCACTCTTCTCCACCTCGGGCGAGGCGTAGAGTGAGCCGTCGCGCACCAGCTCCTCGCGCGTTTTTGCCGCCGCGGCGCAGACGAGCTCGCGCGCCGACTGCGTCGCCTCCTCGTCGCCCGCGCGCCTCAGCTCCGTGCGCAGGTCCAGATAGAGATTATTATACGTCGTTGCCATGCTTACCACGCATCCTTGCCTTTTTCTTCGGGAATGACCAGCTCGAGCGCGCGGATGGCGACCTCGAGCATGCTGTCGTCCGGCTCGTTGGTCGTAAAGTTTTGCAGCCACAGGCCCGGACGCGCCAGAAAGCGCGTCACCTTGTTGTCGTGCCCGCCGACGTAGCGGTTGAACTCATACGTCACGCCCACGATTGGAATGAGCAGCAGCAGGTGCAGCGCCATGCGCACCCACATGTTGCGCCAGTTGACAAAGCTGAAGACAAGGCTCGAGACTAAAATCGACACGACCACGACCACAAAGAGAAAGCTCGTGCCGCAGCGCGGATGGTGGCGCGGCTGGATGCGGCAGTTTTCGACCGTCAGCGGCAGCCCCGCCTCGTAGCAGAAGATCGTCTTATGCTCCGCGCCGTGGTACTGGAACACGCGGTAGATGTCCTTCTGCTTGGAGCACAGGATCATGTAAGCGAAGAAGATCACGAGTTTGATGACGGATTCGACCAGATTATGCACCGCCGCGCTCTTGATATACGGGTCGATAAAGCCGGCCAGAAACGTCGGCAGCAGGAAAAAGAGCAGGATCGTCAGCCCCAGCGACAGAAAGACCGCCAGCGCCGTGATGAATTTCTGCATTTTTTCGTTGCCGAGCTTTTTTTCGAGCCACTGGTCGAATTTGCTCGGCTCGGCGACGTCCTCGTCGGGGAAATAGTCCGCCGAAAACATCAGCGCCTTGACGCCCTTGACCATCGAATCGACGAACGTCACCGCGCCGCGGATGATGGGTAAGCCCAAAACGGGGTACTTGTCGCGCACGAGCGTCAGCTCCTCGACCTTTTCGACCAGCCCGTCCGGCGAGCGGACGACAATAGCCTGCTTGCCCGGACCGCGCATCAAAACTCCCTCGATCAACGCCTGTCCGCCGATGCTCGTGCGGAACTTAGACGCGGAAGCCTTGTTTTTTGCTTCTTCTGCCATGAATGGTTCTCCTTTTTCTATGCGATATCATACCACGGGTTTTGCAAGAATGCAACACCCGTTCTATTTTTCACGACATGGGCAGCGAGATCGTCACGACCGCGCCGCCGCCCTCGGCGTTGGCGATGTCGAACATGCCGCCGTGCAGGCGCACGATCTCGTCACACACGGCAAGGCCGATGCCGCTGCCGCGTGCCTTCGACGAGCCCTTGTAGAATTTCTGCTTGACGAACGGCAGCTCCTCCTCCGGGATGCCGGGGCCGTAGTCGCGCACGCGGATGACAAATTTTCCATCCTCGCACGCGGCGCTCACGTCGATGCGCTTTCCCGCGCCGCCGTGCTTGGCCGCGTTGTCGAGCACATTGCAGAAGACCTGCTTCATGCGCTCGCTGTCTGCCACGATCGGCGGCACATCCTCGTCAGGGCCCTTGTAGCTGACCTCGATGCCCTCCTGCCGGAAGAGCTCGAAATAGGTGTAGATTGCGTCCTCGAGCTCGCTGGCAAGATCAACGCTCTCCACGCGCAGCGTGAAGCGCCCGTCCTGCATCTTCGTGAATTCGAGCAGCTCCTCGACCATCGTCGTCAGGCGGCGGGACTCTTTCAAAATGATGCCGAGGCCGCGCTTCGTCTGGTCGATGTTCGCGCCCGGGTCAGCGGAAAGCGTCTCTGCCCAGCCGCTGATGGCGGTCAGCGGCGTTCGCAGCTCGTGCGAGACCGACGAGATGAATTCCTGCTGGATCTTCTCGGCCTGGCTGATCTTGAGTGACATGTCGTTGATGTTGTCGACCAGCTCGCCGAGCTCGTCGCGGTAGTGGTTCTCGATCATGATGCCGTAGCTGCCGCCCGAAATGCGGCGTGCCGCGTCGCTCACGACTGCGACGGGCTGGACGACATTGTTGATAAAAATAGCATTCGACGCCGCAATCAGCGCCATGCACACGAGTGCCGCCGCCGAAGCGAGCAGCGACTCGACCAACACGCGATGCTGCGCCTCGCGCAGCGATGTCACGTACCGCAGCACGCCGACGACGCGGGAGTTAAAAAACAGCGGATACGACACCGCGAGGATATTCTCCCCCGTCTGCGGATCGCGGCCCTGAAACGACGCCATTTTACCGCCGATCGCGCTGTCAACGTCGCTCGTGCCGGGCAGCGTGCCCGCCGTCAGCCCGTAGGACGAGACCTGCACGCGTCCGTTCGTGTTGATGAACTGGAGCTCGATCGTGTCCTTTTCTTCAAACGTTTCGGCGGAGTACGACGCGAGGCGGTAATATTCGCTGTAGCTCTTCACGCCGTAGCCCGTGAAGGTCTCCGCCGCGATACGCGCGCGGCTCTCAAGGCCCGAGCGCATCGCATTGTAATAGTATTCCTGCACGCCCACGCTGAAAAGCGCCACCGCCAGCACCAGCAGCAGCAAGATCGGCAGCACCGCCGAAAACATCCACCGCTGACGAAGGCCACGGATGTGCAGCGCCGAAGCAAAGCCTTTTCGATTGTCCGGCATCGCTGCCCCTCCTTCGCTCGGTGCGCTCACACCGTCCATTTATAACCAAAGCCCCACACGGTGGAGATGTACTTCGGCTCCTGCGCGTCATCTTCGATCTTGAGGCGCAGGCGGCGGACATTCACGTCCACGATCTTGAGCTCGCCAAAGTAGCCCTTGCCCCACACGGCGTCGAGAATTTCCTCGCGCGCGAGCGCCTTGCCGCTGTTTTCCATAAAGAGCTTGACGATCGCGTACTCGATCTGCGTCAGCTTGACGCGCTCGCCGTTTTTTTCAAGCGTCCGGTTCGTCAGGTTCAGCAGAAACGGCGGCTGATACAACTCTCCGGTATGCGTGGCCGGCGTGTTTTCGCCCATGCGGCGCAGCAGCGCGTCCACGCGCGCGGTGAGCTCGGCGGGCGAAAACGGCTTTGTCACATAGTCGTCCGCGCCGGTCATCAGGCCCGTCACCTTGTCCATCTCCTGCGTGCGCGCCGTCAGCATGATGATGCCGACCTGCGCGTTCGACATGCGGATGCGGCGGCAGACTTCGAACCCGTCGATGTCCGGCAGCATGATGTCGAGCAGGCACAGCTTCGTGTCGGGATTTTCCTGCAATTTTTGAAGCGCCTCCTCGCCGCACTCAGCCTCCACGACCTCGTAGCCCGCACGCTGCAAATTGATGACAATAAAACTACGGATACTGGCTTCATCCTCCAGCACCAGCACTTTTTTCATATCGTTTCTCCTCTCAGTTGTCTCCCATCGTCCATTCCGCCGTGATGAGCGAGAAGCGCTCGCGCAGCGATTGCTCATCAAGCGTGATATTCCATACATCGCCGATCCGTGCGGCGTATACCGCCTCCACCTGCTGCGTGAGCACAAAGCGGCTGCCGATGTTGGCAAGTCCCTCGCGCGCCTCGCCCGTCAGGGTGTAGACGGTGAGCAGTTTCTCTCTCAGTCCGCCCTCGCCCGCGCGGTAGAAGGACACAGCGGTCTCGCCGCTGCCCGCGCTGCGCTCGACGGTCAGATGGTCCTTGTCCCACTCGTCCGGCAGCACAAGGCTCCAGCCGTCCGCCACATTGTGGAAGCAGCTCTGCACGTCCGTCACCGTGCCGTCGATGCTGTACTGCTCCCAGACAACGTAATACTGCAGCTCGCTCTCGCGGTCAAAGCGCTGCAAGGGACGCGTCTTCGGCGCTTCGGTCACGCCGTCGCTGTTTTCATCGCGCGGGAAAAGGCCGAGGAAAATTTCCTCCGCGGGTACCTGATTCGCGTCCGCGCCGAGGGCGATGTTCTGCAGCCGCCCGCCCTTGAGCGCCAGCACGTCCGTCACGGTCAGGTTGTCGCCCGTCACGCCCGTCACGAACAGCGCGTTCTCCCCGCCCGTCAGCGTGCCGGCCGTCAGGCGGCTCAGCTCCGCCACCGAGGCGGACAGGCGCAGCGAGGACTTCGCGTGCAACGCGCCGTCATCCCAGTCGTAGTAATCGACGCGCGCCGTACTCTCTTCGTCGCTGCAAATAATTAAAAGTTCCTGCTTCCCGTCGCCGTTCATGTCGAGGTTCGCGTAACGGGAATAGCCCGTCGTCAAAAGCGACTCCGACGTGCCGGGAGAGAGCGGATAGATGGCAAGCCCCTGCACATCCGAGCTGCTCTTGTAGCCGACCAGGATCTCCTTGAGCCCGTCGCCGTCCAGATCCGCGTAGTTCACGCTGTAGATCTGGCTCGATGCGCCCTCGATCACGGCGTAGCGCTCGTAGCTGTCGCCGTCGGCTTTGAAGATGTAGATCTTCATCGGCTTTTTGTCGCTCGCGCGGCGGAAGAAGGCCACCGCCTCTTCGCTGCCGTCACCATCGAGGTCGATCATCTGCACGCTCTGCAAATTGCTGCCCGACGTGGGCGCGGCATACTCCGCGCCGTTTGTGAGCAGCGCGTCGATCTGCGATTCGAGCGACTCATACTCGCCTGCGAGCTTCGGCAGGCGGTAGAGCGACGTCTCCGGCGTCGTGAACATGCAGCCCGAAAGCAGCAGTGAAAATAATCCGATCACCAGCATTTTCCCCGCGCGCTTCATTCTCTCCGCCTCCTTTTTCATACAGATACCAATACAGAGTTATCATAGCACGCCGCCGCGCAAAAAGGTAGCCCCTTTTTGCGCATTTTCCGCAAAAAAGCAGCGTTCAATGTCCTATCTAAGCCTCATCAAAGCGAAAGATGCGCCTTTTGCGCCCACCGGGCGCAAAACAGCATTCTAAAAAGCACGCATTTTGTGCTCCCTGAGCACAAAACAGTGTCCTCGCACGCACTCCCCCGGCGCATTTCGCGCCCTGCGGGCGCGAAACAGCCCACCGCACCCAAGCGTCGCAGACTTTCGCGTCCGCAGACGCGAAATAATTTTGATCGTCATTTCCAACGACATGCGCGTTGGAAATGACTCTTCTCAGGCCGCAAGTGTGGAATTCGCCCGCCGACGGCGGGCGAATTATGCGCGCAGCGGCCTGCAATCCCCCTCTAAAACGAAAGGGAACGGCTTTGCCGTTCCCTTTCGTTTTAGAATTTATATAAGACTGTCGCCACCTGTGCCCTCGTCATTGCGCCGTTGGGGCGGAAGCTGCCGTCGTTAAAGCCCGTGAGGATGCCCATCTCGCTGAGCGTGCTCACGTACTCCGCCGCCCACGACTGGATTGCGCTGCTGTCGGTGAACTTGAGCGCGCCCTGGGCGTAGCCCTTTTCGGTCAGGCGACCGAGCATCGTCACCGCCTCCTGGCGGCTCACGTTGGCCGTGGGGTTGAAGTAGAGCTTGCCCGAGCCGTCGGAACTGCCCTTGATGATGCCGAGCGAGTACATCGCCTTCGCGCCGTTCATCGCCCAGGATGCGATCTCATTCGTATCGGCAAACGGGAGCTGCACGGAGGAATGATCCTGCGAAGAACCTAAGTAACGCGCGAGCAGCACGGCAAATTCCTGACGGCTGATGTTCGTATCCGGCAGGAAGTTACCGTTCGAGCCGTTCGAAATGCCGCTGCGTTTGAGATACGCGACCGCGTCGTTTGCCCAGTGGTCCTTCATGTCGTTGAAGGCCGGCGTCGCGCTCGACGTACCGGCGTTCACGCCCGCGCGGCTCAGGTTGCCGCTCGCGTCGCCCGCGACCACATTCACGCGGTGCTGCGCGCCGTCAGCGGCGGGAAGAGAAATGCTCAGCGCGCCGCTGGACTGGCTGTAGGTGTAGGACGTGTAGCTCTTGCCGTCGTAGGTCACGTGAATGGTCGGGATGGCCGCGCCGTCGATGTCATCTTTCACCGTGCCGGTCACAGTGTTGCTCGCCGCATTGTACTGGAGCGAGAGCTTCGGCGCGGTCGTATCGGTCAGGCCGCCGTAGGAGAGCACGAGCTGGTCAAGGTACACGGCGCTGATAAGCTCCGTGTCCGAAGAGACGATCATGCCCGTGATCGCGGTCGCCGCGCCGAGGTTCGCCGTCAGGAGCTTCCAGCCGGAGAAGTTGAGAGCTCCCAGGTTCACGCTGCCAGTATCCGTCACCAGCGCGAGCTGCGCTCCGCTATTGTCGCCGTAGACCCAGAAGTTGAGCTGGTCGTAATTTGAAGGAATGGCATAGTTGAGGCCGATGTAGGCGTTGCCCTCGCTGCCGATCGCATAGTCAAGCCGTGCGGAGGCGTAGCCGTTGTGCACGCGGGTCATCTCACTGTTGTAGGAGAGCATCGCACGCGTGCCAGTCGCGGTCGCGAACGAGGTCTCAAAGCCGTCGAGCGTGCGCAGGGCGCGCGCCGTCACCGTCACAGGGACCGTCACGGAAATGCGGCCGAGGCTCGCCGTCACGCTGCCGCTGCCGATGCTGCCGGACGCCGTGAACACGCCGTTTTCGATCGTGCCGACATTGCCCTGCATGGTCCAGGTAAAGCCCTTGTTGTCGCCGAGCACCGGCAAATGGCGGTACATCGCCGAGGCGGTCAGCGTCGCCGTCTCGCCCGCGCTGAGCGTGATAGCACTCACGGCCTTGCCGTTCTGCTTGACGCTGATGCTGTCGGGCTGCGTCACGACCTCGATCTTCGTCTGCGCGCTCGCGCCGCCCGCGTTCGCCGTCACCGTCACGGTGCCGGAGGCGGGCGCGGTCAGGACATTGCCATCAATGGTGCCCTTATCCGCGCGCAGGGAGACATTGGAATTTGCCATGGGGATATAGTTTGTGTCGAGCGCCGTCGCGGTGAGCTTCACCTGCGCGTTCGGGAGCACGCGCGTGCTCTCGCTTTCAAGATACACATGGCCCACGGAGTTCGTCGGGCGGCTGTCCGCCACAAGGAAGATGTGGTTCGTCACCGCGCGCTCGCTGCCGCCGGAGGGCTTGTCGACAAGCGTCGATACCGTGCTGTCTGGGCTCGTCGCGACCATCGCGGTCGAGCCGCCGCCATCCATGCTCAGCGCCGTCACGCAGCCGAGCTCGACCATGCGCTGGGCGACCTGCGTCAGCGTCGCGCCGATGGAATAGCCGCTCTGGCGGCCATCGATCGTGTAGAGCACGAGCGAGCCGTCGCGCTTGAGGCCCACCGCCGTGCGCGGGGCCGCACCGTTGACAAGGCCCGAACAGACCTGACCGTTATCGACCAGCTGATAGAGCGCGCCGATCATATTCGTCACGCCGTTCCACTCGCTGCCGTTCGCGCTGACGGAAAGCGTCAGGCGCTCGCCGGGCTGGAGCGCGCGCAGCTGCTCCACATAGCCCGCCGCCTTCAGGTTCGCCGAAAGCACATACTGTCCCGCGCCGACGGGCGTGTCCTTGCCGCCCTCGATGACCTGCTCGACCACGAGCGTCAGGCTGCCGTTCAGGCCGAGCGAGCCGCCGACCGCCGAGCAGACAACATCCACGCCCTCCTCGCTCGTGCCGGTCGTGGCGCGGGCATTGAAGGTAGAGTCATAGAGATAGATGCCGAATGAGCTCTGGCGCACGTAGTTGAAAGCCGTGACCGTCAGGCTGCGGCCATAATCCGACTGCGCCGTGATGCGGAGCGAGGGCTTGCCCATCACCGTGCTGCCGTCGTCGCGGAAGCCGATGGCGTAATACTCGCTCGAGACGTTGCGCAGCACGCCCTCGGTCATCATGCTGCCAAGCGGGATGCCCGTCGCCGTGTCGTAATAGTCGCCGTTGATGCCCGCGACCACGCGGTAGCCGCGCGCTTCGAGCTTTTTCGCGGCGGTCGAGACCGTTGTAAGCTGGGTCGTGTAGTCGCCGCCGCTCACGATGGGCTTCACGCGTGCGTTGGGCGAGTAGACCACATAATTCTCCTGACGGAGATCAGAATACGTATTGCTCCAGAACGTGCCGGCGTTGAGTTCGGTGCGCTCGTTGACCTCGACGCTTGAGCTCGCCAGATCGTCGCCGAGCGCATCGGACGCCAGCGCGTTGAGCGGAGCCGCCGCCAGCACGACTGCCAGCGACAGCGACAAAAACTTACGGATGATGGATTTCACGATTTGCCTCCTTGCTGAAAATGCCTTGAATTGGTAAACATAACATAGTATAGCAGATACCCTGCCATAAGTAAAGACGCGAAAACGCGGAAAAAGTTTCCACTTTTTTTGCAAAATTTAGAGGGAAAGCGCCTCGAGCACCCGCACGATGACGGCGTTTGACACCAGAAAGCCCTGCGGCGTCAGCCGCCAGCGGTCGTTTTCCTTTTTGGAAAGTCCGTGGCGCGCGCACTCTTCGAGCACTGCCTCGGCGTCCCGCGTGTCCTCCTTGAGCGCCGTCAGGTCGAGCCCCCGCGCGGTGCGCAGGGCAAGCATGACGCGTTCTTCTTCGCGCTCGCGTTCCGCGGGGCATGCGCTTTCGGAAAGGTGCTCCTCACCCTTGATGTAAGCATTCAAGTCGCGCGCGTAGGCGAAGCGCCGCCCGCCGAAGTCCGAATGCGCGCCAGGACCGAAGCCCAGATACTCCTGCATCGTCCAGTATTTGAGGTTGTGGCGCGACTCGCGCCCAGGACGCGCGAAGTTCGAAATTTCATACTGCGCGTAGCCCGCCTTTTCGAGCAGCTCGACCGTTGCAAGGTATTCCTCCGCCTGTTCATCGTCGTCGGGGATGCGCAGGGCGTCTTTTTTGCGGTCGAGCGGCGTGCCCTCCTCGATCTTGAGCCCGTAGCAGGAAAGGTGCTCAGGCCGTAAAGCGATCGCCGCTTGCAGGTTTTCCCGCCAGTGCGCCATTGTCTGCTCGGGTAGGCCGTAGATGAGATCGAGGCTCACATTGTCGAAGCCCGCCGTGCGGGCGGCATGTACGGCCTCAACCGTCTCTTTATGCGTGTGGACGCGCCCGATCAGGCGCAGCTCGTCGTCGCTCGCCGACTGCATCCCGAGTGAAATGCGGTTGAAGCCCGCTTCTCTGAGTTGCCGCAGTGCTGATACCTCCCGCGCGCTGTCGGGATTCGCCTCGGTCGTGATCTCAGCGTTTTTGTCCACGCGGTAATGGGCAAAGACCGTCTCTAAAATGCGGCAGAGCCGGTCTGCGCCGAGATAGCTCGGCGTGCCGCCGCCAAAGTAGATCGTGTCAACGGTATGGCCTTTTGCCTGATCCGCCCAGCGGATCAGATCGCGCTGCAAAGCCGCGGTGTAGGCGTCCATCTTCTCCTCCGAATGAGGAAGCGAGTAGAAGTCGCAGTAAATGCACTTCGCCTTGCAGAACGGGATATGGAGATACAGTCCCAGCGGTCGCATCGCGTCAACTCCTTTGCAAAAATGTCCTCGCCCATTGTAACACAAACCTCGCCGCGCGCAAGACGGTATCGCGCGGATATTTCGTCCATTTCCCGCAAACACTACGGTAAAAGGAGTGATTTTCATGGATATGACGCCGCAGGAGTATCAGGAGTATGTCAAGCGCCTTGCACCAAAATCGCCCATTTTCAAGGATACCGCCTTTGCCTTTTTCATCGGCGGCGCGATCTGCGCGCTCGGCCAGCTCATCCAGAACGGCTTTCTCTCGCTCGGCCTTGCAAAGGCGGACGCAGGCACGGCGACCTCGATCTGCCTCATCTTCCTCTCCGCACTTTTAACAGGCTTAAACCTTTACAATTCCATCGCGCGCTTTGCCGGGGCCGGCACGCTCGTGCCGATCACGGGCTTTGCCAACTCCGTCGTCTCCCCCGCCATCGACTTTAAGAGCGAGGGCTTCATCACCGGTATGGCGTCAAAGATGTTCGTCGTCGCGGGGCCGGTCATCGTGTTCGGCACGCTCGCAAGCGTCGCGTACGGCGTTATCCTGATGCTGCTGTAAACCTGCTAAAAAGTCAAGTCCTAATTAAAAAAAGTTATCGGCAGAAAAAGAGTATAGCAAAGCAGAGACGGCAAAACGGAACACTTGGCCGCCTCAAATAAAGCATTGGAGATCTCAGCTCATTCTATTGCCGGCAAGCTGCGGTAGAGCTCTGTGACCTTGCCATAATAGACTCGGAGGAACTTATTCAGGCCCGCTACCATAGCGAGTTTACCACTCTTTCCCTCGCCGCGTTTTTTCTCAATGAATGTAAAAATCGGGTCGTTTGCCGGTTTGTGCATCACATAGCTCTGCATGACTTCGTACCCGGTCTTACGCAGATAGCGATTTCCCCGCTTGGAGATATGCCGGTTATTCGCGCAGAATTTGCCGGACTGGTACGGCGGCGCACCGATGCCGGCGTATGCGATGAGAGCCCGCTTGCTGTGAAAGCGTCGGACATCTCCGATCTCCGCGATCAGGCGCGGAGCCAGCGTGTCCCCGATGCAGGGCATTTCGCGCACGAGAGAATATTCCGGCAGAGTCTTGGCGAGAGCTTGCATCTGTGTTAAAATAGCGTCACGGGACGCCTCCACTGTGTGGAGGACTCGTATCGCTTCCGTAATGACGATCTGCGTGGATGGTGCATTGGGAAGCACAGGGATACCGTTTTGAGCTGTGGCAAAGATGAGCGCTGCCATACGTTCGCAATTGCGGTATCCCTTTTTTTCCGCCCATTTGCAATAATCCTTCCGAAAGCGCGTTTCTCCCATTTCGAGGATATGAGTGGTGTGACGATACCGCAGGACAAAGTCCGAAAGCTTGTGCCGCCCTGCATGGTCGTTCATGAGCTCCTGCATACCGGGCAAAACCTGATCACAGATGGCGTTAAGATCAACCTTTGCCTTGATAAGGAGGGAGGTCATCTGGTAATACTGCCGCGCCAGAAGCTGAAGCTCCCGATATGTATCCTCTGGCAGTCTGGTCGGTTGAAGCTCCTGCCAATAGGCCAGGCCGTACAAAGCGATCTGCATAGCGTCGATTCGATCGGTCTTCACCTTGCGGATACTTTGTGAGCAAAACCGCTTCATCCGCAACGAATTGACGACGGAGACGAATATTCCGTTCTCCAACAAAGCAGCCACCACCGGGCAATGGTAGCTGCCGGTGCTTTCCAAAACGGCACGAACCTCTTCACCGCTGCTGCGCAGCAGTGATACGAGCTCCAACATTCCTTCCCTCGTGTGCTGAACTTCAAACGGAGCGTACACGATTTCTCCTCCCTGGCTTCATTCCGCACACGGTGCTTTTTCCTTTGGACACATCGATCCCGATACTGAGCATGGGCATTCCTTCTTTCCTGATAAAATATTGCAATGCTTCCGCACCGGCTTATTACGATTCAATTTGGTTCGTGACGCGCACGCGGCATAGCCGGAGCAACCTGCTCAATCGAATCTTTATAACAAGAGGGCGGAGGACTGTTTACAGCTCGAGCGCTTGGCTCACCAAAGAAACCGTCCATCCATTGCCCTCCCATTATAACAAAAATAAGCATAGTCTCCGAGGCTTCATATCCGCTTCGGGTGCTATGCTTATTTTGTACCAAAAAGGAGAGATACCGCGGCATCTCTCCTTTTTGATTCATTTCGCCCGCTGGATGCGCTTTTCGTTTTCGTGCGCGCTGGGGATGACCAGCGGTGCCTGCTCCACAATGACCGACGAGGTGTCCAGTCCGTACCACTGGATGACCGAGCCCGCCGCGCGGCGGACGGCGTATTTGAGGTTCAGGATGATCTCGTCCGTGCGGCTCAGCTCCGACATCAGCGGCACCGCGCGGTGCAGCATCAGAAACTTGAAGCTGCCCACCTGCGAGGGGCCGTAGATCGAATACTTTCTCTCCTGCGGTGGCAGCTCCCCGCTCTCGAGCAGGTCGCGCACGATCTGGCGCAGGTAGATGTTCACGCGCTGGTCGTTCTTGAAGCCGAGGTTGAGCTTTACGCGGAAAATATAGTCCGTGCCAAACGTCTCGACCTGATAGTTCATCGCGTTTGGCTCGTCGAGCACATGCACACTCAAAAACCAGTAGGCGCGGGCGCGCTTGGGGTCCTTATCGAGGATGGAGTAGAGTGTGTTGCGATCGATCGTCTCCATATCGTCGCTGCTGCCGATGTAGACAAGGTTCTGCGTCAGCTCCGGCAATGCACTGTCGCCGCGCAGCGCGGCAAGATTCTCCGTATAGTCACCAAGCTTGAGGCGCACGCTGTATTTCTGCTCGAGTTGCGTGCCGCGGTGCCAGATGATCATAATCGACAGAAGCAGCAGCGCCATAATGACCGCCACATAGCCGCCGTGCGCAAATTTCGACAGGCTTGAGAGGAAAAACACCGTCTCGATCGCGCCGAAGACAATGAGCACGCCCCACGCGAGCGCTTTCTTCCCGCGCACACGGGAAAGATACACGAACAGAAGCAGCGTTGTCATCAGCATCGTCACCGTGATGGCAAGGCCATAGGCCGACTCCATGCGCGCGCTCGAGCGGAACAGCAGCACGATGAACGTGCAGCCCACCCAGAGGATCTTGTTGACCGTGTCGATGTAGATTTGACCCTTGGTCTCGGCGGGATACTGCACCTTCAGGTGCGGCATCAGGTCGAGGCGGATGGCCTCCGATACCAGCGTATAGGAGCCTGTGATGAGCGCCTGCGAGGCGATGACCGCCGCGAGTGCGCTCAAAATGACCGCCACCGGACGCAGCGCGCCGGGCAGCATCAAAAAGAACGGGTTCAGGCTCTCAAGCGATGCAAGCGCCGCGTCGCCCCGACTGCTGAGCAGCCACGCCCCCTGCCCCAGATAGTTGAGGATCAGGCAGATCTTGACGAGCGGCCAGCTGATGTAAATGCTCTCGCGGCCTACATGGCCCATGTCGGAATACAGCGCCTCCGCGCCCGTCGCGGCCAGAAACACGCTGCCGAGGATCATAAAGCCGAGTTTATTATAAGGGCTCACGAGAAGCTCCACCGCGTGCGCGGGGTTGAACGCCCGGAGCACCTGCGGCATGGAGAAAATGTTCATCGCCCCCGTCGCACCGAGGAAGAGGAACCACACGAGCATCACCGGGCCAAAGGCCTTGCCGATGCGGCTCGTGCCCGCGTGCTGCACGGCAAAAAGCGACGCGATGATGCAGAGCGTGATGATGATGACGCCCGTCTGGCGGCCTCCGAGGAGCCTGTCCATCATCGCGATACTGCGAAGTCCCTCAACCGCCGAGGTCACGGTCACCGCAGGCGTCAGCACGCCGTCGGCAAGCAGCGCCGCGCCGCCAAGCATCGCCGGCACGATGAGCCACTTGCCGCAGCTGCGCACGAGCGAATAGAGCGAGAAGATACCGCCCTCGCCGTGGTTGTCCGCCTTCATGGCGATGAGCACGTACTTGATGGTCGTGAGCAGCGTGATCGTCCAGATGATGAGTGACAGCGCGCCGACAATGAACGACTCGTTGATCTGCGTGATGCCGCCGTTCCCCTCCAAAATGGACTTCATCACGTACAGCGGTGAGGTACCGATATCGCCGTACACGATGCCGATGGCCACAAGACACATCGTCAGGGAGGTTTTTTGTCTCTTTTCCATAGCGTTCCCTGCCTTTTTGGGCGCAGCGGAGCGGTCTTTATCTCCCCACCGCGCCGCTTCTTCATAAATTCTTAACAAAATTTTAGCATGTCCTCCCGACAAGTGCAAGCGACAAATGCCGTCAAGTGTTAAATTGACGAAAATGCCCTTTCCGCGCTGAAGAGGCGGAAGCGTGTCCATTCATGGTTTATCCGCGGTTATTCTGTTGACATAACGATGTGGAAAACTCTGTGGAAACTGTGAATAACTTTGTTGCTCCAGTGCGTTCCCGCCGGTTGACAATTGGTTATGCTCGACGTCTTTCGGCATAATTGGCGCAGAAATTCCCGCGAATTTCTGCATTTTCCCGCCAAAGGCAAAAATCTGCCGCGGCCACTTGCCATTGTGGTCAAAAAATCGTATAATGTACTAAGTTTTGTGTTTGAAGATCAGAATCGTAAATTTCGGCGAAATGGAGAAACCCCAATGGCAGAAGCAAAAAAAACGAATTACGGCAACGAGAGCATCTCGTCCCTCAAGGGCGCGGACCGTGTGCGCAAGCGCCCGGGCGTCATCTTCGGCTCGGACGGGCTGGACGGCTGCGAGCACGCCGTGTTCGAGATCCTTTCGAACTCCATCGACGAAGCGCGCGAAGGGCACGGCAAGCTCATCACCGTCACCCGCTACTTAGACCACAGCATCGAGGTCGAGGACATGGGCCGCGGCTGCCCCGTGGACTACAACACCAAGGAAAAGCGCTTCAACTGGGAGCTCGTGTACTGCGAGCTCTACGCCGGCGGCAAGTACAACAACTTGGACGGCGACAACTACGAATACTCCCTCGGCCTCAACGGCCTCGGCGCGTGCGCGACGCAGTATTCCTCGCGCTATATGGACGTGACCGTCTGGCGCGACGGGAACAAATACTCCCTGCACTTTGAGCGCGGCGAGCCCGTGGGCAAAAAGGGCGATGAGCTCAGGATCGAGCCGACCGACCGCGGCCGCAAAACCGGCACGCGCACGCGCTGGCTGCCCGACCTCGACGTGTTTACCGATATCGACATTCCCGCCGACTACTATGTCGAAACGCTGCGCCGTCAGGCCGTCGTCAACGCTGGCATCACGTTCCGCTTCAAAAACGAAGTCCTCCCCGGCCACTTTGAGACGCAGGACTTCGTCTACGAAAACGGCATCATCGACTATGTCGCCGAGATCGCGGGTGAAGACGCCCTGACCACCCCCGTCTTCTGGGAGACGGAGCGCCGCGGCCGCGACCGCGAGGACAAGCCCGAATACAAGGTCAAGCTCTCCTGCGCGTGCTGCTTCTCGAATAAGGTGCAGCGCATCGAGCACTATCACAACTCCTCGTGGCTCGAGCACGGCGGCAGCCCCGAAAAGGCGTCGAAGACCGCCTTTGTCTACGCCATCGACAAGTATTTGAAGGACAACAACAAATACCAGAAGGGCGAGGCGCGCATCGCCTGGCAGGACATTGAGGACTGCATCATTCTCGTCTCCAACAACTTCTCCACGCAGACGAGCTACGAGAACCAGACGAAAAAGGCCATCACGAACAAGTTCGTGCAGGAGGCGATGACGGACTTTCTGAAGTCCCGCCTCGAAACCTATTTCATCGAAAACCGCGTCGACGCGCTCAAGATCGCCGAGCAGGTGCTCATCAACAAAAGGAGCCGCGAGAGCGCGGAAAAGCAGCGCCTGAACATCAAGAAAAAGCTCTCCGGCAGCATCGACATCTCAAACCGCGTCGAAAAGTTTGTCGACTGCCGCACGCGCGACGTCTCGCGCCGCGAGATCTACATCGTCGAGGGCGACAGCGCCCTCGGCAGCGTCAAGCTCTCGCGCGACGGCGAGTTTCAGGGCATCATGCCCGTGCGCGGCAAGATCTTAAACTGTCTCAAGGCCGACTATCCGCGCATTTTCAAGAGTGAGATCATCACCGACCTTTTGAAGGTCCTCGGCTGCGGCGTCGAGGTGCCGGGCAAGTTTGTCAAGGACCTGAACGCCTTTGATATCAACAATCTTCGCTGGAACAAGGTCATCCTCTGCACCGATGCCGATGTCGACGGCTTCCAAATCCGGACGCTCATCCTGACGATGATCTACCGCCTCTGCCCGACGCTGATCCGCGAGGGCTATGTCTACATCGCCGAGACCCCGCTTTTTGAGATCACCTGCGGCGAAAAGACGTGGTTCGCCTACACGGACAAGGAGAAAAACGACATCGTCAAGACCCTTGAGGGCAAGCGCTACAAGGTCGACCGCTCGAAAGGTCTCGGCGAGAACGACCCCGAAATGATGTGGCTCACGACCATGAACCCCGAGACACGCCGTCTCATCAAGGTCATGCCCGAGGACGCGGAGGCGACGGCACACTCGTTTGATCTGCTGCTCGGCGACAATTTGCAGGGCCGCAAGGACCACATTGCCGAAAACGGCTACAAATACCTCGAAATGATCGACGTATCGTAATACGAACAAACAGGAAAGGAGCGTTACTTTATGGAAGGCATTTTACTTCACGTTCTCTATCGCGGCGAAAAGGCTAATGACTTTGCATCGGAGATGGAGCGAAGTGGCCTGCGCGCCGCCGTCCTCGCGGAAGAGGGCTGCATGCAGTACGACTACTACCGGCCTTTTGCCGAGGAAAACTGCGTGCTGCTCGTGGAGCACTGGCGCGACCGCGCCGCGCTCGACAAGCACTCCGCGGGCGAGCCGATGGCAAAGCTCAAGGCGCTCAAGGCAAGCTACGACCTCGCAACGACCGTTGAGCGCTTTGAATGAGGAGAAGCGCATCCCCTTGGGCAGGCGTTTGGAACGCCGCAACGCGCAGATAAAGCAAAAAGGTGAAAGTTGTTGAGGTAAAAGATGATGAAAAAAATTGCAACCATTATCCTGTCGCTGCTGGTCTGTACGGTGTTATTTACCGGATGCGGAAATTCTTCTAAAAGTAAAAGCAGTCAGGAGCAGTCCTTGAAAGTCTATTCATTCAGCGGAAATAGCGAGTCGATTTCGGTATCAAATGGCGTAATTGTTCTATCGGGGAAAGATGAAATCTGCTATGGCGGCAATTTGAAAGTAATGTCAGATGATTTTGCTGATATTACCGCATATTCCACCACCATTTATGTTGATGGCGAGGAGGACTCCATTTTACTTTCCCATGCAGTTGCCGATCAAACAGGCGGGACAATAGACGTTTCCGGTAATATCGGGAAAATTTCCGGTGATGTTTTGAGAGACGGCGATGCCGATAAGCTGGCTGATAATCTGTGGTTTGAATTAAAAACGACCAATCTAAGCGGAGAAGAAAATACTTATCAAGTGCAATTAGAAACAACTCTAATCGCAGGGGACAGCAGCAACTAATTGTGGTTTGCCGAACCGGTTTCATCCCTTCAAGAACGAAGTTCCCCTGCATCATTCGACCGCAAAAAATCCGTACACAAGCATGAAGACCCGACCGATGATCGTCCATCGGTCGGGTCTTCTGTTCTGATACACTTTTTTCACGCCTTCTGCGCGCCGACGTCGCCGAGGGCGGCGGCCGCCGCTTTCTCCCGCCGGCGCACGCAGAGCGTGCCGTTTTCCGCCGCCAACACCGCCGTGTCGCCGCTTGCGAGCGTGCCGTCCAAAAGGCAGGTCGCGAGCGCGTCCTCCACTTCGCTGCGGATGAGCCGCCGCAGGGGACGCGCGCCGTAGGAAACATCGTAGCCCCGCTCGGCGAGGGAGACCGCGCACTCCTCGTCCGCCTCAAGCGTGATGCCGAGCGCCGCGGCGCGGGAAACGGTCTGCGCAAGCAGCCGCCGCGCGATCTCGGCGCAGTCCTCGCGCGATAAGCGGTGGAAGACGATCGTCTCGTCCACGCGGTTCAAAAATTCCGGCCGGAACGTCCGCCGCAGCTCCGCGATCACCGCCGCCTTCACGGCAGCGAACTGCGCGTCGGCGCTTTTCTGCTCCTCCGGCGCAAAGCCGAGCGGCGTGCCCGCCGCCGTGATGCTTTTCGCCCCGATGTTCGACGTCATGATGACCGCCGTGTTGCGAAAGTCCACCTTGTGGCCCTGCGCGTCCGTCACGACGCCGTCCTCTAAAATTTGCAGCAGGATGTTCCACACGTCCTCATGCGCTTTTTCGATCTCATCGAAAAGCACAACGGAGTATGGCTTGCGCCGCACCTTTTCCGTCAGCTGCCCGCCCTCGTCGTAGCCAACGTAGCCCGGCGGCGAGCCGATCAGGCGCGAGACGGTGTGTTTTTCCATATACTCGCTCATGTCGATGCGGATCATCGCGTCCTCGCTGCCAAATACCGCCTCGGCGAGCGCTTTACTAAGCTCCGTCTTGCCCACGCCCGTGGGACCGAGGAAGAGGAACGACCCGACAGGCCGTTTCGGATCCTTGACGCCGACGCGCCCGCGGCGGATGGCGCGCGCCACGGCGCGCACCGCGTCCTCCTGCCCGACGACGCGCGCGTGCAGCGTTTCTTCAAGCGTCAAAAGCCGCGCGCTTTCGCTCTCGTTGAGCCTTGTCACCGGAATGCCCGTCCAGTTCGACACCACGGCGGCGATGTCCTCCGCCGTCACGCGCACAGCGGTCTTTTCTGCCTCGCGCGCCTGTTTTTTCCGCTCAGCTGCCGCCTGCGTGCGGAAGCTCTCCTCCGCGTCGCGCAGCCGCGCCGCTTTTTCATAGTCCTGCGCGCGGATGGCAGTCTCCTTGTCCCGCGCGGCGGTGCTCGCCTTCTCTTCGAGCGCTTTCAGTTCGGGCGAGGCGCTGCGCGCGGACAGTTTCACGCTTGCCGCCGCCTCGTCAATAAGGTCGATAGCCTTATCCGGCAAAAAACGGTCGGGCAGATACCGCTTTGAGAGCGTCACCGCCGTGCGCAACGCCTCGTCCTCGATGGAAAGGCCGTGATACGCCTCGTACTTTGGCCGCAGGCCATGTAAGATCTGCAGCGCTTTTCCTTCGTCCGGCTCGCCGACCTGCACGCTCTGGAAGCGCCGCTCGAGCGCGGCGTCCTTTTCGATGAATTTTCGGTACTCCTCGAGCGTCGTCGCGCCGATGACGCGGATCTCCCCGCGCCCGAGCGCGGGCTTTAGGATGTTCGCCGCGTCCACCGCCCCCTCGGCGCTGCCCGCGCCAACAATGGTGTGCAGCTCGTCGATGAACAAAATGACATTGCCGTCGCGCCGCACCTCGTCGAGCACGGCGCGGATGCGCTCTTCAAACTCGCCGCGGTACTTTGTCCCCGCCACCATGCCGGAGAGGTCGAGCAGCAGGATGCGCTTGTCGATAAGCTCCTCCGGCACGTCGCCCGCCGCGATCTTTTCGGCAAGCCCCTCGGCGATAGCCGTCTTGCCGACGCCCGGCTCGCCGATGAGCACGGGGTTATTTTTCGTCCGCCGTGTCAGGATGCGCAGCGCGCGGGCGATCTCCTTTTCCCGCCCGATCACGGGGTCGAGCCGCCCCTCGCGTGCCATCGCCGTCAGATCGCGCGAGAATTCCAAGAGCGTCTTGCCGTTTTTCGCCTCCGCGCGGCTTGCACGCACCTCGGGCAGCGGGAGCTTGCGCGGCGACAGGCTCATCGCGCGCAGCGTGTCGCTGTACAGCTTTTTGGTATCCACACCCAGCGAGCGCAGCAGCCGCACGGCCATATTGCCGCTGTCGCGCAGGATACCGAGCAGCAGATGCCCCGCCTCGATCTCTCCGCTGCCCGCGCGCATCGCCTCGCCGACGGCCAGCTCGACCGCGCAGCGCGCGTGCGGGGTGAGCCCCTGCACGGTCGATCTTTCCGCCGTGCCGCGCCCCAGCTTTTCGATCATCCTCTCGCGCACTGCCGACTCGTAGATGCCCGAGGCATTCAGCGCGCGGCAGGCCGCGTCGTCCTCCTCGCGCAGCATCGCGAGCAGCAGGTGCTCGCAGCCCACATAGCCGTGCCCCAGCTCGCCCGCCGCCGCCTGCGCACAGCGCAGCACATGTTCAGCCTTCAGGCTGAATTTCCGGTCATTCATCGCTCTACCCTCCGCTTCCTTTTTGTCCTTTCATTTTTGACCGGTTTATTCAAAAATAAACGCCGCAAATGACACAGAAAAATCAATATTTTCCTGCATTCTGACTCTTGCATTTTCGCTTTGACATGCTATAATAGCGTCATCAACTTATGGAGGTACTAATTATGGCTTATCAGATTAGCTCTGCCTGCGTCAGCTGCGGTGCTTGCGCAGACGCCTGCCCCGTCGGTGCTATTTCCCAGGGCGATTCCCAGTATCAGATCGACGCAAATGCCTGCCTGGATTGCGGCTCCTGCGCTGATACCTGCCCCAACGGCGCCATCTCCCAGGCCTAAGGTCTAAGGGTACTTAAAAAATAAGGACGCGCAAAAGCGCGTCCTTATTTTTATCATCAGAAAGGGTCATCACATGGAAAAACGCGACGAGCTCTGGCCGCGCGGCCCCTGCTTTTATTACGACACCGCCCTCTTCCCTCCGGGGACGGACAGCTTTTGCCTCGCCTACTTTGCCCGCCCGTCCCGCGGCGACACGGTCTGCGACCTCGGCAGCGGGATCGGTCTTCTCGGAACGCTCCTGCTCGCGCGCGAGGAATCGCTTTTTATCGAAAATGTTGAGATCTCCGCGCCCGCGGCAGCGCTTGCGCGAAAGACATTCGCCGAAAACGGCTGGGCGGACAGAGCCGCTTTCCACGAAGGCGACCTTCGCGATGTCTCCGTCCTGCCGAAAGCCGGCAGCGTCGACTATGTGATCTCGAACCCGCCGTACTTTCCCGCCGGCAGCGGCGAGAGCGCCAAAGGCGAAGCGCGCCAAATCGCGCGCGAGGAAACCTCCTGCACACTGGACGACGTCTGCGCCGCGGCGCAGCGTGTGCTGCGCTATGGCGGGCGCTTCACCCTCGTTCACCGCGCCGAGCGCCTCGCCGACGTGCTCTGCGCCATGCGGAGTCACGGCATCGAGCCCAAGCGCCTGCGCTTTCTCGCAAAATCGCCGGACGCCGCGCCCTCGCTCCTCTTCGTCGAGGGAAAGCGCGGCGGCAAAAGCGGCCTTGTCATCGAGCCGCCGCTCGTCCCCAACGGCGAGGAATGGGACGCCGTGTATTTCCGAAAATAAGAAAACAGGCCGCCCTTTCGGGCGGCCCAACAGCTTTATTATACTAAAGTGCCGGATGAACTGCAAGCATTTTCTGCCAGTTTTCGAATAATCAGCCCTGCGCACAAAATATCGCTCGCATCTTTATCCATTCCGCCGCTTGATTTTTGAGCTCATTCTTGCTATTCTTTAAGCACAGAAAGGGTGAGACCAATGTACAAGTGATCTTCACAAAGGCGATCCCAAATGGTTCCGATCATATCCATCGCGCAGCACTCTCTGATGTGTACCGTCATTCAGGTAAAACCGCCGCAACCGCGGTGTTTGAGATAGCAGGAGTGGAAACCGGAGTAAGTGATATTCGGCACCAGATCATTGAAGAAAGGAAGGAAAGAAAACAGAATATGAGAGATCCAAATATTCATCATGGCTGACCCTTGATCGTAGTTCAGTAATCGCGATCAAGGGTCAGTCATTTTTTGTTTTCTTTCACTTTTTTTAGAAAAATTGAGGAAAAATATCCCGTGCTCTGCGCGGGAGGGGAGGCAGCGCCGGTGGCGCTGCTACGAAATAAGGGGGATATTCTCTCGCGTGAGAGAATATCCCCCTTGGACCCCCAAGAGAACGCGAGGGGAGTCCCCCTCGACCCCCAACATTGGCAGTTTGCAGCTTGAATGACTGCACGCGCTGCGCAGTGTAAGTGCAGTGTACGTGGCTTCGCCACGAGTCCCTGCGAGTCGGTTCATCCAGCAACCGCGCCTTACTCCGTGAGGCGCGAGTGACGGAAGTCTGGCGGCGGACTGCGTGCGGGCGCAGCAATGCCGCGCCGTCAGAAGAGCGGGAAGAATAATCCAAAAAGGAGGGGCGGGGCCCCTCCCGTGAGATCGAAACGCCCCTGCCGTTCTCTTGGGGGATCAAAAGGGGGCCTTCTCTCACGTGAGAGAAGGCCCCCCTTTTGCTTCAGACTTCACGGAACGCTTCAATGCGATAGCTCCCGTCTGGGCGCACTTCCAGCGTCAACTCATCGTGCGTTCCTTCGCCGTCCCCATTCCACAACCGGATGTTGTCGCCGTACTGCTCGCCGCCCATCGGAATAAAAGATCCGGGGCCGAAATCGCTCGTAAACTCATAGAATGCATCATACTGTGCGAGGTACGTCACACCATCCTGATTGCGCAGATCGTCCACCGTGATATCCGCCCACTGCGTCAAAAGCGCGGAAACGTCACTCTTGGGAATGCGCCGCACGGGGACCGCCCAGTCATCCGGCACCTTGAACCTCTCCGCATCCTCTATTCCCAGCGTGTCGAGTACAGCGTGGAATTCCTCCACGTCCGCATCTCCCAGCGTGGTGCTGAGCGGACAGTACCGCAAAAATTCCGCAAGGTCGATATCGCGCGGATCGTCGTAATGTGAGGTGAAAAAGCAGCTCACCGGCGTCGAGGTCGTATAGCGGTACTCTCCCGTTGTCTCATCCGTCACATCGGCAGTGGAGGCAAACAACTCCTTAAATTCTTCGATCTGCGCCTCCGTCAGCGGCGCCCAATCATCCTCCGGTCCGCCGTCCGATTTGTCATCATTCGCTCCCGCGCAGCCAAACAGCGCCAGCGTGCACACGCAGGCGAGCAAAAAGGCAAATAATTTCTTCATCGTTTCTCCCCTTTTCATTTTCGCATCATTTGTTTTTTACTGCCGGCGCGCCAGCTTTGCTCTTATAGGCTATTCACCGTGCCGAGGAAGAGCGGCAGACCGTCCACGCCGGTGATCATAAACGCGAACGGCCGGTTCAGATCCATCTCCACCACGGGTAGGACTTCGGGCGCGGCGGATTGGGCGTCCGCCCTGACGGCCGTGAACGCCGCGGCCTCGCAGCCCTTTTCGTCCACCTTGACGCACGCGGCGTGCTGCACCTGCGTCACGGCGACCGCCTTGTCAAAGCGGTCAAAGTCGACAAGGGGCGAGAAGTCCGCCTTATCGAAGTCGAACACGTCGGTGACACCCAGCGCCTTGAGCGCGTCAGTCAGCTCCAGGTTGGAGTCCACGTCAAACTTCGGCACGCTCCAGTGGATCTCCGCGCTCGGCAGCGCAGCGTCCATGTCGTAGGCCATCAGTCCGCCCACGACCTCACCATTGGCAAGCAGGCTCTCGAGCGTCGTCCCCTCATCCGGCAGCAAAAAGCGCATCGACTGCCCGCCGCGGAAGCCGAGCTCCGCCACGGTGTAGTTCTCGCCGCGATAGTACGCGGCGCGGTCGTCCGTGCGGTGCATGAACTGGGCGGTCTGCTTCTCGCCGTCTGCCGCGGTGAACGTGTCCTTCTTCGTCGCATCCTTCCAGAATTCGTCGCGCCACTGGTCCTTAAAATAGAGCGTCGTTAAAAGGAGCATCACGGTCTCGGGCTTCGTCTGGATCTCGCCCGCCGCGTCCTGCAAGAGATTGCCCGTGTTCTCATTGATCCATTCGCCGATGGCCTTGTCCGTCTTCTCATCTCCCATCGGGGCGGAGAACGTCGAAGCAAGGTACTGCTCGGCGAGAAGTCGCAGCGTCTCTTCATTATAGGGGACGTTCTCATTCAGCCACACAGAGCTGCCGAGCAGCGTCTTTCCCGTCGAGGTCTCGCCGTAGAGATTGCGCCAGACATAGTTGCCCGCAGCGCGCGGCGCGTCGGTATTTTCAAGGCCTAAGAGCGATAAAAGCTGCGCGCGGCTGTCGCCGTCCGTCGTCTCGCTGAGCATCGCAAAGGCGAGATACAGGTTTGCGGGCGAGAGAACGGTGTTCTCCTCCGCCGAAAGCAGCGTGCCCGTCTCCTGTGTGAAGTGCAGGAATGCCGCGGGGTAGCTCGTGCCCTTGCTGCGCAGCGCCTTGAGCGCATCGTAATAGGCATTGCTGCGCGCGTCCCAGTCCTCCCAGATCTTCTCCTGCGCCTTTTCGTAGGCGTCCGCGCCCATCTTGTCATAGTCGATGGTGCTGAATGCCTCGTCAAGCTCACTCTCGTTCGGCATGGCGGGCAGCACGGGATAGTCCGCCGTCTTCACGGCGAGGTCCTGCAAATACTGCGCGGCAATGGGGTCTTTTTTCACATTGTCCTTCTCATTTTCATTTCGAATCGTCGTTCCGTTGTCTCCGCAGGCGGCGAAGGACAGGACCATCGCCGCGGCGAGCAGCAGCGTTAAGAATCGTTTCATGTCGGATGTACCTCCGTTTCGGGATTTGTTATATTAGACGGCGCGGATGGAAAAAAGTTCCCGTTTTGTCAAAAATAGCATGCCGCCCTTTTACGAAACGGGCGAATGTGGTATACTTTCAAAAATATTTTCTCTTTTGTGTAACGCAAACGGCAAAAAAGTTGTCTTTTCCCCATGATGGCAGACAACAGAAAGGAGCGAACCTATGGACGACCGCCAGATCGTCGACCTCTACTGGCAGCGGGACGAGCACGCCATCGAAGCCACCGCCGCCAAATACGAAAGCTATTGCATGAAAATTTCGCAAAACATTTTATCCGACCGCGCCGACAGCGAGGAAAACGTCAACGACACGTACTTACACGCCTGGCAGGCCATGCCGCCGCAAAGGCCCGCGATCCTCTCGGCCTTTCTCGGCAAGATCGCGCGCAATCTGGCGCTGAACCGCTATAAGGCGAGGTCGGCGCAGAAGCGGCAGGGCGACGCCTTCGCGCTCTCGCTCGACGAGCTGGACGACTGCGCACCCGCCCTGTCCTCGCCCGACGACGAGGCCACGGCAGCAGAGCTCGGCCGCAGCATCAGCGCGTTTCTGCGCACGCAGAGCGAAGAGGTGCGCAGCATGTTCATCCTGCGCTATTTCTACTGCGAACCGGTCGAAGCGCTGGCCGCGCGCTTTCACTGCGGCGAGAGCCGCATCAAAACCACGCTCCTGCGCACGCGCAGAAAGCTCAAGGAGCATCTCATCAAGGAGGGATACTGTGAAGCATGAAGTTCTGACCCGCGCCATAGGCGAGCTCGACGATGAGCTCATCGCGGACGCCTACGCCTACAAGCCGCGCAAACGGTACGCCCTCCCGCGTTTTCTTGCCGCTGCGGCGTGCCTTGTGCTCGTGCTGGCCGCCGCCTTGGCGATGACGCGCGACACCTTACCGGCTGAGATCAAGGTCGAAGGCGCAGCGCTCTCCTCAATCCCCATTCCCATCAGTCAGCCCGCAGCGATGGCGCTCGACGCGCGCGGCAGTCTGAGCGGCCCGCTCAGTCCGATGCTCACCATCGAGAGCAAATCGGGCGAGGCCGTGACCGTTACGGTGTCGGATGGCGTGCTGACCCAGCCTCTTTACTCGCTGCAGGAGGAGTTCACCTCCTACACCGTCTCCGGCAAGGTGCAGCTTTGCTGGACCATCGAAGAGCCGGACACGGGTACGGTTTACACGCTCTCTCTCGACGGCGCGCCCGCCGTCACGCTGCGCTACGACGAGGCCAACGGCTATTGGGCCGCCGCGCGGGCGTAAGCATCCCATTCCACATTACTATTGACAACACACAACATTTTGGAGGTAATTCCCATGAAAAAGTTTCTCACCCTGCTGCTGGCCGCAGCGATGACTCTCTCCCTCGCCGCCTGCGGCAGCAAGACGGATGACAATAGCGGCAATAACAGCCAGCCCGCGAGCGCTCTCGAGCTGCTGAACGCCGTATGGGCCAACTACAGCGACGACGACAAGTTCCCTGCTGCCGGCGGCGACTATGATGAGGCGAATATGACCGAGGACGCGCCCGGCAACTTCTCCGTCGAAGACGGAGACGCACTTGACTACTCTCTCTCCTTCCCCGCCGCGGACGCAGGCAAGCTCTCCGACGCCGCTTCCCTCACCCACATGATGAACGCCAACACCTTCACCGCGGGCGCATTCCATGTTGCGAGCTCTTCCGACGTTGACGCGGTCGTCTCCGACCTCAAGGACAACGTCATGTCCCGCCAGTGGATGTGCGGCTTCCCCGACAAGCTTGTCATCCTGACGCTCGGCGACTATGTCATCTCCTGCTACGGCGCGGAGGACCTTGTCGACCAGTTCAGCGAAAAAGTCACCGAGGCCTTTGCCGATGCTGCCGTCGTCTGCGACGAGGCCATCGCCTGATTTGATCTTCTGAAAGGCGGAGAAGTTTATGCTCTTTTCCAGCGTTCCCTTTCTCTTTTACTTTCTGCCTGCGGCGCTGCTGATCTACTTTGCAGCGCCGCGGCAGCTGAAAAACGCGGTGCTGCTGCTCGCAAGCCTCTTTTTCTATGCCTGGGGCGAGCCGAAATATATGCTGCTCATGCTCGTCTCCATCGTGCAGGGCTATGGTTTCGGCCTGCTGATTGAAAAGCACCGCGGGCAAAAGGCGTCGAAGGTCTTTCTGACGCTCTCGATCCTTGTGAGCCTTGGGCTTCTCGGCTATTTTAAGTACGCGGACTTTTTTCTCTCCAGCGTCAACGCCGTCACAGGGCTCTCCCTGCCGCTTTTGAAGCTGAGCCTGCCCATCGGCATCAGCTTCTACACCTTTCAGGTATTGAGCTACGTCATCGACGTCTACCGCGGCGAAACGGCGGCGCAGAGGAATTTCATCGACCTCGCCGCCTATGTTTCGCTCTTCCCCCAACTCATCGCGGGGCCGATCGTGCGCTATTCCGACGTCGCCGCAGAGCTCAAAAGCCGCACGCACAGCGTCTCCGCCGCGGCGGAGGGCGTGCGCCGCTTCACGGTCGGCTTTGCCAAGAAAATTCTGCTCGCCAACCAGTTCGGCGCGCTCGCGAGCGCCTACAAGTCGACGCAGGACGCGAGCGTCCTCTTCGTCTGGCTCTACGCGCTCGCGTTTCTGCTCCAAGTCTATTTCGACTTTTCGGGCTACAGCGATATGGCCATCGGCCTCGGGCGGATGCTGGGCTTCCACTTCCCTGAAAACTTCAACTACCCCTATATTTCAGCGAGCATCACGGAGTTCTGGCGCAGGTGGCACATGTCGCTTGGCTCGTGGTTCCGCGACTACCTCTATATCCCTCTCGGCGGCAGCCGGAAGGGCAAGGCGCGTCAGCTGTTGAACATTCTGATTGTCTGGCTTGCAACGGGCCTGTGGCACGGGGCGGCGTGGACGTTCGTGCTGTGGGGACTGTGGTTCGCGGTCCTGCTGCTTCTTGAAAAGCTGGCGCTGCTGCCGGTGCTCGAAAAGCACCGCGTGCTCGGCCATGTGTACACGCTCTTTTTCGTCACGCTCGGCTTCGTGCTTTTCGACGCAGACAGCGCCGCGCAGGCGGTCTCGCGCATCAGCGCGATGCTCGGCGCAGGCGGACTGCCGCTGTCAAGCACGCAGGCGGTCTACTACCTTAAAAGCTATGGCCCGCTGCTCGTGCTCGGTATCCTCTGCGCAACACCGCTGCCGAAGATGATCGTCGCAAAGCTGCGCAAATCCAAAGGCGCAGCGACAGCACTCGACGTGCTTGAGCCGCTCTGCGTGCTCATTCCCCTGCTGCTCGGCACGGCATTTTTAGTGGACGGGTCGTTCAACCCGTTCCTCTACTTCCGCTTTTAAGGAGGGCATCGCATGAATCGAAAAATAAAAGACGCCCTCACCCTCGGCATCGCGGCAGCGTTCGTGCTTATGTTCGCGCTGTGGAGCATTTGCAAGAGCGACGACGCCGTGTCGGAAAGCGAGCGCCGCCCGCTCAAGCAGTTCCCAACGCTGAATGTGGAAGAAGTGCTCTCCGGACGCTTCCAGTCGAACTTTGAGAGCTACACGCTCGACCAGTTCCCGCTGCGCGACGAGTTCCGCACACTCAAGGCCCTGTCCGTCCGCGATTTATTTGGCGAGAAAGACAACAACGGCATCTACGTCGCGGACGGCTACGCCGCGAAGCTCGACGACACGATCCACGAGGATTCGCTCGACCACGCGGCCGACCGCTTCCGCTACGTGTACGAAACGTATCTCAAAGATACGGGCGCGAACGTCTACCTCTCCGTCATCCCCGACAAGAATTACTTTTTGGCCGCCGAAAACGGCTATCCCGCGATGGATTACGAGAAGTTCTTTGCGCTCATGCGCCAAAAGGTCGATTTTGCGGACTATATCGACCTGACGGGCACGCTGTCGCTCTCATCCTATTACCGCACCGACCTCCACTGGCGGCAGGAAATGCTTGCCCCCACGGCCAAAGCGCTGGCAGATGCGATGGGCGTCTCACTCACCGTGGACTTTACCAAGGTCACGCTCGATACGCCGTTTTACGGTGTGTACCGCGGGCAGTCGGCACTGCCAATGGAGCCCGACAGGCTCGCCTACCTCACAAACGATATCATTGGTAGCTGCCGCGTGTACGACTATGAAAGCGGCGCCTATCTCCCTGTCTACACGCTCGAAAAGGCGGACGGCAGCGACCCGTATGAAATTTTCCTCTCGGGCCCGAAGTCGCTGCTGCGCATTGAGAACCCGAACGCGCAGGCGGAGCGAAAGCTCCTTGTCTTCCGCGATTCGTTCGCCGCGAGTTTGCTTCCGCTGCTTGCGGAGGGATACAGCGAGATCACGCTTGCCGACATCCGCTACCTCTCCCCCTCAATGCTCGGAAAATTCATCGACTTTACCGCGCAGGACGTGCTGTTTCTTTACAGTACGAGCGTTCTGAACGACAGCTCGACCATCAAATGATTGCAAAAAGGGCGTGAGCGCCGTGACCGGCGTTCACGCCCTTTTTTTGTTCGGGACGAAAATTTTTTATTTATAACATAAGGATAAAAAACGCCCTCCCCTGCCGTCTCCGGCAAGGGAGGGTTCAGGCTAAATATAGCACAGCCGCTTTCTTCATGCAAGAAAAAGTTGCCGCACTTTCATAATTTCGTTCACACCGCACATCCCGTCCCACTAAAGTGAGGGGAAAGTTGGAAAAACAAAGTATTGACGCTGCTTGCCCCGATGAAGTATCATTACTTATCAAATTTTTTATTTCGAAACAGGAGGTCTGGATCATGAGTGAAGCGACTCGCATTCCCGAGCTTTTTGGCTCTCTGGTGTTCAATGAACGCACAATGGAGCAGTATGTGCCGCAGAGCGCCATGGACGTTTGGCGCGGCTGCTTAAAGAGCGGGCAGCCTCTTCCCCTTTCCGCGGCAAATGAGATCGCCGACGCGATGAAGACCTGGGCGCTGGAGCATGGCGCAACGCATTTCACGCACTGGTTCCAGCCCTTGAGCGGCGTGACGGCGGAAAAGCACGACAGCTTTATCAACAACGCCGGCGGCGGCCGCGTGATGATGGACTTTTCCGGCAAGGAGCTGGTGCGTGGCGAGCCCGACGCGTCCTCCTTCCCCAACGGCGGCCTGCGCGCCACGTTTGAAGCCCGCGGCTACAGCGCTTGGGACCCCACGGCGTTCGCCTTCATCAAAGACGGCAGCCTCTGCATCCCGACGGTGTTCTGCTCCTACAGCGGCGAGGCGCTCGACAAGAAGACGCCGCTGCTGCGCTCCATCTCCGCAGTCAACCGTGCGGCGCTGCGCGTGCTCAAGCTCTTCGGCGATGACGCCGAAAAGGTCACGCCGCAGATCGGCGCAGAGCAGGAATACTTCCTCATCAACCGCGAGCTGTACTTAAAGCGCATGGACCTGCGTCTGTGCGGCCGCACCCTCTTCGGCGCCAAGCCCCCGAAAGGTCAGGAGTTGGACGACCACTACTTTGGCGCGTTCCGTCCCCGCGTGGCCGCCTACATGAAAGAGCTCGATGAAGAGCTGTGGAAGCTCGGCGTGCTCTCCAAGACCAAGCACAACGAGGTCGCCCCCGGTCAGCACGAGATGGCTCCCATCTACTTCGACGCCAACACCGCCAACGATCAGAACCAGCTCGTCATGGAGACGATGAAGAAGGTCGCCGAGCGCCACGGCCTCGTCTGCCTGCTGCATGAAAAGCCCTTTGCCGGCGTCAACGGCTCGGGCAAGCACGTTAACTGGTCGCTCTCGACCGACACTGGCAAAAATCTCTTCTCCCCCCGGCAAGACGCCCAGCCAGAACGCCGTGTTCCTGCTTTTCCTCGCCGCCTTTGTCAAGGGCGTGGACGAGTATCAGGAGCTGCTGCGCTGCTCCGTCGCCTTCGCGGGCAACGATCACCGTCTCGGCGCGCAGGAAGCGCCGCCGGCCATCATCTCCGTCTTCCTCGGCTCCGAGCTGCAGAGCATCATCGACGCCATCGTCGGCGAAAACGACTACACCGCGCCCGAGCACAAGTCCCTGCGCATCGGCGTGGACGTGCTCCCCCCATCCCGCAGGATACGACCGACCGCAACCGCACCTCGCCCGTCGCCTTCACGGGCAACAAGTTCGAGTTCCGTATGCCCGGCTCCTCGCAGTCCATCGCGGGCCCGACCACCATCCTCAACGCCATCATGGCCGAAGAGCTCGACGAGTTCTACGCGCAGCTCAAGGATGCCGAGGACTTCACCGCCGCGCTCCACAAGCTGATCCGCGACACGTTCTCCGCCCACCGCCGCATCATCTTCAACGGCAACGGCTATGAAGAGGCCTGGATCAAGGAGGCTGAAAAGCGCGGCCTTGCCAACCTGCACAACACCGCCGAGGCGCTGCCGACCTATATCCTGCCCAAGAACATTGAGCTGCTGACGCGCCAGGGCGTTTACAGCAAGGAAGAAATTTTCTCCCGCCACGAAGTTCATATCGAGAAGTACTGCAAGGTCATCCGCATCGAGGCCGCGACGCTTGTTGACATGGTCCAGCACGGCATTCTCAACGCCGCTTCCGAATACGAAGCCGCGCTGTGCAACACCATCGCCGCCAAGCGCGCCGCCGCGCCGGAGCTGACCTGCCACGTCGAATCCTCGCTCGCCAACGCCATCGGCTCGCTCAACGAGCAGCTGCTCGAAGAGACCATCGGCCTCAAGACGGCGCTCGAGACCGTCTCCGACGACGCAGAGCCCGAAACGCTCCTGCACTACTACCACGACGAGGTCGAAAAGCGCACGAACGACGTGCGCAAGACCGTCGACAAACTGGAAGTGCTGACCGCGTCCAAGTATTGGCCGTATCCGACGTTCTGCGAATTACTCTTCTCCGTGTAAGTCAAAAAGGACGCTCTTTCGAGCGTCCTTTTTGAAGTGGAGTTTTGCTTTATCGCAGCAGTTTCATTTTTCTTTGACAGGGGAGGAAGAAAATCTATGAAGTACATTTTTGTCACCGGCGGCGTGGTGTCGGGGCTTGGCAAGGGCATCTGCGCGGCGTCGCTCGGGCGGCTCTTAAAGCAGTGCGGGCTGAAGGTCAAAAACCAGAAGTTCGACCCGTATCTCAACGTCGACCCCGGCACGATGAGCCCCTACCAGCACGGCGAGGTCTTCGTCACGGACGACGGCGCGGAGACCGACCTGGACCTCGGCCACTACGAGCGCTTTGTCGACGAGGCGCTGGACGAGAAATCCTCCGTGTCCTCGGGCAAAATTTTCTGGAGCGTTCTCAACCGCGAGCGTCAGGGCGGTTATCTTGGCGGCACGGTGCAGATCATCCCGCATGTGACCGATGAGATCAAGCGCCGCATTTACGACATGGACGACGGCGAGACCGACGTTGCCATCTCCGAGATCGGCGGCACGGTCGGCGATATCGAGAGCCAGCCGTTTTTGGAGGCCATCCGTCAAGTCGCGGCCGAGCGCGGGCGCGAAAATGTGCTCTTCATCCATGTGCCGCTCATCGTGACCATTCCCGGCAGCGGCGAGCTCAAGAGCAAGCCCACGCAGCACTCGGTCAAAGAACTCCTGAGTGAGGGCATCCAGCCGGACGTTCTCGTCGTGCGCACGGATGAGCCCATCACAGACGACATCCGCCGCAAGATTGCGCTCTTCTGCAACGTGGAGCCCGACTGCGTCATCCAGAACGCAACGGCGTCCACGCTCTACGAGGTGCCGTTGCTGCTTGAGCACGAGGGCCTTTGCCGCGTGGTGTGCCGCAAGCTGCACCTTGACTGCGGTGAACCTGACATGACCGAGTGGCGCGCGCTGGTCGACAAGATCCACGGCGTGCACCGTCATGTGCGCATCGCGCTCGTCGGCAAATACGTCGGCCTGCACGACGCCTATTTGAGCGTCGTTGAGTCGCTCTTCCACGCGGGCACGGCCTGCGACGCGAGCGTCGAAATTCAATGGGTCGACTCCGAAACGCTGACGAGCGACAACATCGCGCAGAAGCTCTGCGGGTGCAGCGGCATCTTAGTCCCCGGCGGCTTCGGCGACCGCGGCATCGAGGGCATGATCCTCGCCGCGCAGTACGCGCGCGAGCGCGGCATCCCGTACCTCGGCATCTGCCTCGGTATGCAGATCGCGGTCATTGAATTTGCGCGCCATGTGCTCTCATGGGACGACGCGACGAGCGCGGAGTTCTCCTCCACGACGGCGCATCCCGTCATCGCGCTTATGCCCGAGCAGGTCGGCGTGACGGCCAAGGGCGGCACGATGCGCCTTGGCAAGTACCCCTGCGTGCTCGAAGAGGGCTCGCTCTCCCGCGCGCTCTACGACGCGCCCGAGATCTGGGAGCGCCACCGCCACCGCTACGAGTTCAACAACGACTTCCGCGGCGACTTCACGGACGCCGGCATGCGCCTCGCCGGTCTCTCCCCCGACGGCACGCTCGTCGAGATCGTCGAATCGAAGAGCCACCCCTGGTTCGTCGGCGCGCAGTTCCACCCCGAATTCAAGAGCCGCCCCAACAAGCCGCATCCCCTGTTCCGCGGCTTTGTCGCGGCCTCCCTCGATCGCGCGGTCCATTGACCGCGCGACCTTTTTATTTTTACAATACCGCTGGAAAAATGGGAAAAGCTATGATATGATGCTTTTACCATATTATTGGATACGGCAGGAGAATTTCAATATGAACCATCAGACCATCATCGTACTGGACTTTGGCGGCCAGTACAACCAGCTCATCGCGCGCCGCGTGCGCGAATGCGGCGTTTACTGCGAGGTCAAGCCCTACACGACGCCGCTTGCGGACCTTCTCGCGATGAATCCCATCGGCTTCATCTTCACCGGCGGCCCGAACAGCGTGTATCTCGAGGACGCGCCGCACGTCGATCCCGCGCTCTTTGACGCGGGCGTGCCCGTGCTCGGCATCTGCTACGGCTGCCAGCTCATCGCGCACCACCTCGGCGGCAAGGTCGTCGCCGCAAACGACGCCACCGCGCGCGAATACGGCAAGACCGAGACGTTTTTTGACACGAGCTGCAAGCTCTTCAAGGGCCTTCCCGAAAAGAGCGTGACGTGGATGAGTCACGGCGACTACATGGAGAAGGTCCCCGAGGGCTTCTCTCTCGTCGCGCACTCCGACGCCTGCCCGAACGTCGCCATCTGCGACGAAACGCGCGGGTTCTACGGCGTGCAGTACCATCCCGAGGTCAACCACACGGAGTTCGGCACCGCGATGATCCGCAACTTCCTCTACGAGGTCTGCGGCGCGACAGGCGACTGGACGATGGGCGACTATAAAAATACTGCCATCGCCGCCGTGCGCGAAAAGGTCGGCTCCGGCCGCGTGCTGCTGGCGCTCTCCGGCGGCGTGGACTCGTCCGTCGTGGCGGCGCTGCTGGCCGAGGCCGTCGGCCCCCAGCTCACCTGCGTTTTTGTCGACCACGGCCTCATGCGCCTCAACGAGGGCGACGAGGTCGAGGCGGCGTTCAAGAAGTGGGACATCAACTTTGTTCGCGTGAACGCCGAGGGCCGCTTCCTCTCGAAGCTCGCTGGCATCTCCGATCCCGAGCGCAAGCGCAAGATCATCGGCGAAGAGTTCATCCGCGTGTTCGAGGAAGAGTCGAAGAAGATCGGCGCGGTCGACTTTCTCGCTCAGGGCACGATCTACCCCGACGTCATCGAATCCGGCCTCGGCAACGCCGCAGTCATCAAGAGCCACCACAACGTCGGCGGCCTTCCCGACTATGTCGACTTCAAGGAGATCATCGAGCCGCTGCGCCTGCTCTTTAAGGACGAAGTGCGTCAACTTGGCCGCGAGCTGGGGCTTCCCGAATACCTCGTCTCCCGCCAGCCGTTCCCCGGCCCGGGCCTTGCCATCCGCATCATGGGCGAGATCACGAAGGAAAAGGCCGACACGCTGCGCCTTGCCGACGCGATCTACCGCGAGGAGCTGGAAAAGGCCGGCGAAAACAAGAAGATGAACCAGTATTTCGCCGTCCTGACCGACACGCGCACCGTCGGCGTCATGGGCGATGGCCGCAGCTACGACCGCGTGCTTGCGCTGCGCGCTGTGACGACCGAGGACTTCATGACCGCCGACTGGGCCCGCATCCCCTACGAGCTGCTCGACAAGATCAGCGGCCGCATCGTCAACGAGGTCAAGGGCATCAACAGAATTGTCTACGACATCACCAGCAAGCCCCCCGCAACGGTGGAGTGGGAATAAGCAAAAAGTGGATATGAGGGCCCGCAACCCCTTGAAAACACTAGCTTTTTGATTTTCAAATTCCCCATTTGATAGCAGATTGATAGCACTCGTCAAATCCCGATTTATTGAGTTTGAAAAGAAAAATCGGGTGGCTTGCGAGTAGCCTAAAAATCCTCATCTTTTTATTCATAAGTAAAAGGTCTAACTGATTTTTGTTGATCAGTTAGACCTTTTTTATTTTGCTCTCATTTATCTGAATTTTCTGATTTTGTGCAACAAATGACCTTTCCCGTGGCCTACAAGTCAGGGGGTTAGATCAGACCCTCCGGCGGCATCTTGGCGCGGATCTGGCTGCTGTCGTACTCCGGGTAGTGGTAGCGCCAGCGGTCGTACTCCTCCTGGGAGATCTCTCCGGCCTCCAACTTGGCGGCCTGTTCCCGCCAGGTCCAAAGCATTTCGTGCAGTCGGGCGGCATCCTTGTTTTTGCGAAAATCCACCTGCAAGGCAAGCTCACCGTCCTGCTCCGTGACTTTCAGCCCGTAGTTGTCCTCCAGGGTAAACAGCGTATGCATCAGCCCTACATAGGAGTCTATGTCCGGGACGGAAAGTGCATGAGGCGAGACATCCAGTACCTCAGCCAAGGCGGCGGTCAGGTCTGCCTTTGGGGTTCTTGATCCTGTTTCGTACTGTGCAAGGCGTACATCAGCAGACTTCTCCGGGAAGCCCAGTGACATGCCGAGATATTTTTGTGTCATCCCCCGCAGGAGACGGAAAAAGTGAATTCGTTCACCAATCGCCATATCATCAACTCCAATCTATGATTGTTCTTATTTGGAACATAGCATATTTGTTTAGTTTTGTCAAGATAATCTAAGCAAATTTATTTAATAATATTTCTTTCAAAACACTTGAGCTAAGCTTATATGTATAGTATCATAAGAACACTAAGCAAATAAGTTTGGATAACGAAGCACAAAAAATATTACGCCAGCTTTTTAGTTATACAACTGAGAAAAAAGTGGCAGTAGAGAGTAAGGAGGTCTTTATGAAAAGCAAAATTAGCAGGCAGTTACCAACAACAAAGAAAGGAAGGTATTTACTATGGCTAATCAGATTTTTATGCGAGTCAACGAAGTGGCAGAGGAGTTGGGGATCTCCATTCCCTTTGCCTATAGGATCATTCGACAGATGAATGAGGAACTGGCTAAAACCGGCTGCATCACCATTGCCGGGCGAATTGACCGAAAGTTTTTCCACGAGAAATTCTATGGTACAAGATCTGAGACAGAAAGGAAGGAGAAATAATTATGGCAGCGTTCAAAAATAAGGACAATGGCACCTGGTATGTTCAATTCCGCTACACCGATTGGAAGGGAGAACGCCAGCAGAAGCTCAAGCGCGGCTTTGCTACCAAGCGAGAAGCGCTGGAATGGGAACGGGAGTTCCTGATGGAAAAACAGGCTGATGTGAACATGACCTTTGAGAGCTTCGTTGCTCTCTATGAGAAGGACATTAAACCCAAGCTGAAACTCAATACCTGGCTTACCAAGGAGAGTATCATTAAGAAAAAGATCCTCCCCTATTTTGCGAATCGAAAACTCTCGGAGATCACGGCAAAGGACATTATCCGTTGGCAAAATGAAATTCGGGAGTTGAGGGACTGCCACGGCAAACCTCTTTCAAAAACTTACCTGAAGACAGTTCACAATCAGCTCAGCGCCATTTTCAACCATGCTGCCCGATTTTACGGTCTGAATATCAACCCAGCCCGACAGGCTGGCAACATGGGGGCGGAGGAACGAAAGGAGATGTTGTTCTGGACTCGAGAGGAGTACACCAGATTTTCCGAAGCTATGATGGACAAACCATTGTCCTTCTATGCCTTTGAGGTATTGTATTGGTGCGGTGTTCGTGAGGGAGAGCTGCTGGCTCTGACCCCGGCAGATTTTGACTTTGAAAAGCGCACCGTTTCCATCAATAAGTCTTACCAGCGGCTCAATAAGCAGGATGTGGTCACTACGCCTAAAACACCCAAGAGTAACCGCGTGATTCAGATGCCGCAGTTCCTCTGTGATGAGTTGCAGGACTACCTCAAACAGCTCTACGGCGTGGAACCGGACAGCCGGATGTTCCCCACTAGCAAAAGCTATCTCCACCGGGAAATGGACCGTGGCTGTAAGCAAACTGGGGTGAAAAGGATTCGCATACACGATTTGAGGCACAGCCACATCAGTTTGTTGATCGACATGGGCTTTACTGCTCTGGCTATTGCAGAGCGTGTGGGGCATGAGAGTATCGACATCACCTACCGATACGCCCATCTATTCCCAACCCGACAGGTGGAGATGGCTGACAAGTTGGATTCACTGAAAAATGAGAAGGGGGTGTAAGACGATGTCCAAGAAGAACTATGACAACCACAACCGCTGGAGAAACAAGACGGTGGCTTTCCGGGTATCAGCGGAGGAAGACCTCCAACTGGAAACCCTGGTGAAACTCACCGGCCTGACCAAGCAGGATTACATTATCCGGCGGCTATTGAAGCGAGATGTGGTGGTGCAGGGCAACCCAAAGGTTTACAAAGCCCTGCGGGATCAGTTGTCTGCCGTGCTGGACGAGCTGCACCGGATCGAGGCCGGGCAGGGCGTGAATGACGAGCTACTGGATACGATCCGAATGATCACAGCCATTATGAACGGGATGCAGGAGGAATTCGCCTATGACCGATGAGAAAAAGAAAATGACCGCCCAGGGTTCATCTGTTGGCGCAGATGATGGGCAGTCAATCTCTCAAATCACTGAAAATAGTATACCCACTTCCGGGCAAAAAAGCAACGATGAAATTGTAAACTCCCAGGACAGTCTGGAAGAAATGTACCGAAGGATGCAGCGCATGACAGACCCCAGATACCTGCATACACTCACAATGACAGAGCTGTTCCAAACCACCTATAAGAGTAGGCCTCCGGTGGTGGAAGGCCTGCTTTACGCAGGGGCATATATCCTTGCCGGCGCACCCAAAATCGGCAAGTCCTTCCTGGTGGCTCAGATTGCCTACCATGTCAGTACCGGGCAGGATTTGTGGGGATATAAAGTCCATCAGGGGACGGTACTTTACCTTGCGCTGGAAGATGATTTTCAGCGTATCCAGAGCCGGATGTTTATGATGTACGGCGTGAACGATACCCCCAACCTCCACTTCGCCACCGCCGCCGGAAAGATTGGGAATGGGTTGGATGAACAGTTGAAGAATTTCGTGCAGGAGCACCCGGACACCAATCTCATCATCATTGACACTATGCAGAAGATCCGTGAGGTAGGCGGCGAAGCGTACAGTTATGCCAGCGACTATGAGATCATCGGCAGAATCAAGCAGTTTGCTGATCAGCACGGTATCTGTGTTCTGACCGTTCATCACACCCGGAAACAGCAGGCAGACGATTCCTTTGAGACGATTTCCGGCACCACTGGGCTGCTGGGCTGTGCGGATGGTTCTCTGCTGATGCAGAAGAAAAAACGCACGGAGCTGGACGCTACCATCAAGGTGGTGGGGCGGGATCAGACGGATCAGATCCTCTACTTGAAGAAGGACCCGCAGACCCAGATTTGGAATCTGGAACGCATGGAAAACGAGCTGTATAAAGAACCGCCGGACCCAGTGCTGGATGCAGTTGCAAAGTTGGTTTCCGCCGAGTGCCGGGAGTGGATTGGCTCTCCATCCGAACTGGTCGAATCCATCCAAACGGGAATGGCCTCCAACGCCCTCACTAAGTACCTGAATGTCAAGGCAGGCAGGCTGCTGGAGGAATACCATGTTGGCTATGAAAATAAGGCCAAACATTCCGGTCGGCAAGTGAAATTGACCTATATGCTGGTAGAATCAACCGCCTGTGAAGTAACCGAAGAATAAGGGGCGCGACGATAGCGACGGTCGCGACGGTGAAAATGATACCGTCAAAAACACCGTCGCTATCGTCGCAACCGTCGCGGAAAGGAAATGAATATGAAAAGTGTACAAATTTCCTATGACCTTTTTGTAGCTTTGGTGGAGTATCATCTGGCCTATGACGATGATTATGCCGAGGAAATTCATCGGGGGTTGGAGCAAAAGCTAGATGCGATGGTGCGGCATGAACTGTATGCAAAATATAAGACCGCATCCACCGCAGAAGAGCGGGAGCAGGCCCGGCAGGAATACCTGGATAAGCGAGGGATATTCCCGGATTTTCGCTGGTAACAGGTGCTTACTTTCATGCTAATCTCGCAGATGAAATTAGCACTAAAGTCAATCTACTCCCTGTTGGCTTGAACAGGAGCGTGACACGCTCCTATTTTTTTCTGGCAAAAGGAATGACTAACGGAAGTTTGGGCAAAGAAATTCCGCTAAAAAGCATCTCGGATGAGGTGGTGTTTTGCCACCCCATTATCCCAAAGGGTGCCCCATTTTAGGGCACCCCAAAATCACCATAGGATGTCGCGTTTCACGACACCCGATGCGCCAAAACAGGATACAGTGTGCGGAGTAAAAACGAACGATGGGTAGGCATTTTGCCCATACATCAAGCGAGGGCTACTGCGTTTTACGGCAGCCATCAGGCAATAAGGGTGGAACGATTTGTTCCAGGGCATCTGAAAGGGACGGCGCTTCGGCGTACCCTTTCAAAGCGTTCGCAGAACGCGCAGCCACAGAATGAAATTCTGTGTTCAAAAGGGGCTTGGGGGCGCTGCCCTCAACAAGCAGACGGCAGGAAATGTGAGTGTGTATTAACACTCGCATTGCTTGCCGGATTTGTGTGTGGATAGCCACACGCATTGCTTGCCAGATTCTAAAATTAACGAAACAGACTTTGTACCGCTACGGAAAATCAACCGAAATTTAAGCATTAGGAGGTAACGAGTATGAGAAAGATTTTGTCTTGTGAGTTCAACTTGGACACCGCCTGCGTGGAGCTACATCTGGAGGATGGGACACTGCTCTCCATTGACTGCACCGCCGTGGAGAACGAGGTGGCGAACGGCATGTATCAGCGGTCAGAACTGGACTGGTTGATCTATAACAATCCGCTGGCCTATGCTGAGCTGATTTTGAATGGTGACCCAGAACTATATCTCAAGGCCGTGACAAAGAAAGCCCCGTTAGATTGACGGAAGAGAAAATAACTCGAGATTGAGTTTTTCACGAAAATGTGATAAAATAAATACAAGCATTTCTTGCTTTGGAGGAACTAAAATGGCGATTTGTTATGATCGGTTATTTCATTTGATGATTGATAAAAAGATAAGTAACGCACAGCTGAAAGAAAAGGCTGGTTTTAGTGCCAACATTATCACCCGCCTAAAGCGAAACGAGTATGTTTCCATCGAAAGTATAGAACGGATCTGCCGCGTGATGGAGTGCGGCGTGGACGATATTCTGGAGTTTGTTCCGGAGAAAAAATAAAGGAAGTTTTTCGGTAACATAATTTGAGAATTCTGAAGAAAAGCGTTTTCACACGCAATCTCTCTTGAAGATAAATCGCAAAATGGCAAGGATGGTGAGCCTTCATGAAAAGTAATTTTGATTTTTTAGACAATGAGTTTCCGGTGTTGGCCCAATTCGGAAAAAGGGCAGAATTGTATCTTTATTCAGACTCAAACTCCTGCTTAATGAAATTGGGAATGATTGGTGAAACGGTCGTAAATTTGATGTTTACTTATGACCGAATTACTCTCCCTGCTGAGAATACAGCTGTCAACCGAATTGCGGTGCTTTTTCGTGAAGGTTTATTGACGCAAGATCTTGTGGATATCCTTCATGCCCTGCGAAAGGTGCGTAACAAAGCAGTACATGAGAACTACGCCTCTGTTGTGGACGGAAAAGTTCTGCTTCAAATGGCACACAGCTTATGCGAATGGTTCATGCAGACCTACGGCGACTGGAATTATAAAAACAAACCATTTGTATTGCCCGCTAATTTGCCTGTGGAAGTAAGTACAGACACGGGTGCAGAGCAAGAGCATGAGAAGCAGCTATCTAAGGAAGCAGAGGAAAAGGCTGCTGCTTCGGACTCGGTTGCAAAAGAAAAGCGCCGACAGCAAGCGGCTAAGGCAGCAAGCCAGAGACAAAAGACAGAAGTGGAAACGCGCTACATGATTGACCAGCAGCTCCGTCAAGTGGGCTGGGAGGCCGATACCGAGAACCTGCGCTTTTCAAAAGGAACTCGCCCTGTCAAAGGTCGGAACCTCGCTATTGCCGAGTGGCCTACGGATTCCACGGTTGGGAATCATGGCCGTGCTGATTATGCCCTTTTTATTGGTCTGCAATTTGTGGGAATTATTGAAGCAAAAGCGGAACACAAGGATATTCCTTCTGTAATTGATTATCAAGGGAAAGACTATCCACGTAATGTTCGTGCTGAAGATGCCGTATACCAGGTCGGAACCTGGGGCAGCTATAAAGTGCCGTTTACTTTTGCAACCAATGGCAGACCGTATCTGGAACAGTATAAAACAAAGTCCGGCATCTGGTTTCTGGATTTGCGCCAGACTTCCAATGTACCAAAGGCTCTGCGGGGATGGATGAGTCCCGACAATATTCTAGAGCTGTTAAGCAAGGACATCAATGCCGGCAATCGGGCACTGGAGCAGATGCCTTTTGATCTGCTGCGGGATAAGGGCGGACTGAACCTTCGTGATTATCAGCTGCGGGCCATTCAGGCGGCGGAACAGGCGATCATGGATGAAAAAAATACCGCTCTGCTGGCCATGGCCACCGGAACCGGAAAGACCCGAACTGTGCTGGGCATGATCTACCGCTTCTTGAAGACAGGCCGTTTCAAGCGTATCCTTTTCCTGGTGGACCGCACCGCTCTGGGGGAGCAGGCATTGGATGTATTCAAAGAGGTCAAGCTGGAGGATCTGATGCCCCTGGCCGACATCTATAATATCAAGGGGCTGGAAGATAAAGAGATCGAGCGGGAGACCCGCATCCAGGTGGCTACTGTACAGGGAATGGTAAAGCGTATCCTCTACAACGATGGAGATACCATGCCCGCGGTCAATGACTATGACCTGATTATTATAGACGAGGCCCACCGGGGATACCTTTTAGATAAGGAAATGGGCGATACTGAACTTCTCTATCGAGATCAGCGAGATTATCAAAGTAAATACCGCAGTGTGATTGAGTATTTCGATGCGGTGAAAATTGCCCTGACCGCTACCCCGGCTCTCCAGACAACCGAGATTTTTGGCCAGCCAGTATTCAAGTATACTTATCGCGAAGCAGTCATCGAGGGCTATCTGGTGGATCACGATGCCCCCCATAATCTCCACACAAAACTGCGGGATGAGGGTATCCACTATCAGTCCGGCGATACCGTAACAATTTACGACCCGGTAACCGGAGAAATCACCAACAGCGAACAGCTCAGCGACGAACTGAACTTTGATGTGGAGCAGTTCAATCGTAAGGTTATTACCCGTCCCTTTAACGAAGCAGTGTTAGCTGAGATTGCCAAAGATATCGATCCGGAGAATCCGGAGGAGCAGGGCAAAACACTCATCTATGCTGTGGACGATCAGCATGCCGACATGATCGTAGATATCCTCAAGAACATCTACTCGGAATACGGCGTGGATAATGACGCCATTATGAAGATCACTGGCAGCGTGGGCGGCGGCAACCCTAAAAAAGTACAGGAAGCCATCAAGAGGTTTAAAAATGAGCGGTATCCCAGCATTGCTGTCACCGTGGATCTGCTCACCACCGGTATCGATGTGCCGGAGATCACCAATCTGGTGTTCCTGCGCCGGGTGAAATCCCGCATTTTGTTTGAACAGATGTTGGGTCGCGCCACCCGCCTGTGCCCCAAGATCCATAAGACCCACTTTGAGATTTATGACCCTGTTGGCGTTTATGAATCGTTGGAAGCGGTCAATACCATGAAACCGGTGGTAGCCAATCCATCTGCGTCCTTCGGACAGTTGCTGGACGGCTTGGAGGTTCTGGAAGACGAAAAGCAGATTGAGTACCAGATCGACCAGATCATCGCTAAACTCCAGCGGAAAAAGCGGAAACTAGACAGCAAAACAATGGAGCATTTCGTGAGCATGACCGGCGGCGTAGACCCCTCCCAGTTTATTCAGCAACTGGAGCAGGAGCCGACGCAACAGGCTCGCAATCGTATTTTGGCCCATCGCGATCTCTTTGAACTGCTTGGGGAGACCCGGGCCAACGGCGGCCGCCCGGTGGTCATCTCCGATGCGCCGGATGAGCTAGTCAGCCATACTCGTGGCTATGGTACCGGCAGTCGCCCAGAAGACTATCTGGACGCCTTCGCCGACTATGTCAAGACCCACCTGAACGAGGTGGCGGCGCTGAATATCATCTGCACCCGACCAAAGGAACTGACCCGGGCAAGTTTGAAAGATCTTCGTCTGACGCTGGACCGGGAGGGCTTTACCACCCAGCAGCTCAACACTGCCATTTCGGAACTAACCAACGAGGAGATGGCAGCAGACATCATCAGTCTGATTCGCCGGTATGCCATTGGTTCCACCCTCATCAGCCATGAAGCCCGCATCCGCCGGGCGGTAGACAAGCTGAAAAAAGCCCATAAATTTACCGCCATTGAACAAAAATGGATTGGACGCATCGAAAAGTATCTCATGGAAGAATCGGTGCTCAATGTAGGCGTGTTTGATGAGGATACCCGGTTCAAAAGTGAGGGCGGATTTAAGAAGATCGACCGAATTTTTCAAAATAAATTAGAAAGCATCGTGCTGGAGCTCAACGAGTATCTGTATGATGACGGAGGAAAAATTGCATGACCACACAGGAAATCGTATCCAAGCTCTGGAACCTCTGCAATGTTCTGCGGGATGATGGCATTACCTATCACCAGTATGTCACCGAGCTTACTTACATTTTGTTTTTAAAGATGGCCAAGGAGACTGGCGCGGAAAGCCAGATTCCTGCTGTCTATCGCTGGGATGAACTCACCGCCAAAAGCGGCATCGAGCTGAAGAAGTTCTATAAAGAACTTCTGACCCATCTGGGCGAAAATTGCACCGGTCGGGTGCGGGAGATTTACCAGGGCTCTGCCACCAACATCGACGAGCCCAAGAACCTGGAAAAGATCATTACTACCATTGACGGTCTGGACTGGTACTCGGCCCGGGAAGAGGGGCTGGGCAATCTGTACGAAGGTCTGCTGGAGAAGAACGCCAACGAGAAAAAGTCCGGCGCAGGCCAGTACTTTACCCCCCGCGTCCTCATTGATGTGATGACCCGGCTGATGAAGCCCCAGCCCGGCGAGCGGTGTAACGACCCCGCCTGCGGCACCTTTGGCTTTATGATTGCAGCCCACCAATTTGTCAAAGAGCATACCGATGATTTTTACGATCTGGACGCCGATCAGGCCAAGTTCGAGCGAGAAGAAGCCTTCACCGGCTGCGAGCTGGTTCACGACACCCATCGTCTGGCGCTGATGAACGCCATGCTCCACGACATTGACGGTCAGATTTTGCTGGCCGATACCCTCTCTAATCAGGGTAAAGCCCTCCACGACTTTGACTTGGTGCTTACCAATCCGCCCTTCGGCACCAAGAAGGGCGGCGAGCGTGCCACCCGAGATGATTTCACTTTCCCCACCAGCAACAAACAGCTCAACTTCCTCCAGCACATCTACCGCAGCTTGAAGGCCAATGGAAAGGCCCGGGCTGCCGTGGTGCTGCCGGACAATGTGCTTTTTGCTGACGGCGACGGCGAGAAGATCCGCTGTGACCTGATGGACAAGTGTGATCTGCACACCATTCTCCGCCTGCCCACTGGCATTTTCTACGCTCAGGGCGTGAAAACCAATGTACTGTTTTTCACCCGGGGCAAGAGCGACAAGGGCAATACCAAAGAAGTCTGGTTCTACGATCTGCGGACCAATATGCCCAGCTTTGGCAAAACTGCTCCACTGAAAACCGAGCATTTTGCAGACTTTGAAAAGGCTTACGAGGCTGAGGATCGCTACGCCGTGGAGGATGAGCGCTGGAGCGTCTTTACCCGGGAGCAGATTGCGGAAAAGGGCAACAGCCTGGATTTGGGCCTCATTCGGGATGATTCCGTGCTGGACTACAACGACCTGCCCGACCCGGCGGACAGTGCCGAGGAAGCCGCCGCCAATCTGGAGGAAGCGGTTGACCTGCTGATGAGCGTGGTGAGAGAGCTGCGGGCGCTGGAGGTGCAGGACTGATGGCAAGAGGAAAGAAGAAAGAAACCCTGATACCCGAGGAACGCTTACAGGCAGCATTGGTGCCGGAGAGTGAACAGCCGTACAAGGTGCCAGCAAATTGGTGCTGGACATATCTCACCAAAGGTGCAGCCGAATGTCTTGATTCATTCAGAAAACCGATCAACGCATCTGAGCGGGCCAACAGAGAAGGTGATATTCCCTATTATGGAGCAACGGGTCAAGTGGGCTGGATTGATGATTTTCTTACTAACGAACAATTGGTATTAGTTGGCGAAGACGGTGCACCCTTTCTTGACTTAATTAAAGATAAAGCATATATAATTGAGGGAAAGGCATGGGTCAACAATCACGCACACATTTTACGGTCTCGCTTTGGAACTGTAGGAAATTTGTTTTTGATGCACTATCTTAATATCTTTAATTATCACGATTTTGTGAACGGGACCACTCGATTAAAGTTGACGCAAGGTAGTATGGACATAATGCCTGTTCCAGTTCCGCCGCTTTCAGAACAACAGCGCATTGTTGACCGCATTGAAAGCATGTTTGCCAAATTGGACGAGGCCAAACAAAAGGCCCAGGATGCGCTGGACAGCTTTGAAACTCGCAAAGCCGCCATCCTCCACAAAGCCTTCACCGGCGAACTCACCGCCCAGTGGAGAAAAGAACACGGTGTGGGGATGGAGAGTTGGGAGCGGCTAAAACTCGGCGAAATTGGCACATTGGAAAGAGGCCGTTCACAGCATAGACCTCGGAATGACCCACGGCTGTTCGGTGGTCCATATCCTTTTATACAAACAGGAGATGTGGCTTCTGCAAATGTGTATATTATGGAACATCATCAAACCCTTAGCGAGTTCGGCATGGAACAGAGCCGTATGTTTTCCGCTGGAACATTGTGTATAACAATTGCGGCAAATATTGGTGATGTTGCTATTTTGTCATATGATTGCTGTTTCCCTGACAGCGTTGTCGGGTTTAGTCCTAACAGCCGTTCTATTTCTAAGTTTATCTATTATATGATGAGCATTTTACAAAAGGAATTAGAGGACAATGCTCCGGCAACTGCACAGAAGAATATAAACTTAAAAATACTTAATGCTGTAGAGATGAATATTCCGCCAGTAACAGAACAAACCGAAATTGTCCGTATCCTTGACGACCTTCTTGCCAAAGAGCAGCAGGCCAAGGAAGTAGCCGAAGGGGTGCTGGAGCAGATCGACCTCATCAAAAAATCCGTCCTTGCCCGCGCCTTCCGCGGCGAGCTTGGCACCAACGACCCCAGCGAGGAGAGCGCAATTAAATTGTTAGAACGAAGTTTTTCGGGAACAATAGAAATTGAAAAGGTAAAAACTAAACAAGTTGCCAAGCAAAAAGCAGAGGTGATTTTTGTGTCTAAAACAATAATGGAAGCATTATCAAAAGGTGTGCGCTTAACTCCTGAAAATCTGAAAAGTGAAACAGAGCTTCCGATTGATGATTTCTATGCACGGTTGAAAGAGCTAATCGATAATGGCAGTGTTGTAGAAAGTAGAGAAAATGGAGAATCCTACTTGGAGGCTGGAAATGAGAATAGACAAGCTGAAAATCAATGATTTTAAGAATCTGAAAGATTTCCAAATTGATATTGATGAGTCGCAATTGACATCTGTGTTTATTGGTCGCAACGGTGCAGGCAAATCAAATCTTTTGGAAGCAATTGTAATTATCTTTCGGGATTTAGATCTTGGCGTATTTACCAAAGATTTTTCTTATGAAATATTCTACAGATGTTCCGGCCACGCTGTGCAAGTAAAAAATAATGTGAGCGAAAGAAAGCAGGAGTTTCTTGTGGATGGTAAGGTACTCACTCGCACAAATTTCTATAAACAGAAGCGAGAATATTTGCCGGAGCATGTTTTTGCATATTATTCCGGACCAAGTAACCGTCTGGAGAAGCATTTCGCCAAGCATCAAAAACAGTTTTACAGGGCACTATTAGATGGAGATAATGAAACGCTCCGTCCGTTGTTTTATGCCCGTCTCATTCACAGCAACTTTGTTTTACTGGCCTTCTTCTCTTTTTTTGAGGAGAAGAACCAGGAATTTTTGAGAGAGTATTTTGAGATAGAGTCTGTCGAATCTGTGCTTTTCGTGCTAAAAAGAGCAGAGTGGGTAAAAGGAAAGACTCACCCCAAAGCGGATTTTTGGGGTGCCCGCGGAGTAGTGCGAGATTTTCTCGATAGTTTATACGAATATGCCTTGGCTCCTTTGAAAGAGACTGAATCTTTTGAGGAAGGGATAAAAACTGTAAAAAAGGAAGTCACATATCTCTATTTAAAGGATCAGGATAAACTACAAGCCTTTGCGGAAAAATACGGGAACAATGTTGAATTTTTCAAAAATCTTGAGAGCACATATATTTCTGATTTAATAGAGGAAGTCCGCATTAAAGTTAGAAAAACAGATGGGGCTATTATCACTTTTAACGAACTGAGCGAAGGCGAACAACAGCTCTTGATGGTGCTGGGTTTATTGAAATTCACTCAGTCCAAAGAGTCTTTGTTTTTGTTGGATGAACCAGATACTCATTTGAACCCTGCTTGGAAATTTGACTATTTAACGCTTATAAAAAATGTGGTTGGGCAAAGTGAAAGTAGTCAGGTCATCATTTCTACGCATGACCCGATTGTAATCGGTGGGTTAAATAAAGAAGCGGTAACAATTTTTGATCGTACGTCTGATGGAACTACTGTAAGAATGCCTGAAGTCGATCCAAGAGGCATGGGAGTGGCCGGACTGTTGACCAGCGATTTATTTGGACTGCCTACAACGCTTGATACTGAAACGCAAAAAAAGTTGGATCGAAAATTACAACTGCAATATAAAGAAGAACGTACGGTTGAAGAAAACGAAGAACTTTCCCGGTTGACTCAAGAATTAGAGCAGCTTGGTTTTTCGAGAACTACAAGAGATCCTCTGTACGGACAATTTCTTGAACATCTTTATTCTCGACCGGAGTTTCAGGATGAGCCTATTACAGATGATGATCGAAAGAAAATGGTTGAGCTGATGGATGATATTTTGGAAGAAATATCGGAGGAGGAAAACAAATGATTTTTATTGATTTGTTTGGTAACCCTCCTTCTCCGGAATTAATTGCTGAAGGGGAAAAACTTACGAGAGAGTTGATAGCGCTCGCTCCTGACCAGCGAAATGCTTTTATTGATCAGCATGATGATTATTGGGGTAAACTGAAGAAACATTATATGGATTTGTCCTATGGAAAATGCTGGTATACGGAGGCCAAAGAAACAGCATCACACTACCACATGGACCACTTTCGCCCCAAAAAGAAACCAAAAAAGCTAAAGAAGAATTGCGAAATAGAAACAGCCACCAGTACGGAGGCGTATTGGTGGTTGGCATTCGATTGGAAAAATTATCGTTTATCTGCATCAACCCCCAACACAAGCAAAGGTACATATTTTCCGTTGCAAAAAGGCACTCATGCAATTAAACGAGGACAAGACATTGATCTTGAATGGTGTGGCTTACTTGATCCAACGGATGCATATGATGTGTCTTTGATTGCCTTTGGAATAGATGGGAAAGTTTATCCAGCTTGCGAAGATATAAATTGTTGGGATGCACAGCGTGTTACTCTGTCAAAACAAGTTTACAATCTGGACTATCAGCCCTTGATAGATAGAAGAATTGAGATTCAACATACATGTAGGCAGAAAATTCAAAAAATTAAAAACGCACAGAGAAAATATGCTGAGACACACTCTCCTGAATTTCGAGATATGTTGAAAGACTATGTCCGAGAACTAAAGGCTATGACACGACCTGATGCAGAACTATCCGCTGTAGCGCGAAACTACATACGAAATGATCCAGAAGAATTCATCCGCAATATTGCCTGCTAACATGTCTCCTGTGGCTATGGTATCTATCTCGCTACAATATATAATGCAGTCAGCTAGGTGATATCTGATGCAGGACAAGGGGAAACATAAAGGTTAGAGTGAGAATGGCTTATTTTCACTGGAAAATAGCCATGGATTATGCTATAATACTTCTAAACCACCCAATCATCTATCTAAAGCAAAACCCGTGATAGAATGGCCCAGATAGATTTTTGATAGCAAAAGTCCGAATAGACCTTAGGATAAGGATAATCTGTATCAAATAAAACCACGACGAATCAAATCCTCTATACAAAAAAGTTTAGAAATGGATTTAACTCGGCGAGTGGGAATGAGAAAAAAGTGAACATGATGGGCTGCAAATCCTTGAAAACACTCACTTTTAAATTTTTCACAAATATTAGGGGAGAGCCTGACTGCAAGTCAGGCTCTCCTTTTTGCTTTCCCTTACTTCTGCAGCAGGTGCACGGCAAAGCCGCCGAATTCCTGCTTCAGATACACCGCGACCATCTTCTCGCCCTTGTACTTGGCGGTGGACTCGTCAAGCGTGAAGCCGTTCTTGGCAAGCTCCGCCGCCGCGCGGGGAATGGAATTGGTCTTGACCGCAATGTGGCCGTTCTTGCCGAGGTAGGGGCTCTTCATGACCTCTACGCCGCTGCCGGCGAAGTTGGAGCTGTTGCCCTCCTTCACGCCGAAGCCGAAGGCCGCGTCGAGCGCGCGGCACACCGCAAGGGACTCCTCCGCGTCGCCGGCGTTCACGCCGACGTGCGCGATCTCAAAGCCGAGCGCGGTCTTGCGCGCCTCCTTGCAGAGGCTCGTGATCTTGTCGAAGTTGTGCGCGGCGATGTCCGCCTTGGCGCACAGCCAGCTGCCGCCGACGGCATGGATGAACGGCGCGGAGATGTACTCGGCAAGGTTCTTGTCGTTCACGCCGCCGGTGGGGATGAACTTGATGCCGCCGAAGGGGCCGGAGAGCGCCTTCATTGCGCTCAGGCCGCCGTAGACGTTCGCCGGGAAGAACTTCACGACCTTCAGGCCGTGGGACATCGCGGCCATGATCTCGGTCGGCGTGACGCAGCCCGGGGTGATGGCGATATCATTTTCCACGCACCAGCTCACGACCTCCTCGCTGTAGCCCGGGGAGACGATGAACTTTGCGCCGCAGGCGACGGCCTTCTTGCACTGTTCGAGCGTGATGACCGTGCCCGCGCCCACGAGCATATCGGGGCATTCCTTCGCGACTGCCGTGATGGAGTCGGCGGCCGCCGCCGTGCGGAACGTGATCTCCATCACGTCCACGCCGCCCGCAAGCAGCGCCTTAGCAGTCGGCACCGCATCCGCCGCGTCGTCGAGCACGACGACGGGCACCACTGCCGCGTTATAGAGTCTTTCTAATGCTGTCATGACTCAATTCTCCTCAGCGCTGAACACGGCCGGAGGCATTGCCCGCAGCAAGAGCCTCGACCTCTGCAACGCTCATCTGGTTAAAGTCATGCTCTACCGAATGTTTCAGGCAGGAAGCCGCCACGGCAAAGTCGATGGCCTGCTGATCATCCTTTCCCGCCAGCAGCGCGTAGATCAAACCGCCGCCGAAGCTATCGCCGCCGCCGACGCGATCAACGATACGGACATGATAGGTGGTTGAAAACACTGCTTTGTCGCTCGCCGCGTCATAAAGCATACCGGCCCAGTCGTTATCCGAGGCTGAAATAGAACCGCGCAGCGTAATGGCAACCTTTTTACAGCCAAAGCGGCTGGCGATCTGGCGCGCTACGCTGATATAGCCCTCGCGGTCGAGCTTCCCGGAGTTGATGTCCGTGTTCTCTGCTTCGATCCCGAACACATCCTTCGCATCCTCTTCGTTAGCGATGCAAACATCCACATAGGGCAGAAGCTTCGCCATGCACTCACCGGCCTGCTCGCGCGTCCAGAGCTTTTTGCGGTAGTTGAGATCGCAGGAAATCGTCAGGCCCTTTTCCCTGGCCGCTTTGCAGGCGTCCATGCAGGCCTGCGGCATCTCACCGCCGAGCGCCGGTGTGATACCGGTCCAATGAAACCAATCGGCTCCGCTGAAAATCTTATCCCAGTCGAACTCCTTTGCACTTGCCGCTGCAATTGCGGAACCCGCGCGGTCATAAATGACCTTGCTGGCGCGCTGAGACGCACCTTTTTCACAGTAATATACGCCCAAGCGCGTACCGCCGCGCAGCACCAGCGATGTATCCACACCATAACGGCGCAGCTCATTGACAGCGCACTGTCCGATCTCGTGGGCCGGAACCTTGCTCACAAACGCTGCATCCATGCCATAATTGGCAAGCGATACAGCAACGTTGGCCTCACCGCCGGCATAAGTCGCTTCAAATTTTTCTGCCTGTACAAAACGGAGATAGCCCTCCGGATTGAGCCGCATCATGATCTCGCCAAATGTAATCACTCTGCTCATACTATGACTCCTTTGCAATCTCGACCAGCATTCTGGCCGTTTCCGTAATCTTATTGTACTCGCCTGCATCGATCCACGCCTTATTGACGAGATTCCCGCCGATGCCCGCGCCTACGCAGCCCGCCGCGAAGAATTCCTTGAGATTATTCTCATTCACGCCACCCACAGCAAGCAGCTTGACATGACTGATCGGCGCACGCACAGCCTTGACGTACTTGCTGCCAAGGTCCGCAATGGGAAAGAGCTTGACAAAGCTCGCACCCGCACGGTGTGCCGTCATAATTTCTGTAGGTGTCATCGCGCCGGGAAGCGAAGCAAGCCCCAACTCCCGCGTTCTGCGGATCACATCTACATTCACATCAGGAGAGATGATAAACCGCGCTCCGGCGGCAGCAGCCTGCTCCACCAACTCCGGCGATACTACCGTGCCGGCTCCGGCCATCATCCGGTCCTTATACTTTTCCCCGATCGCCGCGATCGCATCCGCTGTTGTACGGAACGAATCGGGTTCCTTCTGGTTGAATGTGACCTCTACCAAGCGAAAACCGCCCTCATACAGTGCATCTGCTACCTTAAGGCACTTTTTCGGCGCAATGCCGCGCACGATGGCAATCAGCCGGTTCTCTTCAATAAAGCGAATGGTATCTTCCAGCATGGCTTTCTCCTTTTCCAGACTGCCCGCCCTTATTTTTCGGGCGGGCAGCATAACGGTATTTTTTCGCTATCCTGCGCTTCGGCAGGGCATAACTCCTATTTAGTCAGCCTGTTGCTCCGATGGCCCACGGGATGTATTCCTCATCCCCCATGCCGAAGCGTTCGCTTGCCGTTTTCTCACCGGAGGCCACGGCGATCATCCGTTCAAAAATCTCCTCGCCCACCTGCTCCAGTGTCTGTTCGCCATCGATGATCGTACCGGCGTTGATGTCCATATCTTCCGGCATTCTGGTAAACAGCTGCGAATTGGATGCGACCTTGATCGTTGGGAAATATCGCGAGCCATAGCAGGAGCCGCGACCGGTCGTAAAAATGCAGAGATTGCAGCCGCCGGCGAACTGCGCTGTCGCGGATACCGGGTCATAGGACGGCGCATCCATGATGACAAGGCCGTGCTCCGTGATCTGTTCGGCATAGCCATACACCGCATTGAGCGGCGTGCTGCCGCCCTTTTTAACACTGCCCATTGCCTTTTCCAGGATGTTGGTCAAACCGCCGGCATTGTTGCCCGGCGTCACCTTGCCATTGATCTGCATGTCCTTACCCTTGCAGTAGTCCAGCCACCATTGCAGCGCTGCAAGCAGGCGCTCTCCGGTCTCGCGGGAATTGGCACGGCGGACGAGCACTCCCTCCGCACTGAACAGCTCCGTCGTCTCGGAGAGGCAGGCCGTACCGCCATTGCGCACAAGAGTATCCATTGCTTTTCCCAGCGCGGGGTTGGCCGAGGCGCAGGAAAACGCGTCTGAACCGCCGCACTGCAGGCCAATGTTCAAATGCTCCACCGACACCTCGCTGCGCGTACAGGCGTTGGCCAGCGGCAGCATTTGCTCAACGATCGCGATGCCGCGGCGCACCGCCTCAGGCGCCCCCATGTCCTGAATGGTCAGCTTATGCAGCATCGGTCCTTCTACAAAGCCCTCTGCTTCAAAGAACACATCAATGTTGTTGTTCTCGCAGCCCAGAGCGCACACAAGCGCGCCTGCCATATTCGGATTTCGGATATGGCCTGCGATGACTCTGCGCAGATACGTCATGGCAAGGGCGGTTCCCTTCTCCATACCGCAGCCAAGCGTTGTGATAAGCGGCACAACACCGTCCACATTCGGATAGGCGCTGAGTGCCTCGGGTGTGAAATGTGCGGCGATCCTGCGCGCGACAGTGGCCGCACAGTTGCTCACGACCGGAATCGCAATGTAATTGCGCGTACCCACCCGGCCATCCGGCCGAACGTACCCGCGGAAAGTACGGCGCTGCTCCGGTGCGAGCAGTTCCACAGGATGGTAATCCTCGCAAAAATCTGTCGGATGCTCCACACGGTCAAAACGGATCGTATCATTATGCATGTGTGTACCCGGCACAACATCGCGCGTGGCATAGCCGATGATCGTATTATATTTGCGCACCGGTTCATCCTTGGCAATGGCACAGGTCGCCAGTTTATGTCCGAGAGGGATGTCACTCTGTACGACGATATTTTCAGGATGCAGCATCGTTCCCTTTGCGATCGGTACACGCGCTACAACCACGTTATCATGCGCATCCAGACGGATCACAGGGCTCTTCTCTGTTGCTTCACTCATGGCATTTCACCTGCCCGTCAAGTGCATTAGCGCGGCTGCGCAGCGCACCGCCATCATTCTGCCAGCGCTCAAGCAGATACTTCATCTGGTCTCCCAGAGAGAAATGCCGCACGCCCAGCGCGATATACGGCTCAGCCGCCTCCGGCGTTGGGATCTCACAGCGTACGGCGATCCCATGCGCCATCGCCACTGCGATAACTTTTTTCTCGACCTCCAACACCTCGCTGCGGTGGTCCTTGAGATTCATACCACAGCTCATCGCATAGTCCGACGGGCCAAACTGGATCATATCCACGCCCGGCACCGAGCAGATCGCCTCAATATCGTCCACAGCGCTCTTCTTCTCGATCATAAACGCACGTACAATATCACGCTGTCGCTGGGCATGCTCCATCTGCGGCAAATAAGGCTGGAAACCGATGAAGCGGCGGTTTGGATATCCGAACCGCCCGCCGTCCTGTGCCGTTTCCGGCGTTACGAGGCGAATGCTCTCTTCTACCTCCTGCGCGTTGCGGCAGTCAGTAAAGAGGATCGCCTGCACACCGGAGGCAATGGCCTTCTGCGCAACATAGCCTCGGTTTTGGAAATCGACCTTCATCATCAAGCTCATCCCATGCAACTCAGCTGCACGCGCCATATTCTCAAGGTCGCTCTGGGAAAACGGCGTGTACTCGCCGACAAACTCCACATAGTCATAGTTGCCCGTGCTGCCGACCGCCTCGATCACAATCGGCCAGGTACTCCAGATGCGCGTGGCAAGCGATGGCTTGCCCGCCTGGAGGAGCACCCTCAAATGATTGGTTTTGTCTGTCATAGTCTTGTCCTCAAAAGCTCAGCTGCTGCCGCTTTTCTTCAACTCTCTGGAGCGCCTGACGGATCTTCTCCTTCTGCTCCGGCGTCACCGGTTCGCTGGGCTGGCACATTCTCTGATCCATGAAGCCAAGCATCGAACAGGCCGCTTTGCAGGCAGCAATGCCATACTTTGCGTTGCTGAACGCATCCTGTGCCTCAAGCAGCAGCTCACAGTAGACCTTAAGCTTTTCGATATCGCCGGCCTTGGCGTAATCGTAAACCTTCAGGCAGAGCTCTGGCACGACCGGCGAGATATTGGGGATAAAGCCGTCCGCACCCATCAGCAGGCTCACGCCTGCCAGCTGGGTCATGCCCTGGAAGAGCATAAAATCCGTGCCGCGGAAGTGGTTCAGGCAGCGCAGGAAGTCGCCGAACTGACCGCTCGTATCCTTATACCCCACAATATGGTCGAAGGTCGCCATCTCAAAGACAGCCTTGGGAGACATCGTGTTGCCGGTAAAGGGCGGGATATTATAGATAAAGATATCCGCCTCCGTATGCTTTGCGACCTGCTCAAAATGACGGATCGTCTCATCGGGTGTGGAATGGCGGGAGTAAAACTCCGGCGTAACAACAGCTGTCTGGCCGCCCATCTGCTCAAAGGCCTTGATATTATCGATCACGCGGGCCGTACTTGTGTCCATGCAGCCAGCCAGCACGGGAACGCGCCCGGCAACCTGGTCCAGTGTGATCTTGATGGCGCGATTGCGCTCCGCCTGGGTCAGGCCAAGGCACTCGCCGTTCGTACCGCACACAAAGATGCCGTGCAACCCCTTGTCGATGCAGTGGTCGATCAGTTTGCGCAGGGCCTTTTCATCTACATGCTCATGCTCATCAATGGGAGTCGAAATTGGGGGAACAACGCCGTAAATTTTCTGTTTCATTGTCAATAGGCTCCTTATATTCTCTTCTTGCTGTCAGATAGTCAGGTTATCTCAAGCGCGTGGTTTTTCCGGATGGTTGACCGGATAGTGGATTTTTTCTCCCCGCGCAAAGCGGACAGCCTCTTCAGCGATCTTACGTTTCAGCTCCTGAGCCGCCTCCTCGGAATACCAGGCCATATGCGGCGTGGCAATGAGGTTCTTATGGCGGAAAAGGGGATAATCCGCCGGAGCCGGCTCTTTTGCCATGCAATCCAGCGCAGCGCCGGCCAAATGGCCGCTTGTCAGCGCCCAGTCAAGCGCCTCCTCGTCCACAATGCCGCCGCGTGCCACATTGATGAGATACGCGCCGGGCTTCATCATTTCCATCGCTGTGCGCTCAAGCATCCCGCGGGAATTGTTCAGTGGGCAATGGATCGACACCACGTCCGATCCGCGCAGCAGCTGTTCTTCCGAGACCGGTGTGATAAAGTCCGTGCCGTCCTTTGCATTGGGCGTATAATAAGGATCGTAGCCCAGAACATGCATCCCCATCGCACTGGCCTTGCGGGCAAAATTGCGGCCGATACGTCCCAGGCCGATCACACCGACCGTCATCTCTCCGAGGCGGTGGACCGGGATGGAGGTTGTATAATCCCACTTGCCTCCCTTGGTTTGGTCATTCATCTGCGGCAGCTTGCGTATCAGCGCCAGCATGCAGGTAATGGCGTGGTCAGCCACCTCATTCATGCCGTAATCCGGCACATTGCCGACCTGGATCCCCAGTTCCTCAGCTGCAGCAACATCAATATTGTCCGTGCCTACACCGTAACGCACAACATACTTCAGCCGCGGCAGATTCTCCATCACGCGCCTTGTAATAGGGGCGTACTGGTTGAGCAGGATATCGGCCTGTGCACACTGCCCGATCAGCTCATCTTCGGTTTTGCACTGGAGGAGCACCGCATGCATTCCAGCCGCCGCAAAGACACTCTCCTCCTGTTTAAGGTTTTCGTGGTCGCAGTCTGTGATATATATGTTCATAATCTCTTCACTCCCGCGCTCATCGCGCCATCTTGAAGATTTTTTCAATGTCCGACTCGCTCAGCGGCACGAAGTTGCCGATACGGTTCTTGCCGCCGTTTGTGCACTTTTCCGCCATTTCGTGAATCTGTGCGTCCGTCACGTCCGCAAGGCCCAGCTCACGCAGATTGGTGGGCATGTCAAGTCTGCGGTAGAAGTTCTCCAACGCCTCAATACCAGCCAGCGCCGTATTTTCAGGGTTATCATAATCCATCGGGCAGCCCATCACACGCACGGCAAACTGCGCAAAGCGGCCGATATCGTGCTTACAGACATAGCGCGCCCAGCTTCCCCAAATTGCGGCAAGTCCCGCACCGTGAATCACATCAAACATGCCGCCGATCTCGTGCTCCATCTTGTGGCAGGCAAAATCACCCAGGCGTCCCGTACCGGTCAGGCCGTTGTGGGACAGGCTGCCCGCCCACATCAGCTCCGCACGTGCGTTATAATCGGTAGGGTCCTTCATTACGATGGGCGCATTGTGCAGCACCGTCACCATTAAGCCCTCAGCAATGCGGTCGATCAGTTCGTTGTTCTTTTCATTGGCAAAGTAACGTTCCTGCGTGTGCATCATGATATCCACAGAACCGGCTGCCGTCTGATAAGGCGGCAGCGTAAAGGTGAGCTCAGGATTCATAATGGCAAAGCGCGGGCGGGCAAGGTCGGTATTCAGCGAACGCTTCATGCCGCCTTCTTCCTTCGTAATCACGCAGGAATTGCTCATCTCACTGCCAGAAGCCGCAATCGTCAGCACAACACCGACAGGCAGGCAAGCCGACGGCGCTGCTTTGCCATCAAAGAAGTCCCAGATATCGTGCTCAGGATTGGCCATGGCATAAGCGATCGCCTTTGCCGAGTCAATGACGCTGCCGCCGCCGACAGCCAGCAAAAAGTCGATGTTTTCTCGCTTTGCAAGTTCGATTCCCTCTCTCACCTTGGAAAGACGGGGATTCGGCTTTACACCGCCGAGCGTGGTGAAGGCAATATCCGCCTGACGGAGCGATTCTTCTACACGGTCCAGAAGGCCGGAACGTCTGGCGCTCTCACTGCCGTAATGGATCAGGACCCGCTTGCCTCCATACTTCTTTATTTCCTGCCCCACAACCGTTTCCGTAGCCTTGCCGAAAATCACTTTTGTCGGAGCGTAGTATTCAAAATTAAGCATAATTCTCTCCTTGTTTGTCTCAGGAGGAGTGCAACGCACGGTCACACTCCTCCCTTTTGATGTACCGTGTTACACCAGGCCATGCGGATCAATGCCGGATTCCCGACACAGTTGCGCCAAATCATTGATGATCGATTCCGGCAGGGGGATTCCCTCCCGCAGGCGTTTTTCTCTCAAGTCATATTCGATCTCGCCCGGCATATAAATGGTCACGTTTTCATTTGTCGTTGGACAACTCTTGATGTACTGGATATAGCTGTTCATAGCCTCCCGGAACTTCTCAAGAGGCGTAAACTTGGAAATGTCAAGCGCCATAAAGAAGTGTCCGCAGCCTTGCGGGCGCTCATAGCACCCTGTCAGTCCCGTGATCTCACCGCCGCAGTGCCCGCCCAGCAGCGGGCCGGTCAGCAGATCCATGATGACAGCAAGGCCGAAGCCTTTATGCGCTCCCACCGGACAGAGAAATCCCGTCATTGCCTTCTGCGCGTCAGTTGTCGGATTGCCCTCGTTATCTGTCGCCCAGCCAAGGGAATGTCCTGCCCCTTGCGCGCGGCAAGCTGAATCTTGCCGTGCGCCACAGCGCTGCACGCCATATCCAGCACTACGGGCGGATAGTCACCACCGGGAATGGCAAAGGAAATGGGATTGTTGCCAACCATCTTTGCCGCACCTCCCGGAGGCGGCATCAGCGGCGTTGCATTCGTCGTGGAAAAGCCGATCATATTGCGCTTGACCGCCATTTGCGTATAATATGCAACTGTGCCGTAATGGTGGCTGTTCTTCACGCCGACGCAGCCCACACCATACCGTGCGGCCTTATCCATGGCAAGCTGCATTGCATATGTACCGCAGACCTGGCCAAAGGTATCGTGCCCGTCAATCACGGCGACCGCACCGTGATCCTGCACCACCTCAAGCTCCCGGTCCGGAAAAACGACCTTGTGCTGAAGGCGCGCAACATAAACGGGGATACGGATCGCACCATGGCTGCTCACGCCGCGCAAATCAGCTTCAAGAAGGCTGTCTGCCACAATAGCGGCATGTTCATGGGAGAAGCCCTGCTTTTCAAAGATCTCCGTTTCCACTTGGCGAAGATCATCCGCCGATACCGTTTTCATCTGGGCGGTTTCTTTATCCGACATGTCAGGAATCCTCTGCTTTCTGTCGATGTTTCTTAAGATTTTGCCTTTACTGCTTAGCCAAGATACTGCTTGTAGCCCTGGAAGGTCTGATACTGTGTCTCGAGCTCAGCAAGGGTCTCCTCAATGGTCATGGGCTTGGCGCTCTGATAGGAGTAATCCTCAACGTTCTTGACGTACTCTTCGTTGGTCTCATAGATGTGCTGCAGCGCATCGTTGATCTTCTGGAGGATCGCGGGGTTCGTACCCTTCTGCGCCATCAGGCAGAACTTGGTGTTGACAATAACGCCGTCAAGAACATCGCAGACGCAGGGCATGTCAGGCGCAGCAGGGATAGGCTCAGCGCACAGGGTGGCAAGCTCCAGGAAGTCGCCGTTTTCGACATAGTCGCGGCTGGAGGAGTAAGAAGCGAACGTGCAGTCGATCGATCCGTTGAGCAGAGCGGGCATACGGTCAACACCGTCACCGGCGTCAACGATCTCGAGCTTGAGGCCAGCGGCCTTCATGGCAGACGCGGCAGCGTACAGTGCACCGCCCATGGCAACGCCCATGATAACGGTATTTTCCTTGGCGTAGTCAACGAATTCCTGAAGCGTGGTATAAGGAGCATCGCTGCGGACCAGTAGAACTTCGCCGGAATAAGAGGAGAAGATGGAGATCGCATCGAGCGCCTCGTAGTTATAGTCGGTCAAACCGGTAGCGGGGTTAGCGCTGAGGGACGCCGTGTTGATCGCGAGGAAGTTATACTCGGGATCCGTGCTGTTCATGATCTCATTTGCCGCAAGGGAAGCGTTCGCGCCGCCCATGTTGGTAACGACCACGTTCACGCCGAGTTCCTTGCTCAGGGCGTCAGCCATGTAGCGGGTACAAACATCAGAGTCACCGCCGGCGCCGTAGCCAAGGAGAATGTTGATGTCCTTTTCAGGCCATTTGAGATCTTCCGTCTGAGAATCGTTGTTCGCGTCATTGTTAGAGTCGTTCTTGTCGCCGCAGCCGACCAACATAGTCAGCATCATGGCGAGCGCAAGGATGAGAGACAGTGCCTTTTTCATGTTTTGTTCTCCTTTTCAAAATACTTTTCTATGATCCGTCAGGCATTTGCCTGTCAAATCCGGATGAGATTTATTCCGCCGTCTTAGCGGGCTTTTTGGTGCGGGAGCGAATAATAAAGAAGAGCGCGATCACCGTTGCCACCAGGAAGCCGATGGCGATGGGGTGTGCCGCCCAGCAATTCGGGTCGATCGTCAGCAGCTGAACAGAGCGGCGCAGGTTCGTCTCGAGCATCGAGCCGAGAATAAAGCCAAGCACCAGCGGCGGCTGAGGCATGTCGACTTTGCCGAGCAGATAGCCGACCAAGCCGAAGATCACGACCGCAACCACGTCAAACACACGGTTGGAGTTGCCGAACGCGCCGATGCAGCACATTGCCACAACGGGAGGCAGCAGGAAATTTCTGGGGATCTTGAGCACGTTGACGAAGCCCTTCATTCCGTAGAATTCCACAAAGAGCATCATTACAGCTGCGATCAGCATTGCCGCATAGATCGCATATACAGTGTCACCATACTTCTGGAAAATCAGCGGGCCGGTGGTCACACCGTGAATCATCAGGCCGCCGAGCAGCATCGCCGTTGCGCCGTCGCCGGGGATACCAAGCGTCAGCAGTGGGACCATTGCGCCGCCAATAACTGCATTATTGGAGGTCTCGCTGGCAACAACGCCCTCCATGCAGCCCGTACCGTACTTTTCCGGGTGCTTGGAACGGGACTTTTCCACGCTGTAAGCAAGAAGTCCGGCAGTACCGCCACCAATACCCGGCAAAATTCCGATCGCCGTGCCAATCAGCGCAGAGATGGACATGTTGCCGATATTATCTTTGAATTCCTTCAAGCTAAAGCCAAAGCCCTTGACCTTCTCCGTCTTACGAATGGTCATATCCTTGGGGTGGACTGCCTCAAAGGCTGCCGCCGCGATCTCGGTGATAGCATAGAGACCGATAAGCAGTGTCAGCAGCTGGAAGCCACCGGTAAGATTGACATTGCCGAAAGTGAAGCGCTTCATGCTGTCAATGGGACTGAGGCCAACGGTCGCAAACATCAAGCCGAGCGTACCGGAGATCAGGCCCTTGATCATATCCTTACCGGCAAGCGCAATGACCAGCACGAGTGAGAAGATAGCCAGCGCGCAGTATTCAAGAGGGCTGAACTTAATAGCGATCTTGGATAACTGTGGCGCGACACCCATCAGGATCACAAGGCCGACCATCGTGCCGATAAAGGAGTAGAACACGCCGACACCAAGGGCTTTTTTTGCATGCCCGCTCGCCGCCATCGGCGCGCCGTCGAAAGTCGTCGCCAGTGAAGAAGGCGTACCGGGAATATTGAGCAGGATCGCAGAGATCAATCCGCCGGAGATACCACCGATGTACAGTGCCATCAGCACGCACACCGCAGTTTTTGTTTCCATGGCATAGGTCATTGGTAGGCACATGGTAATTGCCATGGTCGCCGTCAGGCCAGGGATCGCGCCGAACACAATACCGACCGCCACGCCGAGGAGGATGACCAGATACATTTCAGGGTCTGTAATGACCGAGAGGAATCCTTCCAAATACATTTATTGTTTCTCCTTTCTCAGAAGCCGAGGATGCCGGCAGGCAGCGGGACAGACAGCAGCTCAACAAACAGGTAGTCCGAAAGCACCGAAAAGACAACCGCTAAAATCAGTGCCTTGAGGATAAGCTTTTTATTGATCTTCTTGCGCTGCGTCAGCAGCACGACCTGAACGATCAGATAGACGAACGTACTGATCAGATAGCCGACCGGACGCATGGCAAACGCATAAAGAAACAGTATAATAAACGTACCGATCACGGCATAATTGTCTGCCAGCCAGTCTTTAGGCGTTCCGCCAGAAAAAATTTCCTCACCGGTAGCCTTGAGATGCCTGATCTCCGCATAGCCGCGGACCATCAGTACAACGGAAAGCACCAGCAAGAGCACCGCCCAAGCAACAGGGATCGTTCTGGCGCTGATAAAGTCCTTATTGGAACCGAAGGACTGAATACTATGCGATGCGATATAATAACCGATGCTGCACAGTGCGAGCACTGCACCTGCGATCAGGTCTTTCACACATTTTTTCATGTCATTCTCCTTTTCTCAGGTCGCCGCCCAGGGCTTTCCCGCCCACCGCGGGTGGTCATAAACCGACTTATCCGCAACAAACGGCCATTTTTCACCGCGAAGCACCGCCATCGTACCCTTGACCATCATCAGGCAGATCTGTTCGACCGCCGTATCAGTCTGTGCTGCCATGTGCGGCGTGCAGATCAGGTGCGGCGCTTTTGCAAGCGCGCTTTCAGGATCAAGCCGCTCACCCACAAAAACATCCAGGCCCGCGCCGCCAATAACATCGTTGCTCAGCGCCTCCGCCAAGTCGTTCTCATTTACGATTCCGCCTCTGGCACAGTTGACAACGATCGTACCCGGCTTCATCATGGCAAACTCTTTTTTGGAGATCAGATCCTTCGTCTGCTCATTGTAAGGAACATGAACTGAGATAATATCCGAGGTACGTAGGATCTCTTCTACCGTCCTGCAGGCACGGTAGCCTGCCTCAGCCAGCTTTTCTTCCGGCACGAAAGGATCGTAGGCCGCGATGTGAAAGCCAAGTCCCATGCACATCTGTGCAACAATACGTCCGATGTTGCCCACACCGATCAGACCCACCGTCTTGCCCTCGAATTCATAGGCGCGGAATTCCTGACGGATATTCCAATTTCCCTTGATTGTTTCATTGTGGCAGGTAACAAGATTTTTTGTCAGCGCCAAGATCATGGCGACGGTGTGCTCGGCAACGGAACGCGCGTTTGCACCCGGCGTAATGACAACAGGGATGCCCAGTTCTGCCGCCGCCTTTGCATCCACCGTGTCAAAGCCGACGCCGTGCCTTGCAATGACCTTTAAGTCGGGACAGGCAAGCATATCCTCGCGTCCGATCCCGCCCTCCTTGATCATCAGAGCATCCGCCTTTTGAAGCTCCGGCAGGAAATTGCAGGCATTGACCTTATCGACAACTTCATAATTTGCCTGCGCCGCCAGCGCCGCCATCCCGGCATCGCATAACTTTCTCGGTGTAATGATCACTTTGTAATCCATGTTGCGTCCGTTCTCCTCCTTCTATCGTGAATTTCATATAGTGAAACTGTGTTTTATTTTTCTATCCTTATGTTACGCTACTACTCTGCTTTTTGTCAACGACTTTCTTCTTGCCTGATTTGACAAGATTTATTTGATTTTTTATCTTTTATCGACAAATTACAACCTTTCTATTCCTTTTTTTCACACTTCTTTCAGATTTCTTGCTAAGTTTTTATTGCAAAGTATGAAATAGCGTTTTATAATAAGAAACAAAGTTCCGTTTCTGTACCGCTTTTTATGTCCGGTGCAGACAACACCGAAGGGAGGAAAATATGAATCAAACTGGATCCACTGTTCAGTCGCTCGACCGTGTCTTTGATATTGTCGAAACGTTATCCAATCACGGCAACGAGCTGTCTATTTCTCAACTCTGTGCATTCACCGGGTTAAACAAAAGCACCGTACACCGTATGCTTGCCTCATTGCGGGCCAGAGGCTATGTGGTACAGACGTCAAGTGGCGCATACCGTCTGACCTTCAAATTCTGCAGCCTTTCACAAAAGATCATCAACAACGTCAGTATTCTCCCTCTTGTGCTCCCTCACCTGCGCAAGCTTTCCATGTCTGTGCAGGAGATCGTTCACTTCGTCATTCAGGATAATACCAACACCGTCTATCTCGACCGTCTTGAGCCGCCCAATTCCAACTACCGCAGCACTGTCAACATCGGCATGCTCCGTCCGCTGCACACCTCCGCCGGCGGCAAGATCATTCTCTCTTCCCAGGGCCCGGAGGCCTGGCGCAGCTATTGGGACAATGCTGACAAAACGCCCATTACACCTTATACCATCACAAGCTTTGAGCGTCTCGAAAGCGAAATGCTGATCTTTCAGCGCAAGCAGTATGCCGTTGAAAACGAGGAAAACACACTCGGCTATTCCTGTATTGCCGTTTCGCTCTACGACCGCTACAATGATGATCACTACGCCATCACCCTTTCTTCGCTCAAGTCGCTGATGACCGATGAGCACATCCAGCAGCTTCTGCCTCTGCTCTTTGAAACGCGCGATCTCATCCAGAAGGATATCGGCCTTTGATTTTCTCTCCCTCCACGACTAAAAAAGCGACATCCCGAATTCGGATGTCGCTTTTTCTGATCAATTTTTATATGGTATGTTTTCCGGCAAAGGATATCCTGTCTTACGGATTGACCACATTGACAGGAGCACCCGCAAGGAACGCCCTGATATTTTCCGCCGTAGCATCCATGATACGCTGGCGGCTCTCCTTCGGTGCCCAGGAGATGTGCGGCGTGATGATGCAGTTTTTCGCCTTCAGCAGCGGGTTGTCTGCGCGAATCGGCTCGGTGTAGACCACATCCAGTCCCGCCGCGGCTATTTTGTCGCAGTTGAGCGCGTCGGCAACGTCCTGCTCATCGATGAGCTGGCCGCGGGCATTGTTGATGAGAATGACGCCGTCCTTCATTTTGGCGATGCTCTCCTTGTTGATCATGCCGGTGTTTTCCGGCGTGAGATTGCAGTGCAGCGTGATAACATCCGCGCAGGCATAAAGTTCATCAAGGCCGACGTACTCTGCGATCTCGCGGCCGGAGTCGTTCGGAAAAAGATCATAGGCCAGCACATTCATGCCGAGCGCCTTGGCGATGCGCCCCTCCGCCTGCCCGATGCGGCCAAAGCCGATGATACCGATCGTCTTGCCCTCCAGTTCGATAAGGGGATAGTCCCAGTAGCACCAGTCGGCGTTGTTCGCCCAATTACCGGCGTGCACGCTCTCGCTGTGATGACCGATATGGTGGCAGATCTCCAGCAGCAGCGCAATAGAGAACTGGCTGACCGACGCCGTGCCGTAGGTCGGCACGTTCACGACGGGAATGCCCTTTTCGCGGGCATAGTTGTAATCGACCACGTTGTAGCCCGTAGCCAGAACGGCAATGAGCTTAATGTTCGGGCACTTGTCGATCGTTTCGCGCGAGATGGGTGTCTTGTTCATCACCACGATTTCCGCATCACCGATGCGCTCGGCGATCAGCGGAGACTCCGAGTAGGCCGTGCGGTCATAGGCCGTCACGCTGCCGAGCTTTTCCAGCTCACTCCAGCTCAGATCACCGGGATTTTCCGTATATCCGTCCAGTACTACAATTTTCATGTTTGTTCCCTCCTGTCGACTTCTTATCTTCGCCTGCCGCATTATTTTATAATCGACATACAGCTCTGTATGGCGCAGCGCTTCAACATAAGCCTCCGCAAGTCGTGCTTGTGCAGAGTATAACGCATGTATTCGTATGCTTCAAGCACTAAATAGTCATTTCACCATATTCACTACATCTCTTCACCGCAGCATCTGAACAGAACGCTCGTTCAGAGGAGAACATACTCTTCTCAGTGTTGCGCCTCTCCCGCGATCACTTCCGCCGCGGTTTCCAGCGCTTTGACCATCATTTCCAAACCCATGCTCGGCGCGTTGCCGTCCTTGGTCTGCTCGGGCAGGTAGGGGACGTGGACAAAGCCGCAGCGCGGGGCTGGATTGCTCCGCTCGCTCTCGTGCAGGGCGCAGTAAAGGAGATTGTTGCACACGAACGTGCCTGCGGAGTACGAGAGCTGAGCGGGAATCCCCTGCTCACGCAGGGCGTCGACGATCTCGCGCGTCGGGATCGTCGCAAAATAGGCGTCCGGACCTCCGGCCACGACCGGCTCGTCCGTCGGCTGCTTACCCGCGTTGTCGGCGATACGCGCGTCGCGCAGGTTGATGGCCACGCGCTCGACGCGTATGCAATTTGCGCCGCCGTACTGGCCGACGCAGAGCACCGCGTCGGGACGCAGCTCCGTCAAAAGTTTGTGCAGCGCAGCACCGGAGGCGTCAAACTCCGTCGGAATTTCATGCTTGATGAGCTCTGCTCTCCCGATGCGGTTGGGAAGCCGGCGTGCCGCCTCCCACGAGGGGTTGATCTGCTCCCCGCCGAACGGCGTGAAGCCTGTGACAAGTATCTTCATTTGACAGTTTCCTCCCCGATCATCAGGCGGATGATCTCGTTGTCGGTCTCGCGCATGCCATCGCGCGCGATGCTGCTGACGGCGCGGATGGTGTTCTCCACGCCCTTGACGACGATGCCGTCGCCGCCGTAGAACTGGCTGTCGTGCCGGTACATCTGCATGCCGAGCAGCCCCGCCTCGACCGCCGAGGCGATCTTTGCCGCGCAGCTCGCCTTCGCCCCGTCACAGAGCATGCCGGAGTTGATGGCGAGCGCGTTGACGACCGTGTGGGCGATCTCATCATAGCGCCCGCCGTACAGATAGCAGATGCCGGCCCCGGCCCCTGCGCCCGCGCTGGTCGCACCGCAGTAGGCGGAAAGGCTGCCGATGCCCGTTTTCAGATGGATGGTGACAAGATTCGACACGACGAGCGCGCGGCAGAGCTGCTCCTCGCTCGCTTTCAGCTCGCGCGCGTAGACAATGACGGGCAGCGAAGCCGTCATGCCCTGATTGCCGCTGCCAGAGTTGATGACGACAGGCTTTTCGCAGCCGTTCATGCGCGCGTCCGAGCCCGCGGCAGCCCAGGCCTTGGCGCGGTTCTGCACGCTGTCGCCATAGGAATCGAGCAAGATTTTTCCGATGGCCGCGCCGTACTGCCCTGTCAATCCTGCCTCAGCGATGGCCGTGTTATATTCGATCTGGCGTGCGATGGGCGCGCGGACGTCGTCTAAATCGACCTCGTCGGCAAAGGCGATAATGTCCTCGACCGTCAGGCCCCTGCGGCTCTCGGGCGGCTGGGCCGCCTCCTCGGAAAAGGGCTTGTTGAGCAGCACTTCGCCGTTTTTCTCGATGCGCACGACGTTTGTGTGGCTGCCGACGATCTGGACGAAGGCCGTATCCCCGCCTGTGAAAACACGCACCTGAATGTCGAATGGGCAGCGCAGCGGCGATTTGCTCACCGTGATCTCCGCCGCGGAAAGGTACTCGTCCAGCAGCGGCAGCTGGTCCTCCGTCACATTCGCCAGCACCTCTAACTGCGCGTCGGCGTCGCCGACGCGTACGCCCGCCGCGACCGCAACGGGAAGGCCCTTGCGTCCGCCGGTGTGCGGCACGATGACGCTCTTGACGTTTTTGATGATATTGCCGCTCACGGTCAGCTCGATGCGCTCGGGAAGTGTCCCGAGCGTTTGGCGCGCAAGCGCACCCGCGTAGGCGACGGCGATGGGCTCAGTGCAGCCCATCGCGGGTACAAGCTCCTCATGCAAAATCTGAACGTAGGTCTCATACAGCGCAGTATTCATTTTTGCTCTCCCATCTCTCATTGCGGGCGTGCGGTCTCTCCTCCGCTCGTTACCCGCTTCTCTCTCCGCCCATTGTATCGGAAATGCGGTTACAATGCAATGGACTTTCCACGTTTCACGCACAAAAAGGCGATATCCGGTCGGATACCGCCTTTTTGATGCTATTCCGCTCTTACAAACCGTAAATTTCGCCGTACTTTTCCTCAAGGTACTGCGTGTAGACCGTCGGGTCGAACTTTTCGCCAAGCGCCTGCTCCAAGAGCGCGCCGGGCTTTTTGAGGCAGCCGTACTGCCAGATGTGCTCGCGGTTCCACGCATTGATGGGCGCAAAATTGCCGGTCTTGAGGCACTCGTCCACATCGACCGTCTCTTTCATCTTGCGAAGCAGCTGTGCGCCGTAGGCGCTGCCGAGCGCGTAGGACGGGAAGTAGCCGATGCTGCCGCCCGACCAATGGCTGTCCTGTAGCACGCCGTGTTTGTCGTCCGGCACGTCGACGCCGAGGTATTCCTTGTAAAGGCGGTTCCACTCGCCCGGCAGGTCGTGTACCTTGAGCTCGCCGTGCATCACGCGCTTTTCGAGCTCGTAGCGCACCATGACGTGCAGGCTGTAGGTGACCTCGTCGGCCTCGGTGCGGATGAGGGACGGCTCCGCCTTATTGATGGCGCGGTAGAATTCCTCCGCCGTGTGGCCGCTCAGCTCGGGGAACAACTCGCAGAGCTTCGGGAACACGAAGCCCGTGAAGGCGCGCGAGCGGCCGAGCAGATTTTCATAGAAACGGCTCTGGCTCTCGTGGATGCCCATGGAGACACCGCCGTCGAGCACCGTATAGGCGAGATCATCCGCGCTGCCGGTGTCATAGAGCGCGTGGCCGCCCTCGTGGATAACGGAGAACATCGAGGAGGCAAAATTCTCCTCCAAATAGTGCGTCGTGATGCGCTCGTCAAAGTGCGAACCGAGCGACGTCGTAAACGGATGCTCGGTCGTGGACAGGCCGACATGGTCCAAATCGAGGCCCATCGTGCGCATCAGGTAGTCGGAAAGCTGCGCCTGCTTCTCCTCGGAAAAATGGCCGTGCAGCATCGCATCGTCGACCTGCGGCTTTTCTTTGATTTTTTTCAGGAGCGGCACGATGTGCTCGCGCAGCGTCGCAAAGAATTCGTCGCACTGCGCCATCGTCAGCCCATCCTCATACTCGCTGAGCCAGTAGTCATAGGGGTCCTTTTCCGGTGCGCAGTAGTGTGCGAAGCGGATGTTGGTCTCGAAAATTTTCTCAAGCACGGGCTCAAAGAGAGCAAAGTCGCTCGTCTCCTTCGCGCGGTGCCAGACGTCGTCGGCCTCGACAAGCAGCTGCTGGTAGGCGACGTACTCGTCCATCGGGATCTTCTGCATATTGCGGATGTCCTTGATGAGCAAAAACACCATGCGCTGCTGCTTTTCGTTGAGCCCGGACTTGTGCGCGTCGAGGAATTCGAGCAGCGCGACGGTCTCCCCGCCAGTCGTAAGCTTGTAGTGCTCCTCGCTCAAAATACTCATGGTCTGGCCGCGGTTCGCCGCCGTGCCCTTGGGCGCGGTGGTCGCGCCGTCGTAAAAGAGCAGGCCCATCGCGTGGCCGTAGGCCGCGAGCTTGGCCTGCAAAGCCATCAGGGACTTGATCGCTTCATCGAGAGTCATGATGATCTCCTCACTTTCTCTTTTTCTGTGAAAATATCATAGCATGAAAGGGGCTTGCTGCGCAAGGGGGACACTGAGGTTCTCCCCCTGTGGCCGCGCAGAAGAGGGGGCATTCTCTCGCGTGAGAGAATGCCCCCTTGTACCCCCCCCCAAGCGAACGCGAGGGGAGTTCCCCTCGACCCCCGACATTGGCAGTTTGCAGTTTGAAGATCTGTGCAGCCTGCGGCATCCACAACTCCGGCTGCAACGAGAGCCGCCACGACGGCATCCACACGTTCTATGTCTCCAAAAACTCCCACGTGCGTTACGTAGAAAAGCACTATGGCGAGGGCGACGGCAGCGGCACACGCGTGATGAACCCCACCACCATCGTCTACCTTGACGAAGGCGCGAGCATCCAGATGGAAACCGTACAGATCCGCGGCATCGACTCCACCGTGCGCAAGACGAAGATCGTCTGCGGCAAGGACGCCGAGGCTGTCGTCACGGAGCGCCTGCTCACCCACGGCAAGCAGCACGCCGAGAGCGACATGGAGATCGAACTCAACGGTGAAGATGCGCGCGGCCGCATCATTTCCCGCTCCGTCGCGCAGGATGAATCGCAGCAGGTCTTCCACCCCGTGGTCGTCGGCAACAGCAGGTGCTTCGGCCATGTGCAGTGCGACTCGATCATCATGGGCAAGGCCAAGATCGAATCCATTCCCGCCATCACGGCGAATTCGACCGACGCACAGCTCATCCACGAGGCCGCCATCGGCAAGATCGCGGGCGACCAGCTCTTAAAGCTCCAGACGCTGGGGCTGACCGAGGAAGAGGCCGAGGACACGATCCTAAAGGGCTTTTTGGCGTAACATTTTATTGCATGAAAAAGGGAGGGGCCGCGCCCCTCCCTTTTCTATGATCGCGGGCATTAGAACCAGCCTTTTTCCATAGTAGCCCCCGCAAGCAGGAATATGATGCCGAACGGAAGAAAAATTGCTGCAAGAATGGGACTCGACGGAATGGCGGGCAGAAGCTTTTCCGCTTCGAGACACAGAAGGCCAATACCGCTGGAAATCGCGCCAATAATGAGCGTCGGCTTTGTCAGTCCGTATTTCTGAAATATGCCATACCACGGCGCTGTAATGTCAAACTTCTCAAAGGGCGCTGCACCGGTGCGGAGCATTTCTCTCTCATAAACGGTCCGCATGAATTGTCCGTCCCGCAGAACGCGGAAGAAAAGCGCAAGAGGCCCGATGCATGCGCTGACCGCAGCCTTAACTATGAAGTAAAATATCCATCCGATAACAGGAAGAATCAGAAACACCCGTGGGGTAAACTCGGTCAGCTTATACCAGCCAAAAGGCATACAGGCAAGAAACAGCGCGGACATCAGTACGCGGGCCGGCGGAATCTCAGGCGCATAAGCAGCGGCAATGACGACCAGAGACAGGAGCGCCAATACCGCAAAGAGCAGGCACGCTTTTTCGAGATTTCCTTTGATATGGAGCGCTTTTGAGACTGCGCATTCGGAACAGAGCGGCTTTGTATAGTACGACGCGCATTCCTTACAAAGTCCTCTGCCGCATTCCATGCAGGCAGCGACCGCATCGCGGTCAGGGTGATGGTAGCATTTCATGATTTGCTTCTCCTTCTATTTATTTTTCACCCAATTCCCCTCCGGAGAGAATTCCCCTCCGGAGGGTGGGCGAAAAACAAAAACGCCGTGCAGGACATAAGCCTACACAGCGTAAGAAGGTTCAACTTCCTGATGCATCACAAGCACTCGGGCAAAATACGAAAACTCCCCTTTACAAGAAAGGCCGGAATGTCGTATAATAACCCTTGCGGTGCGACCGTAAGGTCATTGTGTAGGTGGTAGTGACACCTGCGCAGGCATATGGGTGTTGGCGCACCCATATGCCGCCGCATTTTTGTTTTTCAATTGAATTATAGCAATATTCTCCATCGCTTTCAAGTCATTTTGCAAAAAAAGTGCAAAAGAAGCCCGACGCTTTTTGCGCAGCAAAACCTTGGCGGAGGGCGAATTCACTTCGCCCGAGCATTTTAATTTCCCGTCGGAATCCAAAAAAGAGGTCACAACTTACGTTGTGACCTCTTTTTTGGAGCGGGCGACGAGGCTCGCTCGCGGTGTTATCACACCGCGACACGCACAGCGGGCGACAAACGCCCCACTGGGGCGTTTTCTCGCTTCGCTCGCGCCCTGTTCGCCCCTCTGCCCGCTGGAGCCAAAAAATCGGCGCATTTGCGCCGTACAAGCGTTTTGCGCAGCAAAACCTTGGCGGAGGGCGAATTCACTTCGCCCGAGCATTTTAATTTCCTGCCGGAATCCAAAAAAGAGGTCACAACCTACGTTGTGACCTCTTTTTTGGAGCGGGCGACGAGGCTCGAACTCGCTACCTCCACCTTGGCAAGGTGGCGCTCTACCAGATGAGCTACGCCCGCGGAACAAGATGTACTATACCAGACATTTTTCGCTTTGTCAAGCATAGATTTTAGGATTCTGTTGCAAAATGCGGGGGGCTGTGATACACTTGCCCGGTAAATCGTATTTTTCAGGAGGCAGTCATGGCCACTTTACAGGAAGAGATCTCCCGCCGCCGGACGTTTGCGATCATTTCGCACCCGGACGCCGGTAAAACCACGCTGACGGAAAAGTTCCTGCTCTACGGCGGAGCCATCGCGCAGGCGGGTGAAGTCAAGGGCAAGCGCGAGCGCGCGGCAAAATCCGACTGGATGGAAATCGAAAAGCAGCGCGGCATTTCGGTCACGTCGTCGGTCATGCAGTTCCAGCACGGCGGCTACTGCATCAACATTCTCGACACGCCGGGACATCAGGACTTCTCCGAGGACACCTACCGCACGCTGATGGCCGCGGACAGCGCCGTCATGGTCATCGACGGCGCAAAGGGCGTCGAGCCGCAGACGCGCAAGCTCTTCAAGGTCTGTGCTCTGCGCAACATCCCCATCTTCACCTTCATCAACAAGATGGACCGCGAGACGCGCGACCCGCTCGAGCTCTGCGAGGAGGTCGAGCGTGAGCTCGGCATCGACACCTACCCCGTCAACTGGCCGATCGGCTGCGGCAAGGAGTTTGCCGGCGTGTACGACCGCGATAAGCAATGCATCCTGCACTTCACCGACGCGGGCCACGCCAAAAAGGCGGGCATCACGGAAATCGAGCTCGACGATCCCGCGCTCGTCGACCTGATCGGTCAGACCCGCCGCGATACGCTCGCCGAAGAGGTCGAGCTGCTCGGCGCAGGCCGCGACTTTGACCTGGACGCCGTGCGCCACGGTAAGCTCTCCCCCGTGTTCTTCGGCAGCGCGCTGACGAACTTCGGCGTCGAGCCGTTTTTGAACGCGTTTTTAGAGATGACCACGCCGCCGCTGCCGCGCGTGAGCGACGCGGGCGAGGTGGACGTCTACTCCCCCGAATTCTCGGCTTTCGTCTTCAAGATCCAGGCCAATATGAACAAGGCCCACCGCGACCGTCTTGCGTTCATGCGCATCTGCTCGGGCAAGTTCGAGCGTGACACCGAGTATTTCCACGTCCAGTCCGGGCGCAAGATGCGCCTTTCTCAGCCGCAGACGATGATGGCTGCCGAGCGCGAGATCGTGGACGAGGCCTACGCGGGCGACATCATCGGCGTGTTCGATCCCGGCATCTTCTCGATCGGCGACACGATCACGACGCCCGGCAAAAAGTTCCGCTTCTCCGGCATCCCGACGTTCGAGCCCGAGCACTTCATGCTCGTCTCGCCCAAGGACACGATGAAGCGCAAGCAGTTCGTCAAGGGCGTGGAGCAGATCGCGCAGGAGGGCGCCATCCAGATCTTCAAAATGCCGGACTCCGGCTTCGAGGACGTCGTGGTCGGCGTGGTCGGTACGCTGCAGTTCGACGTGTTCGAATACCGCATGAAAAACGAGTACGGCGTCGACCTGCGCATGAGCGGCCTTCCCTATGAGCACCTGCGCCTGATCCGCGAGTGCCCGTGCGACGTGAAGGACCTGATGCTCTGCTCGGGCTCCCGCGTGCTTGAGGACTTCAAGGGCCGCAAGCTCATCGCCTTCGGCGGCGAGTGGAGCGTGGGCTTTCTCACCAAGCACAACGAGGGTCTTATCCTCGACGACTGGCTCAGCGTATGATTTTTGCCCGAAAATTGCAAAAACACCAAAAGGAGCGCGGTTTCCGCGCTCCTTTTTGTCTGCTTTTTTGTCGAAAAAGGTCAAATTCTCTGTTGGCAAACGTTAAGAACGCGTATATAGTGTGAGCTGTAAAAAAAGAGTAGGTGCAGCCGCTTCGACCGCATCTCAAACGATAATAGCAAACCCGGTGAAAACCGGCGACGCAAAGCTATAGGGCCTTACCCCTGGGAACAGGGCTGGCAGCCAGTTACCGAAAGGAGATCGCCGTATGAAACGGCTGTTTCGTCATGCCTGCGCTATGCTCGCAGTGTTTCTTGTCATGTCCCTGTTCACGGTTGTGAACGCCAGCGCTGCCAATGGCACCACCATTGACACCACGAATGCCAAGTATGGTTTCGTCACCGTCAACTACACCTCCAATGCCAAATTGAAGGTCGGCATCCAGTACGGCAGCGAAAAGGTGTCCTACAAGAATTGCCCGAGCGGCAAGGACGCCGTCTTCTCCCTCGAGCAGGGCGATGGCACCTACACCATCTCCCTCTGCGAGAACATCTCCGGCACGACCTACCGCGTTGTGACCAGCAAGAAGGTCAACGCCAAGATCGAAAACGCCTACGCCCCTTACCTCATCGCCACGACCGACGTGCAGTTCACCTCCGGCGACGATGTGTGCAAGAAGGCCGCTGCGCTCTGCAAAGACGCTAAGACCGATATGGACAAGGTCACCGCGATCTACAACTACATCGCCGGTCACTACACCTACGACACCAAGCTCGCGAGCGACATCACCTCCGGCAAGGTCAGCAAGTACATCCCCGACACCGCCGCCACCCTGAACAGCAACAAGGGCATCTGCTACGACCTCGCGTCCCTCTTCGCCGCCATGTGCCGCAGCCAGGACATCCCCTGCACCCTCACCAAGGGCTACGCCGGCAGCAGCTACCACGCCTGGAACAAGGTCAACGTCAGCGGCAACTGGTACCAGATCGACATGACCTATGCCGTCACCAAGCGCGTGATCAACGAGACCACCTTCGCCGGCTGCGTCTCCCCCCTGACCTACACCCAGCAGAGCGACACGCTCGCCGTGTCCGCGGTGGCGTAAAATATCACAATTCGTCGAAGTACGGCGGCACCGGCCGCTATGTTGCGCTGGTCGATTTCAATACAAACGCAACAGTAGCAGACGCGGGCTGGCAGGATGTTTCCACCGAGGCGGGTTATACCGCTATTCTGACCGCCATCAACGACCTGAAACCCGACGGCGGCACCAATCTGGATGACGGTCTGCAAAACGCAAACCTGTTATTTGCAAAATCTAATGTTCAGGAGATTGACTCCAAGAACATTATCGCTCTGACCGACGGTGAGCCGACGTACTATATGACGAAGGATATTTTTGGCAACCCCACCGTTGGAGGTTTCGGCAACTCATGTACTAAGGAGGTCTTCGAGGCAACCGCGAATACAGCTGCATCTATTTGCAATAGTGGAACTACGCTCTACTCCATCTGCTTTGGTGCTGCCAACGAGGAAGTGAAGAATCCTAACACAGGTGCATATATCAGTCTCTTCGAATATCTGAACACCTATATCGCCCTCAACAAGACCTACTCTGCTAATGACTTCTCCGGGTTGAAGGACGCTTTCGACGCGATCTCCTCAAGCATCACCTCCGGTCTTTCCAGCGGCACGGTCCACGACTCGCTGCCTGACGGCGTGACCTGCATCAGCGGTGATTTCGAAGGAAACTGGAATTTGACCGGTGCTACCGGCGAGCCGGGCGAGGGCGGCGTTACCACTTACACCTACACCAAGACCTACACCGTCAAGATCGACCCCACGGCAGTCGATGCCGAGCGGTACGATGGCTACTACCCCCTCAACGGTCCCACGACCCTGACGGTCAAGGGTAGCAATGACGAGGATGTCACCATCGACTTCCCCATCCCCGCCGGTAAAGTCACATTGCAGAAGTACGATCTGACCATCAACTGCAAATACGCCGATGGTACTGAGGCTAAGCCGACTCACACCGAGTCCCTCACGTATGGCAGCTCCTACAGCGTTGCCAGCCCCCTGATCACCGGCTACACCGCTGACAAGCTTACTGTCTCCGGCAGCATGCCCGATAGCGATGTCACGGTCGATGTTACCTTCACTGCCAAAGATTACACCGTCACCTACGAGTCCAACGGCGGCAGCACGGTTCCTTCTCAGACCGTTAAGTACAACGAAACGGCTAACAAGCCCGCCGATCCCACCAAGAGCGGCTACACCTTCGCTGGCTGGTACACCGAGGAGAAGCTCACCAACAAGTACGACTTTGCTACTCCCGACATCACCCTCTACGCCAAGTGGACGCGCAACTACACCCCGCGCCCCTACACGCCGCCCACCGTCGTGATCCCCGATGATGCGCTCGGTCTGAACACGACGGATCACTTCGCCTATATCGTCGGTTACGGCAACGGTGAGGTCCGCCCGCAGAACAACATCACCCGCGCCGAGGTCGCGACCATCTTCTTCCGTCTGCTGACCGACGACGTCCGCGACGAGAACCTGACCAAGACCAACCGCTACTCCGACGTGGCCGCCACCTCCTGGTACAACACCGCGGTCTCGACCCTCAGCTCCATGGGCATCATCACGGGTTATCCCGACGGCACGTTTGGTCCCCAGCGCGACATCACCCGTGCCGAGACCATAACGCTCGTCAACCGCATCCTCAACCGCCAGCCCGAGACCGAGGACGATCTTCTCCCGAACATGACGGTCTGGACGGACAACGCGAACCCGAAGGCCTGGTATTACCTCGCCGTTCAGGAAGCGACGAACAGCCACTACTACAAGTTCAAGACGAACTCCAAGTATGAGAAGTGGACCGAGCTGCGCGAGACCCGCGACTGGACGCAGCTGGAAAAGTAAGTCAAAAATCCTCCACCCCCTATTGTAAAAGGAAGAACCGCTCGCAAGAGCGGTTCTTCCTTTTTTGCACTCCCCTCGCGATCTCAAAATCCATTGACAAAGCGAGCGTTCCTGTGTATCATATCAACATACTTATAAGATAGGATTTATCTCAATGGCCACTATTTACGCGGACAACGCCGCGACGACCCAGATGAGCCGTGCCGCGATCGACGCCATGCTCCCCTATCTGGAGACGATCTACGGCAACCCCTCAAGCCTACATTCCGTCGGCCAGCAGGCGGCCGGGGCGCTGCTCAGCGCGCGCGACCGCATCGCAAAATGCCTGAACGCTTCCCCGCGCGAAATTCACTTCACCTCCGGCGGCAGCGAGGCCGACAATCAGGCCATCCTCTCCGCCGCTCGCCTCGGCGAGCGCAAGGGCAAAAAGCACATCATTTCGACCGCATTCGAGCACCACGCCGTGCTGCACACGCTCCAAAAGCTCGAAAAAGAGGGCTTCACCGTCGAGCTGCTCCCCGTCGGCCCCATCGGTACCGTGACGGCGCAGCAGGTGAAAGACGCCATCCGCGAGGATACGTGCCTGGTTTCCGTCATGTACGCCAACAACGAGATCGGCTCCATCCTGCCGATCAGCGAGATCGGCGCCGTCTGCCGCGAGGCGGGCGTGCTGTTCCACACCGACGCCGTGCAGGCCGCGGGGCATCTGCCCATTGACGTCAAGGTGCAGAACATCGACCTGCTGTCACTCTCCGCGCACAAGTTCCACGGGCCGAAGGGCACCGGCGTGCTGTACGCCCGTCAGGGCGTCTTCCTGACGAACCTCATCGAGGGCGGCGCGCAGGAGCGCGGCAAGCGCGCGGGTACGGAGAACATCCCCGCCATCATGGGCATGGCCGCAGCCCTCGAAGACGCCTGCGCGCACCTCGACGAGAACGCGAAAAGGGTCAGCGCCCTGCGCGACCGCCTGATCGACGGCCTGTCCAAGATCCCGCGCAGCGCGTTCAACGGCGATCCCGTGAACCGCTTGCCCGGCAACGTGAGCTTCTGCTTCGAGGGTGTCGAGGGCGAGAGCCTGCTGCTCCTGCTCGACGTGAAGGGCATCTGCGCGTCGTCCGGCAGTGCCTGCACGTCCGGCTCGCTCGACCCAAGCCATGTGCTGCTGGCCATCGGCCGCCCGCATGACGTGGCGCACGGCTCGCTGCGCCTGAGTCTGTGCGAGTGGAACACCGACGAGGAAATCGACCGCATCCTCGATGCCGTGCCCGAGGTCGTGGAATACTTACGCGGCATGTCCCCGCTGTGGAAGGACCTCGTCAGCGGCAAAAAGCCGTTCACTTTATAAGCACGCGGCAAAATAAGGCAAAACGATAAACGCGGCATCGCTTCTCACAGGGGACATTCCCTGCGCCAATGCTCATATACGGTAAAGAAGCAACAACACAAATTGAGAACAGCGTACCCTACTATTCTGTATCAAAGTGGAGCAGTAACACGAAAATGTTGCTGCTCCATTTTCATGCCCCTTAAATAATTTCCTTGAATCTGCTTGACTTATATTACGGTTAGTGATATATTTATTACAGTAATCGTAATAAGGAGGCTGGACTATGAGAGACAATGCAAAAAGTGGCGCACTTACAGAAGTGACCTTTTATATTTTACTCTCTCTTTATACACCAAAACACGGATACGCCGTTATGCAGTTTGTTGAAGAAAAAACGGGCGGGCGGCTTTCGTTAGGAGCAGGCACTTTATATGGAGCATTAAACTCTTTGCAGGACAAGAAGTGGATTGAACCTTATGGAGATAGTGAGGGAAGAAAAAGAATACCACATTACAGCACAGGGAAAAGAAATTGCAGAAAAAGAGCTTGCAAGACTAAATGAACTTGTAAGCATTGCAAGTGAAATTATTGGAGGTGCAGTATGAGTAAAAAATGTTATCGCTTTTTTTGCGGATTGCTAAATACGCAGGAAAAATGGCTAAACAAAATGTCTGAAAAGGGTTATCGACTTGTTCGGACAGGAAAACTGTTATACGAATTTGAAAAATGCAAGCCTGATGAAGTAACCTATTGCGTAGAATTTGTCGGAGAGAGATCAAAAGAGAATTCCATAGCCTACGCTAATTTTTTAGAGGATATGGGATATAAAGTGTTTTTCAAAAATATCAATCTAAACTATTCTGTTGGCAAAGTCCGTTGGCGTCCATGGGCAGAAAGGGACGGTCGTATTGCGACAAACGCAACAACTTTTAATCGAGAAATCTTGATTGTGGAAAAAGCAAATGATGGAAAGCCTTTTGAACTCCATACCTCTTATGACGATAAAGAAAAATATTATCGCAACTTACGCAATCCGTGGCTATTTCTACTGCTCATGTTTGCACTATTCGCAGTTACAAAGCAATCTATAATCTTTGGTATTTTTGCGTTGGTTTCTGTAATTCCTGGCAGTATATATCAAATACAGATAATGAAAATCCGGAAGGAAGCCAAGACACAGGAATGGTGAGAAAATAAATAGCAAATCCAGCCGAGCCTGTCAACAGTCAAGATGAACGGCGCAAATGTGCCGCCGTTGACAGCCCCGCCCGTCTTTGCTGTTCGGTAATCAAGAGGGCGACAGCATAAAATGCTGCCGCCCTCTGCCATTATTCAGAAAGGGGGATTTTCCATGACCGAACACGAAAAGTATCAAGAACATATCCGGCATACATTAAACCACGCAGGCAAGCCTTTAACAGCAGAGCGTTCGTTTGCCAATTTCGATTACAGCGCCGACCATGTAAAGTGCGCCAAAGAATACATCATCGAATTGATCTTACAATATTCCACACTTGTGGCGCAATTTGCAGAAACATATCTTAAAAACGACGGCTCCGGCAGAAACACACTGAACTCCAACGACTTTAAAATTCCAGCATTTTATCAGGCCTGGTGTGATAATACTCAAGGAAACGATCAAATCTTCAATTGGTTGAACTTGCTTATGGCCGCACTTGGCGGCACCGATGAAAAAGTTTCTAAGCCAGCGTAATAATATAGCAGGGCGATATTGTTCTGTCGGTTTATCTCCTTAATACCATAAGCGGGGCGCTAATGCGCCCCGCGTTTTTTATTCCCGTTCACCGAGGGCTTCCTCCAGCTTTTGCAGCGCGCGCTTTTCGATGCGCGATACATAGCTCCTCGAGATGCCGAGCTTTTTGGCGACCTCACGCTGTGTGCGGGGCATCCGGCCGCCGAGGCCGTAACGCGAGATGATGACCTCTTCCTCTCGCTCGGTCAGGCACTCGTGCACGAGCCTTCGCATGCGCAGGCAGTCGTCGCGGTCCTGAATGTCCAAATACATCGTGTCCTCGACGCCGACGACATCCATGAGGTAGAGCGACTCGCCGTCGGCGTCGGAATCGAGCGAATCGTTGAGCGACACCTCGCCCTGTAATTTCTTCCGACTGCGAAAGTACATCAGAATCTCATTCGCTATCCTCTCCTAACGGATACATAGGTTGGTCAATGGGCGGTAAATCCGCCTCTCCATCCTCCGCAAAGAGGTAAACATAGGCATTTTTGCCGTCCCAGACCACCTTTTTGACGATGGTGCGCAGCAGGCGGCGTTTTTCTTCCAGCGTAGCAGAATCCACTGCACTGGCAAAGGATTCGATCATTTCCTGATGGAAGGCGAACTCCTGATGGAGCATTCGGCTCTGCTCGGTGAGGGCTTCCAGCTCGGCAAGACGCAGCTGCTGGGTCTCGCTCTCCTGATGGAGCGCGTCGATCTGCTCCATGACGTACTTCGCGGAGGTCTCGCTGGCAACGGACAGGGACTCCACCAGCCGCTTGATGCGATCCTCGGTTTCAGCGTGCTTCTCTTTCAGCAGCGCAAGCTCTGCGTCGTAGCCCTCCTTGCTGCCGCTGATAACCTTCTTGGTCTGCGCCAGTAGCCGGGTAAGGGTCTCCTTGTCGGCAGACAGCTTGCGGATTTCTTCAATGATCTTGGCATCCAGTGTGTTGCCGTTGCAGTTTTTCATAGAGCAGACCGTGCCGTGGCTGCGCTCCTTGGTGGAGCACATGTAGGTGTAGATCAGCTCGCCGTCCGCCGTGCGGCGGTTGGTCAGCTTCGGGCGCATATAATCGCCGCATTCGCCGCACCGCAGCAGCCCGGACAGCAGCGCCACGTTGCTGCGGGGTCTGCGGTAGCTCTTGGATTTGTTGACGTCCAGCATGGCCTGCACCCGCACCCAGTCGCTGCCCGCGATGATGCCCGGATGCTTGCCCACCGTCACGATCCATTCCTCCATCGGGCGGATCTGGTTTGCCTTGCCGGGGCGCTGGAGCGTGCGATTGTACGCCATGACACCGTGCTCGCCATCGAATTCTGCGCGCTCGGCAAACAGGTCAACATTGTTTTCTTTCAGATACTGATACGCCGTCTCGTCGGCGATCATGTAAACCGGGTTCGTGAGAATGCCCCGGATGGCAAAGCGTGTGAACTGCTTGCCGCGCTTCGTGACACAGCGGTGCTCCAACAAGTACTGGTCGGTCTTGCTGAGAGAGCCGGTCGCCATGAACACCTCGAAGATTGTCTTGACCAGCTGGATTTCCTCCGGAATGGGTTTGAGTTTGCAGGCCTTCTTCACCTTGCCGTCCACCGTCACGCTGGACAGGCTCTCCGAGGCGTAGCCCGTGGGCGTCGTGCCGCCCAGCCAGCGCCCGGTCTTGGACAGCTCGTGCATATTGTCCCGGATGCGCTCAGCGATGGTCTCCCGCTCCAGCTGGGAGAACACGGACGCAATGTACATCATAGCCCTGCCCATGGGCGAGGACGTGTCGAACTGCTCGCGGATGGAAATGAAGTCAATGTGCCGGTCGCCCAAGTCCTCAATGAGCTTGGCAAAGTCGCCGATGTTGCGGCTGATGCGGTCGAGGCGGTAGACCACGATGGCGGCAAAGGCGATCTTCTGGGAGTCCTTCATCATTTTCTTGAACTGCGGGCGCTCCAGATTGCCGCCGGAAAAGCCCTCGTCCTCGTAGACCAGCACATTTTCCGCCGCTTCCTCGCCAAAGTGCATGGCGCTGTACTGGCGGCACAGCTCGATCTGGTTCTCGATGCTCTCGCCCTTGCCGGTGAATTTGGACTTGCGGGAGTAGATGACGTATTGCTTCGCCTGCGGCGTATCTTTCGTTTTCATGGCGGCACCTCGCGTTATTCGTTAGGTTGATAGATATATTATATCGGATTGGAATCCATTTGAAAAGGTACCCAAGGGAAGAATCTGAAAATTTCTGCGGATAGGCAGAGGTTTTCGCGCACTGACCGTGCCCGTTCGGAGGGCATCACTCATGTGCATCGAGAAAATGATTGATGAAATGAGCGATGGAACGCCAAGTATCCACTTGTCGCATGACAAATCCGCCTCTCTTCGCTTCTAAATAGAACCGCCATCCCGATTTTTCAGTCGAGACAGCGGTTTCTTTTATAGATCGTTTTCTTTTTTCTCCCGCTCCAGAATTTCGCGCAGAATTCTGACGCCTTTTTCCGTGTAGTCCTCTTCCTTGCTGCCGTTGCCTTCCAGAATCCGCTCTATGGCCTGTGCGGGATCCAGCGAATGATACGGGTAATACAGCTTGCGAAGCTCCTTCGGTTTCATTTGTTTATACACCTGCTTGCTGCTTTTTTCGTAGGTATATGCCCAGTATCGGTACAAGTATCCCATCCAATACAGCTCTTCTCTGCCGTACCGCTCCTTCCCATAGGAGGTCGGTCCATATTGCGCGTCCACGTCATTCAAAATACTGCGTGTGTCGCTTGCCCCCAGCAAAAAGCCTCTCCTGTCCATTCTGGCTGCAACCTCAGAATTCATGAACCTTCGGATAAAAATGAGAGAACTGCATTGCGTCACTGTGAGCGAAGCTGCAAAAACCTCAGCCTGCAACGCGCAGAGTTTCAAGCCTTCTTCATCAATCTTTTTCATACCAGAATATCCTCAATATACTTTCCCTGTCCGCGATACTGCTTGCGTGCAATTTTGACCTTATCGTTGCTGACCTCCGCATCCTCGCTTCGAATAGAAATATAGGCTTCCTTCTCAACAGACGCCAGATAGCATTTGCGCAGGATCTGAATTCGATCCGCTGCGCGCTGCGTCAGAAAAACATACTGATTTCCCAGATTGGTAGCCGACAGGCAGTGCCTGCACTGCACATCCGTTATTTCGCCTTCAATGAAGCTGTCGATGATCTGGAACATTCGGTTATCTGCAATCGGGGCTACCACATAGTCGATCCCATTCAAACGATTCAGAATTCTCTGGATGATCGGATGATTCTCATAGGCCGTCAGTTTTCCGCGGAAGAACGCAATCATCAGCATCCAGTCCTGCTCTACCCCCAGACGCAGCTCCTGCATACCTGTTTTATCAAAATCCAGCATATACAAACTTGCGCGCGGATAGTTAGAAACAAACATCGCCGACTGTTCCAAGCTTTCGCCGCAGTAGAAGCCCTGTCCGAAATCGTTGTTTTTCCTCGATCTTTCAACAGAAATGCGACCCGAGATATCTGTTTTAGCTCCATGAAACAAGAGAGCGTGGTCCTCTAAACATTCTTCCCGAAACAACTGCTCCTTAATCTTATTCAAACGAATTCGCTTTTTGAACGCATATTCATATATCTTTTCCAGATTGGCCGGTGAAACGGTTTCCCCCCGCTCTTTCCAGCGGGAGACGGTGCTATAGCTTACCCCAAGTTCGTTCGCAAATTCCTGAATCGTCATGTCTAACAGCGTCAGAATGACCTCGATATCCTCATATACGCGGAACTCCATATATATCCCACCCTGCACTTTATTTTAACTTGATTATAGCATATCGGATAAATAAGTTCAAGATAGCCAGTTAAACTTATTTATCTCATATTATATAAATAAGTTTTGACTTAACCTCCTGCAACGCAGAAAATGACAGCCTCCGGTTACTGCCAACCGGAGGCTGTGCCAAATCGTTATGATACAAGAGTTCTCAAATCTTCTTCCACGTTCCGATATGAAACGCCGCCTGTCACTCGATCTTCCCAGCGATAGAAGACGACCTTTTCAGTAATCGTGCCATAGCGATACTCTGCCTGAGCGTTTTTTCGCATTGGTCAGACGACGGTACTGCTGCGGCACAGTCCTCGCTGTGCTTGATCTCAAATACCCGTTTTCTTGGGTTTGCCAGCTTGATTTTCAGCAGGATGACATTCTCCAGCATCCGCCTTCTGATCTCCGTCAGAATACACTCGTGCAAGGCAACAGGCCCCATCAGCCGAGCAAATACTTACCTATTGGCCCTCGCATTCTCTGCCTTGTGCTTGAATTGTGATACAAAACACATTACGATCAGCATTATTGGTAGGAGAATGCTTAAATAGGCATACGGCAGATATTCCATCGTGCTGATATTCAAAATCCCTGCGCAGTAGATTCCGCAGGTGTTCCAGGGAATCAGCGGTGAGGTTACCGCTCCGCCGCACAACAGTGCACGGCTCAGCTCAAGACGTGGCATTCCCCGCTTATCATACTCTTGGGCCAGCATTTGTCCGGGCACGGAAATACCAAGATATTGATCCGGTAAAATGATATTCATACAAACACAAGAAAACACAGTCAGAGCTTCAATCCCTCCCCTGCTTTTCACATGGCGTGCGATAGGTGTAATCAATGCCTCCATTTGTTCCGTGTGCTGCATTAGACCGCCAAATCCCATAGCAATAATGATGATGGACACCGCTTCCATCATAGATTCCAGCCCGCCGGCTGTTAGGAGTGCGTCCAGAGTCTCTACCCCTGTATTCCCAACGTATCCGGAAAAACACACCTCAAACAGTTCTGCCAAATCAGCCCCCTGCACTGTCAACGCCCCGATAATTCCTGCAACGCTTCCTATCAGCATTGCAGGGATCGCAGGACATTTGAATGCAATGCTGACAAGCATGATCAGCATCGGAATAAGCGCCAATGGAGTAATAACAAATGATTGGTCAAGTCCCTCTATCAGCGGCGTTATATTATCGGCTATTTGCACTGCATTGCTGTCTCCAAATCGAAGTCCCACAATAAGATAGGTAATTTCCGCCAAAGCCAGTGCCGCCAGCGAAATTGGCAGCGTTTTTTTCATCAAGCCGAGCACATTGCAATCTACAACTGCTGCGGTTAGATTTGTCGCATCAGAAAGCGGTGAAACGATCTCGCCGAAATACGCGCCTGTAATTACGCCTCCTGCAACCAAAGGAGCCGGAAGGCCCAATGCTGTGCCAATACCCATAAAAGCGAGGCCGACTGTGCCAACTGTGCCCCAAGCACCGATAACAAAAGAAACCAGCCCACATAACAATACCGCAGTAAAAAGAAAATATTTTGCCGAAATTATTTTCAAGCCATAGTAGATGATTGTCGGCACAGTTCCGGAGCTGATCCACGAGCCAACCAGCACACCGATTAGCAAAAGGATCAACACCGCCTCGATCGCCTGCAATACACCGGAAACAATACCGTCAAGGATATCCGTCCACGAATAGCCTGCCCAAAGCGCTACCAGCCCTGCTATAAAGCAGCCAAAAATCAATGGAATTTGCGGCTGCGCATGATAGCCAACCACACTTGTAAAAATCAGTACTGTCATTACAGTTACGCTGATGACAGCGTGATAAGTTTTTGTCTTTCGTCTCATTGTCGACTCCGTTCTTTCCTCGTCACGTGGGTGGTGTTATGATTTAAGTAAGATCTTTCTCTGTAAAAAGCTCTTGCCAGGCAAGAGAGCGCTCTCAATCTCCTGTTGCATTTCTCCAGATTTTCGTGCTATACTGTAAGTAAACATTAAAAAATAAGGAGCTTTGCCATGCGAGATCAATTGAAAAAGATATGGAATTATCGCTTTCCTTTTCGGAACAAATATACGATTGCCATTGGCGTCATTTTCATGATCCTTGCCATAATTCTGATCGTGCAGTTTTGCCTGCAAAAATAGTCTCGTTCATTGCGAGAAGCGCCGGACGCTTATGCGGCCGGCGCTTCTCTTTTTAGGAGATTGTATATCCGTTACTGTTTTAATGCGTTAAGTGCATCAGGTAAGAACGTTGCAATTTCCGGGATATAAGTTACCAGCAGAAGTGCGATTGCGCCCGCAATAATATACGGCACCACGCCGCTGACCACACGCTTGAACGGGATACCGGTAACACCGCTGACCACATTAAGATTGCATCCAACAGGCGGAGTAACCATACCGACCGCAGTATTCATTGCCATCACGACACCGAGAGCGATAGGACTATATCCAAGGCTCATGCAAACCGGATAGAAGATGGGCGTAAAGATATACTGGCAGCAGTTTCCGTCAATGAAGCAGCCCGCAATGAGCAATACGATATTAACGATAATCAGGAAAATAACCTTGTTCCCGTTTGTATAGGTCGTAAGCAGATTTGTTACAGATCCCGAAATACCAGATACAGTCAAAACATAGGAAAACAGCGCTGCCGTACCGATCGTAAACATCGTCTGTCCGCTGGTTTCGCAGGCGGAGCTAAAAACTTCTATAATATCGCGCAGTTTCATCGTTTTATAAATCACCACGCCGACAAACAAACCGTAGACCGCAGAAACCGCAGCGGCTTCGGTGGCGGTAAAAATGCCGCCGTAAATACCGCCAAGAATGATGACAGGCATCAACAAGCCCCAAAACGCATCTTTGAATGCTGCCCAGCGCTCTTTGCCGCTGGCCTTAGGCAGGACCTTGAGCTTCTTTTTGTCTGTTGTCAAAAGGCACGCGGCAATCAGCGCGCCGCCCATGAGCAGACCAGGAATAATGCCTGCCATAAACAGATCACTTGTCGAAACACCGGTGATTGAAGCATAGACGATAAATACGATAGAGGGCGGAATGATAATACCGATCGAGCCCGCAGTTGCCATCAATGCAGCAGAAGAGCCTTCCTCATGACCGACATCGATCATCGCAGGAACAAGAATCATACCAAGCGCTGCAACCGTTGCCGGGCCGGAGCCGCAAATCGCCGCAAAAAAGCAGCAGACAATCACGCATACAATTGCAAGACCGCCACGAATATGGCCTACCATAGACTGCGCAAAGCGGATCAGGCGACTTGAAATACCCGCTCGTTCCATGATTGCGCCGCCAAGAATAAAGTAGGGAATTGCCAGCAGGACAAAGCTGGTGAGTGACGAGTAATAGTTATACGGAACAACTGACAGCGAAGTGCCATCAAGCACAAGGCACACCAAACCCGCAATGCCCATGCTTGTTCCGATCGGGGCCCCGATCAAAACGAGCCCAAGGAAGAGAAACAGAACAATAAATCCAATCACTTCAATTCTCCTCCTGTTTTTTCTTTCTTTCGTTTTCTTTCTTTGCAATAAATTCTTTTCGGGTTTTAATTGTGCGTATAAAAACGATAACAGCGTAGACGGACATAAAAGCACATCCGATGGGGATTGCAAGCCCCCAAATCCATTCCGGAATACGCATCATGGTCGTTACCTTGCCAAGCTTGTGCTGCTGGAGCACCATGGCAACACCGGCATACGTCATATAGATGCTGAATACCATCATCAAAAAGGCACTGATCAGTTTGAACGCATAGGAAATCTTCGGGGCAACCACACCGTCAAGTAAAGGAATGTCGTAGTGCGACTCGTTGCGAACAGCCTGCGCGGCGCCGAGTCCGGAGAGCAGAACGGCAAAATGTGTAACGACCTCTTCCGAAAACGAAATGCCCAAATGCAGGATATAACGCGACAACACATTTAGAAAAGTGATGAGGAGCATTGCGGCAAAGATAAATACCGCCAAAACATCTTCGGGATGGAGTTTTTTATTCATAGAGCAAATCTCCAATCTAAAGTATCTGATCAAAAAGGAGCGAGCCGACACATATAGGCGGAGGCTTGCCTATATGCGTCTTTCCGGCTCTGCTTCGTTTAACGTCTGGGAATTCAGTTCAGTCCGAAAATCTCAATCGTTTCCTGGCTGACGTTGGAGAGATTGTCCTTGAGGACGGGCATTGCCAGCTCTTTGAACTGTGCGAGCTCCTCTTCAGTCGGATCATAGAATACCATGCCACTCTCCTCAAACTTGGTGCGCAGCTCAGCTTCCTGATTACTCAGATAATCTCTGGCATATTGAGCAGCCTCGACCGCACATTCCTTGAGCACTTCCTGAAGTTCCGGGCTGTACTTCTCAAATGCAGCGCTGTTGGCAACGATGTGGAAGGACGATAAGGACATATTGAGCATGGTGCAATACTTCTGGACTTCCTGAAGGTTGGCGGATGCCATCGTCTGGAGACCATTGATCTGGCCATCCACAGTCCCCTGCTGGAGGGCGGAATACAGCTCGGAGAAGCTCATCACGAACGCGTCACCGCCAAGGGCCTTGATCAGACGCATATCGTTATCACCATAAACGCGGAAACGGATGTCAGCCAAATCGGAGGGGGTGCGAATCTCATGCTTGGAGTTGGTCATCTGAAGAATACCATTACCAAGACTACCGAGGTAAGTAAGACCCTCTGCGGCAAATTCGTTAGTAATCCACTCGTGGCCTGCATCAGAGTCAAGAAGATTGTAGGCATCTTCGTAGCTGGAGAAAACAAACGGAGACTCAAGAATGTAGAAATTGGGATTCACGCTCTCCATAACCGCCTCACTGAGAATGCACAGGTCATATCCACCGCCCTGAATGAGAAGCTCGAGCATACGGTCCATATCGCCGCCAGCTAACTGTGCATTGCCGTAGCACTCAATAGTGACCGCTCCATCCGTTTTCTCAGCAACGAGTTCTTTGAGACGGTTGGCAGCAATGCCGTCCATACCTTGATCACCGGTAGAATAGGAGATCTTGATGGACTGCTTTTCAAAGCCGCCGTCCGTCTGCGGCGTGTCGGCGCTGTCGCTGGCTCCGCACGCAGCCAGACTCAGGCACATGGCAACTGCTAAAATCAAAGCAAATAATTTCCTCATGACAGGTCCTCCTAAAATTTTTATAGTCGTATTGTTTGTCCGAATGGCTCCGAAATCAAGTCCTTTACTTATTCTTATTCACCATACAGTCGTTGATATAGCCGCTGATCTCATCAACCGCACGGCGAACAGCTTCTGCACCCTTTTCTGCAGTTCCCTTCGTCGCATCGCCAAGAGTACCGGTCTTTGTATATTCAATAAAGTCGGTGTATACCGTAATATGGGGATACGGATCTTCGATCAGAGAAGGAGAATTGACAGCTTTATCCATATCGACCAGTTCGGGGGCCAGATAGAGCAGCACGGACGTTCCGGCTTCGCTGGCATGCCCATGCGGTGTTTCCGTCTCCCAAATATCCTTCGTTAATCCGGGGATATACTGCCAGAATGCAATGGAGGCGCCGACAGTACCGTATTCCTGGCGCAGTTCGTCGAGCAGTTCATTAAAGGGCTGTGTATTGGCAACATGGCTATTGATAATAAAAATATTTTCAAATCCCCATTTGATGAAGCTCTCGCAGATATCCCGATAAACCGCTTTAAGGTGATGCCCGCGCGTTGCAATAGTTCCGGGGAATGCGTTGAGATCATACGACTGACCGACTTCGACGCTCGGACCGATCAACGCTCCGGTCTTTTCCGCGACCAACTCTGCAATCTTTCGGGAAACAATGATATCGCTTCCCATCGGCAGGTGCGGACCATAGACTTCTGTTGCGCCAGCAGGAAGGATTACAGTTTTTGTTTCTTTGCGTCTTTGATCAAACTCGGTCCACGACATCTGGCTAACGTAATTTGTTTTCATCAGATACCTCCAAAATAGAAATGTGAATTGAATCGGGAATGCCTTTTGTGGAAAGCGCTTCGTCTTTGCTGTGGGAGCGCTCTCTTTTCTTTTCGAAAATACCACACTTTTAATCTCTGCGCAATTCACATAGTAGACTGATTTTTTTTAAAAATATTGTATAATCTTACAATTTTTTTCAAAAATAATGATATTTCAAATTCCCGCTTGACTAATTCGCCTTGATGCCATATCTTATTTTTGTAAGCGCTCTCCAATTTAACACTTATTAGGAGGAATCTGATTTATGATTAAGGTTGCACTCTGCCAAATGGATACCGCCAGATTGCCTGACGAAAATATTGCCCTGATTGCCAGCATGACCGCGGAAGCCGCGCAAAATGGAGCGGATGTTGTAGTTTTCCCTGAAGACTCTTATTATGATGTAGATGCGCCTCGTGAGCATGGCGAATCCCCCGAAGCTCTCGACGGACACTTTGTAACCGAAATGCGTGCGATTGCAAAAAAGAATCATGTTAATTTGATCCCCGGCTCATTTGAGCGGCTTGCAGAAAGCGGAAAGTATTATAATACGAGTCTATTTATCAATCGAGACGGTAACATCATCGGTCAGTATGATAAGATCCATCTTATGAAAGCCATGAGCTATGATGAGTCCGAATTTGTTGAGGCGGGCTCTCACCCCGCAGTATTTGATACCGATATCGGCCGAGTCGGCATCTTGGTCTGCTATGACCTGAGATTTCCCGAACTTGCCCGAGGCATGGTCCAGGATGGCGCCGATATTCTTTTTGTCCCGGCTTTCTTCCCCGCCGGTAATCCGCTGCCGCCGCGCACCGATCATTGGGATACCCTTGTCAACAGCACAGCCCTTCTCAACTTGACTTACGTTGTCGCCGTTAATCAGTACGGCAAGATGTCCACTGAGCTTCCGTTTGGCCGCAGTTGCGTAGTTGATCCATGGGGAACGGTTGTCGCCCAGTGCCCGAATCGTGTCAGCATCGCTTACGCCGAGCTTGACACGGAATACCAAAAGCAGGTACGCGAGAAGATCGGCAGTTGGAATAACCGCCGCCCCGATATCTACACACTTCATTAAGGCGAGATTGGCCGTCATACGTCGGCGTTGGTTTGCTTTGACAAATTCCACGCGATGGTGTAAAATGTCTCTAATTATTGAGAGGGTCTAAGCAAATCATGAGTATTACAATTGATGATATTGCCCAGAAGTGCGGGTTATCCCGGGCAACAGTTTCGCGTGTTGTCCGCAACAGCCCCAACGTAAGCGAAAAAAGTCGCCGCTTGGTAGAAAAGGTTATTCGTGATACCGGTTATCAGCCGAATCAGATCGCGCAAAGCCTTGCGCAAGGTTACTCAAACATCGTTGCCCTGATTGTTGGCAACATCTCCAGCATTGCGCAGATTGAAATATCTAAGGTAATCCAGAAAGGTCTGTATGATCACGGCTTAATGGCATGGTTGTGTAATAGCGATTACGATCCCAATGTTTGTGACGCCTATCTGGACACAGCTGTAGCAAGTAAGCTGGCAGGTGCTTTTTTGATCACGACCGATCCCACCAAGAAAAAGCTTGAGCAAATAGTAAAGGGTGGGTTACCAATTGTCATGGTCAATCGCCAAGACACTTCTGTAACCTGCGATTCTATCCTTGGCAACGACCGGATTTCCGCCCAGCAAGCTGTGAGTTTTCTTGTGAGCCAAGGGCATCGAAATATTGTTCTCCTCGGTGTTTCGCAGGAGTTGATCGCCGGGCGGCAGGCTTACCTTGGCTTTAAGGACGGCTGCGAAAAAAATAATTTACCCTTTTCCGATCGTTCCGTCTATGAGATTGACATCAACTCGTACTCTGACACGCTCAAAGTGCGTCATCCGTTCAACGCCTCACAACTTTTCGAGGATAACCCCGATACGACCGCAGTTATCAGCCTTTCTTACGAGGTGTTGATCGATTTCTATTCTCAATGCCAAATACTCGGAAAGCGGATTCCGGATGATCTCAGTCTCGTTTGTTTGGATCCGGTGCAAAATGAGCGTATCCCAGGGCTGACACTTACAACATTCGGTACCAACCAGCGGGCGCTTGGTGAAGCAGCAGTGGCACAGATGCTCTTACGTATACAGGCAAGAAAATCCTCCCGTCAGCCATATTCATCCAATATCGTCTTAGAGCCGACCTATCTGAAAGGCAGCAGTGTGCGCAACATTCTCAAATAATCTGTATCGGCAGTCTCTTGAACCCAATCATCCACCGATTGAGTCAGATCACTTGCAGGAAATCCAAATAAAATTAAATCTTTTATGCTAATAACAGTAAGTCTTTTCCTGCAAATCTCAGTGAATATTTTCAACTGTAGAGCAAGGAGCATGGCTCCCTATATACAAAATGAGCGTTTTGGCCGCAAGGCTGAAACGCTCATTTTTTCGATGTGCACGGATGCCGGATACACCTGCCATTCTCTCAAATCTCAGTTTCCAACGTCCACGCGTCGCGCCGTATCAGGAATTCGCCGCGCTTTTACATCAGCGAGACGAGGCGGGCGGCATCTGCCGCTCATTGCAGAAAAACGAAGAGAATCGTCAGAACCCATCGAATAGCAGTTTTTTTGAAGCGTCTGTCATACAGGCAGGCGCTTTTTCGCTCTCTTTTGCAGTAATGTCAGTGCCACGGTCCGCAATATATTGCCCGTTGTACTGTGAAAGGGGCGTTTCAATACGTCGGATTGCACGCCCCATCCGCAAGAAAATCTGCCTGGACAAGGCGGAGCTGAATCTCATCCATCAATCCAATCAATACACGGAGGGATAGGATGGATGGGACAGGAGGTCAGATGAAAACATTCTGTAAGCTCACCACCGAAAGCCCGGCAGCGTCCTATGTGCCGCTTCCGCGGTTCCTGCTGCAAGATGAAGCCCTGTGGGACATCAGCAACGACGCCAAGGTACTCTACGCGCTGCTGCTGGACAGGGCAAGCATTTCCCGGCAGAACGGCTACGTCGAGCCGGACGGCACCATCCGGCTGTACTTCACCTTGGAGCAGGCACAGACGAAGCTCCACTGCAGCCGCCAGAGCGCCACGCGGATCTTTCGGGAGCTGGAGTACAGCGGCCTGATTATCCGGCGCAAGCAGGGCTTGGGCAAGCCCGCCCTCATCACGCTGAACTATCCGGCGGACGCAAAGCTCATCACAAAGGAGGGCGAAGATGCACAAGCTTGACCCCATCGAACGCCTGCCGGACGGCTCGCTCTTTCGCCTGACGCCAGGGCAGCTCCGCAGTGTGCGAGGGCTTACGAAGCGCTGCTGCAACTTTTCAGGCGGCGACTGCCTGCTGCTGGACGGCGTTTGTCCGCAGCACATCTCTCGAAGCCTGCTTTGCCGGTGGTTTCGCCGCGCCGTGCTGCCCCAGCAGCCAAAGCTGGAACAATCCATCCTCAACCCAAAAAGACTTCGCCGCTGCGAAGTCTGCGGCACGGGCATCCTCGCTCGCTCCGGCAGGACAAAATACTGCCCTGCCTGCGCCAAGGAGGTTCACCGCCAGCAGAAGGCTAAATCCGCCCGCAAACGACGGTCGGGTGTAGACAGTTTGGGGGCGAAAAGCCCTTGAATGGCAAGCCTTCCCGCACCGCCAAAGCCGCGCGGCAATACGATTTCCCTCACAGCCCTGAAATTGAATTCTATTTGTCTACATAGCAGCCGGAACACACGCATAGATTGAAGCAGAAAACGCTCTGGAAAGGAGGGCAGCCATGGAAGTATTTCTGATCTTCCCGAAATCAAAGCAGGCGCAGCAGGAGCTTGGGCAGGAGCTGGCGAAGTTCCAGTCCGAGCAGGCGCTGAAAAATGTCCAGAAGCTGCCCTGTTCCACGGAGCAGAAGCTGGAACTGGTAGACGCCGCCATGAAGCACCTCAAAGCGCAGCAATGATACATAGCAAACGGGCATTCAACGCCGGTCTGCCCGTTTTGCATATAGATTGTTATTGTTTTTCTTCTTTCAGAAGTCTCTTAAACAGCGTGGGATAATTGCTTGCGCCGTGGGCGATATGATAGACATAGACCGTTTCAGCAATCAGCCGATACACGCAGATATACTCTTCGGCTACACAAAACCGGTATCCGCCGTTTCGCAGCTGCTTATCCTGCGGGATATGGCCGGACAGCGGAAACCGCTCCAGGCGGGAAAGTGTATCTAAAATTAAATTGGTGATGTTTCTCGCTGAGTTTGGCCCCACAAGGTTCAAGTGAAGCTGTGCGATTTCTTCAAGCTCCCGCTGGGCGGGTTCCAGAATCACAAGGTTCGCTATCCTCTCCTGACGGACACATAAGTTGCTCGACAGGGGGCAAATCCGCCTCTCCGTCCTCCGCAAAGAGGTAAACATAGGCGTTTTTGCCGTCCCAGACCACCTTTTTGACGATGGTGCGCAGCAGGCGGCGTTTTTCCTCCAGCGTGGCAGAATCCACCGCGCTGGCAAACGATTCGATCATTTCCTGATGGAAGGCGAACTCCTGATGGAGCATCCGGCTCTGCTCGGTGAGCGCTTCCAGCTCGGCAAGGCGCAGCTGCTGTGTCTCGCACTCCTGATGGAGCGCGTCGATCTGCTCCATGACGTACTTCGCGGAGGTGTCGCTGGCAACGGACAGGGATTCCACCAGCCGCTTGATGCGATCTTCCGTTTCGGTGTGCTTTTCCCGAAGCAGCGCCAGCTCTGCGTCGTAGCCCTCCTTGCTGCCGCTGATAACCTTCTTGGTCTGCGCCAGCAGCCGGGTAAGGGTCTCCTTGTCGGCGGAAAGCTTGCGGATCTCCTCGATGATCTTGGCGTCCAGCGTGTTGCCGTTGCAGTTTTTCATAGAGCAGACCGTGCCGTGGCTGCGCTCCTTGGTGGAGCACATGTAGGTGTAGATCAGCTCGCCGTCCGCCGTGCGGCGGTTGGTCAGCTTCGGGCGCATATAATCGCCGCATTCGCCGCACCGCAGCAGCCCGGACAGCAGCGCCACGTTGCTGCGGGGTCTGCGGTAGCTCTTGGATTTGTTGACGTCCAGCATGGCCTGCACCCGCACCCAGTCGCTGCCCGCGATGATGCCCGGATGCTTGCCCACCGTCACGATCCATTCCTCCATCGGGCGGATCTGGTTTGCCTTGCCGGGGCGCTGGAGCGTGCGATTGTACGCCATGACACCGTGCTCGCCATCGAATTCTGCGCGCTCGGCAAACAGGTCAACATTGTTTTCTTTCAGATACTGATACGCCGTCTCGTCGGCGATCATGTAAACCGGGTTCGTGAGAATGCCCCGGATGGCAAAGCGTGTGAACTGCTTGCCGCGCTTCGTGACACAGCGGTGCTCCAACAAGTACTGGTCGGTCTTGCTGAGAGAGCCGGTCGCCATGAACACCTCGAAGATTGTCTTGACCAGCTGGATTTCCTCCGGAATGGGTTTGAGTTTGCAGGCCTTCTTCACCTTGCCGTCCACCGTCACGCTGGACAGGCTCTCCGAGGCGTAGCCCGTGGGCGTCGTGCCGCCCAGCCAGCGCCCGGTCTTGGACAGCTCGTGCATATTGTCCCGGATGCGCTCAGCGATGGTCTCCCGCTCCAGCTGGGAGAACACGGACGCAATGTACATCATAGCCCTGCCCATGGGGGAGGACGTGTCGAACTGCTCGCGGATGGAAATGAAGTCGATGTGCCGGTCGCCCAAGTCCTCAATGAGCTTGGCAAAGTCGCCGATGTTGCGGCTGATGCGGTCGAGGCGGTAGACCACGATGGCGGCAAAGGCGATCTTCTGGGAGTCCTTCATCATTTTCTTGAACTGCGGGCGCTCCAGATTGCCGCCGGAAAAGCCCTCGTCCTCGTAGACCAGCACATTTTCCGCCGCTTCCTCGCCAAAGTGCATGGCGATGTACTGGCGGCACAGCTCGATCTGGTTCTCGATGCTCTCGCCCTTGCCGGTGAATTTGGACTTGCGGGAGTAGATGACGTATTGCTTCGGCGTATCTTTCGTTTTCATGGCGGCACCTCGCGTTATTCGTTAGGTTGATAGATATATTATATCGGATTGGAATCCATTTGAAAAGGTACCCAAGGGAAGAATCTGAAAATTTCTGCGGATAGGCAGAGGTTTTCGCGCACTGACCGTGCCCGTTCGGAGGGCATCACTCATGTGCATCGAGAAAATGATTGATGAAATGAGCGATGCGTGCTATTTAGAACATTATTGTTTTCGTCATCGACTGCATTCGTGCAGTCTCGCCGCACGATTTTTGCGCTTCACTACTTGTCATACGTCAAGTTTGTTGTGCGTCACAGCTTGTCATATGACAAGCTGCATCATAAAAACCGCCGCCGAACGAAAAATCGGGACGGCGGTTTTGTCATGCAAGGTTTCTCAGATATTCTTCCACGTTCTGATACTGAATGCCGTCTATCACTTGGCTTTCCCCACGGTAGAGGACGAACTTTCCGGTGATTGAGCCATAGCGGTGCTCGGTCTGGGCGCATTTTTGCCCGTCGATCAGATGGCGATACTGCTGCGGGACAGCTTCTTCACTGTGCTTGATCTCGAAAATCCGGCAGGAGCCTGCCTCCGGGTCAAACACCACCATATCAAATTCGCCCACGGGGAATTGCAGGACAAATACCTGCTTCTTGGGGTTTGCCAGCTTCGTTTCCAGCAGGACGATGTCCTCCAGCATCCGCCCTTTGATCTCGGTCAGGATGCGCTGCTGCACGGCGGTGCGCTCCGCCAGAGACAGTGCGCTGAACGTCTCATCCAGCAGCAGACTGCGGATCAAAGCATCCGCCTGCGCATAGCGGAGTCCCGGCTGTGCGATCACCGTGCGTTCGGACTTCGTGCTGACATCCGGCAGATGCAGCACATCGATCTCCCGCGTTAAGTCCAGCAAGTCCAGATACTCCTTGATCTCCGCCGCGTGAACATCGTCCAGCGCTACGGTCTGCTCCGCCTTGTTGCGGATCTCCAGCAGCTTCCGCAGGCTGTCGGTGACAAGCGCAAGGTCGATGCGGTCGAGGATGTCCGTCGGGTTCTTTCGATCCCGGCGCAGGTTGCTGGCGGAAATGCCGAGATCGTGTGACTTCCAATCCTGCGACAGCACTTCCAGCGTGAAGCGGTGGTTGATGTCCTCCACCACCCGATTGATGGCACTGGTCAACTCGCCCTTCTCATATAACTCCCGCAGATGGCGGAAATGTCCCTCGTACTGATAGCAGCGCAGGGAGTGCTGGATGTTGCGGGCGATGGCGGTGTCCACATATTCGTCGGTGCTTTCCTTGCTGGCAAAGGTGGAGGTCTCGTTGTAGTGGACGCCGCCGAGACTCATGGTGCCGCCGTAGCGGATATACTCGTCGATGCCGTGAACGCCGAGGACAGATTCAAACTCGCGGTAAGGGATGAACGTGGTGTGCAGTAGGATGCAGCGATCATAGAGCTGCTCGTCCTCGGTAAAGAGAAAGCCCAGCGAGTCCGTGCCGGAGAGCACGATCTTCATGCCGCAGGCTGCAAACACGTCAGAAAACAGCGCCGCGCCCTCGATGAAATCCTCCATCAGCGTCACCTCGTCGAGGAACACATAGCGAAAGCCATGCGCTTCCAATGCCTTGAGGTCGCGGTTCACGTCTGCCAGCGTGTCTTTTGCGGTGATCTGAATGAACGCTGCCTTGGCAAGCTGCGTGTCGCTCATCTCCGCAAAAATCTGGCGGATCATGGTGGTTTTCCCCGTCCGGCGCAGGCCGTAGAGGATGAATACCTTATCCTGTGGCTCGCCGCAGACAAAGTCGTGCAGTTGCCGGAAGCACTCGCGCCTGCGATAGCCGCGAACAGATGCCGCAAAGGAACGCAGCGCCTCGCCGGTGCGGACATTGGTGGTAAACGCGGAAAGGTTCGCAGATTTCGCCTTGGGCAGCTGCTTTTTTAGTGCCTTCAGCTCCTGCTCCAGCGCCTTCCGCCGCTCGATCTGAGCACGGAAATTCTCCAATTCGTCAGCAGGAATATACTTCTCCCGCCGCTTCTTGTTCTCCGTCCAACGGTGGTAAAAATACTCCTTGCCGTTGACGGTTTTCTTCGTGACAGAGCCTGCGGGCAGAGCAGAAATCTGCTGCTCCAGCTCCGCCACGCGGGTTTGCATCTCAGATAAGTCCATAGCGCACCTCCTGTGAGATACTATTCTATGCAGAATTATACCCCATTATACCCTCGAAATCAAGGGTATAATGGGGTATAACTGTTTTTTTACTATTTAACCACTGATATTCTGAAGAACAGGAAGCTTCATCCGACGCATAAATTCGGCGTACTCTTCATCGTCCAGACGGGTTTTTACAATGTGGGTTCGTTTCGGTGTGTTGTAGGTTTTTGCCATTCGGTTCCTCCTTTGTTTTTTGAAAATTGAAAATCGGCGTTAGCCGTATCGCTTCCGCTTTGCGGAACAGAGCAGGGTTTGGGGAAGGCACTCCCCAACAAGATTCCATGAAGGGCAAAATGAGCGATAGGCGAAATTTGGACCCATGGTAGAATCTTGCTCTACGCTACCCAGCCTTTTCGGTTTTTGCGTTTTTGCCAAAGTGCCAAAAAGTTCTCTTACTTGTTAGGATATTTTCAGAGAAATATCAACGGGCAAAAATAATTCTGTCCAACTTGGGCAGAATCCTCAGAATCAACTTCCCGACAACTTGTCGGGAATATAAAACTCACTTCCAACCAAGTTGGTCGGAAGTCTAAAATCCAACTTCTGCCCAACTTGGGCAGAAGTCAAAAATCACTTCGCCGCAATTTGCAACGAAGTGGGATAAGCAACTTCGACACAGGTTGTGTAGAAGTTAGATTTGCAAAAAGCAAGGCACTAACATTTTGCAGTTAATGCCTTGCTTTTGTTTGTTTGTCTACTCGGAACGCTAAATTATCTACATCCGGAAGTTTGTTCAGTTCTGCACATCGCCTAAGTATCCGAGTCAGTAAATTTGCAGATTCTTCTACTGCGCTTTCAAGGTTGTCCTTTGTCTTATTACCATGCACGGCAGAGGAACGTGAAGAATACATTTTTCGTACTTGCTTAAATATCTGCTGCGCCTGTGCCTCGTTTTCACCAAGGAAGTTAGCAATATACAAGCTTATTCTAAAGCTAACCTCGGTGTTCACGTTAAACAGCGATTCGATTCCAGACCAAATAACAGCTAACTGCACACGAGGAACAGAATGCCATCTGTAACTTGCCATGGTGTGTACTGCGGTTTGGAAACTGTCTTTCTCTAAAAGTTTATATGCCGTTTTATAGTATTTTTCCAACCACAACTCGTCTTCTTCAGATATGTTGTAGATGTCTGATAACAGTGCACGTAATTCATAATTGGTTATATGAATGTACTCAGCCTTTGCAATTTGCTCAATTGGTTGATCACTTTGCAGATTGCACATAGCATTGTGATTGAATAGAGCACCTAACAAAACACAATCCCATTGTGAATTCCATGCATTGGCGATTAGATGTTCTGTATCATCTTCAATAATATGAAGTTGCGAAGCGATTGTAGGGTTACATAGCACAGCTATGGAGAAATCTATATCATTTTCAAATAACGGCATAACTTCTTTCCATTTTATGGCTGACTTTGCAGGAGAAATGCAAACCGTATCGTGTAGCCATATTGGTTTTGAAACAGAAATGCCATTAACGTATAAATAACATTCATTTCCCATGCCGATCATTCCCATAATTATCACCTCATTTCAATCGTTCAAATAGCAACTGGATTACCTATGTCTTGACAACATTATACTGTCATTTTCCACGAGAAATTTCCGCACGGCAGTTTTAGATGTGAATTATCCCATCTCTGTTTGCCTTAATAATGTAGCTAAAACCACCGTCTGCTTTTGCTGGACTAATCTTGTTTCTATAATCGAAGTAGCCAATTCCAATGTTAAGTAATGGTGCACCTGCTTGGATTGCAGATGTAAGCTCTTGACCAATATGCGGCGACAGCAGTTGACCAACAAAAGGTATTGCAACCAAACTAACAAAACTACTTAGGAAAAATGTAATTCTTGACTCTTTCAGAACCTTATAAAAGTCATCAGAACATTGTTGCCATCCCTCTATAAATTGAGCTTCATAGTGCCGTATTAACTCTGGACTGTAGGCATTATATATATTTGTTTCCAACTCTCTGATTTTCGCTCTAAATGCATTAAGTTCATCTTTTCTTCTGTTTTTGAACTCAAGGATGTCTTCAAAACTTACATCCATAGAAGGTTGAGGCAAACAATTTTCTATATTAATTTTGCAGCACTGCGCTTGTAGATCTGCACGATTGCGAGAATTGTTATAGATTTCTCGGCTATGGGTGGATGTATCTGTACCTAATACGATGTCCTTGCCAGAGCATTTTATCGAATACTCCGCAAGTGTTCTCATGTATATTTGCGCTATTTTGCTGTCGATTTCCATCCAACCATCTGTGTTGTAATCGTGTATATATCTTCTATCTCCGAAATAATCCAATAACTGTGGCGGTAACTTTCTATAGTGAATTAACTCGTGTAAAGCCGGTGCATATATTTTGTTTTTGTGCATCCTCACACGGCTATTTTGAGTTCCATTATTGGTGGTTCTTAACTCATAAGCAGAAATTCTTTTTACAATAGAATTACAAAAATCTTCTGCAAACTCAGAGAAGAACAGGTTTCGAGGATAAACAGCTTTATATACTCCTAATTCTTGCAAATACAATAATTCCGTGGAAAAATCCGGATAGTTCTCATAGGGAACGATTGATGACACCTCATCCCAATACAGAATTGCATTCCTTAACCAAGTGCCATCTTGAATGTTGATTGTTGGGTAGTACAAAATTGTTTGTGCCATAATTCTACCTCATTAGGGTACATCAAGGATTTTTCTTCAACCTACGATCACGCTTCTTCAATAGGCGCATCAGTTTCCAGCGATCAATACGCTTGGGCATCTTTTGATAAATCTCTCGATAATCTGCTTTTTCCGGAATCCAACGTCCGTTTTGAGTAATGCTGTGCCCATCAAGCAGATGAAGGAAGAAAGAGGCCTCGATAATTACAGAAATAGAATTGCTTACACCGGAGCCAATATGATTATGTTGGTACAGATTACGAGGCCCCTGAAAGAAACCCATAAGCATATACCTGATGCCGTCCTGTTCATTGCGCTGGGATTCGTTTTTCAGATCATTGATTGCAATAAGGGGAGCCCTCTTTATTTCACCGGTTTGCTTGTCTATTTCAAAAGAAAGCGCTCTTGTTGCCAAATCGAATCCATGCGAATCCAAGCCAGACTTCTTTTTGAGATAATTTTCCACAGCCACGAAAGCTTCACGTGCTGCCGACTCAAACTCGGATTTATATATGAGTTGCACCGCATCCGATAACGCTGCGTGGATATTGTATACCTCAAAAAATCCTTTGAGCTTCTTTAGGGAATATGGCATTAAGCTGCCGCAACAAGGACAAAATGTGAAATCATAAAAGTCAAACCCATATGTTCCGTCGTTATATTCCCTAAGTTGCTTTCTTCTGGGCGGAAGAGAACACCCATTAGGACAAGCGTATTCTTTTCTCCTCATTGCGGCTCACCTCATTTTATTCGGCATCACAGGGATTCTCTTTTGGGCGACGCCTTAAGTACAGTTGTCTTTTAGTACAGCCGATAACCACGGACTTTCGTCTGTATACCCTTGCAGTACATCGATGACGTGCTTATCGGTTGTCATCGCAAATACAAATGGCGCAATATGATGCGATGACAATACGGCTTTAAACTCATCACCTTCACGAATTTCTTTGGGCGGAATAGTGTTTTCGTTTAAGTTGTGTGTTTTCTGTGGTGGTGAATTCTTATATGCCAACCATGCAATTTCGTAAGAAATTGTACTTTCACACCATTGCCCCATTAAGTTTTTAAAAAACACACGAACAATAAGTTTAGCACCGGTATAATGATGATGGCTGGGATTTGTTCTGAGGCGTTCCCAGTTTTTTTCTGAGGCTTTTCTTAGTTCGCAAATCAACGCCTTGACTTCGGAGGTCTCAAAATGGATATTAATATCCGTCTCCTCTTCTGCTGATAATGCTTGTGTAAAACCTGGGAGTAAAGATGCTGGAAGCAACTTTTTATTCCCGGCAAAATCCTCCGAAAACTGCAATTCAATATCGGCTAACGTATAAACATTAATTGCGGGCGAATTACCAACATTTCTAAGCTTGATTGTAAATCCCAGCTGCATACGGGTATAGTCCGTGGTATCCCAAGCAGATCCGCATGAATCAGTTACATATGGAACAATACACGGTTGCTTATCTATTTTCATTTGTTTCGCAACGAGCTCTGCTGATTCCTTAGCGTAATTTGCTTGACGCTTGGTGTGTCCAACATAAATGATCGTGACAACAACCATAATCAGCGAAGAAAGCAGAGATAGTACTCCTGCATAGTCACTGTTGATGATTTTTATAAATTCCAGCATCTTTTTCACCTCATTTCAACCGTTCACACAACGGCAGGATTTCTTCCAGTTTGGCAACAATGCGTTTTTGTTCTGCAAGAGGAGGAAGTGGAAATACAGAATTAGCAACCTTGTCACTATTCAGGTTTTTAACTACTGCACCGCTAACTTTTCCGCAAAATTGCATATACGCATAATTAGAAGAAAGCAACCAGTATAGATAGTCTTAATCAAATATCTCTGTCGATTGACTAATTACTAACCAACCGTCGTGGATACAACCATCAACTTTCAAAATATATGGTCTAGCAAAACTCATCGAGTTTGTAAGAAGAAAATCTCCGGAATGAACCATACGGCTTTTGGATACGCCAGATGGTGTGATTTTTTCTGCAGTAGCGCAAATATATTTTCCGTTTTTCTCGGTGTCCCCAATTTTTATCCAGTTAACGCCGCCTGCTGCTGTGGTAATATATTCTTTAATGGGACGGGGAGAGCCGCCTCTGGCTATTGTGCAAACATTGCCAAGTTTGATCCACTCCCACGAATCAGGAATATCAAAAGTTTTTTCATCTTCAGATATTTCTGTAATTACTTTTTGCTTAACACGGCGTCCGTCAATCTCTACATCTATAAGATTTTTCTCAAGTAAGTCTCTTGCAGTTCCTTCGGTTGGATATTGCGGTACTAACTTTCCCTTAATTGCAATAACTGAACTGCCTCCGCCGCGGGAACAGATTTGTCGTAGACATCTCCGGCAATAATCACACCATCTGGCTTTTCAGCATCAACGATATTGATGATTTTTTTGAGTATGTATTCTTGATCTTCAAGCATCGAATACTCATTTACTCTTTTCCCTAAATGGAGGTCTGATAAGTGAATAAACTTCATAACAAACTCCTTTACCCCACTACCAACTTATTTGTCTTCTTCAAAAACTTCGCCGGGATCGGGCGGTCCAGCTGCCAGGTGATATTCATCGGCCTGCTGCCTGTGTGCTTCACGTAGTTCGCCGTGCCCAGATAGGTGTACGCCTCCGCACCGCCGGTCACACGGTCTGACTTAAACTCACGCACAAACAGCAGCACCTTGCTGCCGCGTTCCTTGTGGTGGATATAGCGCTGACCAGTGGGCGAATTCTCCGCCGTGGTGCTCTGGCTCTGCCAATGGAACAAGCTCTCATTGATGGAATAATCGTTGTACATGGTGGTTGGCGAATAGTCCTTGTCCGCCTTGTTCAGCGTCACAAAGAATACGTCGATGTTTTTCTCCGGCAGCCATTTCACGCCCTCACGAACGGTGGACGGCTTCATAAAGTCCAGCGCCACCAAGAGCTGGTCGCGGGTATAGGTGCAGTGCAGATTCAGAGGACAGTCAAAGCCCAGATCAACCGGCTCGTCGATAAAGTCGATCTGCTCGAAGCGATAGCGCAGCAGCTCCAAGAGTTCACCGAGCAGAACCGTGCTGTCAGACAGGGCATAGAGGTTACTAAGCACCTCTTCGTCGTCCCAGTCCTCCACAGCCTTACCCCAGACGGTGATGTAAAACATCTGCATCATCCGCTTTTCCGCATCCGGAAGCACTGCAAAATCAAGGTTGTCCAAACGCGGAAGAACATCCAACAGGAACGAAATCCAGCGGCGGGAATCCACCACGGCAAGCTTCGCAAACGCTTTGGTCAGGACATCCTCCAGCGGCTCCGAAAAGTCCTCGATGGCATCCGCTCTGGCACAAATGCGAGAGAAAGAGGAAAACTTGTAGATCGCCCGTGGGTCAAGATGGTAGTGATCCAAGAAATTTTTGAGCGTCAGCTCCAGCCCACTGTCCTCCGTGAAGGAGGCTGCGCGAGCCACCAACCCAGCCGTATTGCCATAGGACGCGCGGATATTCTCCAAAATGTATTTGGCCGCCTTCTTCTCCAGCTGGATGTAGCAGCCCTTGGGGACGGACACAAAACCATCTTTAATTTCACGGCTCACGCTGCGGGTGGTATTCGACAGCAGCGCTGCAAACTTATCCTCAAAGTTGTATTTTCGATTCGCCTGACCGATGAAGTCCAGCACGGTCAGGCATTCCTTGTCCGCGGATAGACGCAGACCGCGTCCCAGCTGCTGCAAGAAGATCGTCAACGACTCTGTGGGGCGCAGAAACAGAACCGTATTGACTTCCGGAATATCAACGCCCTCGTTGTAGATGTCCACGACGAAGATGAACCGTACCTCACCGGACACCAAGCGCTGTTTGGCTGCTTTTCTCTCCTCATCTGGGGATTGTCCTGTCAGGAACATGGACGGGATATTGTGGTCATTAAAATAGTGGCACATAAATTCCGCGTGATCTACCGTTACACAGAAGCCGAGACCCTTCACCTCGTCAATGTCCGTCACATATTTCAGCAGTGCCGTCACCACATGGTCGGCGCGGCGGTCGGCAACCGCCCCGCTGAACGTGTAGATGTGCTCCAGCTCGCTCTTTTGGTAGCCACCGGCAGACCATTTGAGCGCATCCAGATCCACCGTATCGGTAACGCCAAAATATTGGAACGGGCACAGGAGCTTTCGATCAATGGCTTCCGGTAGACGGATCTCCGCTGCAATGCGGTTATGGAAGTACGGCAGGATGCTCTTGCCGTCCATACGCTCCGGAGTAGCGGTCAAGCCCAGCAGGATGCGCGGCTGGTAGTAGGACAAGAGCTTCTGATAAGTCGGTGCAGCGGCATGGTGGAATTCGTCCACGATGATGTAATCGTAAAAATCGGGGCTCGTCTTTTCCGTGAAGCTCTGTGAGTTGAAGGTCTGAATGGACAAAAACAGGTTGTCGATGCTCTCCGGCATATAGTTGCCCACAAACAGCTCACCAAAGTTTGCGTCCTTGAGCACGGCGCGGAAGGTGTACAAGCTCTGCTTGAGGATTTCCTCTCGGTGCGCCACAAACAGCAGGCGGCAGGGTCGATCCGGATTCTGCTTGCGGAAGCGCTTGTAATCCAGTGCAGAGATGACCGTCTTGCCGGTACCGGTGGCCGCCACCACCAGATTGCGCGTATAGCCACGGACAGCGCGCTCTGCCTCCAGCTTGTCCAAAATCTCCTGCTGGTAGGAATAGGGGTTGATGTCCATGGTGTAGACATCGGCATTGTTGGTGTCGAAATATTTTTCCGCTTTCAGCGCATAGGCCAGACGCTCTTTCTGTCCCTCATCATAGTACTCAAATTCGCGGTCATTCCAGTAATACTCGAAGGTAGCGGCGATCTTGTCGATAGTTTCGGGTAAGTCGCGTTTCGTTACCTTGGTGTTCCATTCAAGGCCGCTGGTCAATGCGGCATTGGACAGGTTGGACGAGCCAACATAGGCCGTCGTGAAGCCGGTTTCGCGGTAAAAGATATATGCCTTGGCGTGGAGGCGGGTCGTCTTGGTGTTGTAGCTGACCTTGATGTGCGTATTGGGCAGCTTTCGAAGCTCCTCAATGGCCTTCACATCTGTTGCGCCCATGTAAGAGGTGGTGATGATGCGGAGCTCGCCGCCGTTTTGCGTGAATTCCCGCAGCTCGTCCATGATAAGCCGCAGGCCGCTCCATTTGATGAAGGACACCAGCATGTCAATTCTGTCAGCAGAGACAATCTCTTTTTTGAGCTCCGTAAACATCTGCGGCTCATGCACAGCCCCGGTGAAAAGTGAGCTTTGTGCAATAGAGGTTTCCGGGCGCTCTATGTCCGCCGCTGTTTTCCCCACAGCCAACCGTGGGTCGGTCTCTCGCAAAAGCGCAAACAGCTGCTCTGCCCGCCGGTCAACGCCCAGCGCGGCAAAGTCAACTTCTTGCGTCGTATTTTGAATGAGATCAACGATCTGGTTGGTCAGCCCGATCTGGGCAGAAATATCCCCGCCGTTGTCCAGCACGTTATCCAAGCCCTTTTGAACCACATCTGCCAGATACTGCGCCAGCACTTTGGAGGCTTCCGCCTTGTCAATGGGCGCAACAGACTTGCGAGCCTCCGGAATCTCCGCAAGCTCGCCCGTCAAGGCATTGTTGATGACTTGTTCGTATAGACCGGGATGTAGCATAGTAAAATCCTCAATTTCTTCGATCGTTAGGAATTCTCAAATTCAGTTTTCCTCAAATGCTCGGTCGATTAGAGGCTTTGCCTTCTCGAAATCCGCACCACTTTGCAAATAGAGCTCAACCGCACCGCAGCCCCAGTGACCGATGTTTGTAACATCTCTTGAAAAGCCTTCTTCAAATGATACAGTAGACACATCAAGCGGCAAATTCAGAATTAGCTTTTTCTTTTGGGCGACTACCGTGACCACATTCCTGATTTTCTTAAATGCCGCATATAGCTTCAGATGACTTTCGCTAATATCATCGCCAAGGCTAAGAATATAGTTGGAAAGGTTTTCGTACAACACTCTAATGTTCTCGTCAGCATTTCTGATCTGCTCATCAAATGTTTTATCAGTAGCTTTTGTTTTGCTGACGGGTTCATTATCCGGAATAGCGGAGACAACATTCTCATTGACTTGCTCGAACATAAGCAGGTCCTCTCCGAATTTCTTATATCGGATCAAGCTAATATTGCGGTTCATCTGTTTGATTGCAGACTCATCATATTTTGTGAAGTCACCCGCAACACATACAACTCGCGGCATGCTCCAATCAATGTTATTAGCCGCTTTTAAACCCAGCTTTTCAATTACAAGCACCTTGAAACTATCTTTATGATCCAAAAGCCAGTTCAAATAAAATAGGCCTTGGTTAATCACATTCTCCTTCACAGACCGCTTGTATTCAAAGATGACAGGGCAATGGTTTTCGTCAATGCCAATGCTGTCCATGCGTCCACCATCCGTTGTGCGATACTCAGAGGCAAGAAATGTTACCCCGAAGAAGATATTCATATTATTTTCAATCACTGTCTGAAGTTCTTTCTCAAGTGTGACAGTGCCGCTTTGATATTCTTTTACTGCGCCCTTTATGTTAAAAAGTTTTGTGTCAGCCATCGTATTCTCCAGCCCTTTCGTCATTGGTAAATTCCATCACATCTCCGATATTGACATCTAACACAATGCAGATTCTATTGAGCACGGACAGCGTGACTTCCTCATCCCGCCGCAGCCGTGTCATGGTGTTCGGCGCGATGCCTGCCGCTTTGCGCAGATCGGCTTTGCTCATCTTCTTATCGATGAGCAGCTTCCAAAGCTTGTTATACGAAATAGCCATTTCCGTTCGACCTCCGGCTACAAATATTTTTCTTATTATACATCTTTCTCGATCACAAGGCAAGAGAGCTTCGCATCGTGTTGCGAAACTCTCTAATTTCAAAAACAGCTTGCGTGCAAAACTCTCACACATAGATTGTTCGTATATCTTGGCAACACTTTTGCTTCTTATTTTCCGCTCAAAGTCAGCATCATAAGGGCTTGGGATTATCCCAAAATCGCCGCGTGTCCGGACAGCGGCTGTGCTTGCTATTCTCTCAAATCTTAATATCCGCAGATCGTGATGTCCCCGCTTTTTCGAAAGCGGGGACATTTTTTCTTCTCCGATACTTAAAAAACGGCAGAGAAATGTCCGTTGTATAGTAGAGGGCTTTTTGAAAATATCGAGCAACTTTTTCCGGACAAAAGGCAAAAACATGTCCGTGTGTTATATGGAAGGAAAATTTTTCGCGCTACCCCCCTAATTTGCAAATATTTTGTCCGTTGTAAAGTGAGAGGGAAACGTCCGTGAGACAGAACCGTGACACGCCGCATCATTTTGTCCGATGGAAAGTAGAAAGGGCAATTTGGAGCAGCGCACAGAGATTATTTCGCCGTCCTCGAAACTTTTTCAAAAAATCTGGGACAAAACCGGCCTCTGATTCACTTAGCTAAGTAGAGGGAGGATCAGAGGCAAGAAAAGTTTTTTGAAAAAGGGTGCCAAGTTTTTGGGGAAAAATGTCCGTTGTAAAGTAGAGAGGAAAACGTCTGTGAGACAAAATCGTGACACTCTGATTTATTTTGTCCGTTGGTTATATAGAAGGGGAAAATAATTTTCTCTCGACCCCTGTTTTTCTCTTGAAAATTGTCCGTTGTAAAGTGAAAGGCAAACAGCTTCGCTTCCAAGCCGCCCTTCAAACAAAGTTTTTCAAAATTGAAAGGAGAAACATTATGATCACTTACCACAACCGTACCCACATGACCGCTGTACCCACCCGCCTCCTGCTGGATACGAACCTCTCCGCAGAAGCCAAGCTCACCGGCGCGCTCTTGTACACCTTCGAAGACGGCGGTCTGAGTGCTCAGGAACTTGTAAATGTTCTGAGCCTTCCGCCCGAAAAAGTCGCTCCGGTTTTTGCTGAACTCACCGGCAACGGCTATCTGGAAATTCTGGAAGAAAACGGTGCCTTCGGGCTGCACCTGAAGGGGTGAGCCTCATGCCAGATCGCACGCGACCCATCCGCAAGGAAATCTGCCTGAACGAGCAGGAATTGAGCGTAGTTCGCCACAAGATGAATCAACTCGGCACCCGCAACTTCGGCGCGTATGCCCGGAAAATGCTGATCGACGGGTACATCATCAAGGTAGACTACACCGAGCAGAAAAAGTTGGCTGCCGCCGTCAGCCGTGTCGCCTCGAACGTCAATCAGATTTGCCGCCGCATCAACAGCACCGGGCGCTGCTATGAGGACGACGTTGCCGAGCTGAAAGCACGGATGGCTGACGTGTGGGAACTGCTGAAAGTGCGGCAGAGAGATGAGCTTTGACCACAACGGGATTTTCCATGTGTGGGTTTTCCGTCACCGGTTTTCCGGACGGTGGACAAGCTGACGCTCCGGAGTGTACCGCAGCCGGATTTCAGGACGACGGTTTGCGTGCCCTCCATCGGGGCTGAAATTCATCCTCTAACTAATAAGAAATAAATCAAGATACAAAAAAATCATCCATCAATCAATCAACACAAAAATGGATGGATTGATGGATGGGATAGGAGGTCAGATGAAAACTTTTTGCAAGCTCACGACGCAGAGCCCGGCGGCGTCCTATGTACCGCTTCCGAGGTTCCTTCTCCAAGACGAAGCCCTGCGGGGCATCAGCAACGACGCGAAGGTACTCTATGCGCTGCTGCTGGACAGAGCCAGCATTTCCCGGCAGAACGGCTACGTCGAGCCGGACGGCACGATTCGGCTGTACTTCACCTTGGAACAGGCGCAAACCAAGCTCCACCGCAGCCGCCAGAGCGCCACGCGGATCTTCCGGGAGCTGGAGTACAGCGGCTTGATTGTTCGACGCAAGCAGGGCTTGGGCAAGCCCGCGCTTATTACGCTGAACTACCCAGCGGACGCAAAGCTCATCGCAAAGGAGAGTGAAGATGTACAAGCTTGAACCCATCGAGCGGCTGCCGGATGGCTCGCTCTTTCGTCTGACGCCGGGGCAGCTCCGCAGCGTGCGCGGCCTTACGAAGCGCTGCTGCAACTTCTTGGATGGCGACTGCCTGCTGTTGGACGGCGTCTGTCCGCAACACATCTCCCGAAGTCTGCTTTGCCGGTGGTTTCGCCGCGCCGTGCTGCCGCGACAGCCAAAGCTGGAACAGGCCATCCTCAGACCCAAGAAGCTGCGCCGCTGCGAAGTCTGCGGCAAGAGCATCCTCGCCCGCTCCGGCAGGACAAAATACTGCCCCGCCTGCGCCAAGGATGTTCACCGCCAGCAGAAGGCGAAATCCGCCCGTAAACGGCGCACGGGCGTAGACAATTTGGGGGCGAAAAGCCCTTGAATTGTAAGCATTCCCGCACCACCAAAGCCGCGCGGCAATACGATTTCCCTCGCAGCCGCGAAATCGAGTTCTATTTGTCTACATAGCAGCCGGAACACACGCATAGATTGAAGCAGAAAACGCTCTGGAAAGGAGGGCAGCCATGGAAGTATTTCTGATCTTCCCGAAATCAAAGCAGGCGCAGCAGGAGCTTGGGCAGGAGCTGGCGAAGTTCCAGTCCGAGCAGGCGCTGAAAAATGTCCAGAAGCTGCCCTGTCCCACGGAGCAGAAGCTGGAGCTGGTGGACGCAGCGGTGAAGCATCTGAAAGCGCAGCAATAATACATAGCAAACGAGCAGACCATCCTCAACAGCCGGTCTGCTCGTTTTTCATATGTTTCTCGCTGAATTTGGCCCCACAAGGTTCATATAGAGCTGCGCGATTTCTTCAAGCTCCCGCTGAGCGCAAGGTCAGTCACGCCGATAGATTGCCTCCAACCGTTTTCTGGATTCCTCCAACGTGTAGGCAGGTGCGCCGGAAAGCCGAGCGGCCTCTGCTGCCTCCAGCTTTGCGCGCAGCTTCAAGGTTTCCTCACGCTGTTCGGCTTTTTCATGCGCCAGATCAGAGACCATGCTGTAGTCATTACACAGTGCAGTCGAAGATTTAATAATCATGGGTCTGTATCTCCTGAATGATTCTGTAATAATTCTATCGGAATTATTCACGGCTTTCAAGACTCTGTTTGAAATACCTTTCCCAAGTTGATTTGAAAATCTGCTTCCGATTCTGCTCCCACTGTTTCAGGCTGCCGAGGCTGACGCTCAGCTTGTCCGCATATTCTCTCTGCGTCAGACCGAGTTTCGTTCGGATCGTCTTGATCTGCTCACCCTGACCTTTCCGAAGAAACAGATTATAGTCATCCAGCAGCGTTTCCACCGGCACCTCAAAAAGCTGCGCGATTTTCTCCATGTGCTCTGGCGGATAGAGGTCTTTTCCGTATTCCTCATAGTGGACGTAGGTGCTCCGGTCTATCCCGGCGTAGTCTGCAACATCTCTCTGGCGCAGGCCTTTCTGGTAGCGAAGCCACCGCAGCTTGTCCGCAATTTCCGTGATCTCGGATGCGTCCGAAAACCGCAGATTGAACTTCTCGGCATCCAAAAACTTATGTGGAAGGACGACCGGGAACTTGAGAATTTGAAGCGGCGCAACTTTTAACGTGCCTGCAACATTCGCAGCCAATACATAGCTGCGGACTTTCAGGCGGCAGAACATAGACCATTTTGCCCCAAAAGGTTCATGGTTTTCCACCTCAACCGCCGTTTGTTCCGTTACGATAGTATAGCATTCTCCACGCATTTGGCAGCGTAGGTCGCGAGCCTCGTACCCTTTTCCGGGCGGTAGCTCGAAACGCCTTTGATGAGGCCGATGGTGCCGATGGAGATGAGATCGTCCTGCTCGTCAGACTGGGTGTAGTATTTTTTGGCAATGTGCGCAACAAGGCGCAGATTGTGCTCAACGAGCACATTGCGCGCCTCAATGTCGCCCGCAAGCATGCGCTCGACGTATTTCTTTTCCTCCTGTGCCGAGAGCGGGCGCGGGAACGAGCCGCCCGACAGGTGGAGCGAGAGCAGCATGGCGTGCGTAAGCAGATAAAGTGCAATCGACAGCATAAAAACGCCTCCTCTTTTTCTCCATCCTATGGCCGCACGGGAAGTCCCTATGCAGTGCTTCTTTCCATGACATGAAGGAACCATTAAGATTCATTATGTCTTTTTAACAATGTCGAAAAGTGGGTATTTCTGTTTTTTGTGTACTCGTCCAATCTTGCATAATCAGTCACTTTTCCCCCTTGCAGGGTGAAAAAATGTGTGTTAAGATGCGTTCATCTTCAGGAAAGGAGAAATGTCTGATGACTCAGTTCTTTGCCAATGCAGCTGCATCTCACTTCGCACAGGCCGCCTGTGCCGCTTTCTCCTGTTCTGATATGAACAGCATGATTATTCTGGACGCCAGCCTTATTCTGCTGGCGTCCTTTATTATTCTGCCTCTGGCAGTACTGGTAAGAAACAAAACTGAACAGCCCGTCCGAATCACGACGCAACTTCGACTTCTCTCCCGATTCTCCGCACGAGATAGAGACTGATATCACGAAAGAGGCTCCGTCGATTCGACGGAGCCTCTTCCTCTTAGCTTTTTCACTTTTTCTCGTTCGGCCGGCGAAAAAAGCGGAAATAGATCCCCCCATTCCACATTTTTCAGAAAGAGAGATCCCTCCAATGGACTTTTTAAACTTCCTCATGGCGCTCAGTCCAATTGTCGTCGTGCTTGTCGGCATCCTGGGCTTCAAGAAATCCGCAAAAACCGTCTCGCCCGTTGCCCTTCTCTGGACGCTTATCCTTGCCTTTACCTATTTTAACCTCGACGGCCTCACGTTCGCTGAAAACGTCAAGGTGCTCGACCCTCTGGTCTGGAAGGGCATCAAGGAAGGCCTCAAGATCGTGCTGATGGTCTTCGGCGCGTTCACCATTCTGAACCTGCTGCGCGAGACCGGCGCCATTGAGGATGTGAAAGCCACCATTGCGCAGATCAGCGACGACCGCCGCGTGCAGCTCATCATCATCGGCATGATGCTCCCCATCTTCCTCGAGGGCGCGGCCGGCGCGGGCGCTCCTGCCGCCATCGCGGCGCCCTTCCTCGTAGCCCTCGGCTTTGATCCCGTCACCTCCATCGCCGTCGCCCTGCTCGGCGACGCGACGCCCGCCTCCTGGGGCGGCGCGGGGCTGACGACCATCAACGGCGGCGCGGCGCTCGTGGACGCGGGCCTTGCCACCGTTGCGCAGAACGCCGCAATGGCCGGCCGCTTCCATATGTTCGGCGTGCTCGTCATCCCGTTCATCATGATCGGCATGGCGTTCGGCAAAAAGGGCTACAAGGGCATTCTCCCCTACCTCACTTTCGCGGGCGTGAGCACGTGCCTGACGATGTTTCTCCTCTCCAACTTCGTCGGCGCGGAGGTCACCTCCATGGGCACGGGCCTCATCTCCATGCTCCTCTCCGTTGCGTATGTCAAGCTCGTCGGCGTGAAGACTCCGGACGAATTCCGCAATGAAAGCGCCAACCATCAGCGCAAGTACAGCTCGTTCAAGGCCATGTCGCCTTACGTCTACATGCTCGTGCTGCTCCCGCTCATCCGCTACGGCTTCCCCGCCGTCGTTGAAAACGGCTTTGCCATCATGTGCACGTTCGGCTACATCTTCTGGGTCGACCTTGTCATTCTTGTGTGCGGCATCCTCGGCGCACTCACGCTGGGCGTGGACTTCAAGACCTATAAAGCCGTCTGCAAGCGCACCGCGAGCGGCGTGCTGCCGGTCCTCATCACGATGGGCAGCCTCCTTATCGTCGCCTACATCATGCAGTCCTCCTCCACGGGCATGATGAACCTCCTCGCCTCCGATATCGCGGCGGTGGTCGGCCGCTTCTACCCCGCGGCAGCCGTGCTCATCGGCTCGAGCGGCGCGTTCATCACCGGCACGGGCCTTGGCTCCAACATCATGTTCGCCCAGATGCACATCGACGCCGCGGCGTCGCTCGGCATGAACCCCATCACGATCTTCGCCGGTCAGAACGCGGGCGCTTCGCTCGGCAACCTGATCTGCCCGAACAACACGGTCGCCGCCTGCGCGACGGTCGACCAGGTGGGCAACGAGAGCGACGTCATGAAGAAGACCTTCAAGGCCTTCGCCATCATCCTTGTTTTGTACATGGTTCTCGCCATGCTTTATACCTGCGTGCTCTTCCCCAACTTCGGCATGTAAGGGCCGCACAAACGATCAGTTAACTACACGGGCACACCGTTTTTGAGAAAGGAAGTATTCTTATGGCAAAGAAAAGAGTTCTCGGCGTGGTCGGTATGGGTCACGTCGGCGCACATGTGGCTTACGCTCTGGCGATCCAGGGCATCGCGGACGAGCTGGTGCTCGTCGACCAGAACGAGCAGAAGCTCGCAAGCGAAGTGCAGGATCTGCGCGACGCGGTCGCCTATATGCCCCACCGTGTGACGGTGCGCGGCGGCGACTTCTCCGACCTCGGCGCGTGCGACGTCATCGTCAACAGCGTCGGCAAGATCGAGCTGCTGCGCGGCACGCATGACCGCGTGACCGAGATGGACTTCACCATCCCCGCTGTGCGCGGCTACGCCGAAAAGATCAAGGCCAGCGGCTTTGACGGCGTGCTCATCAACATCACCAACCCCTGCGACATCGTCACGCGCGAGCTGGCACTGCATCTGGGTCTGCCCCGCGGCCGCGTGTTCGGCACCGGCACGGGGCTCGACACCTCGCGTCTTCTCAGCGCGCTGGCGCGCCAGACCGGCATTGACCACAAGTCCATCACCTGCTACATGATGGGCGAGCACGGCAACCAGCAGTTCGCCCCCTGGTCCTGCGTCAGCTTCCGCGGCGTGCCGCTGGATGAGTGGGCCAAGACCGACGAGCGCTTCCGCTTCGACCGCGACGCGCTGCAGAAGGAGTCCATTGGCGGCGGCTGGGTCACGTTCTCCGGCAAGTTCTGCACCGAGTATGGCATCGCCACCACCGCCGCGCGCATGGCCTACGCCGTGCTGCACGACGAGAAGGTCATCCTGCCCGCCAGCACGGAACTGTGCGGCGAGTACGGCGAAGAGGGCCTGTTCGCGGGTGTTCCCTGCGTCATCGGTGAAAACGGCGTCGAGCAGGTCGTCGAGCTGCCGCTGACCGCCGACGAGAAGGCCACCTTCCACGCCTGCTGCGAGGGCATCCGCCACAACATGGAGCATCTCAGGAAATCTAAAGAGCAAACAAATTTCGACAGGAGGTCATCCTTATGAATATCACGATCACCAAGACCACGCATCCCGGCACGCTGCCCCCGTCCGACCAGCTCGGCTTCGGCACCGTGTTCACCGACCATATGTTCCTCATGGACTACAGCGCCGACAAGGGCTGGCATGACGCGCGCGTCGTGCCCTACGGTCCCATCTCGCTCTCCCCCGCCGCCAGCGTCCTGCACTACGGCACCGAGGTCTTTGAGGGGCTGAAGGCCTACCGCCGTCCCGACGGCGGCGTGCAGCTCTTCCGTCCGTGGGAGAACGTCGCCCGTCTGAACCGCTCCTGCGAGCGTCTGGGCCTGCCCCAGCTCGATCCCGACGATGCGCTGCAGGCCATCAAGACCGTCGTCAAGGTCGACGAGAACTGGGTCCCGAGCGATCCCGGCACGTCCCTCTACATCCGTCCGTTCCTGTACGGCACTGACCCGACGCTTGCCCTGCACGGCGTGCATGAGGCCACGTTTGCCGTCATCCTCTCCCCCTCCGGCAGCTACTTCAAAAACGGCTTACAGCCCGTTCCCATCATGGTCGAGACCGAGGACGTCCGCGCGGTGCGCGGCGGCACGGGCGAGGCCAAGTGCGGCGGCAACTACGGCGCGGCCAACCGCGCGGGCGACCGCGCCATCGAAAAGGGCTTCTCTCAAGTCCTGTGGCTCGACGGCGTGGAGCGCAAGTACGTCGAAGAAGGCGGCGGCATGAACGTCATGTTCAAGATCAATGGCACCGTCGTCACCCCCGCACTGACCGGCTCCATCCTGCGCGGCGTCACGCGCAAGTCCGCCATCGAGCTTTTGAAGAGCTGGGGCGTTCCCGTCGAGGAGCGGCTGCTGAGCGTGGACGAGCTCTTTGACGCCGCGGCATCCGGCGCGCTGGAGGAGGCGTGGTGCATCGGCACCGCCGCCGTCATCTCCCCGATCGGCGAACTGAGCTGGGGCGACAGAGACTACAAAGTCAACGACAACAAGATCGGTGCGCTGTCTCAGAAGCTCTACGACGAGCTGACCGGCATCCAGTGGGGCACCAAGCCCGACCCGTTCGGCTGGGTCTGCCCGATCGACTAATTTTGCTATTCTCTCATCTCTCTCATATAGGGAAAAGGCGGTGCGCTTGCACCGTCTTTTCCCTATTTTATCGTTTTGTTATCGTTTTAATTCATGCAAATTGTAAAATAGCGCTCAGCTTATTTTGACGTATTTTAAGATTTTGCCTCGTTTTATATGTCTGACTATTGATTTTTTAAAATTAAATGATATACTAACCTCATCAATCAAAAGAAAAAGGAGGAGCTTTCCATGCCTACGCAAAAAAGCACCGCACGGCTGTCGAAAAAGCCGCCGCTGTCACCCGAGGAGCTCAAACAGATCGACGCTTACTGGCGCGCAGCAAACTATCTGACCGCCTGCCAGCTCTATCTTCTCGATAATCCTCTGCTCGAGCGCCCGCTGTGCGAGAGCGACTTAAAGCAGACCATCGTCGGCCATTGGGGCACCTGCCCGGGCCAGAACTTCATCTACACGCACTTAGACCGCGTCATCAAGCGCGATGACCTCGATATGATCTACCTTTCCGGCCCCGGTCACGGCGGCAATGCCATGGTCGCGCAGGACTGGCTGGACGGCAGCTATACGGAGGTCTACCCCAACATCACGCGCGATAAGGAGGGCATGCAGAAGCTCTTCAAGCGCTTCTCCTTCCCCGGCGGCATCCCGAGCCATGTCGCGCCCGAAACGCCGGGCTCTATCCACGAGGGCGGCGAGCTGGGCTATTCCCTCTCCCACGCTTTCGGCGCGGTGGCGGATAACCCCGACCTGATCGCGGCCTGCGTCGTCGGCGACGGCGAGGCCGAGACCGGCCCGCTCGCAACGTCCTGGCACGGCAACAAGTTCATGAACCCGATCACCGACGGCGCAGTCCTGCCGATCCTGCACTTAAACGGCTTCAAGATCGCAAATCCGACCATCTTCTCCCGCATGAGCCACGAGGAGGTCGAGTGCTTCTTCCGCGGCTGCGGCTGGGAGCCGCGCTTTGTCGAGGGTGACGAGCCCGAGACGATGCACCAGCAGATGGCCGCCGCGGTCGACTGGGCCATCCGCGAGATCAAGCGCATCCAGCGCACCGCGCGAGAGAGCGGCAAGGCGAGCCGCCCCCGCTGGCCGATGCTCGTGCTGCGCACCCCGAAGGGCTGGACCGGTCCGAAGGAGGTCGACGGCAACGCGATCGAAGGCAGCTGGCGTGCCCATCAGGTGCCCATCTCCATGGGCGCGGATGAAAGCAAGCACCTGCCGCTGCTCGAACAATGGCTGCGCTCTTACAAGCCCGAAGAACTCTTCAATGACGACGGCACGCCGGTCGAGCTGATCGCGTCCTTCCCGCCCAAGGGCACGCGCCGCATGGGCGCAAACCCGCACGCCAACGGCGGTCTTCTCCTGCGCGACCTGCGCACGCCCGACTTCCGCGACTACGCGGTCGATATCCCCGCCCCCGGCGAGGTCGAGGCGCAGGACATGTACGTCCTTGGCACCTATGTCCGCGATGTGATGAAGCTCAACATGGAGTCGCGCAACTTCCGCATCTTCGCACCCGACGAGACGGCGTCCAACCGTTTGCAGGCCGTGTTTGACGTCACGGGCCGCCGCTTCCTCGACGAGCAGATCGAGGGCATCGACGAGCACCTTGACCCCGACGGCCGCGTGATGGACTCCATGCTCTCCGAGCACTTCTGCGAGGGCTTCCTCGAAGGTTACCTGCTGACGGGCCGCCACGGCTTCTTTGACAGCTACGAGGCCTTCATCCGCATTGTCGACTCGATGTTTTCCCAGCACGCCAAGTGGCTCAAGATGTGCAATGAGCTCCCCTGGCGCCACGATATCGCCTCCCTCAACTATATCCTTGCCTCCAACGTCTGGCAACAGGACCACAACGGCTTCACGCATCAGGACCCCGGCTTCCTCGACCACGTCGCCAACAAGAAGGCCGACGTCGTGCGCATGTATCTGCCGCCCGATGCCAACTGTCTGCTCTCCTGCTTTGACCACTGCATCAAGAGCCGTAACTATGTGAACGTCATCGTCGCGAGCAAACACCCGCGCCAGCAATGGCTGACGATGGAGCAGGCCGTCAAGCACTGCACGCAGGGCATCGGCATCTGGGAGTGGGCCTCGAACGATCAGGGCCAGGAGCCCGACGTCGTCATGGCCTGCTGCGGCGACACGCCAACGCTTGAGACTCTCGCCGCTGTGACGATCCTGCGCCGCGAGCTGCCGGAGCTCAAGATCCGCGTCGTGAACGTCGTCGACCTGATGAAGCTCCAGCCGCACACCGAGCATCCCCACGGCCTGACCGACGCAGAGTACGACACGCTCTTTACCAAGGACAAGCCCATCATCTTTGCCTACCACGGCTATCCCACGCTGATCCACGAGCTGACCTACCGCCGCCACAACCGCAACCTGCACGTGCGCGGCTATAAGGAGGAAGGCACGATCACGACCCCGTTCGACATGCGCGTGCTCAACGATATCGACCGCTTCGATCTCGTCATCGACACGGTGCAGCGCCTGCCGCAGCTCGGCAACCGCGGTGCTTACCTCATCCAGAAGATGAACGACAAGCTCGTTGAGCACCGCCAGTATATCAAGGACAACGGCGTGGATCTGCCCGAGGTCCGCGCGTGGAAGTGGAACGACGGCAAGGGCGTTGAGGTGTAAAAGGAGGAAAGCAATGCGTATCGCGATCCCTGTTGTGAGTGGGGAGGTTTTCTCCCCGCTCGCCAATGCCGAAGCCTTCCATTTTTATGAGGACGACCACGGAAAGATCGTGCGCGAGTTCCTCGAGCCGATGGAAGAAAGCAGCACCGACGCTGCCGTCGGCCTTTTGGAGCGTTACGGCATCGACGCGCTGCTCTGCGGCACGATCGACGACACCGAGCGCACCGCTGTCGGCATGGCAGGCATCATGCTCTTCCCCGGCTATTCCGGCAAGGCAGACGATGCCGCGCTACGCTTTCTGAGCGGCAGCGTCGTGTCCGACCCGAACAACCACTGCAACGCCTGCGGCTTCAAAGGAGCGTGCTCCCTGAAGGATAAAGGCGGCTGCGGCGGCAACTGAACAGCAAAAAGGAGCAAGCTTTCGGCTTGCTCCTTTTTTGCTTGATATTGTTACGATGCGGGGCGCGTGGTGGAGAGGAAGTCCGAGTTGATCCAGCCAAACTTACCGTCCACGCTGACGAACGTCCACCCATCCTGCTTGGCCGCGGCCTGTACCTCGCTGCCGAGCGACACGGTCGTGACCTTGTCATAGCTCGTGCCCGGGCCGCTCCGCAGATTCACGCCGCCGGTTGTGTAGTAGATGTAATACTTGTCGTACACAGTGCTCGGCTTGACGGAGACCTCGTCATGGCCCGTGAGGTCGAGCCAGTCGATCATGTCGCCGCCCGTCTGATTATCGCCGCTCATATTATCGCCCTGCGCGGGGTCGCTCACATCGTTCTCGCCGGTGAGCGAGCCGTCTTCGCCGTTCGTGATCTGGCCGTCCTCGCCCGTCTGCGAGCCGCCGCGCAGCTGCTCGATCTTTGTCTGCGCCGCGGCGAGGTCGCTGCGTGCGCTCTTGAGCTTGAAGCCCAGCACGACCACCGTGATCAGGAGCACCAGCGAAAGCGCCAGCAGTCCCATAAAAAGCACATAAAGCGGATTGCGCCGCGGTTTGCGGCGGCTGACCCGACGTCCTTCCATAATGATTCCCCCTTATCGGTTTGTTCGCCTTTATTGTACATAATTTTCACAAGTTATGTCAAGTGCCTTTCCTCTTTAGACGCGCAAATTCACAAAAAGTTCCCGCCCGGTGCAAAAAAAGGAGATGACCAAGGCCATCTCCTTTCAGCGGATTTACTTTTTGTTTGCGCGCTCTTTGCGGCGCTCGAGGAGTTCCTTGGGCTCGGCCTCGGCGAGCTTGCGCTCGCGGCGCTCGAGGACTTCCCTGGGCTTTTCGGTGATCGCGCCGGCGGCCTTGAGAGATTCCTTTGTCGCCAGCGGGCCGACCAGCTCGTAGATCAGCACGGAGAAGAGGATGATGTTGCGGATCAGCTCGCCATCCGCGCCGAGCGCCTGTGCGCTCACGCACATACCGAGCGCCACACCCTCCTGCGGCAGCAGCATGATGCCGAGGTACTTCTGCACCGTGTGGTCACAGCCCACCGCCTTGGCCGACCAGCGCGCGCCGCAATACTTACCGGCCGAGCGCGCGATGATGTACACAACTCCGATGAGCACGAGCACACCCTGAGAAAAGACGCTCAAGCGCAGGTTTGCGCCGCTCACGACAAAGAACACCGCCAACATCGGCGTGCTCCACTTGTCCGCGCGGTTCATCAAATCGTCCGACAGCGGGCAGATGTTGCAGAACACCGTGCCGAGCATCATGCACACGAGCAGCGGCGAAAAGCCGCAGTCCACGCCCGCGACGGTGAAGTCCACTGCGGACAGGCCGACCATCAGAAAGATGAACGCGATGCTCAGCGACAGGCGGTTCGAGTTCGAGCGGAACATAGTCTCAAGCTTCGTGAGCACGAAACCCGCAAGCGCGCCGAGCAGCAGCGAGCCGACGATCTCAATGAGTGGAGAGAGCAAAATGCTTGCGAGGCTGAACTGTGCGCTGTCCATCGCGCGGGCAATACCGAAGGATACGGCAAATGCGATGAGACCCACCGCGTCGTCGAGCGCGACGATCGGCAGCAGCAGATCCGTCAGCTCGCCCTTGGCCTTGTACTGGCGCACGACCATCAGCGTCGTCGCAGGTGCGGTGGCCGTGGCGATCGCGCCGAGTGTGATAGCCGCAGGGACGGACAGCACGTCGGGGCGCAGGAAGTGGAAGATCACGAGCGCAACGTCGACAAAGGCCAGCGCGGCCAGCGCCTGCAAGACGCCGATAATCATCGCCTGCCTGCCAGTCTTTTTGAGCTGGCTCAGGCGGAATTCATTGCCGATGGAAAAGGCGATAAAGCCCATCGCCACATCGGAGATCATGCTCAGCGCCTCGACCTGGTCGTAGCTTGCAAAGCCGAGGCCCGGAATGCCGAGCCGGCCCAGCACGAACGGCCCGATCAGAACGCCCGTCACAAGAAACGCCGTGACATCAGGCAGATGCCAGCGGCTAAAAATACGGGTCATCAAAAGCCCTGCGAGCAGCGCAACGGCCAGATTCAAAATCGCAGTCATGGTTACACCTTCACAACAGAAAAAGTACGGGCGAACAGAGCCGCCCAAGGCTCATATTGTAGTCTGTTTGTTCGCAAAAAGCAAGCACTATTTTGCAAGTTTCCTGTCAAAGTAAGAAAAAATGGCAGCTTTTTGGGCAAAAGCTGCCATTTTGTTTCGTTTCACACAATTCAGTCTGTGTTCGCGCGCACACCGGCGAAGTAGCTGTTGCCAAAGCCGTCGGTGTAGACGCCGCGCAGCGTGTCGCGCAGCATGTGCGCCGTGCCGTCAAAATACACGGGCGAGAGCGCCGTCTCACCGAGCAGCATCGTCTCCGCATCGTGCAGGAACGCTGTGCGCGCCACGGGGTTTTCCGACGCCTTGGCGACGCCCATCAGCACGTCGTAGGTGCCGTTTTCATAGCCGATCAGGTTCTGCTCATCCTCGCTGCACCAGCGGTCGAGGAAGCCCATCGCGTCGTCGTAGAGCGCGGTGACCTTTTGCAGCGCGAGCTCGTAATTCCCCGCTTCCATGCGCGCGTTGTACTCTGACTGCGTCACGCCGCGCAGCATCACGTTCACGCCGAGCGTCGTGCTCCACATGTTTTGCAGCGCGCTCGCCACGGCGTCATTCTCCGTGCCGGTCACGTACAGAAGCTCGACCGGCGGGAACATGCTCGTGCTGTAATAGCCCGCGTAGGTCAGCTCCTCCTGCGCTTGCGTTGCCCGCGCGCTCATGCCCTCTTCATCGATGGCGCAGAGCTCGCCACCCGTCGTGCGGAAATCGTCCTCCGTCTCGCCGGAATCCGGAATGCCGTAGGGAACAAGGCCCGTTGCGGGGCTGTTTTCCGCGCCGCCCGCCGCCGTGGCGGCCGCGCGGTCGATGGCAAGGTCAAAGGCCTTGCGGATGTGCTCGTTCGAGAACGTGTCGCTCTCGTTGTTGTAAAGGACGCTCGCCGTCGCGTACACCGCCGTTGACTTCCAGCTCTCGTCCTGTGAGAGCTCGGCGATCACGCTGTTGGGCAGGTGGGCGATGTAGTCGATGTCGCCCGCTTCGTAGAGCTGCCACGCCTCGTCCGCGTTGGCGGTGAAGATAAAGTTCAGCTCGTCGGGCCCGACGAGACGTGCCTCATAATACTCGTCGCTGCGCGCCGCCGTCAGCTCACTGCTCTTCGTCCACGCGCTCACGTGGTACGCGCCGTTGCTCACAAGGTCCGGCGTGTCAAAACCTCCGCCGTTCTCTGTCAGATCGCGGCGCAGCGGCATCGTGGCGACCGCCGTGCAGATGCCCTCGATAAAATAGGCGCACGGCGCACTCAGCGTGACGACGAACGTGGATTCATCCTTGGCCGAGACCTGGAGCTTCGTCTTGTCGCCCGTCTCGCGCACGTCGTCATAGCCCGCCACCACGCTCATCAGCGCGTGGTTCGGCGAATCCGTCGCGGGGTCGGCAAGTCTCTGCCAGGCGTAGACGAAGTCATCCGCTGTCACCTTTTCCCCGTCCGACCAGCGCGCAGTGGAGCGCAGCGTGAAGCGGTAGGTCACGCTGCCGTCGTAGTTTGTCTCTTCGGTGTACTCCTTGGCCATGCCGTTCGTCAGCGTCACCTCGCCGCTGCCGTCGTCGCTCTCGCGCATCAGGTTTTCATAGAGCGCGTAGAAAACGCTGTCGGCATCCGCGTCGGTGTTCATCGCGGGGTCGAGTGAGTCGATCACGTTGCAGACGCTCACGTTCAGGACGAATTTCTCGTCCCCTTGCTTCTTCTCCCCGCAGCCGGAGAGAAGGCCCAACAGCATCAGCGCACAAAGCGCCAGAGCTGTGATCCTCTTTATTGCTTTCATCATGCCTCCCATTGGCAAAACGCAGCGAAGGCTGCTTGGTTTTTTGTAATACGGAGATATTATAGCGAAAATCGTTCGCCTTGTAAAGGCGAGGGAGGAAGAAGTTACAATTTGTTACCAAATTGCATCTGCTTTTCCGCACAGGTGCGGAGGGATATGCCGCCCGCGTGCGGCAGCGTCAAAGGGGCCATTCTCTTTCGCAAAAGAGAATGGCCCCTTTGGAACCCCAAGAGAAAGGCTTAGATTGGCAGTCTCGGGCTCGAACGACCTTTATGCCTCCGGAATGAAGATGATTGCGCGCGGCGTCGCCGCGTTAGCGTTGCTAGACGATTTGGCCTACTTCTATTATCCGCTGCCGCTCTGCCCAGCTTGTAGAAGTGCGGACTAATTTCCGTCTACCGTCAGCCTCCATATTGCAGCGAGTGCCAGCAAGGCCGTCTCGGCAGACAAAAACAAAACAGTGAAAATCTGTAGTAGACGGAAATTGCGTAAGGGTAACGAATCGCAGGCAAAGCGACAGCGAAGATAGAAGAAAGTCAAATCGTATAGCAACAAAAATAGCAGGCACTCGATTCGGCAAGCGCCGCAGCTCTTCAAGCTGCTCGCTTGCAATGCAAACCTTTCTCTTGGGGGTTCAAAAGGGGGATATTCTCTTTCATGAAAGAGAATATCCCCCTTTTATTCGCTCCCCCTGCACGGTGCAGGGGCATAAAGCTCTGTTAGTCTTCGACTAACTTCCCCTCCGCATCCAGATGTGCCTTCTTGACCTCATTGCCGGTGAACTTGGCGATTCCATCCAGCCGCATGCCGGAGGGATAATCCGACACCAGTGTGTACGCCACGCCGCGGCGCTTGGCGCGGCCCGTGCGGCCGATGCGGTGGACGTAATATTCGTTCTCCTGCGGCACGTCGTAGTTGAACACCGCGTCCACGTCGTCCACGTCGATGCCGCGGGCGGCGACGTCGGTGGCGACGAACACCGGCAGCTCGCCGCGGCGGAAGCGCGCCATGACGGCCTCGCGCTTTTTCTGCGGGATATCGCCGTGGATGCAGTCGGCCTCGAGGCCTTCCATCATCAAAAACGCCTTGAGCCGCTCGGTCATGCCCTTCGTGTTGCAGAACGCCATCACGCGCTCGTGGCCCTCGGCGCGGATGATCTGCGCCATGACATGCGCCTTGTCGTTCTGGCCCACGTCGATGCGGTACTGCGCGATATCGGGCTTATTCTCCTCCTTGGCCTGCACGGTGATCTCCTCGGGGTCGCGCTGGTACATCCAGCTGATGTCCATGACCTCGCGCGAGATGGTCGCGGAGAACATACCGAGGTTGCGGCGGGATGGCAGCTTGTCCAAAATACGGGTCACGTCGTGGATGAAGCCCATGTCGAGCATCCGGTCGGCCTCGTCGAGCACAACGGTCTGCACGCTGTCGAGCCTCACGGTGCGGCGCTTCATGTGGTCGGACAGGCGGCCTGGGGTCGCCACAACGATCTGCGGCTTTTTCTTCAGCGCTTCGATCTGCTTGCCGATGGGCGCGCCGCCGTACAGGCACACGATGCGCACGCCCGGAAGATAGACGCAAAGGTCGCGCAGCTCCGCCGTGATCTGCATGGCAAGCTCGCGCGTGGGCGCCATGATGACCGCCTGCACCTCCTCGCTTTCGGGGTCAATGTGCTCGATGATGGGAATGCCGAAGGCAAAGGTCTTGCCCGTGCCGGTGGGCGCCTTGGCGATGACGTCCTTCCACTCGCGCATCGGCGGGATGCAGCCCGCCTGCACGGGGGTACTCTCCTCAATATTCTTCTTTTTCAGTGCGCGCTGGACCTCTTCGGTCAGCCCAAGAGCGTCAAAGCGCACGCCCTGTGTGAATTCCATAGCGTTTTCCTCTGTTTTCTCATATTTTCAGTCGTGTATGATTATATCATGGCTGTCAATACGGTAAGGTTCAGGGGCACTTGAATTCACGTGCGCTCGCTTCACGGGACGGGCTGAGGACAAGGCAAAGGAAGCACAGCATTTCAACCTTGCCCCTTTTGACCAGTATACGGCTTTCTGTTTGCCAGACTGGGATCGCGTTCATTGATCGTCTTGTGCCCTGTCGACCACAGCAATAGCGCTTTCTTTTTCGATAACTGCGGGCGAGGTCTCCTGAATGCTCCCCCGATAAACGATTTTTACAACATCGCCTATGTTCCATTCCTCTCCCGTTGGAATATGCTTCAAATAGTCATTGACAATGTATTTTTGCCCGTCCTCCGCCACAACGGTCATACTTCCTGTTTTTTCATCAAAATCACAAATCGTTCCCCGCACACTCTTCCAGCTATTGATAAATAAGAAAAGGAGAAGCACGGCACAAAGGAGCAGGATCGCAATTCGTTTCATAACAGTTACCCCCTTAACAAATTAAATTTCAGTTTATATGATATCTATATAGACGACAGCATCGGCAAAAAGTTTCATCTTTTTGCATTGTACGATCATTTTCTGATCCTTATAAGGCTCAAGGGGCCCACAGCATATGCCAAGCTGCACAGATTCGCTCCCTTGTGGGACACTTCGTTTTCTGCCGCAATTTTTGACCGCCGGTTGCTTGTCAGTTGGGGTAAGCTATGGTACAATCATCGTACTAATTCCATGGATGGAGGATAGCAATATGAAAATCGTCATCGTCACCGGCAGCGCGCACAGGCATGGCACGGCCGCTACGCTGACCGATTAGTTCCAGCGCGGCGCGGAAAGCGCGGGACACGAGGTCTTCCGCTTCGACGCGGCGTTCCAAAACGTGCACCCCTGCATCGGCTGCGACATGTGCGTCCGCACCGGTGAGTGCACATTCGCGGCTGACGACATGAAGGAGCTCAATCCGCACCTTCTCGAGGCCGACGCGGTCGTCTTCGTCTCGCCGATCTATTATTTCGACATCAACGCCCAGATCAAGTCCGTCATCGACCGTTTTTACGCCAACAATGAAGCGCTGATGGGCAAAAAGAAGGCCGTTTTCCTCACCGCGATGGCCGATGAGGATCAAAAGACTGCCTCCGGCGCGAACGCTTCGTTTGACCTCATGGCCGACTATCTCGGCTGGGAGATCGTAGGCAGGCTGAATGTCGGCGGCTGCTCCACGGCAGACGACCTTCGCAAAAAGGACCTGACCGCCGCTTACGAGCTCGGCAAGAATCTGTAAACAGTTGATCGTATAAAAAAAGAGGACTTGCTTTGCAAGCCCTCTTTTTTATTGTCGAAACATTCTGCTGTTGTACACGGCCAACGCCGCAATGAGCGACAGAACAGTGGAAAAGATCAGCTTCACCGGCGCGAGCGCTTGCAGGCTGGCGAGAAAATACGTCCAGCCGTCGGCTTCCAGCTTGATGCGAAAGGCCGGAATGCAATAGCCCATCGCAACATACGCCGCGGCAAAGATCACGGCAAACGCTATGATCGCCCAGCGTCTCTTTTTCATCTCCCACGCTCCTTTCTTATCACTGTACCGCGCAGCCGCCCCATTCGACGACCGTGAAGCCCGTGCGCTCAGGTGCGGAAAGCTCCTGCGCGGGAAGGTCGACAAATTTCTCCGATGGCTGCCACGCCATGAAGACGCGCAGCAGCGTGTCAGGCGCGGGATCGACCGTGAGCTTGGCAGAATCCGTATAAACGTCCTGCTGGAACGAAATGAGATTGTAGGCGTTGTCCTGCATCTGCGGCAGCCAGTAGATGATAAACTCGTTCGCCTCCTCGCGATTAAGGCCGAGCTGTGTGAGCGCATCCTCGAGGAACGCCGCGGTGTCCTCCCCCGAAACGCAGAAGCCGGTGGAAAAGTCGTAATCCGTCCCCGACGTGCCCTCCCAGTAGAGGTAGCGGTAGGTTTGGCCGCTCTCGTCCGTCAGCGTGCCATCCGGCGCGGCGCGGACGCTCCAGCCGTCACCGTAGGCGGGATAGGCGCACGTCAGCTCGCCCGCAAGATCAAGCGTCACACGCACATCCGTCTCCTGCTCGGGATATAGATAAATCACAGGCTTTTCGTCACTCACCTCTTCCTTCGGTTCCCGCCCGCAGGCCGAGAGCGAAAAGAGCAGCAAACACGCAAGAGCTAGGGAAAACAACTTCTTCATGGCAGAGTCCTCCTCATCAGTAGTTGTTCCTTTAGACGCAAGAACCATCAAAAAAGTTCCAAAAGCCTCGCAGAGTTTCACGCCCGCAGGCGTGAAATGATCCTGATCGTTATTTCTGACGTCTAAAAGATGTATTGCTGCAACGCAGCAAGAGAAGCCGCCCTGGGGCGTGCGCGTCAGAAATAATACTTTGCGCGAAGAGGAAATTGGCGAAGCGCCGCCGGTGGCGGAAGAAGCGAGCCAGTTTCGAGGAAGCGGCACGATCGGCGCGCCTGTAAGGGCGCGGGAATCGTAACGCCGCAACGGTGCAAAGTCGAATTGTCCGCTTAAATCGGACAACCGAGGTGCAGAACGAAGCGAATCTTTACAAAGAAGTGGCACAGCCACTTCTTTGTAAAAATCAAAAGAGGGACAGCAAAGCTGTCCCTCTTTTGAAATCTTTATTTGTGCGGTACCTGCCAGATCGTATCCGCGTACTGCGCGACGGCGCGGTCGGCGGCGAAGATGCCGCTGCGGGCGATGTTGATGAGCGACATGCGGTTCCATTCCTCGCTTCTTGCGTAGGTGTCTGCCATGCGCTGCTCGGCGGCGCAGTAGGACGCGAAGTCCTGCAAGAGCATGTATTCATCGTTCATCAGCAGCCGCGAGGCGAGATCGTCGTAGGAAACGCCGTCTGAGAAGCCCGCCTTGAGCTTGTCGATCACCGCGCGCAGGTTCTCGTCGCGCGCGTAGAGCTTCTGCGGGGCATAGCCCTCGCGCTTGAGGCGCACGACCTCGTCGGCGTGCAGGCCGAAGAGGAACATATTCTCGTCGCCGAGCCTCTCGTGCATCTCGACGTTCGCGCCGTCGAGCGTGCCGACGGTCAGCGCGCCGTTCATCATAAACTTCATGTTGCCCGTGCCGCTGGCCTCCTTGCCGGCGGTGGAGATCTGCTGGCTGACCTCGCTCGCGGGCATCAGATGCTCGGCGAGGGACACGCGGTAATTCTCCAGGAACACCACCTGCAGCCTGTCGCGGCAGATGGGGTCGGCGTTGACCTCGGCGGCAAGGGAGTTGATGAGGCGGATGATGCGCTTGGCGACCGCGTAGCCCGGCGCGGCCTTCGCGCCGAACAGGAACACGCGCGGCTGCATGGCGCGGTTCGGGTCGTTTTGCAGCTGTTGATAGAGGTAGATGATATGCATCGCGTTCAAAAGCTGACGCTTATACTCGTGCAGGCGCTTGACCTGCACGTCGAAGATCGCGTCGGTGTTCAGCACGATGCCCTGCGTCTTTTTGACGTAGGCGGCAAAATCGAGCTTATTCGCGCGCTTGATCTCGCCGAGGCGGTCCAGCACCGCGGTGTCGTCTGCATAGGCCTCGAGCTTTTTAAGCGCTTCGGGGTGCAGGAGGTATTCATCCCCGCCCGCGAGCGCGCGCACGAGCTCGTCGAGCCGCGGGTTGATCTGCGCAAGCCAGCGGCGGTGGTCGATGCCATTGGTGACATTCTTGAACTTCTCCGGCTCCATTGCGCACTGGTATTTGAAAACGTCGTTTCGCAGGATGTCCGAGTGCAGAGCGCTCACACCGTTCACGGCCATGCCGCCCGCGATGCACAGGTTTGCCATGCGGACCTGGCCGTCCCAGATGATGGCCAATTCACGCGTTTTGGCCTCGTCGTGGTAGTAGTTTTCGATTTTTTCCTGATAGCGGCGTGCGATCTCGGTGATGATCGTCCACACGCGCGGCAGAAGCGACTGCATCAGCTCCTGCGGCCAGCGCTCGAGCGCCTCGGAAAGCACCGTGTGGTTCGTGTAAGCGACGGAGTGCGTCGTGATGTTCCACGCCGTGTCCCAGTCGAGGCCCGCATCATCCATCAGGATGCGCATGAGCTCGGGGATGACGAGCGCGGGGTGCGTATCGTTGATCTGGATGACGTTCTTCTCGTGGAAGTTCGCCGCCGTACCGTAGGCCTCGATGTGCTTGCGCATGATGGACTGCATCGTGGCGGAGACGAAGAAATACTGCTGCTTTAAGCGCAGGCTCTTCCCCTCGGGATGGTTGTCCTCGGGATAGAGCACCTTCGCGATGGTCTCGGCCATCGCGTGCTGCTCCTGCGCGCGCAGATATTCGCCCTGCGAAAAGAGCGACATGTCGAGCGGCACGGGGGACTTCGCGTCCCAGAGGCGCAGCGTGTTGACATGCTTCGTGCCGTAGCCCGCGATCTCCATGTCGCAGGGGATAGCCAGCACCTCAGTCTCACCCTCGGGCACGACATGCAGCCGCCCGTCGTCCCAGAACTTGCGGACCGTGCCGCCGAAGCAGACCGTCTCCGTCTCCTGCGGCTTGGGCATCAGCCACGCGCCGCCGAGGTCCTTCCAGTTGTCCGGCAGCTCGACCTGCTGCCCGTCCACGATGCGCTGGCGGAAGATGCCCAGCTCATAGCAGATGGAGTAGCCCGCGGCGGGGATGTCGAGCGTGGTCATGGAGTCCAGATAGCAGGCGGCGAGGCGGCCGAGGCCGCCGTTGCCGAGACCCGCGTCGGGCTCGCTTTCAAAGATGTCCGCTGCGCGGAAGCCCAGCTCGTCGAGCGCTTCGGTCAGAATTTCGCCGACGCCTAAATTGAACGCGTTTTTCATCAGGCTGCGGCCCATCAGAAATTCCATCGACAGGTAGTGCACCTGACGGCGGTGTTCCTCGCGGGTCTCGCGCATGGTGTCCACGCTGCGCTCGGCCATCACGTCGCGCAGGACAAGGGCGCTCGCGCGCATCATCTGCGCATCGTTCGCCTCCTCCACGGTGCTGCCGAAGCTGACCTTCAGCTTTTCGCACAGCGCGTCTTTCATTTTCTTCACAGAGTCAATGGTCATAGATCGTTTTCCTTTCTTTATCGGCAGATGGATTCGTAAATGTTGCGGTATTCCTGCGCCGAGCGCGTCCAGCTGAAATCCGCGGTCATGCCGCGCTGCTGGAGCATCGCGTAGGCGCCCTTGTTGTCATGGTAAAGGTCAATGGCCTCGCAGATCACGTGGCACATGTCGCCAGCGTTGTAGTTGGCAAAGGTGAAGCCGTTGCCCTGTCCGTTCCAGGCTTCATACGCGTGGACAGTGTCCTTTAATCCGCCGGTCTCGCGCACGATGGGCACCGCGCCGTAGCGCATCGCGATCATCTGCGAGAGCCCGCACGGCTCGCTCTTCGACGGCATCAGGAAGAGGTCTGCGCCCGCGTAGATCTGCATGGCGAGCTGCTCGGAATAGCCGAGGTAGACGGCCATGCGTCCGCCGTAGCGCTGCTTGGCGTACTCAAAAAACGTCTCGTACTTCGCGTCGCCCTTGCCGAGCACGACGAACTGTACGTCCTTGCCCATAAATGCGTCGAGCGTTTCGCACACAAGGTCGAGCCCCTTGTGGGAGACAAGGCGCGTGACCATCGCAAGGATGGGCGTGTCGGGCCGTTCCTGCAATCCCAGCACGCGCTGGAGCGCTGCCTTGTCCTTCTTCTTTCCGGCAAGGTCATCGGGCGAATACGCCGCTGCGAGGCTCTTGTCGCGCGACGGGTCATAGCGCTGCATGTCGATGCCGTTGAGCACGCCGTGGAGCTTGCGCGCGTTCATGCTCATCACGTTTTCCAGCCCGTGGGCAAAGTACGCGTACTTGAGCTCCTGCGCGTAGGTCGGGCTCACGGCGGTCACGGCGTCCGCCGTGACGATCGCGCCCTTTAAAAGGTTCACATCGCCGCCGAATTCGATCGTGCCGCCGTCGAACCAGCCATGGTCCAGGCCGAACAGGTCTTCGACCGTGCGGCTGCCGTAGCGGCCCTGATATTCGATATTATGCACCGTAATGACGGTTCTGATTCCCTTATAAAAGTCGTCGCGCACGGCTTCATCCCTGATGTAGATGGGCACAAGCGCGCTCTGCCAGTCGTTGCAGTGGACAACGTCGGGCTTTTGCGGCAGGGACTTGAGCAGTTCCGTCACCGCGCGGGAGAAAAAGGCAAAGCGCTCGCCGTCGTCATAGTAGCCGTAGAGCTCGCTGCGGCGGAAATACGTCTCATTGTCGACAAAGTACCACGTGACGCCGTCGCGCTCGAGCGAAAAGAGCCCGCAGTAGACGCTGCGCCACGCAAGGCGCACGAATGTCCACTTTTCAAAGTGGAGCTGCTCACCCCACTTGTCCTTCACGCGCTCGTAAAGCGGCAGGATGACGCTCACGCGGTCTCCGTTTGCCGCGAGCGCCTGCGGAAGGCTGCCGGCCACATCGGCAAGGCCGCCCGTCTTGCAAAAGGGGACCGCCTCGCTCGTCACATACAAAATGTTCATCTGCAAGCTCCTTTCTTCTGTTTGCTGCTTTTATACAACGCTCCCCTTGCTCACGGCGAGCGGGTAGCTCTCGTGTCCGATGAGTGTGCCGCCGCGGCGGATGTGGACGTCCTTGTCGGCGATGACGCAGCCGAGCGTCACGCCGTCCTCCACCACGGTATTCTTAAAGAGGATGCAGTTTTTGACTTGGCTCCCCTTGCCGACCTTGACGCCCGGGAAGAGGATGCTCCCCTCTACGTTGCCCTCGATCTGGCAGCCGTCGGCGATCAGCGAATTGACACAGCGCGAGTCTGGCGCGATGTACGACGCCGCCTCGTCATCCTCTTTAGCGAGGATGGGCCGCTCGGCACACAGGAGCTCGGAGCGGATGGCGGGGTCTAAGAGCTGCATGCTGCGCTCATAGTATTCCTGCACCGTGCGCAGCTGCGCGGCAAAGCCGTCCCACAGGAAAGCGCGCAGGTCGAGCTTGTCGCCCATGGCGCAGAGCACATCGCTGCGGAAGCTGTATTTGTCCTGCGCGGCGCACTCGTCCACAAGGGAGATAAGAAGGTCGCGGCTCAGAAGGTAGATCTCCAAGCTGCGGCAGCCGCTCGCCTTGTGCGGCGCGCAGCGCGTCTCGGTGATGCGGCCCGCTTCGTTGACGGTGAAATACGTGGCGTTTTCCACAAACTGGCCGCTCTCGGTGCAGACGCAGGTGATGTCCGCGCCGCTTTCGATGTGCGCGTCCAGCACCTTCTGCAGCGGCAGATTGATGATAAGGTCGCTGTCGGACAGGACGACGTACTTCTGCCGGATCTCGTGCAGGTACGACCGCACGCCCGAGAGCGCCTCCATCTTGCCGCGGAATTCCTCCACGCCGAACTTGCGCGCGTCGGCAAAGGGCGGCAGCAGCTTGAGACCGCCGTTCTTGCGCGCCATGTCCCACGTCTTGCCGCTGCCGATGTGGTCGAGCAGGCTTTGATAGTTGCCGTGCAGCACAACGCCGACGTCTGTGATGCCCGCGCCCGCCATGTTGGAGAGCATGAAGTCGACCACGCGGTAGCGCCCGCCGAACGGCACAGAGCCGGGCATGCGCGCTTCGGTCAGCTCGCGAAGGCCGGGAGCCTTTTCATAGGCAAAGATGATGCCGTGCAGTCCGTTCATCGTACCGTCTCCTTTCCGTCCACGCTGCGCATGCGGTTGGCAGGCAGCACATAGTCATCCGCGACCGCCGCGCCGGGGCCGAGCACCGTGATGCCCCACTGCTCCGGCGGCACCGCCTCGGGCGGCGCGCCGACAAAGGCGTGCTCGCCGACGACGCCGTTCTCGCCGATAATGGCGTAGGAGACGCGCGCGTCCTTTTTGACGACCACGCCGGGCATCAGGATGGAGTACTGGACGCTTGCGCCCTCCTCCACCGTGCAGCGCTCAGAGAGGACGGAGTTCTCCGCCTCGCCCTCGACCGTGCAGCCGCGCGCGACGACGCTGTGCTCCACGTGTGCGTTGACGCCTAAGTACGCCGGCGGCGCGGAGACGGAGCGGCCATAGATCGGCCAGTCCTTTTCGAGAAGATCGAGCCCGCTGCCGGTCGCGAGCATATCCATGTTCGCATCCCAAAGAGAGTCGAGCGTGCCGACGTCCTTCCAGTAGCCGGAGAAGCGGTACGCCGCCATCTTTTCCCCGTTTTGCAGCATCTTGGGGATGATGTTTTTACCGAAGTCGTTGCTGCTCACCTCGTCGCTCTCGTCCTCGATGAGGTACTCACGCAGCTTTTTCCACGTGAAGACGTAAATGCCCATCGACGCGAGGTTGCTCTTGGGATGCGCGGGCTTTTCCTCGAATTCCGTAATCGTATCGTTTTCATCCACATTCATAATACCAAAGCGCGGCGCATCCTCCCAGGGCACCTCCATGACGGAGATGGTGCAGTCCGCGCCTGCTTTTTTGTGGTGGGCGAGCATCTTGGCGTAATTCATCTTGTAGATGTGGTCGCCCGAGAGGATGAGCACATACTCGGGGTCGTACATGTCGACAAAGCCGATGTTCTGGAAGATGGCGTTGGCCGTGCCCTTATACCACGACGCACCGCCCGCGCTCTGATATGGCGGCAGGATATGTACGCCGCCATCGGCGCGGTCAAGGTCCCACGGCTGGCCGGAGCCGATGTAGCGGTTGAGCTCCAGCGGGCGGTACTGCGTCAGAACGCCGACGGTGTCGATGCCAGCGTTGGCGCAGTTTGAGAGCGGAAAGTCAATGATGCGGAACTTGCCGCCAAACGGCACGGCGGGCTTCGCCATATTCTCCGTGAGCACGTAGAGCCGGCTGCCCTGCCCGCCGGCAAGCAGCATGGCGATACATTCTTTCTTCACGCTTGTTCTCTCCTCCTTGTTTCGTTGCCGTCCGGTCACACCTCGGGCGGCTCGTTGGTTTTCTCCTCTTCCTGCCATTCGCCCTGGCCCGCGAAGAACACCGCGCCGAGCGGCGGGATGGTCACGCACAGCGAGCAGGGCTTGCCGTGCGAGGGGATGGACTCGGTCAAAAGCTCTCCTTCGTTGCGCCAGTCGCCCGTGCCGCCGTATGCGGGAAGGTCGGTGGTAAACACCTCGCGGTACGTCTTTTTCGGCGGGACGCCGAAGCGGTAGTCCGCGCGTCCGACGGGCGAGAAGTTGACCGCCGCGATGAGCTCGCGCCCTTTCCGGTCGCGCCGGACGAAGACGACGACGTTGTTGTGGTTGTCGTCGGCGACGAGCCACTCAAAGCCCTCCCACGAAAAGTCAATGTCCCAAAGCGGGCTCTGCGACAGGTAAAAGCGGTTGATGTCCTTAAAAAACCGCTGAGTCTGCTGATTTTCTTTATTTTCGAGCAAATACCAGTCGAGCTGAGAGGCAAAATCCCACTCGTGCCACTGGCCGAGCTCCGCGCCCATGAACGTGAGCTTTTTCCCCGGATGGGCGAGCAGGTACGCCGTAAACGCGCGCACCCCCGCCAGCTGCTGCCAGTCGTCGCCCGGCATCTTGCCGCGAAGCGAGCCCTCATGTGCACGACCTCGTCGTGCGAGATCGGCAGGACGAAATTCTCCGAAAAGGCGTACATCAGCGAGAAGGTGATGTCCTTATGATGGAACTGGCGGAACCACGGGTCGAGCTTCAGGTAGTGGCACATATCGTTCATCCAGCCCATGTTCCACTTGAGGTTGAAGCCGAGGCCGCCATCCTTGGCGGGCCGCGTGACGAGCGGCCACGCGGTCGACTCCTCGGCGACCATCAGCGCGTTCGGGTCGACGGAAAACGCAGTCTCGTTGAGCGCGCGCAGGAAGTCGATGGCCTCCAAGTTCTCGTGGCCGCCGTTGATGTTTGGCGTCCAACGGCCATTTTCGCGCCCATAGTCGAGGTAGAGCATGGACGCTACCGCGTCCACGCGCAGGCCGTCCACATGGAACTCGCGCAGCCAGAACGCAGCAGAGGAAAGGAGAAAGCTCTTCACCTCGCCGCGGCCATAGTCGAACACACGCGTTCCCCAGCCCGCGTGCTCGCGCTTTTTGGGGTCGGCGTACTCGTAGCACGGCTCGCCGTCGAAGTCGATGAGGCCGTGCGCGTCCTTGCAGAAGTGCGCCGGCACCCAGTCTAGAATGACGGAAATGCCCTTTTGGTGCAGATGGTCGACAAAGTACATAAAGTCCCTGGGCGTGCCGTAGCGCGACGTTGCGGCAAAATAGCCGGTGCACTGATAGCCCCAGGAATCGTCAAGCGGATACTCGGTGACGGGCATGAGCTCGACGCAGTTGTAGCCAAGGTCCAGAACGTGATCCGCCAGCTCGCGCGCGAGCGTGCGGTAGTCGTAAAAATCGCCGTTTTCGTGCCGCCGCCATGAGCCGAGATGGACCTCGTAAATGTTGAGCGGCGAGCGGTCGAGGGGTGCCTTTGCGCGGCTCGCGCGCCATTCGTCATCCCCCCCAGCGGTAGCCGCCGAGGTCATAGAGCTTGCTGGCCGTACCGGGGCGGGTCTCGGCGTGGAAGGCGTAGGGGTCGGCCTTGAGGACCGTTTCGCCCGATTGTGCCGTCACGGCGAACTTGTAGGTATCGTAGCGCTTGAGGGACGGCACAAAACACTCCCAGAAGCCGTCCGCGTTCTCCATCGGGTGGGCGTAGCCGTTCCAGCCGCAGAAATCGCCCACAACGGACACATGCGCGGCGTTCGGCGCCCAGGTGCGGAAGACGTAGCCGTCTTTCCCCGACCGCCGCGTGCGGTGCGCGCCGAGATAGCGGTAGGCCTCGCTGTTCGTGCCGCCGTAAAAGGCTGCGGCGTCAAATCGTCTGCCGGTTTGTTTCATGCCTCTTGTCCTTTCTCCTCATAGAGCGTATGAGAGCGGCGCAGCACCTTATTCCTCATCCGGTGCGCGCTGCACTGCCGCGCCGCCGAGGCCGAAATCGTCCTCCACGCTCGCCGTGTCGCGGCGGAGCATATTTTCCATCACGCGGATATCGCTGTCGATGTCCATCGCCTCGTTGCGGTACAAATCGTCGAGCTGCTTGTCAAAGCCCTTGATGAGGGCATCCATCGTCTCTTCGATGCGCTCCTGCGCGCGGGAGAGATTCTCGCCCTCGATGCCCGCCTCTTCAAACTTGGCGTAGCTGTCAAGCAGCTTGAGCGTCGTGGGCAGGTAGTAATTGAGGAACGTCGCGGCCTGCTGCTGCTTTTCGGGATGCTCCTCGACCTCGCGGAAAATTTTGCCCGCAACGGTCTCGAGATGGTCGATCTTCTCGCTCAGCACGGGGTCGGCGATGCGGTCGTTGGCCGAGCGGATGGCGCGCAGTGCGCCCGCATAGCCCTCGTTGGCCTCCTTGGGCGTGACGTTTTCCTTTTTCGCGGTCGCATTCGCGTAGTCGGCAAAGGCGTCGGCGCTGCGGAAGAAGATGCCGCGGCCGCTGTCTAAGTACGCGCCCGTGCCGAGCAGACCCTTTTCGACCATGTAGTCAAGGTCACTCTCGATCTTTTTGCGGCTCTTGCCCGTTACGGTGCAGAGCTCCTCCACGCTGATGTAGCCGCGCTCGCCCATCACGGCGAGATAGCGCGCGATGCGTGCACTGCGGCGCTTCATGCGCTGACCGGCAGCAAACATCGCGATACCGCCGGCGAGGAAGCCGCACTCGGACAGCATGTACTCGGCCATGTAGGAATACCAGCCGTAGCCGATGATCTCGCCGATGTTCGAGATCAGCCCGCTGCCGGCAGCCAAGGCGATAATGCCGCCGATGATCATCAGCGTGCGCGCGGTCTTTTCGGAAGTCTTCGGCGCGCGGTTCATCTGCTTCGCCGTCTTCACCACGGACTTTTCCACCTTGCTGCGCGAGGAAACGTTTGCATTCGGGCTTGTGGACGTGCGCATGCCGCCGCGCGAGGAATTCACCTTCTTCGGCTTGTCCGAGAGCTTGGAGATGAGCGCGATGAGGCCGATGGGCCACAGGCCGAAGGCAAACAGCGCCGCGATCAAAATCCAGCCGCCGACGTCGACATCGTTCTTTTTCTTCGTTTTTCCGCCGCTCTCGTCAAAGCGGAACGAACCGGTCTCGGGATCGTATTCAAAATCCTTGCTCATTTATCTGTTCTCCTTTTTCTTGCCCGCTCTCGCGGCGCGCTCGCGCTCAAAGTCGACGATCTTCGTCTTTTTACCTGTCTTTTCGTCCAGCACATAGAGCGTATTGAGCTGGGATTTTAGGTTTGCCTTCACCGAGTCGATGTAGTCGCGGCGCAGCTGCGCCTGCTCCTCCTTCTCCTCGTCGGTCAAGCCTTCAGCTTTGGCCTTGTGCGCCAGCGCGTTGATGCGCGCGATCTTTTCATCCATCGTCATTGTTTGATTCTCCTTACAGGTATCGGTGCAGAAGCAGCGCCGTTCTTCCTTTTTTACTCAGGCCGCCGACCTCGGCGACCTCGAACTTGCCGAGGCCGCGGGCGGAGATCACATCCCCCTGCGCGACGGGGGCGTCGCTCTTGAGCGTTTCGCGGTAGTTGAGCTGCACGCGGCCCGAGGAAATGAGCTCCTGCGCCTTGCCGCGGCTCATCGAAAAGCCGCTCGCCGCCACGGCGTCGAGCCGCAGCGTCGAGACCGTGTCGCGGATCTCCTTGACCTTGAGCTCGGGGACGCTCAAGTCTGAAAGCTCGATCTCGCTGACCGAGAGCTTCACGCGCCCCGCGCTCGTCACGTTTTGCAGCAGATACGGCGCGATATCGCGCGAGACGATCAAATCGCACGAGCCCTCCGACACCAAAATGTCGCCGAGCTTTTCGCGCGTGACGCCCTGCGCCATCAGCGAGCCGAGAAAGTCGCGGTGCGTCAGCGTATCTTCCTTGCGATACGTGCAGCGGAGCGCCGTCATGTACTCGCTCTCGTCGGCCTCCTCCTGCCAGTCGGGCAGAAAGAGGAGCATTCTCCGCTCCGCGCGCTCAAATCCACCGCAGAAGGCGCAGCCGTCATGAATGGCGGCGGCGTGCAGTAGGTCCTGCGCGCTGCGCTGCTCAGCGGGGCTCAAAAAGTCTGTCGCCGACGGGATATTGCGGTTTCTGCTCTGCTCACACTTGTCCAGAATGTGCGCCAGCAGCACGCGCTCATCGCCATTGCGCGCGGCGCGATCCAAAAGCTGCCGTCTGTCCATCATGCTTTCCCATTCTGCGTGCGCCAGAGGGACGCATACTCGCCGTTTTGCGCGAGCAGCGCCTCGTGGCTGCCCTGCTCGGCGATGCGGCCATTCTCGACGACGAGGATGCGGTCCGCCGAGCGGATGGTCGAGAGGCGGTGCGCGATCACAAGCGTCGTGCGCCCACGCGCGAGCTCGTCGAAAGCGTGCTGAATTTTGACCTCCGTCACGCTGTCGAGCGCGCTCGTCGCCTCGTCCAGAATGAGGATGGGCGGGTTTTTAAGGAAGATGCGCGCGATGGACACGCGCTGCTTCTGACCGCCGGAGAGCATCGTGCCGCGCTCGCCGACATAGGTGTCGAAGCCGTGCGGCATGGCCATGATATCATCGTAAATCTCCGCGCGCTTCGCCGCTTCGACGATCTCCTCGTCCGTCGCGTCGGGGCGGCCATAGCGGATATTCTCGCGCACCGTGTCGGCAAAGAGGAACACATCCTGCTGCACGATGCCGATGGCGCGGTGAAGAGACGACTGCGTAAGAGAGCGCACATCTTCCCCGTCGATACGGATCGCGCCCTCGCTCACCTCGTAAAAGCGCGGGATGAGCTGGCAGAGCGTCGACTTGCCTCCGCCGGAGGGGCCGACGATGGCGAGCATCTCGCCAGGCCTTATATGCACGCTCACGTCGTGGAGCACGCCTTCATTCTCCTCGCCCTCGTAAGAAAAGCTCACATGGTCGACGTCGATCTCGCCGCGGCAGTGTTCGAGCTCCTTCGCGTCCGGTGCGTCCTTGAGCGCGGGCTCGACGCGCATGAGCGCCGTGAAGCGCTCAAGACCTGCAAAGCCACGAGCAAAAATCTCAGAGAAATTCGCGAGCTTTCGCACGGGGTTGATGAACGTTGCGATGTAAAGGGAAAACGTGATGAGGTCAATGTAGTTCATCTCGCCGCGCATGATGAGATAGCCGCCCACCGTGATGACGGCGGCGGAGAGCAGCGTCATAAAAAACTCCATCGTCGCGTTGAACACACCCATCTCGTGGTGGAATTTGCGCTTGGAGACCTTGAATTCCTCGTTCGCCGCGTTGAATTTGTCGATCTCCTCTTCCTCGTTGGCAAAGGCGCGCGCCGTGCGGATGCCGGAGAGCGACGACTCGATGCCAACATTGATGGCAGCAGTCTTCTGCTTCTCGCCGCGCGAGGCTGCCGTCATCTTGCTGCGGCGCGACATGATGACCGCGATGAACACCGGCAGGATGCACGCCACGACCAGCGCGAGCCGCCACTCGATGGAAAACAGGATGGCGAGCGCGCCAACGATCGTCAGCGTCGAAATGAGCAGGTCCTCGGGGCCGTGGTGGGCGAGCTCCGTGATCTCGAAGAGATCGCTCGTCAGCCTGCTCATGAGCTGGCCCGTGCGGTTGTGGTCAAAGAAGCTGACGTCCAGCTCCTGCACGTGCGTGAAAAGGTCGCGGCGGATGTCCGCCTCCACCAGAATGCCGAATGTGTGTCCCCAGTAGGAAATGACATAGTATAAAAGCGCGCGCACAATGAACGCCGCCATCATCACGCCCATCACGATAAAAAACGTGCGGTACTGCTGATTCGGCAAAAGGTCGTACATCGACTTGCGCGTCACGAGCGGGAAGGCGAGATCGATGAGCGCAACGACCGTCGCGCAGACAAGGTCCAGGATAAACAGGCCGCGGTGCGGCTTGAAGTAGGTGAAGAGAATGGAAAGCGGCTTTTTCTGCTGAAATTCACGGGTCGTCATATGGTCGATAGCTCCTGCAAATACTTTTTCAAGGTAATTGTAGCACAGGCGGGCAGTGCTTGCAAGGAAAGCCGCCCCTTTTTGCGTAGAAAAAAAGAACGGCCCCCGGCCGTTCTTTTCTCTTTACTTGATGCGCACCGTGATGGTCAGCACCGCGCCGCCAACGGTGGCCGTCACGGTCGTGGTACCCACCTTGGCAGGCGTGATCAAGCCGTCCGCCGAGATGGACAGGACGCTCGCGTCCGCCACCGCCCAGGTCGCGGCCGCGTCCGTGCCGGAAACGCTCAGGCGGATGGTCTCGCTCGGCTTGATCGTGCAGTCAAAGTTGCCGTTCGCGTCCTTGGGCAGCGTCGTGCCGACGTTCGTCTTGATGCTCAGGGCCGAGGCATCCACCGTCGGGGTGGACGGGGTTGTCGTGGTGCCGGGATTGGTGGCAGTTGTGTCGCTGCCGTTTGCGGGATCATTTGCGTTCGGCTCATCACCGGTGTTCGGGTCAGTGGTGTCGCCGTTGTTCGCGTTCGGATCGTCCGTGTTCGTATTGCTGTCGTCGGGCGTATTGACATCGTCCTGCACGCCGGGGGTATCGTCGTCGGCGGGCGTGATCTTTGCGACGATCTTGTCACCAAAGAGCGACCAGCTCAGAAGCAGCAGCACGACGACGAGCACCGCCGCCATCGCACCGCGGACGGACTGCGTCTGCTTTTTATCCGAAACGCGCCGGCCGCCGCTCTGTTTGCTGGAGTTGTACTTGATCTTACGGGGATGGTCTCCCTCCTCGCAGAACGGGCATCTGCGATAGCTGGGGGAATATTCTTCGCCGCAGCGCGGGCACTTGAGAAGATTCATGCCGACGCTCCTTTCTTTTGTCAAAATAGAGTCTCTGCGCGCGAGCACACACGGTGCCGCGTTCCTTTACATAATACTTGCTTTTTTGTCCCGCGTCAACCGAAACACGCAAATTTTTGCCGCATTCCGCCGCGCGGCCTTGCTTTTTTGCCAAAGTCTTCCTATAATCGACTTAACAACAAACGATTCATGGAGGGTCTGGCGATGAACACCATCTTCATTGGCATTGCAGGTGGCACCGGTTCGGGCAAAACGACGCTCACCGAGCATCTGAAGCAGCACTTCGGCGACGATATCAGCGTCGTGCACCACGACAGCTATTATAAATATCAGGACAGGCCCTTTGAAGAGCGCTGCAAGCAGAATTACGACCACCCCGACGCTTTCGAGACCGATCTGATGGTCGAGCAGCTTAAGGAGCTCAAGGCGGGCAAGGCCATCCGCTGCCCTGTCTACTCCTACGCAGACCACCAGCGCACAAGTGAGACCGAGCTCATCCGGCCGAGCAAGGTCGTCATCGTCGAGGGCATCCTCATTTTCCAGGACCCGCGGCTGCGCGAAATGCTCGACATCAAAATTTTTGTCGAGACCGACGCCGACGTGCGCATTCTGCGCCGCGCCCTGCGCGACGTGCGCGACCGCGGCCGCACGCTCGAGAGCGTCATCACGCAGTATTTGACGACCGTCAAGCCCATGCACGAGCAGTTCGTCGAGCCGAGCCGCAAGTATGCCGATATCATTGTGCTTGAAGGCGGCCACAACTTAGTCGCCCTCGACATGATCATGCAGCGCATCGCCAGCCACATCGCCTCCGCCGACTAACGCAGCGGTTAAAAAAGCCTCGCAGAGTTTTACCCGCAAGGGGTACGCGGCATCCGTAAGGCGGCAGAGCCGCCAACGGCTGCCCAGGCGTCCGCAGACGCGAAATAAATTGGAATCCGTTTTTCCCGGCGTGCACGCCGGAAAACACTTCTCTCTCCGCGCGTGTCGCAGCCGCCTTTCGGGCGGCAAGGCACAAAGCGGAACGCATCTTCCTCAAAAAAGAGGGACGCAGCTTTCAGCTGCGTCCCTCTTTTTTGAATATCTTTTACACTCCCGCGAAGTGGAACACGACGCCGATCACCGCGGAGACTCCGATAAAGACGATCGGGTGCAGGTCCTTGGTCTTTTTGATGTAGCGCGTGAAGACGAGCAGCACCAGCGCAAGGATGATGCCGCGCCAGCTGATCGCGCCGTCCCACGAGAATTTCATCAGGATGGAATCCTCCTGCGACGCGCTCGTGATCCCGGCGATCACCTGAAGCATCACGCCCGCGCAGGCCGCGCCGATCAGGCCGGTGGAGGCGGGACGAAGGCCATAGAATGCGTTGGCGACATACTGGCTGTCGCGGAATTTGGCGAGCATCGCCGCAACGATCAAAATGACGATGATCGACGGCGTCACCTCGCCGATGGTGGCGACGATCGCGCCCGGCACGCCGCCGACCGTATAGCCGACATAGGTCGCCATGTTGATGCCGACAGGACCCGGCGTCGATTCCGACACAGCCAGCATGTTCATCAGGTCCGTCTGCGAAAACCAGCCCGTGGTCGCCCCGATATCCTTAAGGAACGGCAGCGTCGCCATGCCGCCGCCGATGGCAAACAGGCCCGTTTTGAAAAATTCCCAGTATAAGCGAAGATACAAGGTCATTTTGCCGCCCTCCCCTCAAGATTTTTCAGCACGATGCCGGACATCGCCGAGAGCAGCACGAACCACACCGGCGAAACGCTCAGCAGCATATTCCCCAACAGCACGATAACAAAGATGACCGTCGTGCGCTTATCCACGACCGACTTTTTCAGCAGCTTGAGCACAGCGTTCAGGATGAGCACGCATACACACACCTGAATGCCTGCAAAGGCGTTCTGCACCCAGGCAAGGTGGGCAAAGTTCGTAATGAGTCCCGCCAGGATCGTGATAATGACGAGCGAGGGGAATACCACGCCGAGCGTCGCGGTGATGCCGCCCATCGCGCCTTTTCTCTTCTGCCCGACAAATGTCGCCGTGTTGACGGCGATGATGCCCGGTGTGCACTGACCGATGGCAAAATAGTCCACCAGCTCTTCTTCCGTTGCCCAGTGCTTATTCTGCACCACCTCGCGCTCGAGGATCGGCAGCATCGCCATACCTCCGCCAAAGGTCATCACGCCGATCTTGGCAAAGGTGAGAAACAGTTCCAAAAGTTCCTTCAAAATACTTTCTCCTTACTCCACATATCCGTAAAGGCCGCGCACGGACACCTCACCCGTGCGGACGGTCTCGACCGTCCCGTTTTCGCGGCGCACGATGAGGCCGAACTCCTCGTCCACGTCAAGCGCCGTGACTTTCTCCTTCGTATCCTGCCACAAAAGCTGCACCTCGCGCCCGATGGTCACGCAGCGGTGGCGGTATTCGTCGAGATACCCGCTCGTCTCTCCGGATCTGAGCGCCGTATAAAGCGCATCGAGCTCCTCGATCATCGCCGCGGACAGCTCCGCGCGCGAAATGAGCCTGCCCGTCTCGCGCAGGATGGACGTTGCGATCTTCGAGACCTCGCCGGCGAAGTCCTCCTCGCGCTGGCTGACGTTGAAGCCGATGCCCGCCACGACGTACTGGAGCTCGCCGGTCTCACCCTCGACGCTCAGCTCGGTCAAAATGCCGCAGAGCTTTCTGCCGTTCAGGATGAGATCGTTTGTCCACTTGATCTGCGAGTGCGTCCCCGCCACGCGGTCGACCGCGCGGCTCATCGCAACGGCGATGAGACCCGTGAGCGGCATCAGCTGCGACGGCGCAAGCTTCGGACGCAGCAAGATCGACAGGTAAACGCCCTTGCCCGCCGCGCTCTGAAAGCTGCGGCCGCGGCGGCCGCGGCCGCTCGTCTGCTCCGCCGCGACGGCGACGGTACCGTCCGGCGCGCCGTCGAGCGCAATGCGCTTTAAGTAGGCGTTTGTCGAGTCGATGGAATCAAAGCAGTCGATGCGCTTGCCGACGGTTTCGACATATCCCAAGTAACTGCGCACGGTCTGCTCGGTCAGCGTGTCGGGCAGCGACTTGAGGCAGTAGCCGCGTCCCGTGACGGCGTCGATCTCGTACCCCTGCGCGCGCAGGGCGGAAATGCTCTTCCAGATGGCCGCGCGCGTGATGCCGAGCTCGGCGCTGACGGCCTCGCCGGAGACGAAGTGTCCCTTTTCGCGCAGCAGCAGCGCCAAAACAGTCTCTTTTCCCATAGCGTCCTCCGTTACAAAATGTAACCGAAATTGTTACCCTTTTGAGGTTGACAGTCGGCGGCTTATCGCTTACGATTGACATAAAATATCAAACGCTGCGTTTTTCGCAGCCGCCGTCTTAGGATTGTAGCACGCTTGCCGCCGCATGTAAACCAAAATCTCATGTTTTGGCTTACCCGGCGGTTTCTTGACGAATTCCTGATTTTTCCATTGCCGCGCTCCACCCCGGCGTGTACAATAAGACGCTGACAAATTATGACAGGAGTTTCCCCGTGAGCTTTTCCGACCTTACGTTTCTTTTTTATTTTCTGCCGCTGTTTTTCGCGGTCTATTACATTCTGCCCTTTCGCTTCAAAAATGCTGCGCTCGTACTGGGCAGCTTTGCCTTCTACTTCATCGGCGCGGGCGCGCGCGACACACTGCTGCTGTCCGGCGTGCTGCTTCTGCACTACGCCCTCGCCCGCGCAATGGCGGGGAAAGAAGTCCGCACGCGAAAAGCACTGCTGATCATCGCGCTGGCGGCGGACCTCTTTTGCCTTGTGTACTTCAAGTACGCTGCATTTATTCTGGAAAATCTGGGCAAACTGACGGGGACGGCGTTCTCCCTTGTCGAGCTTGCGCTGCCGCTCGGCGTCAGCTTCTACCTTTTCCAGAGCGCGGGGTACCTCATCGACGTCTATCGCGGCGAGGAGGCGGAGAAAAACCTCATCGACTACGCCGCTTTCACCATCGCGTTCCCCCCAGCTCACGATGGGGCCGATCTTACGCTACCGCGAATGGCGCGGCGCACTGAAGGAACGCACGATCACGCGCGAGGACGTATTCTCCGGCTTTGAGCTCTTTGTTGTCGGCCTGTGCTTCAAGGTGCTGCTCGCCGACCAGCTCGCGCCGCTGTGGGCGTCGCTTGAGCGCATCGGTTACGAATATTTGTCGACGCCGCTCGCATGGCTCGGCGCGGTGAGCTACAGTTTGCAGCTCTATTTCGACTTTTCCGGCTATTCGCTCATGGCGATGGGCCTCGGGCAGATGCTCGCGCTGCCTGTGCCGCGCAACTTTGACCTGCCCTACACCGCGCACTCGGTGAGCGAGTTCTACCGCCGCTGGCACATCACGCTCGGCACATGGTTTCGCGACTATGTGTACATCCCGCTCGGCGGCAGCCGAAACGGCAATGCCCGCACGGTGCTCTCGCTCACGGTCGTGTGGTTTTTCACCGGCCTCTGGCACGGGGCGAGCTGGAATTTTGTCCTCTGGGGCGTGATGCTGCTTGGATTCATCCTGCTCGAAAAGTTCTGTATCGGCGATTTTCTCAAGGAGCATAAAGTGCTCTCGCACGTCTATCTCCTCTTCGTCATCCCACAGACGTGGGTCATTTTCCGCATCACGCGCTTAAAGGACGTCGGCGCGTATTTTTCCCGCCTGTTCCCGTTTTTCGGCACGCACAGCGTCGTGTCCGCGCAGGATGTGCTCAAGCTGCTCTCGTCCTACTGGTGGCTGCTGCTGCTCGCCGTCTTCTTCTGTCTGCCGCAGCCGCGCCGCTTTTATGAAAAGCACCGCGGCAGTTTACTCGTCCAGCTCCCGCTGTTTCTGCTCTTCTGGGTGTGCGTGTACTTCATCGCCACCTCGTCGGGCAACGCCTTCCTCTATTCCCGTTTCTAAGGAGACCTTTCATGTCCTCTCGTCCCTTTTTCCTGCTGCCGCTGTGCTTTGTCAGCGCGCTGGCGCTCAACGCTTACGCCGCGCTCGACCCCACCGGCGTATATCAGGACTATCTTGAAAAACTGGATGCCGCGACGCCGCCCGTCGCGGCAATGGCCACAGCGGCCGCAGACGGGGTCTACCCGTGGAGCGAGCCCAAAGCGCCCGAACCTCCTCCCGTCCCAGACCCCGCTCCGCTTCCGGACCCGGAACCGGAGCCCGAACCGGAAGAGCCCGACTCCCCCTTCACCACGGTGGACGCGAGCTACTTTGACGACGCGCTGTTCATCGGCGACTCGCACACCGACGGCTTCAAGGACTATGCGGGCCTCAATAACGCCGACTACCTCTGCCACAACGGCCTGACGGTCTGGTCGGCGGTCGAAAAGGCGGAGTTCCCCGGCAAGCAGACGCTTGCGCAGGCGCTCTCCGGCAAGCACTACGGCAAAATTTACCTGATGCTCGGCATCAACGAGCTCGGTACCGGCACGGCGGAGAGCTGGGCCGCACAGTACAAGGTCCTGCTCGACGAGGTGCGCGAGCTTCAGCCTGACGCCATCATCTTTTTGCAGGCCATTTTCCACACGACGCAGGAAAAGTCCGACGCGACGTTCTTTAAGAATTCGACCATCGACGCACGCAACGCCGAGCTCCAAAAGCTCGCCGACAACGAAACGGTCTTCTACATCGACTGCAATCCCGTCTTCGACGACTCTACCGGCGCGCTGACGCCGGAATACTCTGGCGACGGCGTCCACGTCAAGGCCGCGTACTATCCGATGTGGAGAGACTATCTCTTTGAGTTCGGCGTCGTAAGATAGCTTCAAGAAAGCGGTGAAGCCGCTTTCTTGAGAAAGTCTCGCTGCGCTCTGCGCCTCGGTTGGCCGCATAATGCGGCCAATTCGACGCTCGCTCCGCGCAAAGTGTTTTTCGCCACGCACTTGTCGCGGCGAAAAACAAATTTCGATTTATTTGCGCCGTGCGCGGCGCAAATTCTGCGAGGCTCTTTACGTAAAAAGGAACCGCTCTTCGAGCGGTTCCTTTTTTGCATTGCTTCGTTTTATTCGTGCTTGACCTTATAGCCGCGGTTCAATCTCATTTCGAGCGCGTCGAGCTCTTCGTAGAGCTCAGGCGGCACCTTGCCGATCTTCTCGTAATACTCACGCGCGTCCTCGCACTCCTGGAGCCAGAGGTCGCGGTCGACCGAGAGCAGGCGGCGCATGTCGTACATCGACATTTCAAGCCCCTCCATGTCGATATCGTGGGTGTTGGGTTCGTAGCCGAGCGCGGTCTCCGCCGCGCCGATCTCATCGTCGGCGCGCGAGATGATCCATTGTAAAACACGCATATTGTCGCCAAAGCCGGGCCAGGCGAAGTTGCCGTCCTCGTCGGTGCGGAACCAGTTGACGTTGAAGATCTTCGGCGGCTTGGGGATCTTCTTGCCCATGTCGAGCCAGTGCTGCCAGTAGTCGCCCATGTGGTAGCCGCAGAACGGCAGCATCGCCATCGGGTCGCGGCGCACGACGCCGACGCGGCCCGTCGCCGCGGCGGTGGTCTCCGACGCCATGATCGAGCCGATAAACACGCCGTGCTGCCAGTTGAAGGACTGGTAAACCAGCGGCGCGGTCTTCGCGCGGCGGCCGCCGAAGACAATGGCGCTGATGGGCACGCCCTCGGGATTGTCAAACTCGGGGCTCAGACACGGGCAGTTGCGCGCGGGCGCGGTGAAGCGGCTGTTGGGGTGCGCGGCCTTTTCGGGGCTCTGCGGCGTCCAGGGACGGCCGCGCCAGTCAATGGCGCGCGCGGGCGGCGTCTTGTTGAGGCCCTCCCACCAGACGGTGTTGTCGCTGAGGTCAAGCGCGACGTTCGTAAAGATCGTGTCCTTGTGCGTGGAAATGAGCGCGTTGGGGTTCGACTTCATGGATGTGCCGGGCGCAACGCCGAAAAAGCCGTTTTCGGGGTTCACGGCCCAGAGTCTGCCGTCCTTGCCGACGCGCAGCCACGCGATATCGTCGCCCACGCACCAGACGCGCCAGCCCCAGCGCTGCAGGCCCTCGGGCGGGATGAGCATGGCGAGGTTCGTCTTGCCGCAGGCGGAAGGGAAGGCGGCGGAGATGTACTTGATCTCGCCGCGCGGGTTCTGGATGCCGAGGATCAGCATGTGCTCGGCCATCCAGCCCTCCTGACGGCCGAGGTTCGAGGCGATGCGCAGCGCGAAGCACTTCTTGCCCTGAAGCACGTTTCCGCCATAGTTCGAGTTCATCGAGATGATCGTATTGTCCTGCGGGAAGTGGACGATGTACTTGTTGTCCTTGTCGAGGTTGCACTGGCAGTGCAGGCCCTTGATAAAGCCCGTATCATCGCCGAGCGCGTCGCACACGGCCTTGCCGATACGGGTCATGATGTGCATGTTGAGCACGACGTAAATGGAGTCGGTCAGTTCAAAGCCGTATTTGGCGAACGGAGAGCCGATAATGGACATGGAGTACGGGATGATGTACATGGTGCGGCCCTTATAGGCGCCGTCGGCCAGGGCGTACATCTTTTCGTACATTTCCTTGGGCTCTACCCAGTGGTTCGTGGGGCCTGCGTCCTCTTCCTTTTCACAGCAGATGAACGTGCGGTCCTCCACGCGTGCCACGTCGTCGGGGTCGGTGCGGTGCAGGTAGCATCCCGGGAGCTTGTCCGGGTTGAGCTTGATGAGGATGCCCTCCTTGACGGCCTGCTCGCGCAGCGCGTCGAGCTGTTCCTCTTCCCCCGTGATCCAGACAATCTTGTCCGGCTTGGTGATGGCGGTCATTTCGTCGATCCACGACAAAACGGCCTTGTTGTTCGTCAAATTCGTCATTTGTTCTTTCCCTCGTAGCATGTTCACGGTGTAATGAAAAAGAAAAATTTTGCACCGCGTCTTGTGTGGTGTGCTGTGCCGCTTTGGGGCGGCAGGGAGCTAACCGATGCACAGGAAAAATGGCTGCTATTGAGTTTGACTCCTTTCTGCCGAAAATTGTAGCAGAATGTCTTATCAATAGCAACCATATGGTTTATCAATTTTTTGAATAGATGCTTCTGTGCTGTCACAGTAATGCGGCGATCTCGGCGGACAGCGCGGCGAATTCACTGAGCCCCAGCCGCTCGCCGCGGATGTTGGCCTCTAAGCCGCAGGACGTGACCGCCTGCGTGACCTGCTCTTTTGTGAGCTGGCTGCCGAACGCCGTCATCAGGCTGTTGACAAGCGTCTTGCGCCGCAGGGCGAACGCGGCGTACACCACGCGGAAGAAGAACTTCTCGTCCTCGACCTCGACCGGAGGCTCCCTGCGCACGACGGCGCGCAGCACGGCGGACGTGACCTTCGGCTGCGGCTCGAAGCACTCGCGCGGCACAGCGAAAAGGTATTCCGGCTCCGTGTAGTATTGCATGAAGACGGAGAACGCGCCGTAGGCGCTCGTGCCCGGCGCGGCGCAGAGGCGCTCGGCGACCTCCTTCTGCACGAGCACCGTGATGCTCTCGAAGCACTTCGACTCGATGAGCGCGGTGATGGCGGGCGTCGTGATGTTGTAGGGCAGGTTTGCGCACACGATGGGCGTGAGGCCCGCGAATTTCTCACGCACAAGCGCAGGAATATCGGTTTTCAAAATATCGGCGGACACGACCTCGAAGTTGTCAAAGCGCGCCATGGTCTCGTCCAGGATCGGCAGCAGCGTCTTGTCAAGCTCCACGGCCACCACCTTGCCCGCGCGCTCGCAGAGCTCGTGGCTCAGTGCGCCGATGCCGGGGCCGATCTCGAGCACGCCGTTCTGCTCGTTTGCGCGCGAGCTCTCGGCGATCTCATAGGGGATGGCGGGGTCGATCAAAAAATTCTGCCCCATGGACTTGGAAAAATGAAAACCGTGGCGCTTTAAGAGCGCCTCGATGGCAGCTTTGTCATTGCGTTCCATAGCGTGGTTCCTTTCTGCGCGCTGGGCGTAAAAAATTGTAAAATGATTCTACCATATTTTGCGCAAAAGAGTAGTAAAAATTTTTCCCGTGTGATAAAATGCAGAAATCTCAGGAAAAGAGGGAGACTTTCATGGAGCTCACACCGCAAATTCTGATCGTTGTTCTGCCGCTCATCTTTCTTGGCGGCTTTGTCGACTCCGTCGCCGGCGGCGGCGGACTTATCACGCTTCCCGCCTATCTGATGGCCGGTATCCCCGCGCATCTTGCAATGGGGACAAACAAGGTCGTCAACGGCACCGGCACGGCGCTCGCCTCGTTCAAATACTTTCGCGGCGGCAAGGTCCTGCTGCGTCCCGCCATCGTCTCGGGGATCGGCGCGCTGCTCGGCGCGGCCATCGGCACAAAGATCGCTCTGCTCATCAACGAGGACATTCTGAAGATCATGATGCTCGTCGCGCTGCCCTGCGCGGCGATCCTGCTGATGCTCAAAAAGGACTTCGGCAAGGAAAATGACGCACCCGCGCGCGAGTACACGCCGCAGCAGGAGCTGACGCGCGCCGCGCTCATCGGTTTGGGTCTTGGCTGCTATGACGGGCTCATCGGCCCGGGCACGGGCACGTTTATGATCATGGCGTTTACGATGGCACTTTCGATGGACCTCCTCACGGCGTCGGGCTGCGCGAAGATCGCAAACCTCTGCTCCAACGTCGCCTCGGCGGTGCTGTTCATCTTCAGCGGCAAGGTCTGGTGGCTGCTGGCGCTCCCCGCGGCGGCCTGCAATATGCTGGGCGCCTACTGCGGCGCGCGCTACGCCATGAAGGGTGGCAGCAAGCGCGTGCGCGGTATGATCTTTGTCGTGCTGGGGCTTCTCTTCATCAAGATGGGCTACGAGCTGCTGTTCTGAAAAGACGAATTCTATATAAAAAAGCGGACAGTCAAGGCTGTCCGCTTTTTTCAGTTCTTCAGGCTGTGCAGCGGCGCGGGAATTCTGCCGCCGCGCGCAATGAACTCCGCGCTCGAATAAGGGTGGACCGCCTGCACCGGTGCCGAGCCGAGAAGTCCGCCGAACTCCACCGTGTCGCCCACCTTACAGCCAGGCGCAGGGATGACGCGCACCGCAGTCGTCTTCGTGTTGATCATGCCGATGGCCGCCTCATCGGCGATGATGGCAGCAATGGTCTCTGCGCTCGTGTCGCCCGGAAGCGCGATCATGTCAAGTCCTACGGAGCACACGCAGGTCATCGCCTCCAGCTTGTCGAGCGTCAGCGCGCCGGACGACGCCGCGGCGATCATGCCCTCGTCCTCGCTGACGGGGATAAATGCGCCGGATAAGCCGCCCACCGAGGAGGACGCCATCACGCCGCCTTTTTTCACCGCGTCGTTGAGCAGGGCGAGCGCGGCGGTCGTACCGTGCGTGCCGCAGACCTCAAGCCCCATTTCCTCCAGAATGCGGGCCACGCTGTCGCCGACGGCGGGCGTGGGCGCAAGGGAAAGATCGACAATGCCAAACGGCGTATCGAGCCTGCGGCTCGCCTCCTGCGCGACGAGCTGACCCATGCGCGTGATGCGGAACGCCGTTTTCTTCACGGTCTCCGCCACCACGTCGAACGGCTGACCCTTGACGCTTTGCAGCGCGTGATACACAACGCCCGGCCCGGAAACGCCGACGTTGATCACTTTCTCCGGCTCGCCCACGCCGTGGAACGCGCCCGCCATGAAGGGGTTATCCTCTACCGCATTGCAGAAGATCACAAGCTTGGCGCAGCCAAAGCCGCCCTGCTTTTCCGTGAGCGCCGCCGTCTTTTTCACCGTCTGCCCCATCAGGGCGACGGCATCCATGTTGATTCCCGCCTTGGACGAGCCGACGTTGACTGATGAGCACACAAGGTCCGTACAGGCCAGCGCCTCGGGGATCGCAGCGATCAGCTTCCGGTCGGCGTCCGTCATGCCCTTTTGCACAAGCGCCGAAAAACCGCCAATAAAGTTAACACCGACATTTTTGGCCGCGCGGTCAAGCGCCTTGGCAAACGGGACATAGTCTTCCGTCTCCGACGCGGCGGCGACCAGCGCGATGGGTGTGACGGAAACCCGCTTATTGACGATAGGAATGCCGAATTCCCGCTCGATCTCTTCTCCCGTTGCGACCAGGCGCTCTGCATAGCGGCTGATCTTGTCGTAGATCTTTTCACACGCACGCTCTGCGCTTCTGTCCGCGCAGGAGAGGAGCGAGATGCCCATCGTGATCGTGCGGATATCCAGATGCTGCTGGTCGATCATACGGATCGTTTCCAGAATATCATTGCGGCTTAGCATGATTCTTTCCCTCCCCGCTCAGATCTTGTGCATTGCGTTGAAGATGTCCTCCCGCTGCATGCGGATCGCAATGTCCATCTCCGCGCCGAGGGCGCTCAGCTTTTCCGTCAGTTCCGTAAAAGAGAGCGAACAATTTTCGAGATCCACCAGCATGACCATGGTGAAATTTTCCTGCAAAATCGTCTGGCTGATATCCAGAACGTTCACGTTCCACTTTGCCAGCAGCGAGCTGACGCCCGCGATAATACCGACCTGATCTTTTCCCAGTACCGTGATAATGGCTTTCATCCTGTGTTCTCCTTTCGGTTTCTTCCGGTAATTGTATCATGTCACTGCAATAAAGTAAATGTTCCGGATGCGCAACATACGCATCCGGAACATACATTTATCGTACTATTCGACAAACCGCCCCGCTCAGTCGAGGAAGTAGACCGTCGAGTTCTTCTGGCGGCCGAATTGCTTGCACTCCTGATAGGAATTCATATAGAGGTCGATCGCCGCGCCGCGCACGCCGGTGTCCTCAGCCACAGCGTTGCCGTAGGTGTAGCCCGACGAGCCGACGATGAACATCTCGGTACCGAGGGGAATGACCTTCTTATCCACTGCGACGGTGCCGACGTGGACCGTCGTGCCCGTGGCCGTTCTGGTGCCCACGCCGCCGTAGCCCGCGGTATAGGCCGTGCAGGTGACCTTCATCGAGCCGGAGAAGTGGACGGAATCGCCGGACTTCATCAGAAGATAGCCGCTGCCGTTGCTCTCAGTGACGACGGACTTGACCGTATCGCCGCTCTGCGCCTTGTCGACGAGCGTGCCGGTGTAGGTGATCTCCGCGACGGAGGTGTCGTTCTTCTCCTCCACCGCCTGGCGGGAGACAAACTGGCCGTCGGCATACACGACCTCATAAACGATGTCGCGCGTGCCGTCGATGCCCTGCTGGACGACCTGCGTCTCGCCCTTGGGGATGCGGTACGACGTGGAGGTCAGCGTGGTGTGGGGAGCCGCCTCGGTGGCGGTCTCATAGTAGGTGAAGTCAGAGGCAACGGTGATCTCGACCTCTTCCTCCGTGACGTCGACCAGCACCATCTCAAGCGGGCTGACCGAGATCTGCAAACGGCGCAGCAGCTCGCTGACGCGCTCGCCGTTTCTCGTGGTGGCGTACTCGATATCGTCGCCGTGTGTCACCGTCACCTTTTCACCGGCAGGGAGCGTGACTTCCGCGTCACCGCTCTGCGCGCCGGCGACAATGACGCGCTCCTGCGGGATGTCCGTTGTGCCGTCGAGCACGCTGACCGTATCGCCGTCGGCGATGAGGTACAGCGCGTCCGCGCGCAGCTCGGGCGAACTGTTCAGCAGCATCACAGCCGCGAAGAGCAGAAAGAACATCGCTCTGCGGCAGCGCTGGGCTGTGAACAAATTTTTCAAAAACTTCTGCATGGGATACTCCTTTTTTCGCGGCGTGAGCCGCCGCAGCTTCGCGCAGCTGAGGAAGTGCGCTGCGTCCGGAAAAGATTACAAAATGTAACTTTTCCAAAACTTGCTGGCAGTATACCGCCTGAAAAAGGATTTGTCAAGTTTCCGCCGTTTGTTCGCCAAAAGTTCTGTATTTTATAAAATTTTCGATATTTTTCTTATTTTCATCTTCTAAAAGTTGCGATTTAAGTCATCGAATTCGTGTTTTTCTCGATTTATGTAAACCATCGTCACCCTCTCCCCCGCCTCGCCGCCATCTCGGCGTCGAAGAGGCGGCGCACCTGCCGACGCTCTTTGTCCCGTCCGAGCGGGCAAAAAACTCTTGGGAGCAGGCCGGGTGTGTCCCGCTCCCGCCCCGCAAGGCGGCAAAAACGCGGAAAGCCCTGCAAACACTGGCTTTTTTGCTTCTCCGCCGCACGCTCTATCCCCTCGGACAGCAAAGGAACGCCCCCTGTGCCCTTTCCGGGCGCAGGGGACGAAAAGCCGCCTCAACAGCGTGTCGCGATGCCAAAATATGCAAGTTTGACTTTTTGAAAATTCATTTATTGAAATTCATTTATGTCAACCTGATTTCTTGATTTTTGTTGGCAAAGGTCACAAAAATCGCGCTTCTTTTTCGCTTTTCCCGTCAAATGGGCGATTGCAGTGGAAGTTACATTTCATCCTTTTTTTCGTCCGTTTCCCCGTGAAAATGAAGGTAAACGGACGCCGCGGCGTCTTTCGGCAGCACACGTTCGAGGGCGAAAATGTCCGCCTCCCGAATCGCCTTGACGCTCTTGAACGTCTTGAGCAGCGCCTGAGCGCGCACCTTGCCGACGCCCGGAATCCCGTCGAGCGCCGAGCGGGTCGAGGACCGCGAGTGGCTCTCGTGGTGGAACGTGATGGCAAAGCGGTGCGTCTCCTCCTGGATCTGACCGATCAGGGCGAAGACGTTCGGCGCGGCGTGCAGGTCGATCTCGCGGCCCTGCGCGGTGACGAGCGCGCGCGTGCGGTGGCGGTCGTCCTTGACCATGCCGAAGATCGGCACGTGCACGTGCATCTGCGCGCACACGCGCTCGGCGACGCCCGCGTGCGTGATGCCGCCGTCGATGAGCATGACGTCCGGCAGGGGGCTGAACTTCTCATCGCCGTCCAGATAGCGCTGGATGCGGCGCGTGAGCACCTCCTCCATGGACGCGTAGTCGTCCGGGTGGGCCGACAGGCTCTTGATCTTAAATCTCCGGTAGGCGCTCTTCTTGGGCTTTGCGCCCTCGTAGACGACCATCGACGCAACGATGTCGCTCGCGCCGGTGTTCGAGATATCGTAGGACTCCATACGCCCGGGCGGCTCGGGGAGCGAGAGCATCCCCGCAAGCTGCGTCAGCGTGCGGTTCTCGCGCTCCTGCGCGGTCGTCACGCGCTCGACGTCCTCGCGCGCGTTGCGCTGCGCCATGGCAAGGAGTTCCGCCTTCTCGCCCCTCTGGGGGACGTGGAGCGTCACCTTGCGGCCCGCGCGCTCGGTCAGGATCTGTGCGAGCTCGTCCGCGCCCTCGATCTCGCAGGGCAGCAAAATTTCGCGCGGCAGCACGCTCTTATTGAGGTAATACTGCGGCAGCAGCGCAGACAGGATCATCTGCTCGCTCTCGTCCTGCGGCGCGGCGAAGAGGTTCAGGTCTCGACCCGTCACGCTGCCGTCCTCGATGTGCAGCACAGCGCTGCCGCATTTGAGCGCGCCGCGGTAAACGCCCCAGATATCGGTGTCGGCGCAGATGCCGGCGATGACCTTCTGGCGCTTGCCCAGCACCTCGATGGCGCGGATGCGGTCGCGCAGTGCCGCCGCCTGCTCAAAGTGCAGATCTGCGGCCTCCCGCTCCATCTCCTCGCGCAGCGCGCGCGTCAAGCGGCGGTAGTGGCCGTTCAGCAGCTCTTCGGCCTGCCCGATGCGGCGCATGTACTCGTCCTCATCCGGCGTGCCGCGGCAGAACGCGTCGCAGCGCCCCATGTGATGGTTGAGGCAGGGGCGCTCCTTCCCGATGTCGCGCGGGAATTTGCGGCTGCACGTCGGCAGGCGGAATGCCGCACAGATCGCGTCGATGGCCGCGCGCGTCTCGTTTCGTCCGCCAAACGGGCCAAAGTACAGCGCGTTGTCGTCCGCAGGCTTAGAGGCCATCGTAAAGCGCGGATAGTGCTCCGTGCCGAGGCGCACAAAGGGATAGCCCTTGTCATCCTTTAACAAGATATTGTAGCGCGGCATGTGCTGCTTGATGAGCGAGTTTTCCAAAATCAGCGCCTCGAACTCGGTCGAGACGAAGATCGTGTCAAAGTGGTCGACCTGTGAGACCATGCGGCGCGTTTTCTCATTGTGGGAGGAATTCTCCTGAAAATACTGGCTGACGCGGTTTTTGAGCTTTTTTGCCTTGCCGACGTAAATGACGCAGCCGGTCTTGTCCATCATCAGATAGACTCCCGGCGCGAGCGGCAGGTCGTTCGCCTTGTCCAAAAGCTCCTGCTTTGTCACGGGACATTCCCTCCTTTCTTTTCATCTCTACATTATAATATATAATAGTATATCCGGTCGAACGGTGCCGGTAAAATGGAAAAAGGCGGCTTCCTGTGGAAGCCGCCTTTCCTGGTTGTTTGTTATTCGCCGAAATTGTTGGAAACCAGCTCGCACAGAGCGGTCACGGCTTCCTTTTCGTCCGCGCCGTCGGCCAGCAGCGTGATGGTCGTGCCCTTGACGATCCCGAGGGACAGCACGCCCAGCAAGCTCTTGGCGTTCACGCGACGCTCATCCTTCTCCAGCCAGATGCCGCTCTTGAACTCGTTGGCCTTCTGAATGAAGAACGTGGCAGGACGAGCATGCAGGCCTACTTCATTGTTGATCGTAACATTCTGAGTATACATCGTTACTACTCCCTCTCCAAAAAAATCTTTCGGACTTTATCGTATCATATACCATCGGGGGCCGATTCGTCAATGCCATTTCGCGCGAAATGGCGCGGATTTGGCAATAAACACAGACAAAGCGTCTCCCCGGGCGGGCATTTATTTCAACTCGACCACAGTGACGCCCGACTCGCCCTCGCCATAGTTGCCAAGGCGGAAGCTCTTGACGGCTTTGTTGCGCTGGAGGCTCGCGTGCACCGCCTTGCGCAGCGCGCCCGTGCCCTTGCCATGGATGATCGTCACGGTCTCGAGATGCGCCATGACGGCAGCGTCAATGTAGTTATCGAGCACGCTTTCGGCCTCCAGCGTCTCCATGCCGCGGATATCGAGCTCGCGCGCAGCGGACGCCGTGCGCAGAATGCGCTGCGAGGGGGCAAACTGCGGCTGCTTTTTGGCAGTCGCCGCGCGCTCCGCCGCCTCAATGAGGCGGACCTCGCCGGCTTTGACCTTCATCTGCAAAACGCCTGCCTTGAGCGTCAGCGTACCGTCCTTGACAGCTGTGACCTCGGCCTGACGGCGCGTACCGGGGATCTCGACCAGGTCTCCGACCTCAATGGGCCGCGAGGGCTTGGGGATGGGCTCCGCGCTCTCGTCGCGCACGCCCGCAGCGTCGCGCGCCTGCTTGATGTTGTGCATGATCTCGGCGCGCTGGGCGTTCATCTGCTGGGCATCGAGCTTTTTCTGCTGCTTGCGCAGCGCGTCGAGCTCGCGGAACGTGTCGTCCGCGACGGACTTGGCCTCAGCCAAAAGGCGCTTGGCCTCGGCTTCGCCGCGGCTTCTCGCGTTCTCCTTCGCGCGCTCCATCTGCGTGCGGAATTCGCGCGCCTTGCGCGCGTCCTCCTCGCGCTGGGCGTAAAGGCGGTCGACCTCGGCTTTTTCTTTCTCTAACTGCTGCCTCTTCTGCTCCAGCTGCGTCAGCACGTCTTCAAAGCGGATGCTCTCGCTGTCCATCTGCGCCTTGGCTTTTTCAATGACGGCCTCGGAAAGCCCCAGCCGCTTCGAGATCGCAAAGGCATTCGACTTGCCGGGGATGCCGATGAGCAGCTTGTAGGTCGGGCAGAGCGTTTCTACGTCGAACTCGCAGCTCGCGTTCTCCACGCCCGCGGTCGTCATGGCGAAGGTCTTGAGCTCGGCGTAGTGCGTCGTCGCAGCGATCTTCGCACCCTGTGAACGCGCCTGCTCGATGACGGCGATGGCCAGTGCCGCACCCTCAACGGGGTCGGTGCCCGCGCCCAGCTCATCGAAGAGGATCAGGCAGTGCTCGTCCGCCTCGTCCAAGATCTGCACGATGTTTTTCATATGCGCCGAGAAGGTCGACAAACTCTGCTCGATGCTCTGCTCGTCGCCGATGTCGGCCAACACCGAGGAAAAGATGCTCACGGCGCTGCGGTCGTCGCAGGGGATATGCAGGCCGCACTGCGTCATCAGGCAGAGGAGGCCGAGCGTCTTTAAGCTCACGGTCTTGCCGCCGGTGTTCGGGCCTGTAATGACAAGCGTATCGAAGCTGCGGCCGAGCTCAATGTCGATGGGCACGGCCTTCGCGGGGTCAAGCAGCGGGTGGCGCGCATGGCGCAGATACACGCTGCCGTCCTTTTTGAGCTCGGGGCGCATGGCATTCATGCGGTAGCTCAGCTCGCCGCGCGCGAAAATGAGGTCAAGGTGGACGAGAATGTCATAATCCCACAGAATGTCGCGGCTGAAGCTCGCCGCCTCGCCCGAGAGGGCGTAGAGGATGCGGTCGATCTCCTTCTCCTCTTTCGCTTCGAGCTCCTTGAGCTCGTTGTTGGCCTGCACCACGCCCATCGGCTCGACGAAGATCGTCGCGCCGCTCGAGGACGTGTCGTGCACGAGGCCCGGCAGCTCGCCGCGGCACTCGGCCTTCACCGGCACGACGAAGCGCCCGCCGCGCTGCGTGATCAGCGCGTCCTGCAAAACGTTCCGGTAGCTCGGGGACGAAATAATGCGCTGCAGGATCTGGCGGCCCTTGGCCGCCGCCGCGCGCTTGTGGCGGCGAATTTCCGCGAGCTCGGGCGAGGCCGCGTCGGCGATCTCGTTTTCGTCGAGGATCGCGGTCGTGATCTTCTCCTCCAGAAAGCGGTTCGGGTGCAGGGAGAGGAAGAGCTTGTCGATGACCGTCCCCTCCTCGTCCTCCTTATAATAATCCTGCACGCGGCGCACATTCGTGAGAAGCCCCGCGATGTCGAGAAGCTCCCGCGTGTTGAGCATGCCTCCGCGCTCGGCGCGGGAGAGCGCTTCGCCCACGTCGCGCACGCCGCCAAAGGCAGGGCTGCCGCGCAGCATGATCATCTTGCGCGCCGCGTCCGTCTCGTCGAGCAGGCGGTTGACCTCGCCGAAATCATCCGATGGCGTCAGCCGTCGCGCCCGCGCCTTGGCCTCCGCGCTCACCGCGTGATGCTCGAGCATCTCCAATAGCCGCGGCAGTTCCAGCACGCGGATGGATTTTTCAAACAGTTCACTCATAGTTTTCTCCGAAATCTTGATTCCGATTCGTATTTCTTTCGACAGATATTTCGTTTAGTTGTCAATTTTCATGCTTTTGTAGAAGTCCAGCGTCTTGAATCGCCGGTCAAGCTGCACCTGCGCAAACACCTCGCAAGCTGCGGCAAAGCGCTTTTCCGTCTCGCCCGAGAGGGAGAACGACAGCATCCGCTTCGGCTCGGAAAACAGCACATGGCGCATCGCCGCGAACGAGCCCGCGTCCAGCGGCAGAAGGCCGCCCCCGCCGTGGCCCGCACACTCCCTGCACAGCAGCACGCCCTGCTGCGCGTCAAACACCGGCTCTTTCGGGTTGTGCGTGCCGCAGACGGCGCAGCCGTCAAGCAGCGGCTCGTAGCCCGAAAGAGCGAGTAACTTGAGCTCAAACGCCGCCTTGACGATGCTCTGCGGTTTTTGCAGCGTGTCGAGCGCATAGAGCGAGTTGAGCAGCAGCGATAAGATCTCCGGCACGGGCTCGTCCTCCGCCGTGACGCACTCGGTCATCTCGGCAAAATACGACGCGAGCGACAGTAGCTCAATGTCCTGCCGGATACCGTCGAACAGCGAGATCGTCGACGCCTCGTCGAGGTAGTACCAGTTCCCGCGCTGATAGAGTACGAGCTCGGAAAAGGCCAGAAGCTCACTGCCCGCGGCGATGCGGCTTCCCTTGCGCCGCGCCCCGCGCGCCACGACCGCGATCCGTCCGAGCGAGTCGGTCAGAATATTCAATATGTAGTCGGCCTCCTTCGTCGCCGTCGCGCGAAGGACGATGCCTTTGGTCACGAGTTTTTCTGACATAAAACTCCTCTAAATTGTTTTACACCAAGGGGTGTAAAGGATGGTTGCCTTGCAGGCATGGCGGTTTTTCCGCGCACTGCGCGGAGGGGGAATGCAGCGCGTAGGCGCTGCTGCCGGTCAAAGGGGGTATTCTCTTTCCAAAGAGAACACCCCCTTTGGAACCCCCGGAGAAAGACGAGGAGAGCCCCCCTCGACCCCGCACATTGGCAGTCTGTAGCTCGAAGAGCTGCGCAGCCTGCGGAATCGGGTGCGGTGTACATGGCTTCGCCATGAATCCCTACTATCCGTTACCGATTGCAACCGCGCCTTACTGTCGTGAGGCGCGTGTGACGCTACCTCGGCGGCAGACTGCGTGCCAAATGCGGCATTGCTGCGCTCGCCGCATTGTGGAGACTGGCAGTAGGCGGAAATTAGGCTGTACTTCTACAAGATGGGCAGAGCGGCACCCGCAAGGGGTGTACCGCATCCGTAAGGCGGCAGAGCCGCCAACGGCTGCGCAACAGCGGATGATAGAAGCAAGTCAAATCGTATAGCAACGCCAACCGCGGCAACGCCGCGCACAGGGCAGTGCAATCGGCAAGCATTGCAGCTCTTCGAGCTGCTCGCTTGCAATGGGAAACGCCTTTCTTTTGGACGGGCGACGCCCGTTTTCTTTCTCGGGAAAGAAAATGGGGGTCGCATCACGCGGCACTTGTGCCGCATTGACATTCGCACCTGTGCGAAAAAGGAAGAATTCTCTTTCGAGAAAGAGAATATCCCCCTTTCCCGCATCCCCTGCACGGTGCAGGGGAAAAATCCCTCACCCCTCAAGGGGTATCATTTACTGCCAGTAAATAAAAAATCGGCTCCCCGGTTTTCAAAAACAGCGCGAAATATCCGTTTCGCAAATTCCTCACCTCATGCTTAGCATGAGGAAAACTCCCGCGAACTATGGCTGGGAAAATTTATTACTGCTTTTTGATGCAGTCAATGAAGCAGCCGATCGCCATACCGATGCACGTACCGCTCGCCATACCGGCGGCCATGTTGTTAAAAAGCGGCTGCCCCAGTGCAAAGCCGATGCTCATGCCGATCAGCATACCAAAAATCATACAATTGCCGCTGTCATCGGTCTTCTTTTCTTTCTTATCGGACATGTTTTTCTTTCTTACTGCTCGTCGTAGCCGAAGCTTCTGATATAGTTCATATTGTCGCGCCAGTTTGTCCCACGCAGCCTGCCGCCGCGCGGGAACCCATTAAGCCATTGACGGGCGAAATGAATTCGCCCCATGGCATTCTCCGCTGACGCTCCGAATGACGCCGCGCACGCGGCGGCTTGCTCACGCTCGCAGGAAAACCGGCGTTTCCCCTCTTCTGCGCAGCTTACTGTTCATCGTAGCCGAAGCTTCTGATATAGTTCATATTGTCGCGCCAGTTTTCCTTGACCTTGACCCAAGTCTCGAGGTAGACCTTTGTGCCCATGAAGCGCTCGATGTCGCGGCGGGCCTCGGTCGAGATCTTCTTGAGCATCGCGCCGTTTTTGCCGATGATGATACCCTTGTGGCTTGCCTTTTCGCAGTAGATGGTCGCGTCGACCTCGATGACCTCGTCGTCGCGCTCAATAAAGCGCGTGATCTCGACGGCCGTGCCGTGTGGGATCTCTTTATCGAGGTTGCGCAGCAGCTTTTCGCGCACGATCTCGCCCACGACCTGACGGTCGGGCTGGTCAGTCGTCATGCCGTCAGGGAAGAGCTGCGGGCCCTCAGAGGCGTACTTACCGAGCTCGTTCATCAGATTGTCCAGCCCCTCGTGCGTGCGCGCGGAAATGGGGATAATGGCGTCAAACGCATACGCCTCGCTGTAGGCCGCGATGACGGCGAGCAGGTCGTCCTTTTTCTCGACAGTGTCGATCTTGTTGATGCACAAAATCGCCGGCAGATGAGAAGCCTTGATCTTTTCGATGAGCTCGGCCTCAGGGATGCCGACGTGCGCCACTGGCTCAACGAGCAGCAGCACCGCGTCCACGTCCGCGATGGATTCGCGCGTGACCTTGACCATGTAGTCGCCCAGGCGGTTGCGCGCCTTGTGGAATCCAGGCGTGTCGAGCAGCACGTACTGCGTGTCGCCGCGGTTCACCACGCCGTAAATGCGGTTGCGCGTGGTCTGGGGCTTGTTCGACACGATGGCGATCTTCTCGCCCACAAGGGCGTTCGTCAGGCTGGATTTGCCGACGTTAGGCCGTCCGCAGACAGTGATCATAGCGGTTTTCGTTTTGTTCATGATAGGTGATCCTCAACTTTCTTTTGTTCGTTGAACGTTTTTTATTCATACAGCGAAAGCTGTATTCTCTTTTTGGATGCCCAAAGGGCGCGGTGTTCTGTCCCCCTGCCGTGGGGACGCGGGGCAAAGGGGGTATTCTCTTTCCAAAGAGAATACCCCCTTTGGAACCCCCAGAGAAAGGCGATGGGTGTTCCCCTCGACCCCCGACATTGTCGGTCTGGTGCTTGAATAACTACACGCGCTGCGCAGTGTGGGTGCGGTGTACATGGCTTCGCCATGAACCCCTGCAATTCGTAACCACTCTCAACCGCGCCTTACTATCGTGAGGCGCGTGTGACGTCAGAATGGCGGCAGACTGCGTGCGGAATGCGGCATTGCTGGCGCTCGCCGCATTGTGGAGTGCTCCGGTAAACGGATATTAGTCAGCACTCCTACAAGATCAGCAGAGCGGCAGCGGATGATAGAAGCAGAGGCAAATCGTATCGCAATGCTAACGCGGCTCCGCCGCGCGCAGGAAGTAGCATCGGCAAGCATTGCAGCTCTTCGAGCTGCTCGCTTGCAATGGGAAACGCCTTTCTTTTGGACGGTCACACCGCCCGTTTTCTTTCTCGGGAAAGAAAATGGGGGGTGGTGGTCCTGCCGCCCGCAGGCGGCATTTTCCTCCGCACCTGTGTGGAATTATCACCGCTCGAGTTCGAGCAATTTCATAATTGCCTCTTCATGTTCCCGCATCTGCGCTTTCATCGGCCCTTCGTCCAGATGGTCGTAGCCCAGAAGGTGAAGCACCGAGTGCGTCACGAGGTACGCCAGCTCGCGGCGGTTGGAGTGGCCGTATTCCTTCGCCTGCGCGGCGACGTGCTCGAGCGAGATGACCATATCGCCGAGCGGGACGAGGCCCGTTCCGGGGTCGGCGTCCTCCTCACCCGGCAGCTCGCCGGGGGTAAGCTCGAACATTGGGAAACTCAGCACGTCCGTCGCGCGATCGACCTCGCGCATTTCGCGGTTGATCTCATGGATGGTCTCATCGTCCGTCAGCCGCACGTCGATCTCACAGGGAAAGTCCACCCCCTCGGCGGCGAGCGCCGTGCGGATGACCTTGCGGATGAAGGCGCATTTGCTGTCGCTCACGCCGGGCACGTCCGACGTGATGGGAATATAATGTCTCTTTGCCATCACTTTTTCCTCTTTTCGTTTCGCGCGGCCTCATAGTCCGCGTAGGCCTTGATGATGCGCTGGACCATCACGTGGCGCACCACGTCCTGATCGGTCAGCTCGCAGATGCCGATGCCCTCAACATCCCTGAGCACACGCACCGCCTGCTTCAGGCCGCTCATCTTGTCCGCCGGCAGGTCGATCTGCGTCACGTCGCCGGTGATGACCATTTTTGAATTAAAGCCCATGCGCGTCAAAAACATTTTCATCTGCTCGCAGGACGTGTTCTGCGCCTCGTCCAAAATGATAAAGCTGTCGTCCAGCGTTCGGCCGCGCATATAGGCGAGCGGCGCGACCTCGATATTGCCGCGCTCTAAATATTTCTGGTACGTCTCCGCGCCGAGCATGTCGAAGAGCGCGTCGTACAGCGGGCGCAGGTACGGGTCGACCTTGCTCTGCAAGTCGCCCGGCAGGAAGCCGAGGCGCTCGCCCGCCTCGACCGCGGGGCGCGTCAAGATGATGCGGTTCACCTTGCGCTCGCGGAACGCCGCGACCGCCGCGGCGACGGCGAGGTACGTTTTGCCCGTACCTGCGGGGCCGACGCCGATGGTGATGGTGTTTTTCAAAACGGACTCGATGTATTTTTTCTGTCCGATGGTCTTGGGCTTGATGGGGCGGCCCTTGGAGCTGATGCAGATGACGTCCTGCGTCAGCTCGCTGATGCGGTCCTCCTGTCCCGCGCGCACGAGCGAGATCACGTAGCGCACATTCTGCTCGGTGATGGGTTCGCCGCGGTTCGAAAGCGTTAAGAGCGCGTTGAGTGCTTTCACGGCAAGCATCGTGTCCTCGACCTCGCCGTTCACGCGCAGCTCGCCCTCGCGATTGGACATGGTGACCTTGAATTCCGATTCGATCAGCCGCACGTTCTCATCGAATGAGCCGAACAAATTGACCGCCTGCTCCATGCGTTCGATGCTGATGCGCTGTTCCATGCTGTGTTTCCTCCTGAAAAAATGTTGACGCCGGCCGGTCGCGGCTGACGGTGTTATCCTTCACTGACGGCAATGGGCACCTCTTTTCCGATCTGCTCCTCACACTCGGCGGAGAGCGTCACGACGAGGGTGTCGCCCTCCACAGCGGTCGAAAAGCGCCGCTGCGTCACGCTGCCAGTCTCCCCCAAGAGGGCGGCAAGATACGTTTCGAGCACGTCTTTTCCCTGCGCCTCCGCGTCGGCGCGGGAACGTGGTGTTACTTCCAATTCGTAGGGCAGCAGCGTTTCCGTCTCCCATGTGACGGGCAGGGCAAAAAGGCCAAAAAGCGTCCATTGTGTTTGATTCTTTATTTTATCACAATCAACATTGCAAATGCTACTCCCTTTTGCACCAATTTTCAACCGATTCTCGCCCCAAATCAAGGTATGGCTTCGCTTTTCTTTTCCGGTGTAAACCTTCTTTTCATACGTGAGCGGCACGCGGACGGTGAGGTCGTACCATGTCCGTGCCCAGACTTCGCCCTTGCCCGCTAAAAAGCGCGTCGTCACGCTCGGCTTTTCTGTGCCGCCCGTGTCCACCACGCCCGCGATCAAAAGCTGGCCCTGCTGTACGCTCGTGCCGGGCAGGACTCTTTTCTCCCCATCCAGCGCGCGGACCTTGGTGATAAGGCCCGGTTTTGCCGCGATGACGTTCGTCGGCTCGCTCTCGTTTACCCGCTCGGGTGCGCGCACGCGCTCGCGCACCTGCACATAGGCCTTGCAGCCGCGCACGTTGACCGCCACCCAGCAGAGGTCCTTGAGCTCCGGCAAAACGCGGTTGCAGATATCCTGCGAGCGGAACGAGTAGATAAACGTTCCGCGGTGGACGCCGTGCTCGCGCAGGGCATGCAAAATCGTCTCAGTCGGGACGGTCTCGTTGCCCGTGACCTCAAAATCCCAGATGAAAAGCGAGTTGACGAGCAGCAGCGCCGCACACAGAATGCCGCCGGCGAACAGTGCGTGGCGTCGGCGCAGGCGCGCGAAGAAAAACGGCGTGCCCGCCGTGCGCTCGATAGATACCTCCGCCCCGCAGCCCTCGGCGGCACGGCGCAGCGCGCGCAGGTCGCCGCGCGCCACGCAGAACGACAGCGCCGTATCGTCGATCCACCTGACGTCCCAGAATTCGATGCCCCGCGCGGAGCAGAGGTTCAGCATCCGCTCGGGGTACGCGCTCTTTGCGCGCACGCATACACTGCCGCGCAGCAGCTTGACGGCTTTTTTCAGCATAGCTCCCTCATCTCACATATTCCACGGCGTCGATCTTGCCGAAGATGCGCACCTCGCTGTCGGTCATGCTGCGCAGCGTCAAATTCTGCCCGCGCACGCGCAGGATGAGCGAGCCCGCCCCCACGTCGATCTGCTCTGTTCCGTAGGATAAGATCCCGCTGTGTCCCTCCAGAAAGAGCTGCCGGTCGCCCAGCATCTCCACATGGCACAGCCCCGCCACGATGTCCGCCGGCAGGTCAAAGAGCTCTGCCATGCGCGCCAGCATGCGCTGCGGCCGTTCGTTTCGTTCCATCGTCCATCTCCCCTTTGGGCAAAGCCTATGCGCCCTTTCGCGCGGATTTGCCTGTCCCAGGCGGGCAAGTTCGGCTTGCCCCGCGCATAGACTCGTCTGGAAGGTCAGGTGATGGCATGAAAATAAGAGACCGTTTGCCGCTTCTGGCGGTGCTGTGCTGCTTTTCCGCACTGCTGCTGTTGCCGGAGGTCAGCGCACAGGCGGCGCGGGACGCGATGCTGCTCTGCGCGCAGACGCTTATCCCGTCGCTGTTTCCGTTTTTCGTGCTCTCGTCGCTGCTCATCGCCTGCGGCGCGTCGGAGCTGCTCTCTGCGCTTTTGTCGCCGCTGATGCGGCCGCTGTTCGGTCTTTCGGGTACGGGCGCGGCCGCGCTGGCACTGGGTATTTGCGGCGGCTACCCCGTCGGCGCGCGGACAGCTGCCGAGCTTGTGGAAAACGGCGCGCTGTCGCGAGAAGAGGGCGAGCGGCTGCTCGCCTTCTGCAACAACGCAGGGCCGGGGTTTCTGCTCGGCGTGTGCGGCGCGGGCGTGTTTTCGTCCAGCCGCGCGGGCGCGGCGCTGTACCTCATCCACGTCGCCGCGGCGCTCTGCGCGGGGCTGCTCATCTGCCGCGCGTTGCCGCCGGTGCCGCATGGAACATATCCGCACAAAAGCGCAAAAGCGCAGCATCTTTCCACAGCCTTTCCCGCGGCGGTGCAGAACGCGCTGACGGGATGCCTCAATGTGAGCGCGTTCGTCGTGTTTTTCACGGTGCTTGCGCGGCTGTTGCTGCACTTTCTGCCGGAGGCCTTCGCCTCATCGCTCCCCTGCGCGCTGCTGCTCGGATTTTAGAGCTCACGAGCGGCGTGCTGTCGCTCCCCTGCTCGCGCGCAGGCTTTCTCGCCTGCGCGGCGCTGCTCGGCTGGGGCGGGATGAGCGTCCACTGTCAGACGCTCAGCGTGCTCGCGGCCACTCCCCTCTCCGCGCGGTATTATCTCAAGGGAAAGGCGCTGCAAGCGCTGCTGTCGCTGCTTCTTGCCCTGCCCGCGCTGCCGTTTCTGTTTCCCTGACGCTCACTGCTCTTTTCCCGTGATGGCGCTCGCCACCTGCGAGACCACGTCCGCCACCGCGTCGTCGAAAAGGTGCATATACACCGCGCTCGTCACGGATGTTGAGCTGTGCCCGAGCGCTTTGGAGATGCTGAACATCGGCACATTCTGGCTATTGGCGACGCTCGCAAAGCTGTGGCGCAGCCCGTGGAGTGAGATCGGCGGGAGACCCTGCGCGGCAATGAACTGCGCGATGCGCTGGCACAGAACGTCCGGCTGATAAGGCTTTCCCGCCTCGTTGACGGCGACGTAGCCCTCGGGGTTATATTTAGGGTCCTGCTTCCGCCGCCTTTCCCAGTCGCGATACAGTCGTTTGAGCAGCGCAGCCAGTCCTCCACAAAAACGTTTCTGGGCGCGCTCATGCCGCCGAGCAGCTGCGCGCGGCGGTACTCGGCGATGACCTGCTCGGCCTGCTCCATCGTGGGATAGGTGCGCGTGCGGCGCACGCGCCTGCCGTTTTCGCCGTCGCAGTAGAGCGAGACACAGTAAAGGTGGTTCCTGTCGTCATACGACAGGTTCCGTTTGAGCGTTTTTCTCATGCGTTTCTTCCTCTTTCCGTCGTTATGATCTTTTCTACATTTTGTGCAGAAAATAAAAAAACACCGCTGCATGAGCAGCGGTGTTTTTTAGCGAATAAAATCAGGCGTTCTTCGCGATCTCGACGAGCTTGGTGAAAGCGACGGGATCGTTGATGGCCATCTCGCTGAGCATCTTGCGGTTGATCTCGATGCCGGCGGTCTTCAGGCCGTGCATGAACGTGGAGTAGTTCATGCCGTTGAGCTTGCAGGCTGCGGAGATACGGGTGATCCACAGGGAGCGGAAGTCTCTCTTCTTCAGGCGGCGGCCGACGTAAGCGTAGGTCAGGGACTTCATGACCTGCTCGTTGGCCATCTTGAAGTGGCGGGATTTGTTGCCCCAGTAGCCCTTGGCGAGCTTGAGGGTCTTGTTTCTTCTCTTGCGCGTCATCATCGCGCCTTTAACACGTGCCATATTGTATAAGCCTCCTTAAAGCGTATCGTTGTAAATTATTTGTAGGGGATCATCTTGCGGATCGTGCTGGCAGTGGTCTTGTCAGCATAGCCGCCCTGACGCAGACGACGCGTACGCTTGGTGGGCTTCTTGGTCAGGATGTGGCTCTTGAAAGCCTTGGCGACCTTGACCTTACCGGACTTGGTCAGATTGAATCTCTTTTTGGAACCGCTGTGGGTTTTCAGCTTGGGCATAGTAGTTTCTCCTTTTCGTATTTGTAGTGGCGCTCAAAGTTACTTTCCCGCCTTGGGGGGAAAGGAAGATCGACATGCTGCGGCCTTCCATTTTCGGCTCTTTATCCAGGTTGGCGACCTCGGCGACGGACTCTGCAAAGCGCACAAGAAGATCGCGGCCGATGTCCGTGTGTGCCATCTCGCGGCCGCGGAAGCGGACAGAGACCTTGACACGGTTGCCGTCGGCAATGAATTTCTGGGCGTTTTTGAGCTTGGTGTTAAAATCGCCCACGTCGATACCGGGGGACATGCGCACTTCCTTGATCTCGACGACATGCTGGTTCTTTCTGGCTTCCTTTTCGCGCTTGCCCTGTTCAAAGCGGAACTTGCCGTAGTCCATGAGCTTGCACACAGGCGGCTTGGCCTGCGGCGAGATCTTGACTAAGTCAAGCCCCTGCTCGTCGGCGATATGCTGCGCCTGCGCGGCAGACATGATGCCGAGCTGCTCGCCGGTCGCACTGATGAGACGGATCTCGCTGTCCCGGATCTCTTCGTTGATCTGATGCACGTTGCTGCTAATACCGAAGCACCTCCGTTTTTCATAAAGAATTTGGCAAACAAAAAACGAGCACAGAACATTCTGCACCCGTACCATGACACAAAAAAGCCCGAAGGCTTTGTTTTCCACGATTGACCCCTTCGCTTTGCTGGGGGTGAGAACGAATGCACCGCTCTTCTTTGTTTTGCGTAAGTAGTATATGCTCTATTTTCCGGTTTGTCAACAACAATTTGCCCGAAAAAGTGAAAATCCCACGGTATATTTTTACTTTTGCCCGTCAACACTATGTCTGCAAGCAAGAAAAGCGAAAGGAGGCGAGCACATGAAGGAGCGCAATAATCAGAACAAGAACCAGAATCAGGAAAACACCAATCAGAATCAGAACGGCAACCAGAATCAGAACAACCAGAACAAGAACAACCGCTGATCGTACTCAAGAGCGCAGGGCTCCGGGAACACCCGGGGCCCTGCACCTTTATAGAACCTTAATCCCGCGGCCCTTGCGCGGCGAAGCGTTTCGTGCTATCATTTTATTTAAAATGAGGTATTATACCGCTTGCATTTTCAGAAAGGCGCACCATGCTCGACTCTCTTTCTCTCTGGCTGCACGAAACCCCGCTCGGCGAAACGCTGCTCACCATGCTCATCTCGATGCTCCCCGTCGTGGAGCTGCGCGGCGGCCTGCCCGCGGGCGTTGCGATGGGGCTGCCGATCCCCGTGGCGTTTGCCGCGTCGCTCGTCGGCAACATGATCCCTGTGCCGTTTATCATTTTATTTGTCCGCCCGCTGTTCCAATGGGTGCGCATCCATATTCCAAAGCTTGAGGGCTTCATCTCACACCTCGAAGCGCGCGCCGAGGCGAAAAGCGCCGACGTGCTCCGCTACCAGACGTGGGGGCTTTTGATTTTCGTCGCCATCCCGCTGCCGGGCACCGGCGCGTGGACGGGCGCGCTGATCGCCGCCGTACTCAACATGCGCCTAAAGCGCGCCGTGCCGGTCATCTTCCTCGGCGTCATCATCGCGGGCTGCATCATCACGCTGCTGACGCACGGGGTCACGCTTTTGTTCTAAAGGAAAGAGCGCGCAGGCGCTCTTTTTTGTTTCTTTTTGTCTCCAAACTGCAACCTTTTTGTAACGACTTTCGTCTAAAGTCATGTTACCATCCATATCGCCGCAGACTGTGCGGCAAACATCGGAAAGGAGAATTCCATATGAAAAAACATTTTCAGTGCGGCCTCACTGCCGCGCTGACCCTCGCGCTGCTCCTGACCGCCTGCGGGCAGAAGGAGGCGGACGCAAACGACACCCCGCCTGACGCGCAGGCGGGCAGCTTGTATGAAGACTTCTTCACCGGCGACGTCACCGTGACGACGAATCTCATCAACGCTGGCGTCGAGGCGACGACCGCCTCGTTCCGCGCGCCCGCCGTCTACGCCACCAAGGGCGTCGACGGCTCGGACATGGACTGGACGATCACCCGTTTCGCCCTGCTCGACCTGGACGGCGACGGCACAGACGAGCTGGTGCTGAACATCGATTTCAGTGGCGAGGAGGAATACGTCATCCTCACCTGCTACGATGGCGCGGTTTACGCCAACCAGATCGTCTACCGCGGCTTTTTGTCGCCGAAGGCCGACGGCACGTTCGAATGGTCGAACGGTGCCTTCGACAACGGCGCATCCCGCGCCCGCTTTGAAAATGGCGTGTTGGTCTATGACGATTTTGCTGCCATGTCCGAAGGCAGTGATGGAAATGCTGTTTACACGCTGAACAGCGAAAGCGTTGATGAAAATGCATACAATGCGTTTCTCGATGAGCAAGGTGTCAAAGACGACCTCGCGTGGACGGAATTTTCTGTCGATGCGGTGAACGCCGCACTGGCGGGGTAAATATTTCCCTGCGCTGCGCAGGGGGCGAATAAAGGGGCTCTGCCCCTTGACCCCGCCATTGCAAGCGAGCAGCTCGAAGAGATGCGGCGCTTGCCGATTGCACTTCCCTGCGCGCGGCGTTGCCGCGTTGGGTGTTGCTATACGACTTGCCTCTGCTCCTACTACCTGCTGTTGCGCAGCCGTTGGCGGCTCTGCTGCCTTACGGATGCGGCACACCCCTTGCGGGTGCCGCTCTGCCTATCTCGTAGAAGTGCAGACTAATTTCCGTCTACTGCAAGTCTCATCAATGCGGCGAGCGTAGCAATGCCGCATTCGGTAGGCAGTCTGTCGCCAGACAAACGTCACTCGCGCCTCACGATAGTAAGGCGCGGTTGCAAGTGCTAACGAGATGGTAGGGATTCATGGCGCAGCCATGTACACCGCACCCACACTGCGCAGCGCGTGCAGTCATTCAAGCTGCAAACTGCCAATGTTGGGGGTCGAGGGGGCTCCCCTCGTCCTTTCTCTTGGGGGTGTAAGGGGGATATTCTCTTTCGAGAAAGAGAATATCCCCCTTTCCCGCGTCCCCCCACACGGTGTGGGGGATAATAGAGTGCGCCCTGCGGGCGCAAAAAAGAAGCACCCTTTCGGGTGCTCCCTTTTTATTCAACAGTGACAGATTTCGCAAGATTGCGAGGCTTATCAATATCACACCCGCGCTGGAGCGCGATATAATACGCCAACAGCTGCAGCGGCACAACGCCGAGCGACGGCAGCAGCATCTGCGCCGTATCGGGGATGGTGATGACGTTTTCGACGGTCTTCGCCATCTCGCCGCGGTGGCTCTCGGTCGCAAGCGCGAGGACGTCCGCGCCGCGGGCCTTGACCTCGACCACGTTGCTCATGGCCTTGTCGAAAAGCGGGGCGTAGGTGCCGAGCGCGATAACGAGCGTGCCGTCCTCGATGAGCGAGATCGTGCCGTGCTTGAGCTCGCCGGAGGCGTAGGCCTCGGAGTGGATGTAGCTGATCTCCTTGAGCTTGAGCGAGCCCTCGAGTCCGAGCGCATAGTCGAGGTTGCGGCCGATGAAGAAGACAGAATTGTGGTTGAAATACTGGGAAGCGTACTTGGGGATGGCCTCGCAGCTCTCGCTCGCGAGGAACTGCTCCATCTTCTCCGGCAGCTTCTGAAGCTCTGCGACCGCCTCGTTGTACTCCTCCTTTTTCACCGTGCCGAGCGCCTCGCCAAACGCAAGGCCGATCATGTCGAGCACTGCGAGCTGCGTGGAGTAGGCCTTTGTCGTCGCGACGGCGATCTCAGGGCCCGCCCAGGTGTAGAGCACGTCGTCCGACTCACGCGCGATGGACGAACCGACCACGTTGACGATGGAGAGGATGTAGCCGCCGCGCTTTTTTGCCTCGCGCAGCGCGGCCATGGTATCGAGCGTTTCGCCCGACTGGGAGATCACGATGACGAGCGACTTATCGTCCACGATGGGGTCGCTGTAGCGGAATTCGGACGCGAGCACGACCTCGACATTGCGGCGCAGCAGATGCTCAAGATTGTACTTGCCGATCATGCCGACATGGTACGAAGAGCCGCAGGCCACGATGAAAATGCGGGTGAATTCACGCATCTTCTCAACGGGGAGCTTGAGATCGTCGAAGATGACCCTGCCGTCCTTGATGCGCGGGGAGATCGCGCGGCGCAGCGCCTCGGGCTGCTCCATGATCTCCTTGAGCATGAAGTGCTGGTAGCCGCCCTTTTCCGCGGCGGAGACCTCCCAGTCGATGGTAAAGTGCTTCTTTTCGACCTTCTGCTCCAGCGCGTCGTAGACCTCGATGCCCTCGCGCGTCAGCACGGCGACCTCGCCGTCTTCCATGTAGGCGACGTCGCGCGTGTGCTTGATGATGGCCGTCACGTCGGAGGCGAGGAAGTTGCAGCCCTTGCCGTAGCCGAGCAGCAGCGGCGCGTCCTTGCGCGCGGCGATGATGCGGTCCGGGCAGTCGGCACAGAGCATACCGAGGGCGTAGGCACCCTCGATGCGGCGCAGCACGCGGCCCACAGCCTCTAAAAAGTCGTGACACTCGTTGTAGTAGAATTCGAGCAGCTGCGCCACGACCTCGGTATCGGTCTCGGACTTGAACCGGATGCCCTGACCGATCAGAAATTCCTTGATCTCGACGTAGTTTTCGATGATGCCGTTGTGGATGACGGCGAACTTGCCGTTTTCGCTCACGTGGGGGTGAGAGTTGATGATGTTCGGCGCGCCGTGCGTCGCCCAGCGGGTGTGACCAAGGCCGATGCAGCCCTCGAGGTCCGCGCCGCCGTGGATCTGTTCGCTGAGGACCTTGAGCCGGCCCACCGCTTTTTCGACCTGCAGCTTTCCCTGCGCCGAGATGACGGCCACGCCCGCGGAGTCATACCCGCGGTATTCCAGATGCGCGAGCCCGTCCAGCAGGATGGGGGGCTGCCTGTTCCTGACCAATGAATCCAACGATTCCGCACATATGATAACATTCTCCTTTTGATGATTTGAAAAATGGGCAAAATGCCCCTTTACGGCGCAAAGCCGCTTCTTCAAAAGGACAAATGCGCAGTCATTTGTCGCTTTTCCCGTGGTCACAGCCCCTTTGTTCTGCGGTCGCCCGCATATTTGTCGGCTGTGTGCGCGCCCACGGGCACGGGGAAGCATCCGCCGAAATTTCGATCCTCTTCCCACCTCGTCGTCCCGCCAAAGGCGGGCGCTGGCGCTTATGATGGAGAAACTCCATAGCTCCTTTCACTTCTGCGTTTTTTTAATATATTTCAAACCGGATTTCTCCGGATGAAAGCGGTTATTTCGCCCCTCCGCGGGGCAAACTCCCAAAAAGGGAGGATGACTATGGCTACTGCTTTTATCCGCACGATCGTGCTCTATTTTCTCATCATGGTCGGGCTGCGCCTTCTCGGCAAGCGGCAGATCGGCGAGCTCGAGCCCATCGAGCTCGTGCTCACGCTGCTCATTTCGGACCTTGCCGCCGTGCCGATGCAGGATTTCGGCATCCCGCTTTTAAACGGCGTCATCCCGATCGTAACGCTCTTGCTGCTCTCGATGCTGCTCTCGTGGGGGAGCGTGCGCTCCATCCGCCTGCGGCGGCTGATCTGCGGCAGCCCGACGGCGCTCATTTTAGATGGCAAGGTGCAGCAGGACGCAATGCGCCACAACCGCTTCACGCTCGACGAGCTCATCGAGGAACTCCGCTCTCAGGGCGTGACGGACCTCACAAGCGTCAAATACGCGGTGCTCGAAACCGACGGGCAGCTCTCTGTCCTTCTCTATCCCGACGAGCAGCCCGCAACGCCTAAACAGCTGGGAAAGCCCGTCAAGGACGACACCTTCCTCCCGCACATCTTCATCAACGACGGGCGGGTGATGGGCGAAAACCTTTCGCTCGCGGGTCTGGATGCCGCGTGGCTCGACAAAACCGTGCGCGCGCAGGGCTACCACGCCCCGTCGGAGATTTTTCTGCTCTCGCTCGACGGCGCGGGCAAAATTCTGTGCATCGGAAAGGACAGTGCCAAATGAAGCGATTTTTCTGGATCCCGTTCTGCCTGCTGCTCGCGCTCTTTGGCGCGGCGCTCTTGAATGCCGCCGTCGCCGACGGTCTTGTCACAGACTGGTGCGCGGAACTCGACAAATTGCAGGACACTGCGCAGGCGGAGAACTGGGACAGCGTGCGCGATGATCTCTCCGCGCTTCACGAAAGTTGGGACGCGCACGCGACGTATTTCCACATCACTTTGCAGCACGACGAGCTCAACGAGGTCGAATCCCTGCTTGCCCGCGCGGACAGCTTCGCCTTCGAGCAGGACGAGGGCGAATTTCGCGCGTGTGTCGCGGAGCTCAAATCGCAGCTTTTGGTGCTGTCGGAAATGCAGGAAATTTCGATTCAGAACATTTTATAGCTCACTTGCCCTCGAGCAGCTTGTTGAGTTCCTTCATAAACGTGTCGATGTCCTTGAACTGGCGGTAGACCGAGGCAAAGCGCACGTAGGCCACCTCGTCCACGGCGCGCAGCTTGTCCATGACGAGCTCGCCGATGTACTCGGTGCTGACCTCGCGCTCGAGAGAGTTCTGCAGCGTCTGCTCGATCTCGTCCGCCTTCTGCTCGAGCACCTCAAAGGGAACGGGGCGCTTTTCGCACGCGCGGATCATGCCGTTCAAGACCTTGCGCTTGTCAAAGCTCTGGCGGCTGCCGTCCTTCTTGATAACGACCATCGGCAGGCTCTCCACCGTCTCATAGGTGGTGAAGCGCTTGGCACACGAGAGGCACTCGCGCCGGCGGCGGATGCTGCTGCCCTCTTCGGCAGGGCGGGAATCAATGACCTTGCTCTCTTTGTATCCGCAATAGGGACATTTCATCGTGCAGAACCTCTTTTCTCATCTTAGTCAGAGAGAGTATAGCATACTTTCTTTCGGGATGGTAGACATAATTTGTATTTTTTCACAGGATGGGCGAATTTTTCTCATTCACGCGATAGATCACACACTTTCTCCCGTCGACCGTTCCGATGTGGGCAAGGCAGAAGAGCTCCGGCAGCGGGAACGGCGCGCTCTCGCTGTACGGCAGCGCCAACAGTTTTCCGCTTTTCTCCTCGCGTACCATCGCGCCGGATAACAGTGAGAGTGCACAGTCGAGCCGCGCCGAACGGAAAAACGAGCCGCGCGGCAATGCTTTCCAGTCCCCCACCGCTCTCCCCTCCTGTCGGCACAAAATAAAGAGCCTGTGCTATTTCTATGCACAAGCTCTTTTCTTTATGTAGGGATTTTACTGCACGCTGTAATTGCCGCGTACGAGCAGCTTTGTGCTGTTCGCGCTCGCCTGCACGCCGCGGCTGTCGACCGTCGCCATATAAAGGTGGTTCTTCTGCAAACCGAGGCCGCCCGCAAGCGCCGCGCCCGACGTCTCGTCGATGAGCCCCGGGGTGCTCGCCGCTACGCACACGCCGCTGCCGGTGCGCAGCATCGCCTCGCAGCCGACGCCCATGTACAGGATCTGCCCTTGATTCAGCGTCACGACCGTAAAACTCGCCGCCGTGCCGCCGGAGGCGTTTCCGCTTGACGCGCTGTACTTCTGCTCGAAGGCCTGCGTCTCGCTCTTCACCTGCTCGGTGAGCTTACTCGAGAGCGTCTGTTCGCGAGAGGTGGTCTTCTTGTCCACCTCGGAAAGGATCTGCGGCAGGAATTTTTCGTTTAAGTAGCTCAGCGTCACGAGCGGGTCGCTGCTCGTGCCCGCGCCGCCGGTCGCGGCGACGGTCAGCGTCAGCACCGTTGCGCTCACCAGAAGCAGTCCCACCAGACGGGCAAAGGCGTTGTTTCTCTTTTTCATGCTGTATTCCTCATTTTCTCCCCGGCGCGCACTCTTTCCGTACGCGCCGGAGGGGTTAGACCAATTGTGTGTTCTGCAGGCCGAAGCTCACGGCGATGGCTGCGTCGATGCGCTCCATCAGCTCGCCGTCCACGCGCCCCATGCGCTCGCGCAGGCGCCGCTTGTCGAGCGTGCGGATCTGCTCGAGCAGCACCACGCTGTCGCGCGGCAGGCCGTAGTCCGGCGCGGAGAGCGCGATATGCGTCGGCAGCTTCGCCTTGTTCGTCTGCGAGGTGATGGCCGCCGCGATCACCGTGGGGCTGTAGCGGTTACCGGTGTCGTTCTGCACGATGAGCACCGGACGCACGCCGCCCTGTTCGCTTCCGACCACGGGCGAGAGATCGGCGTAATAAATATCGCCGCGTTTCACATTGATATCCACTTAGCTATTCACACTCCGAGCGGAAGAAAGTACCCTTGCCTTTGTCAGGGGCCAATTTCATTCTCCCACGCGGGGGCGGAATTTATACGGGGGCTCGCAACTTTCCCCGTCTTTCTGCCCCCAGTCCATCGTATGCTGAGGACAGATGCCGCGTGCTTTTCTTAAAGCGGCTGCAAATTCTTGTCGACGGGTACGCCGTTTAAGCGATAGGCGCGCGGCACACGCTTGCTGACCGCGCACATCAGCTCATAGGGGATGGTATCGCAGAGCGCAGCATCGTCCGCGCAGAGGATGTGCTCGCCGAAGATCTCGACCTCGTCGCCGGACTTCACCTGCGGGAGGTCGGTCACGTCGATCATGCACATATCCATGCAGATGCGCCCGACCTGCTTGGCGCGGCCATAGGGCGTGAGCACTTCGATCTGATTCGAGAGCGCGCGGTGCAGGCCGTCGGCGTAGCCGATGGGCAGGACCGCAATGCGGCTGGGCCGCTGCGTAAAGTATGTGCGCCCGTAGCTGATGGGCTCGCCCGCAGCGAAGTCCTTGATCGTCGCCACGCGCGTTTTGAGCGACATGACGGGCTGCATGCCCATCTTTTCGGCCAAGTCGCCCGAGCCGTAGAGGATGATGCCGCAGCGAACCATATCCCACGCCCATTCGGGGTAGCTTGCAATGCCGCCGGCATTGCAGCAGTGGTGGAGCTGGAAGCGGAAGCCGCTTTGCGTCTCCACCTTTTCGATCATGCGCGCGAAGCGCTCATGCTGCAATTTCGTAAATTCGACGCTCTCCGCCGTGTCCTCGTCCGACACGCTGAAGTGCGTGAACACTCCCTCGATGTCGAGTCCCGGCAGTTCGAGCACACGCAGAATGTCGCGCAGGCTCGCGTCAAAGTGCGCCTCGTCGCACGAAAAGCCGAGGCGGCCCATGCCGGTGTCGAGCTTGACGTGCACGGTCATCTTCTCGCCCAGCGCGATGGCGCGGTCGGAAAATTCCTTTGCGATGTCGTAGCTCTGCACCGCCTGCGTCATGTGCAGCTGCAAAATGCGCGCCGTCTGATCCGCGGGCGTGAAGCCCAGCATTAAGATCGGCAGCGTCACGCCGCTGTCGCGCAGCTCCTCGCATTCGTCGATGTTCGACACGGCGAGGTATCCCGCGCCGAGCTGCTCGAGCCGCTTGGCGATCTCCACCGCGCCGTGGCCATAGCCGTCTGCCTTGACGACGCCGAGCAGCTTCACCTTATCGCCGACGCGGCGGCGGATGACCTCGAAATTATGGGTCAGATGGTCAAGGTCGATCTCCGCCCAGGTCCTCTTGAGCGTGCTTTCCATAGACGCTTCCACCCTTTTGCTTTCAGTTTCGACGCGCGCTATTGCGCTGCGTCCGGCGATAGTATATCACCAAAAATAAAATTCGTAAACTCCGCCGCGGCAATAATTTTGTCATTTTCCGCGATCTCGGCGTACACCGGCGCGCCGGAGGCGTCGAGCCAGAGCGAGCAGGCGAACGTTTCGCCGCTGAGCGTCAGTGAAAAATCGGCACGCAACGTATCGACGTCCCCGAGTGTTTCCGCACCCGAGCTGTCGAGATACACTTTCGGGAAGTTTTGCAGCACGAGCGGCACGCAGGAAAGCGCCGAAACGCGCGGCGAGAGCGTGCCCACGTCCAGCACCAGATCGTCGAACGTCAGCGTCAGCTTGTCGCCCTCAAGCACCGCGCCGACGCCCGCAAGCGCCTCCGGCGCGAGCACCGCCGCCCGCGTCTCCCCATTTGAATGTTCGAGCGAGAGCGTATAGTGCAGCGTCTCGTTCTCGCGCGGCACGGCGGTCTCCACGATCGCCTCATAGCCCTGCATCTGCGCATAGCGCGCCTGCAAGTCCTCCGCGCTCTTCTGTGTCTTTTCCCCGCAGCCCGCGAGCAGCAGCGCAAGCGCCGCGAGCAGCAAGCATCCCTTTTTCCTCATGCCCCGTCCCCCTTTTCTCCCCTATGAGTATGCGGCGCGCGGCGCGCGCATACCGGAAAGCGCGGACGGGAAAACGCCCGCCACCGCACCCATCGGAGGTGCAATGGCGGGCGTTTGCGGTTTTCATGCGTTTACTGCGCTGCTTCTCCGTCCATCAGGACGTCGTTTTCCAGGAGGAACGGGGGTGTCGTATCCTGTCCCCAGCCGGTGTCGTACTTTGCCATGAGATAGCTTTTGAGCGCGGCGCGGCTTTCAAACTTCGTCAGGCGGTACGGCTCCTGAAAGGCGACCTTTTCGACAAAATAAAGCCCATCGTCCCCGGCGGGAAGGAGCACGCCGACGTGTCCGATGAAGAGCGTATTCTCCGTTTCGGAAAAACGGTCGTGGAAGACGACGGAGATCATGCTGCACCCGCCGTCTGAGAAGGTGACGCCGCGCGCCGCCCAGCCCTTGCGCAGGGTCTCCGCCTGCACGGAAGAGTCCGTTGAGTCCGCCGCCTCCACCGGCGCGAACAGGGCGCAGAAGTCTGCCGTGCTCTTTCCGCAGAGCGCGTCCGGGTCGCGCTTGAGCGTTTCAAGGTCCATGAAGAGCCAGTCTTCCCCGTTGGTGTCCGGCTGATCTTCGCCGGCGGTGATGCGATCTCCCATGAGCTCATACGCCGTGATGCGGCAGTTGTAGCCGGGGAAGTCCCCCTGCCGCTCCATCCACATTTCCTGCATCTCATAGGGGTCGTACTTTGTCTCCGTGGGGGCTGCCGTTTCAAAGCCGTCCGTCAGCCATTCCGCTTTGACGCTGCCGTTGAACTGGTCAAGGCAGGCAAAGAATTTGTCCGCCCGCTCCGCTGCGATCCCCGCGTCCGCGAAAAGCTCTGAAAGCAGCTCCTTAGACGCTTCGTCGCTGAGGTTGCTGTACGCCGCCGTCTGCGCCGTCTGCTCGGGCGCGTCGGGCGCGTCCTTTTTGCCGCAGCCGCTCAGTACGAGGGCGGCAAGCAGAAGCGCGAGCGCGCAGCGTCGCCGTCCCGTCATCATCACGTTCATTCTTATCCGCCTTTCCTTTTGGGTGCACGGCCGGTCAGTTTGAATCGAGGGCGCTCTTTTCGTATTCCTCAAGCGCGAGCAAATATGCGACATAGGCGGCCGTCAGGGAGTCGTATTTTTCTCCCGCCTTCAAGACAGACTTGTACTGCTGGTCGTTGTAGAGGTGCTTTGAGACCGCAATATACTTGCCGCTCTGGTTTTCCCGCTCTCCGGTCGTGGTGTGGGAAACATAGTATTTCCCGTCACCGGTCTGAATAATCACGGGGATGTTCACGCCGCCGCCGACTTCATTCGTGTTGAGAGAGGTCCAGAAGAGATAGCGCTCGCTTTCCCGACCGTCATAGGGATTTCCCAGAAATGCCCAGGTGCAGTTTTCCTGCTGCAAGAGGCTGTTGTTCAGCTTCTCAAGCTCCTTCTCAAGAGAGGGGATGTATTTTGAGCCCGGGCAGCGGGAATCAAACTCAAAATTAGTGGTCCTGAGGCTGCCGTCCTTCCAGAAATCGGTATTGTAGAGCAGCGAAAAATAGTCCTTCACACTGGTGTCAAACGGATATTGGGGCTTGGCAGCCGCTTCGCCGCTCCATGTGAGCACCACGCCGACGTCTTCCTCGTAGGAAACGACGCAGTTTCCGCCCGGCGACGCAACGCCTTTCCAGTTGTTCGTGTCGTCCGCACCCTTGTAGTGGATGATCCCGCGGATGTTCACAGGGTCCATCGACTGCCAATCCGCCTGCTTCTGCTTCAGATCGACCGTAACGGTGGCTGTCTTATTCCCCATCAGCGCCTCCGCGGAAACGTGGTCGAATGCCGAGCGCACGCCGGAAATGTCCGCCGCCTCCCAGCTTTTCTCGATCAGAGTTGAGAATACCGGGTATGCGCCCACGCTCAGTATGGCGATGACCGCGATCACGATCAGCACGTTCACCAGCGTAAAGCCTGCGTTGTTTTGTTTCATAAGCATTTTGTTGGACTTCATTCGTTTTACTCTCCGTTTTGGTGGGGATCTTCTTCGCTCAGCGCGGCGGCGGTCACGGGAAAAAGAGGGAGGAGCAGGTTTCCCTGCTCCTCTCTCAATAAGCTCGGAATTGCTGCGGTTTCGGCTTACTTGAAGTATCTTTCAAGCAGGCCCTTGAGGGCGCGGCCGTGACGGGCCTCGTCGCGGGCCATCTCGTGCACGGTGTCGTGGATGGCGTCGAGGCCGTTCTTCTTCGCGCACAGGGCGAGGTCAAACTTGCCGCTCGTGGCGCCGAACTCGCAGTCGACGCGCCACTTGAGGTTGTCCTTCGTGCTTGCCTTCATGTTGGGCTCGAGGTCGGAGCCGAGCATCTCGGCGAACTTCGCGGCGTGCTCCGCCTCTTCATAGGCGGCCTTCTCCCAATACAGGCCGATCTCGGGATAGCCCTCGCGGTGCGCAACGCGCGCCATGCAGAGGTACATGCCGACTTCGCTGCACTCGCCGTTGAAGTTGGCCATCAGCTGGTCAAAGATATACTTCTTGTCCTCTTCGGAGATGTCGGGGTTGTTCTTCACGGTCTTGCCGTAAACGCCGAACTCATGCTCGGCGGCGAGCTTCAGCTCACCCTTGACTTCCTCGAACATATTGCTCTTGGCGTGGCACACGGGGCACTCCGCGGGCGCCTCGGGGCCTTCATAGATATAACCGCAAACCTTGCAAAGCCACTTTTTTCATAATTGCTACCTCCATAAAGTTTATCTTGAAATGTGAATTGTTTTGCTTGCCTTTCACTGGCGTTAGTCTACCACACTTTACCGGTTTTATAGAAGTTGCAAATGCAACATTTTGATGAATTTTTTATGAATTGCGCTCCATGGCCTTCAGGATGCGAGGCGCGAGGATCACACTCACGACGATCTTGAGGCAGTCGCCGGGAAGATAGGGCAGCATGTAGGCCGTGGCGAGCGTCATCCCGCTCACGTTGCCGCCCTTGTAGACGTTGACGATCAACGCGATATAGGGAAGGCCCACAAGGTACAGCACCGCAAGGCCTGCAAAGCACGCGAGCAGAAGCCGCGGCACGGAACGGTCCTTTTCCGCGATCTTGCCGATGACCCACGCCGTGGGGATCAGGCCCAGCAGGAAGCCGAACGTGGGGTTGAAGATGTAGCCAAAGCCGCCGCCCGCCGCGAAGATGGGCACACCGACAAGGCCGAGTACCACGTAGAGAAGCTGCGACAGCGCACCGAGCTTCGCGCCCAGAAGCAATCCTGCCATCGCCGTGAAGAAGAATTGCAGCGTGATCGTCGCCTGGAAAAGCTGGAAGTGCAGGAACGCGCCGATAGCCGTCAGCGCGGCGAACAGCGCGCAGTAGATCAGGTCTCTTGTTTTGATGTTTTTCATGGTGATCCTCCCTTTTCTCAAAAAAACTGGGCTCATCATAACATGACGCCCACCTATTGTCAACCTATAAATTTCATAAAGGTTTACAAGTTTGCAATTTTTCTTGCACAAGATGAAATCGCAGCGCCTTCGGCGCTGCACGAATGAAGGGGGGCCATTCTCTTTCCGCGGAAAGAGAATGCCCCCCCTTTGCCGCGTCCCCACACGCTGTGGGGACAGAAGCAGCCCCCCGCGCTGCCTTCAATACTTCTTATTGTAGTACCAATAAGTCCCACAAAAAATAAGCGACTGCGCGCAGGTCACAAGACACAGCACCTGCCCGATGATTGGCTGCTTGAACACTAAAAGCGCCAGCAGTCCCGCCGCGAGCTGGGCATAGACGCAGATGAAAAACGCCATGCTGCGCGCTTTATTCGCAACGTACACCGTGCGCTCATCCTTGAGCATCGCGTCATAGTCCGCCGCCTTCTCCGGGTCGCGGCTCAGGCGGTAAACGCGCAGCAGCCGCACCACGCCGCAGACAAAGAGGCCGCAGCCAAGACCGCTGTAAAAATCGTCCATGTGCGCATCGCCGAGCAGGAACCCGACGGCGAACATCACAAGCCCGATGGCGATCACCAGAATGCCGCACTTTTTCTGCTCCTGCAAATTCATGCCCCTAAGGAATTTCGGCTTCATGCCTCTTCCTCCTCAAAAATGAAAATGTCCTCGATCCGCTCGCCAAAGAGCCGCGCGATGCTGTGCGCCAGTAGGATGGACGGGTTGTACTTCCCGTTTTCAAGCGAAATGATCGTCTGGCGCGAGACGCCGAGTGCTGCCGCCAACTGCTGCTGCGTCATGCCGCGCGCCTTTCTTCTCTCTTCAATGTGGTTTTTCATCGCTTCTCTCCGTTTCCAAAGTCAAGTTCGCTTTACATCTGTGAGGATAGCACTGCGCAGGTGAAATGTCAAGTGTCTTTTACATTTTTTTGCATTGCTTTTGTTCCTGCGCTTTGCTACAATAAAGAATAAGAAAATTTTCGCAGGAGGATTCTTATCATGTCCGTCAAGATCGCACCGTCCATCCTCTCCGCCGACTTTGCCGAGCTCGGCGCCGGCGTCGAGGCCATTGCCACCGCCGACTACGTCCACTTTGACGTGATGGACGGCTGCTTCGTCCCCAATATCAGCATCGGTATCCCTGTGCTCCAGTCCATCCGCAAGCGCACGGCGCTGCCCATCGACGTGCACCTGATGATCGTGCAGCCTGAGCGCTATGTCGACCAGTTCTGCGACGCGGGCGCGGACCTCGTCACCTGTCATGTCGAGGCCGACACGCCGGAGAAGATCCACCTCGCGCTCGACAAAATTCACGCCAAGGGCAAAAAGGCCGGCGTCGTCTTGAAGCCCAACACCCGCGCTGAGGCCGTGCTGCCGTTTCTTGACAAGTGCGACATCGTGCTCGTGATGACCGTCGAGCCCGGCTTTGGCGGGCAGAAGTTCATGGCCGATATGATGCCGAAAGTTTCCGCCATCCGCCGCTACATCGACGAGAGAAACCTTGACTGCGAGCTCGAGGTCGACGGCGGCGTCGACGCCGTGACGTGCAAAACCTGCATCGAGGCGGGCGCAAACGTGCTCGTCGCGGGCTCCGCCGTCTACAAGGCCGCGGATATCCCCGCCAAGATCAAAGAGCTGAGAGGTTAAGTCCATGGAATACTTTCCCGCGGCGCTCGAAAAGCTCGTTGAGCAGTTCGCGCGCCTGCCCGGCATCGGCAGCAAGAGCGCACAGCGGCTCGCGTTTTTCGTGCTGAGCCTGCCCGAAGAGGAGGCCAAGGCCTTTGCCGATGCCATCGTCGACGCCAAGCGCACCGTCACATTCTGCCCCGTCTGCCGCAATCTGACGGACGGCGGCCTCTGCCCTATCTGCTCGTCGCCGAAGCGTGATGAACATGTCATCTGCGTCGTCGCCGACCCGCGCGACGTCGTCGCCATCGAACGCGCGCGCGAATACAACGGCCGCTACCACGTGCTGCACGGCGTCATCTCGCCGATGAACCATGTGGGGCCCGACGATTTGGAGATTAAGCCGCTGCTCGACCGCGTGGCGCAGGGGAACATCGAAGAGGTCATCATGGCCACCAATCCTGACACCGAGGGCGAGGCGACGGCGATGTACCTTGCCCGCCTGCTGCGGCCGTTCGGCGTGCGCGTCACGCGCCTTGCCTACGGCATCCCCGTCGGCGGCCACCTCGAATTCGCCGACGACGCGACGCTGATGCGGGCTTTAGAAGGACGTCGCGACATATAAAAAGCAAAAAAGGAAGGCGAGTCCAAATGGACTCGCCTTTCTTTTGATTTCTTTACATCATTTTCACCGTGTAGTACACCGCGAGGAGGAATGTGCCAATCGCCAGCACCCAGAGGCCGTAGTAGGCGATGCTGCTGACGGCGAGCGCCGCCACGATGGCCAGTGCGCACACGGCGAGCACAGCGTAAATGAGCTTGTAGTCGCCGTCCTGCGACACGATACGAAGATCGCCGAGCTTTTTAAGCTTGCCGTCGTTCTTGCCCGCCTTGAAAACAGCGACACCAAGCACCGCGACCACGCAGATCGCGAGGATGCTGCATCCGATGACGATGCCGCCCCACGTGTCGCTCCCGCTGCCGCGGTGGATGAGGTACATCGCCATCAGCGACGCCGTCAGGCCCACGGCCTGCACGGAAAACTCACGCGGATAGAGCAGGAACACGATGCCGATGAGCATCACGACCGGCACGATCACGCACATCATCGTCGTGCCCTGCGGGTAGACCTTGAGCATCAGGATCGACGACACGGCGAAGAAAAAGCCGATGCATAAGAGCCACGGCGCGGCGGGCGCGAAGCGCGTCCACTTTTTGCGCATCAGCCAGACGACAAGGCCCGCGCCGAACAGCGCACAGCCGATGTAATCGATGACCTGAAGCACAGTCATCATCGTGAGCACCTGACCGACGCCGCCTTTGACATAGTAGTTGTTCACCATCAAAAGATAAAATTCAGCAATGACGCCGGCCATGAGCACCGTGATCGCACGATTGACGTTGCGATTGCTTCTGGCCATGCGTTCTGCCCGCTTATCGTTGTTTTTTGCCATCTATTCGAGCCTCCAAAAAAGGTTGTCGTTTTGTAAGCGCCTGCATCAGGCGGAAACATTACATCATAGTATAATAGCAGAACTTCCCCCTGTTTGGCAAGGGAAAATTCTTATTCTTATGCCAGATCCTCCCTTTTTGCACCGTGCTTGCTTTTCTTTTGCGCAGGCTTTATAATGTTTCGCATGCAAAAAAGAGGAGGATCTTCCCCATGTCCAACGTTTCGATCAAGCTGCTGCGCGAGGGCGCAAAGCTCCCTGCGCGCGGCTCCGCTTTCGCCGCCGGCTACGACCTTTACGCGTGTCTGGATGGCGACAAGAAGCTCATCATCCCGCCGCATGCGACGGCCATGCTGCCGACCGGTCTTTCCTTTGCCCTGCCGGAGGGCACGTTCGGCGCAGTTGTCGCCAGAAGCGGCTTAGCTTCCAAGCAGGGCCTCCGTCCGGCAAACTGTCTCGGCGTCATCGACAGTGACTACCGCGGCGAATGCTTCGTCGCCCTGCACAACGACAGCAACGAAGAGCGCACCGTGCGCCACGGTGACCGCGTCGCCCAGCTCGTGCTGCTGCCGTTTCTGCCGATGGAATTTGAGCAGGTCGACACCCTGCCCGAGACCGTGCGCGGCGAGGGGGGCTTTGGCAGCACGGGGCGCTGACTCAGAGCACGAACGCCCCGTCCACCGCAAGCACCTGGCCCGTGACGAACGATGCCTTGTCAGACGCGAGATACGCGACCGCCGCGGCGATGTCCTCGGGCTTGCCGAGGCGGCCGAGCGGCGTTTGCTCGGCAAGGTCCTTGAGCGTTTCCTCGCCCAGTACCTTGACCATATCGGTCTCGATGACGCCGGGGGCAACGCAGTTGACGCGGATGCCGCTCGGCGCCAGCTCCATCGCGAGCGAGCGCGTCAGGCCGATGAGCGCGTGCTTTGTGCAGGAATACGTCACCTCGCACGACGCGCCGTGCTGGCCCCAGATCGACGAAATGTTCACGATGCAGCCGCTCTTTTCGTGCAGCATGTTCGGCAGCACCGCCTGAATGGTGTTGCGCGCACCGTTTAAGTTCACGCCGAAGTAGCGCTCCCACATCTCGTCCGTCACATCCTGAAAGAGCGCCTGACCGGCGACGCCTGCGTTGTTCACGAGCAGCGTGATCTTACCGAGCTCGCGCTCGCACTGCGCGACCATGGCGTTCACCTCGCTGCGCTTTGACACGTCCGCCTGCACGGCGATGGCCTCGCGGCCTTCGGCGCGCAGCAGCGCGACAAGCTCGTCGGCTTTGTCCTTTCGTTCATAGTAATTGATGCACACGGCATAGCCGTCCCGCGCGAGCTCCGCCGCGACTGCGCGGCCGATGCCGCGGGACGAGCCGGTGACCAATGCGACCTTTTTCATGTGTTTGCCTCCGTCTGTTGTCAATGATCTGTTTCATTATAATTTGCATAACGCAAAAATGCAAGCACCGCCGCCTTTTTGGGCAGCGGTGCTTTTTTCCATGCGCTCAGAGAAGCGGCGCGATGTAATTTGTCCATAGGGCGCTCAGCGGCATCACGACCATCATCGCCGGGATCATGTCCGCCACGGGGAAGTCCTGCATCTTGGCGATGCGGCAGCCCGTTGCGATGAGCAGAAAGCCTCCGCAGGCTTTGAAGTCGCCGATCATCGTCGGCGTCGTGAGCGGATAGATCGCCTTGGCGGCGAAAAACAGCGCAAAAAACACCGCCGCCTGCGGCACCGCCACGAGCGATGTCACCGCGGGCATGTTCTGCATCAGCGGCACTGAGCTGATACCCATGCCGATGGCGCACACGCCGAACACCTTGTTGAGCTCTGTGGTAAAGCGGGTGGAGAGCTTTTTGCTGAACACCGTTCCCAGAACGCCGCCCAGCGCCACCGCCAGCACGTTGACGATCACACCGATCATTTTATCTTTCCTCCTGACACACAAACACAAAAAGCCGCCGAACCGGGCTTTCCCCGTTCGGCGGCGCTCTTGATCTTGTATTAAGATAACGCAAATTTTTCGCCTGTAAAGATTTTCTTGCACCGTTCTGCCGCCCGCGGAAACTTTTCTTCTTTTTTTGCGTCTAATATAGACAAAGGGCGCAGAGGAGGTGAGGCGTATGCGCCGCATCAATCTTTTTTCCTACGGCATGATGTCGCTGCTGAAATTATTCGCGCGCGTGCTCGTCATCGTCCTCGCCGTTTCGCTCTTTCAGCAGGCGCACAGCGCACAGGCCGTCCCCGTGCGTCCGCCGCACTTCGACCGCCGCGCAATGCCCGAGGCCCTTGCCGCGCCGGTGCGCTCTCCCAAGGGAGACGCCGCAAAGCCCGCGCCCGACTGGCGCTTTTACGTGCTGGAATACCACAACTTTACGGAAAATGCGTCTCAGGCGGCAGACTACACCATGACCGTCTCCGCGCTGCGGCGCGACCTCGACTTCCTGCGCGATAACGGCTATACGACAGTCCTGCCGCGCGAACTGGCTGCCGGTCAGCTCGACGACGGCTCGCCGCTTCCGCAAAAGGCGGTACTGCTGACCTTTGACGACGGATATGAGAGCAACTATACCCTCGCTTTTCCCATCCTGCGCGAATACGGCGCAAAGGCGGCCATCTCGCTCATCACTTCCCGCATCGACGAGAGAGCGGACGGTTTTCTCACCTGGGATGAGTGCCGCGAGATGGCAAAAAGCGGCCTTGTCGAGTTTGCCTCGCACACGAACGACTGCCACATCCGCCCCGATGCGCCCGGCATCGAGCGCAAAAGCGGCGAGGACGAGGAGACTTACATCTCGCGCATCTCCGCCGACCTGCAAACGAGCATCACACGCATCGAACTCGAAACCGGCCAGAACGTCACGACGTTCACGTATCCTCTCGGCAAGATGGAGCTGTGGGCCGAACCGTTTTTGCAGCAGCACTTTGCCGTCACACTCTCCGGCGTCTACGGCACTGCCCGCTACGGCGACTCCCTCTACCACCTGCCGCGCTACAACATCACAGATCTTCATCCCGCCAGCGAGTACCTCCCCGCCTCTTGACCGGCAGTCAAGAGCTTCGTATACTAAAAGCAAGCATTTCCCCAATAAAGAGAGATGATAAGGAGAGAGCCCATGAGTAACCTGCCAGGCAAAATCACGGATCCCCATCTTTCCGCGGAAGAACCGCTCACCTTCCGCCGTTGTCTCCGCTTCATTCTGCAAGCCCTGCTGCTGGCCTTCGGCTGCGCAGCCATCATCAGAATTATCGGAATTTTATCTCTTTTCTTTTAGCAAATCCCCCTGCCGCATCCGCGCCACCCTCTACGCCGCCGCCATTTTCACCTGCATCCTGACCGCCGAAGGCAAACCCTCGTCGCCCAAAGACGATACCTCTGCCGAAAAATAATCATCGTGTTTTGCCCCGCGCTATCAATCGGCGCAGCATTCATCATCATTAGAACTGCACCCCATCGCGAATTGCCCGACAGGGCAAGAGCGCCCCGCAGTCTCAATCGACGCAGCACTCCATCGCGCATTGCCGCTCCGCGGCAACAGCGCTGCGCACCACCAATCGACGCAGGCACTCTTACCCACTCCGTCCTCTTCGGCGCTTTTGCGCCGTAAAATGCTTTTGCTGCGCAAAAGCATTTGCGCAGAGCGAATTTACTTCGCCCGAGCATTTTAATGTTCCACGGGTTCCTCGCGCGAAGTCGCGCGTCAATTCGCAGCGCAGCGGAGAATTGTTATAGGCGGAATTCACTTCCGCCGTTAAATAATTTGAATCAAGCCGAGACGCGCTCCGCCGCGTCGAGGCCCGGCGCTTTTGCGCCGTAAATGCTTTTGCTGTGCAAAAGCATTTGCACAGGGGCAATTCACTTGCCCCTGTGCTTTTTCATCTCCCACGGATTCCAAAAAAGAGAGACACGCTTGCGCGTGTCTCTCTTTTTTGGAGCAGGGTACGGGAGTCGAACCCGCCTTAACGGCTTGGGAAGCCGCTGTAATACCGATATACCAACCCTGCGAACAGATGGAGTATATCATATTCTTCGTGTCATTTCAAGGTGAAATGTTCATGTTGTCGCTGATTCTTTCATATTCTTTGCCAAACGAAGAAAGGAGCTCCGCCATGAAACGAATGTTCCCGATGATCCTGCTGTTCGCGCTGCTTTTGTGCGTGCCCGTGCGCGCCGACGAGCTCACGCTCGACGCCCCCTCCGCTCTCTTGATGGAAAAGCAGACCGGCACGGTGCTCTTTGCGCAAGGATGAACACACGCCGCGCGAGCCCGCGAGCGTGACGAAGGTGATGACGCTGCTGCTCACGATGGAGGCCATCGACTCCGGCGCGCTCTCGTATGACGACACCGTCACAGGCAGCGCGCACGCCGCATCGATGGGCGGCAGCCAGATCTGGCTCAAAGAGGGCGAGCAGATGCGCGTCGAAGACCTCATCAAGGCCGTGTGCGTCGTCTCCGGCAACGACGCGGCCGTCGCGCTCGGCGAGCACTTGGCAGGCAGCGAGGAAGCGTTTGTCGCGCGCATGAACGAGCGAGCCAAAGAGCTCGGCATGAACGACACGCACTTTGTCAACTGCACGGGCCTGCCCGCGGACGGGCATGTCACCTCCGCCTACGACATCGCGCTCATGTCGCGCGAGCTCATTTGGCACCACCCCGACATCCGCCGCTTTACGACGATCTGGATGGACTCGCTGCGCGACGGGGCGTCCATGCTCGTCAACACCAACAAGCTCGTGCGCTTTTACCCCGGCGCGACGGGGCTCAAGACCGGCTCGACCGATTCGGCCAAATACTGCATCAGCGCGACCGCGGAAAAGGACGGCATGGAGCTTATCGCAGTCATCCTTGGCGGCAGCACGAGCGACAAGCGCTTTTCCGATGCCAAAGCTCTTTTGAATTACGGCTTTGCGGCGTATTCGCTCGTCACCGTCACCCCCGAAGCTCCGCTGCCCGCCGTGCCCGTGACGCTCGGCACGCAGAAGACGGTGCAGAGCGTTCTGACGAGCGAAAACGCCCTGCTTCTCGAAAAGAGCCGTGCAAACGGCCTGACGCAGGCCGTCTCGCTGCCCGAGAGCATTGATGCGCCCGTCGAGGAGGGCGAACCGCTCGGCACGCTCGATATTTTCGACGCAGACGGCACGCCGGTCGCGTCGCTCCCGCTGCTCGCGGGCGAGAGCATACCGCACCTCACGTGGAGCGAGCTTTTCTGCCGCCTGCTCAAGCTCGCCTACTGCGGGGCGTAAGCTCTCTCTGTTTTCCACAAAAATCGCTCCGAAACTTTTCCGTTTTACGCTCATGCGTATAATTTTTAGCCATTTTTCGGCAAAGCATGCTTTTCTTGCTTGACAGAATCGAAAAAAGGTGTATACTGCAAGCAATTTCATAAGTCTTGATAGAGGCGCGGCTGACATGAGTAGCCCCCAACAAAACGGCAGGAGACCGTGGGGTGCGGAAGGGGACGCCGCCGAAGGGTCGATAAAATCCCTGTTTTGTCGATACTTGGGTCGTCGGGAAATACCCGGCGGACTGTCGTCCGGAAGGACGGAGTGCTGTCATGATCGACGCGATCAGGAGCTTTGATGTGTTTCACATCGGTTGTTTGATGTTTTTGTGTTAAGTCATGATGGAAATCATGGCTTAATTTTTTTGCTCTGTGTTTTGTAGCACAGGAAAGGAGAAACATCATGCAATTCGTCGGAACCTTCTGGGCGCTCGTGCCCCCCATCATCGCCATCACGCTGGCGCTGATCACCAAGGAGGCGTACTCGTCTCTCTTTATCGGCGTCGTGATCGGCGCGCTCTTCGCCTGCGACTTTGCCCCCGTCGCCACGATCGACATGATCGTCAACGACGGTATCATCGCCGCGATCGCAGACAACGCGGGCATCTTTCTCTTCCTCGTCCTGCTCGGCATCATCGTGGCGCTTGTCAACTTAGCAGGCGGCAGCGCGGCCTTTGGCCGCTGGGCGGAAAAGAACATCCACACCCGCGTGGGCGCGCAGCTTGCGACGTTCATCCTCGGCATCCTCATTTTCATCGACGACTACTTCAACTGCCTGACCGTGGGCTCGGTCATGCGTCCGGTGACCGACCGCCACCAGATCTCTCGTCCCAAGCTCGCCTACCTCATCGACGCCACTGCCGCTCCCGTGTGCATGATCGCGCCGATCTCGTCCTGGGCGGCCGCCGTGTCCTCCACGGCCGAAGACCTCGACACCGGCATTTCCGGCATCCAGCTCTTCATCCGCGCCATTCCCTATAACTTCTATTCCCTTCTGACATTCGTCTTCATCATCACGCTCACGCTGCTCAAGTTCGACTACGGCCCGATGCGCGGCTTTGAAGAACGCGCCCGCAATACGGGTGACCTCTCCGGCAGCGCCGGCAGCACCGAGGAGAACGCCAACCCCAAGGGCCGCGTCATCGACCTTGTCATTCCCGTCATTATGCTCATCATCCTCTGCACCATCGGCATGCTCTACGTCGGCGGCTTCTTCGGCGCTGACACGTCCGGCTGCACCGATTACGCCGGCGACTTCATCGGTGCGTTCGGCAACACGGACGCGTTCGTCGGCCTCCCCTGGGGCGGCATCATCGCGCTGGTGCTCACGGTCATCTACCTTGTCGCCCGCCGCGTCGTCGGCTTCCGCGAGGCTATGGGCTGCATCCCCAAGGGCTTCCAGGCCATGATCTCCCCGATCATCATCCTGACACTGGCCGTCTCCCTCAAGACCACGCTCAACGCGCTGGGTGCCGCAGACTATGTGCACGATCTGATGTACGCTGCCTCTGAGGGCCTTTACAATATGCTGCCCGCCGTCATCTTCCTTGTCGCGTGCGTGCTGGCCTTTGCCTCCGGCACGTCCTGGGGCACGTTCGGCATCCTGATCCCCATTGTCACAGCCATCTTCCCCAGCGACAGCGCGCTGCTCTACATCGGTATTTCCGCCTGCTGCGCGGGCGCCGTGTGCGGCGACCACTGCTCCCCCATCTCCGACACGACCATCATGTCCTCCGCCGGTGCGCAGGTGGAGCATGTCAACCACGTCGCCACGCAGCTGCCCTATGCCATCACCGTCGCGTGCCTGAGCTTTGTGTGCTTTGTGTTCGCGGGCTTTATCCAGAACTGGATCGTCTGCCTCGCCATCGGCATCGTGCTGACGGTCGGTACGCTCTTCGCCATCCGCAATGTCGAGGCACAGAAGGCACGCATCAAGGATTAACTTTGCTCTCCACTCTCTTTTCTCTCATAGGAACGGGGCGAACCGGTCGGTTCGCCCCGTTCCCCCCTTATATTCTCCGCTTTGCAATCCCTAAAAAGCATGGTATACTGAGTATAACACTTAACTTCGGAGGACGTTTCCATGAGTATTGTCGTGATGGGCGCGGTGTTTGTCGATATCAAGGGCTATCCCCTCTCTTCCTACATCCCCGGCGGGCGCAACGCGGGCCGCGTCGTGCAGGTGCACGGCGGCGTGAGCCGCAACATCGTCGAGGACATCGCGAACGTCGAGCTGCGCCCGACGTTCGTGAGCCTTGTCGACGACACGAGCGCGGGCGCGGACATCGTCAAAAAGCTCCAGAGCCACAAGGTCGACACGCGCTACATCCGCACAACGCCCGACGGCATGGGCATGTGGCTTGCGATCTTCGACAACACGGGCGACGTGACCGCGTCGATCTCCAAGCGGCCCGACCTGAGCCCCATCGCCGACATTCTCGACGAGCAGGGCGACGAAATTTTCTCGCAGGCCGACAGCATTCTGCTCGAGATCGACATGGAAAAGGACATCGTCAAGCGTACGTTCGCGCTGGCGGAAAAGCACCGTAAGCCCGTCTACGCGGTCGTATCCAACATGAGCATCGCCATCGAGCGGCGCGACTTTCTGCGCTCAGTGCACTGCTTCATCTGCAACCAGCAGGAGGCGGGCATCCTGTTTTCGGAAAATTACGACGGTCTCTCGCCCGACGAAATGCTCCCCATCCTGCGCGACAAGATCCGCGGCGCGCAGATCCGCCGCATGGTCGTCACGATGGGCGCTCAGGGTGCGGTGTTCGCCACGCTCGACGGCGAGGACGGCTACTGCCCCGCGAAGAAGGTCGATGTCAAGGACACGACCGGCGCGGGCGACGCGTTTTTTGCCGGCGCGGTCATCGGCCAGACCTACGGCAAAACGATGATGGAATCCTGCGAGATCGGCACGCGCCTTGCTGCGTCCGTCATCACGACGGGCGAAAACGTCTGCCCGCGCTACCTGCCGAGCGAATTCGGGCTGGACGTTTCCACCGTCGACGACGCGCAGATCGCGCTCGAATTCTGACCGCTATATTTTAATAGGAGGGCCCGCCATGAAAAAAGCGCTTTTTCTCGCCCTTTCCCTCGCGTTTCTGCTGACCGCCTGCGGCGAAACGACGCTGCCGGACACGTCTGAGCAGAACCCGGTCGACAACACGCAGGAAACGTCGCTGCCCGAGAGCTGCCTGCTCTACTACGACCTCGGCGACGCGGTCGTTCTCGCGGAGGACAAATCCCTCCCGCTCGCGCAGAACGCGGGCGACGGGTACGCGACCTCTTACAGCGTGTGGTACGATGGGGAGTATCAAGACCTTGCCTTACAGGACGGCGACAGCGGCATTTCCGTCGCCGACATGACCGGCGGCAGCGCAGTCTTCGACTACGGCGCGGGGCTCGTCGTCTGGAACGGCGAGCGCTACCACTGCGCGCACCTGACCGCGCAGGACAGCTACATTCCCAACATTTCCCCCAACATCCCCGGCGGTATCCTGCTGCTTGAAGTGAGCGGCGACTGCTGGGCCGACGGCGGCACAGCCGACGTCGCCTGCTTCACAGGCTTCGGCACGGTCGTCATCTGTGGCAGCGGCACGCTGCGCATCGCCGGCGCGGGCATCGGTGTCGGTGGCGACAACCTCCCATACCTTCCCGGCCTGATACTCGATGATGTCTCGTTCAGCAGCGGCGCTATTTTCTTAAATGAGCGTTCGTACAGCGGCGCGCCTGCGCTCTTCGTCCGCTCGGGCAGTCTGGAAACGGATACGCTCGTGCTCTCCGGCGATCTCTGCATCGCAGGCGGCAGCGGAACGGTGCAGTACCTCGACGGCGTTGAAAATGCAGTGTTCCGCGACGGTTCATTTGAAGTGAACCAGTGGGGAGACACGGTCATTCCCCAGCTCATCCTCTCCGGCGGCGACGCGACGTGCACCGACTGGCTCCCGCAGGGAACGAGCATTGAGGTCGGCGCGGGCACGATGACCGCGAACGGCATCCGCTACTGGGATACCGTCCACGTCTACGACGGCGGCAAGATCGTCGATCTGATGGACGAAACTTAATTCTTTAGAAAGGCACTCCCCATGGAACAGCAAACGCTCTCTTCCGTCACCATCCGCCCGATCACGGCGGCGGATGACCCGTTTATCGCCAAAATCATCCGCACAAATTTTGAGCAGTATCACCTGACCATCCCCGGCACGGCGTACTTTGACCCCGAGCTCGACCATCTGCGCGCGTTTTACAGCGCGAAACCAGGCCGCGGCTACTTCGTCGCCGTCGGCGAAAACGGTACGGTGCTCGGCGGCTGCGGCTTTGCCGAGACGGCGGTTTTCGACCGCTGCGCGGAGCTGCAAAAGCTCTACCTCTCCGATGCGGCCAAGGGCAAGCGCGTCGGCAGACATTTGTCCGAAACCGTCGAGCAGGCCGCCAGAGACGCGGGCTATGAAACGCTCTACATCGAGACGCACTCCAAATTCGACGCCGCCATCCGCCTCTACGAAAAGCTCGGCTTCCAGCAAATCGACAAACCGCAGGGTGTGCAGCACGGCGCAATGGACCACTTCTACCTCAAATCGTTATAAGGAAAAGCCTTGACCCGCATTTGCGGGCCAAGGCTTTTTTCATCGCTGTTTCAGTGCTCCTTCAGCTTTTCTTCCAGCAGCTTGAAGGCTTCATCCGCCGCTTCCCCGCGAATTTCCTCGCGGGAAGCCGCGCCGAAGTCAAAGCGCTCGGCGATCGTCTCCTTGGGCGACGAAAATCCGATGAATACCGTGCCGACGGGATTTCCCCGCTCGTCGCGGTCGGGTCCAGCGACGCCCGTGACGCTGACGGCGCAGTCCGCCGTCGTCGCCTTGCGTGCGCCCTCGGCCATTGCGCGGGCGACGGGCGCGGACACCGCGCCGTACTCTTCCAGCATGTCCGCCGGAACGCCGAGCACGCGGTGCTTAACGATATTCGTATAGCTCACGACGCCGCCCATAAAAACGCCCGACGCACCCGGCACATCCGTGATGCGCTTGGCAATGAGGCCGCCGGTGCAGCTCTCCGCCGCGGCGAAGGTCACGCCGCGCGCCTTGAGCGCTTCATAGCAGCGCTGTTCGACAGTTTTTTCCGCCATAATAAGACTTCCTTTCAGAACTTGATGCGCACGAACTCGCGATTCGTCATCGCGCGGTCGATAAGGCCCTCGATATCAAGGACAGCCTCGGCCTCACGGACCTCGTCGAGGTTCGGCTTCGTGCGCGGATGACGCGGGGTGAAGACCGTACAGCAATCCTCATAGGGTAAGATCGACGTATCGAACGTGCCGATCTTACGGGACAAACGCACGATCTCTTCCTTATCCATGCCGATGAGCGGGCGCAGGACGGGAAGATCGACGACATCCTCGGTCACGCGCAGGGCCTCCATCGTCTGAGACGCGACCTGACCGAGGTTCTCGCCCGTGACGAGCGCCTTGGCCTTGACCTGATCGGCCACGCGCTGGGAGATGCGCATCATAAAGCGGCGCATGATGAGCGTGAAGAATTCCTCGGGGCAGTTTCTTCTGATCTCCTCCTGGATCTCGGTAAACGGCACGATCTGCACCGTCAGCCGCCCGCACCAGGGGACTAAGAGCTTGGCAAGGGAAAGCACCTTCTCCTTCGCCTCATCGGACGTGTACGGTGGGGAGAAGAAGTGCACCATTTCGAGCTTGACGCCGCGCTTGGCGATCATGTAGGACGAGACGGGCGAGTCGATGCCGCCGGAGAGCAGGCTGACCGCCACGCCGCCCATGCCGATGGGCAGGCCGCCCGCGCCCTCTTCAGCGGGGCCGTGGACATAGGCCGCATCGTCGCGAATTTCGATATGCACGACGAGCTCGGGGTCGTGGACGTTGACCTCGCACGTCGGGAACGCCTGATGCAGCGCGCCGCCGACCTGCTGGGAGATCTGGATCGACGTCAAGGGGAAGGTCTTGTCGGCGCGCTTGCTCTCGACCTTGAAGCTCCTGGCCGCGCGCATCTCACCGGCAAGGTAATTCTTCGCCGCGGCGATGATTTTCTGGATGTTCTTTTCGCACGGCAGCGCCTTTGAAACGGCGATGATGCCGAAAATCTTCTTGCAGCTCTCAAACGCGGCCTCGATGTCGCACTCGTCGTCCTTGGGCTCGACATAGATGGTGCTCTGCTTGGAGTAGACGCGGAAATTGCCGCATTTCGACACGCGGCGGTTGACGTTCGACATCAGCTTATCTTCGAAGCTGCGGCGGTTCAGGCCCTTGAGCACGACCTCGCCGAGCTTGCACAGGATCATTTCATGCATTGGTATTGTTCTCCTCATTTATTATGGCCGCTTCCGCATCGGCGGAAAATGCGGCTGAATTTTCGTTGTCTTCGGATTTGGCAGCCTTTTTCCCTTTGCGGGTGAGCCCCAGTGTAAAGCACAGCGGCTCAACGGCGGCCAGCAGGGCAAAGAGCGCATAGCTGAACATCGTGCCCTCTCCGCTCACCCCGTTGATCCCGACCATGGCGGGCGCCATCGGCAGCTCCCAGATCATCGCAAGGATGCTCCCCGAGCCGAACGGGACAGGCATCACAAGAAGCGAGGCAAGATTCAGCACATAGAGCACGATCGCCGCGTTCCAGCAGCAATTTTTGTCGATGCCCCGCTCCGGCCGCAGGCCCCAGCCGAACAGGAACGAAAGCGCCGACACATAGACGACGCCGAGCGCGAGCCCGACGGGCGTGGCAAACGTAAAGGACGAGGTCGACCCCGTGCCTCCGAACGCCGCGAACAACAGGATAAAAGCCGCGCCCTGAGCGATATGGCTCAAAATGGAAAGCGCGCCAAACTGGATGTAGTCATACCTTTTCATCTCACTCACCCCTGTAAAATATCCGTGTTGCGGTACTGGATGGCCTCGGCCAGATGATGCGCCTCGATCTTCTCGCTGCCGTCGAGGTCGGCGATCGTGCGCGCAACGCGCAGTAATCTATCGTGGCTTCGCGCCGTGAGGCCGAGGCGCTCGAACGCGCCTTTGAGCAGCTTTTCGCCCGCGGCGTCCAGCGTGCAGAATTCGCCCACCATCGCGGGTGTCATTTGCGCGTTGCAGGTGATGTTCGTGCCGGAAAAGCGCTGCTTCTGGATGTCGCGCGCGGCGTTCACGCGCGCTTTGACGTCGGCGGAGGACTCCGCCTTTTCGCGCCGGCGCATGGCTTCGAACTCGACGCTCGGCACGTTGACGTGTAAGTCCATGCGGTCGAGCATCGGGCCGGAGATTTTTTCGACGTATTTTTCCACCTGCTGTTTTGTGCAGCGGCAGCGCCCCGAGGGGTGGCCGTACCAGCCGCAGCGGCAGGGGTTCATCGCGCCGACGAGCATGAAGCGGCTCGGCAGCGTGATACTGCCCGCGGCGCGGGTGATGGTGACCTCGCCGTCCTCGATGGGCGCGCGCAGCACCTCGAGCACGTCGCGGTGGAATTCGGGGAGCTCATCTAAAAAAAGCACGCCGTGGTGCGCGAGCGAAATTTCACCGGGCTTGGGCGTCTGCCCGCCCCCGGTCATCGCAGAGGCGGAGAGCGTGTGGTGCGGCGCGCGGAAGGGGCGGTGCAGCAGCATCGGGCGCGCGCTGTCGGTCAATCCCGCGACTGACCAGATCTCGGTCGCTTCAAGTGCTTCCTTTCGCGTCATGTCGGGCAGGATCGACGGAAGCCGCCGCGCCAGCATGGATTTGCCCGCGCCGGGCGAGCCGATGAGCAGGATATTGTGTCCGCCCGCGGCGGCGATCTCCAGCGCGCGCTTGACATTTTCCTGTCCCATGACGTCGGAAAAGTCGGGGCCGGTCTCGCTCGTCTGCTCCGCCTGCCACTTCGGCTGGGGCGAGAGCTTCTTTTCGCCCTTCAAATGCTGCACGAGCGACACGACGTCCGGCACGCCGTAAACGGTCACGCCGTCGGCAAGCGTCGCCTCCGCTGCGTTCGCTGCGGGGACATAGAGCGTTTTGATACCCGCGCGCGCCGCGGCCATCGCCATCGGCAACACGCCGTTCACCGCGCGAAGCGTGCCGGTCAGCGAGAGCTCGCCGACAAAGGCCGCGTCCTTCGCGGGGGGCTTGATCTCCTCTGCACTGGCAAGGATGCCGAGCAGGATGGGCAGGTCATAGAGCGTGCCCTCCTTTTTCCGACCCGCGGGGGCGAGGTTCACTGTGATGCGGGAGACAGGGAACTTCACACCGCAGTTTTTCACTGCCGCGCGCACGCGCTCGCGCGATTCCTTGACGGCCGTGTCGCCAAGGCCGACGATGTCAAACGCAGGCAGGCCCCCGGATAAAAAGCATTCCACCGTGACCTCGTAGCCCGAGATGCCCTGAAGGCCGAGCGAGCGCACCGCTGTGACCATACTGTTTTCCTCCCTCTTTCGCATCGAATCGTACAGTTTGCAATTAGTATAGCACATTTTTTGCATCAGGCAAATCCCCCTCCGCGCATTTTTGCACATTTTGCACAAAATCAATAAATCCTCGCAAAAGTTCTCGAAAAATAAAAGGAATTGAACCTATTGTTGCAAAATAGTGAATGTTTTTGCGGGAACAAGTCGTTTACATAGCGAAAAAAGTGTGCTATAGTGTCATCGTTGAATTTTGCGTTCACACGCAGAAGAACCGTTTTTTGACGGTGAAATAAATAGGAGGTTCATTTATGGCAAGAAAAATGAAATCCATGGACGGCAATAATGCTGCGGCTCACGTAAGCTATGCTTTCAGTGAAGTTGCGGCAATTTATCCCATTACGCCGTCCTCCCCGATGGCCGACCTGGTCGACCAGTGGTCTGCAAATGGCCTGAAAAACATCTTCGGCAGCCAGGTTAAGGTCGTCGAGATGCAGTCCGAAGCCGGTGCTGCCGGCGCAGTGCACGGCTCCCTCGGCGCCGGTGCTCTGACCACCACCTACACGGCCTCTCAGGGCCTGCTGCTGATGATCCCGAACATGTACAAAATCGCAGCTGAGCAGCTCCCCTGCGTGTTCCACGTCTCCGCCCGTACTGTTTCGACCCACGCGCTGAACATCTTCGGCGATCACTCCGACGTCATGGCCTGCCGCCAGACCGGTTTCGCCATGCTGTGCGAGGGCAACGTGCAGGAAGTGATGGATCTCTCCCCCGTGGCACACCTGGCCGCGCTTTCCGGCAAGGTCCCGTTCATCAACTTCTTCGACGGTTTCCGCACCTCCCACGAGATCCAGAAGATCGCCGTGTGGGATTACAAGGATCTCGCCGACATGTGCGACATGGACGCTGTCAAAGCGTTCCGCGAGCACGCCCTCAACCCCGAGCATCCCGCCATGCGCGGCTCCCATGAGAACGGTGATACGTTCTTCCAGCACCGCGAGGCCTGCAACCAGTACTACGACGCTCTCCCCGAAGTCGTGGAAAAGTACATGGGCAAGATCAACGAGAAGCTCGGCACCGACTACAAGCTCTTCAACTACTACGGCGCGCCCGACGCTGACCGCGTCATCATCGCGATGGGCTCCATCTGCGACGTGGCCGAGGAAGTCATCGACTACCTCAACGCCCACGGCGAGAAGGTCGGTCTCATCAAGGTCCGTCTGTACCGCCCGTTCAAGGCTGAGCGCCTGATCGAGGCCATCCCCGCCACCGCCAAGAAGATCGCGGTCCTCGACCGCACCAAGGAGCCCGGCGCACAGGGCGAGCCTCTCTATCTCGACGTCGTCACCGCGCTGGCCAACGCCGGCATCACCGACAAGACCGTCATCGGCGGCCGTTACGGTCTCGGCTCCAAGGACACCCCGCCCGCTTCCGTGTTCGCTGTTTACACCGAGCTTGCCAAGGCGGAGCCCAAGCGTCAGTTCACCATCGGCATTGTCGATGATGTGACGAACCTCTCCCTGCCCGAAGACAAGAACTGCCCGAACACCGCAGCCGAGGGCACCATCGAGTGCAAGTTCTGGGGTCTCGGCGGCGACGGTACCGTCGGTGCGAACAAGAACTCCATCAAGATCATCGGCGACCACACCGACAAGTACGTCCAGGCCTACTTCCAGTATGACTCCAAGAAGACCGGCGGCGTGACGATCTCCCACCTGCGCTTCGGCGACAAGCCCATCCGCAGCCCCTACTACATCAACAAGGCCGACTTCGTCGCCTGCCACAACCCCAGCTACATCATCAAGGGCTTCAAGATGGTCAACGACGTCAAGCCCGGCGGCGTGTTCATGATCAACTGCCAGTGGGACTTCGATGAGCTGAACCACCACCTCAAGGCGGATGCCAAGCGCTACATCGCCAAGAACAACATCCAGCTCTACACCATCAACGCCATCGACCTTGCCATCAAGATCGGTATGGGCAAGCGCAACAACACCATCCTCCAGTCCGCGTTCTTCTCCCTGGCGAAGGTCATGCCCGAAGAGCAGGCCATCCAGTACATGAAGGACGCCGCAACGCACTCCTACCTGAAGAAGGGCCAGGACGTCGTCGATATGAACCACAAGGCCATCGACCTCGGCGCTACCGCCTACACCAAGATCGACGTTCCCGCCGATTGGGCGAACGCTGTCGACGCTGACGAGGCCGTCTCCTACGAGGGCAAGGTCGAGCTCGTCGAGCAGGTCAAGAACATCCTCGATCCCGTGGACAAGATGGACGGCGACAGCCTGCCCGTTTCCGCCTTCATGCCTCATGTGGACGGCCAGTGGGAGCTCGGCGCTGCCGCTTACGAAAAGCGCGGCGTTGCCGTTTCCGTTCCCACGTGGGACGAGACGAAGTGCATTCAGTGCAACAACTGCGCTTACGTCTGCCCGCACGCCACCATCCGTCCCTTCGCTCTCACCGAGGAAGAGGCCAAGAATGCTCCTGCCAATGCCAAGATCGTCGACATCAAGGCCGGCAAGGGCAAGGGTGTTTACAAGTACACGATGGCCATCTCCCCGCTCGACTGTATGGGCTGCGGCGTTTGCGTCGGCCAGTGCCCGGTCGGTGCTCTGACCATGGTCGGTCAGGAGAGCGAGCTTCCCGAGCAGGATGTGTTCAACTACTGCGTCTCCAAGGTCTCCGACAAGAAGGATATGCAGGATCTCACCGTCAAGGGCAGCCAGTTCAAGCAGCCCATGCTCGAGTTCTCCGGCTCCTGCGCAGGCTGCGCCGAGACCAGCTATGCCCGTCTCGTCACTCAGCTCTTCGGCGACCGTATGTACATCTCCAACGCCACCGGCTGCTCGTCCATTTGGGGCGGCCCCGGCGCTACCTCTCCGTACTGCACGGATAAGAACGGCCACGGCCCGGCATGGTGCAACTCCCTGTTCGAGGACAACGCCGAGCACGGCTTCGGTATGTATGTCGGCCAGGAGAAGATCCGCGAGGATCTGATGGCCAAGACCGAGCAGCTCCTTGCCATCGAGTGGGCGCAGCCCGCACTGAAGGAAGCCGCTCAGAAGTGGCTCGACACCAAGGACGACGGCAACGCCAACGCCGAGGCCACGAAGGAATACGTCGCGGCCCTGCAGGCGAACATCGCCACCGTCGACGAGCTGGCCGCTGTGCCCAAGTTCGCTGAGCACGCCGCCGAGCTCAAGGCCAAGGGCGAGAAGTTCTGCGACTGCGACGCCTGCAAGCTCGTTGCCGAGATCCTCGACAAGAAGGATTACCTCTCCAAGAAGTCCGTTTGGATCTTCGGCGGCGACGGTTGGGCTTACGATATCGGCTTCGGCGGCGTGGACCACGTGCTTGCTCAGAACAAGAACGTCAACGTCTTTGTCTTCGATACCGAGGTCTACTCCAACACCGGCGGTCAGGCTTCCAAGGCTTCCAACATCGGTCAGGTCGCTCAGTTCGCGGCTGCCGGTAAGGAGACCAAGAAGAAGAGCCTCTCCGAGATCGCGATGAGCTACGGCTACATCTATGTCGCTCAGATCGCCATGGGCGCCAACCCGGCCCAGACCATCAAGGCCATCACCGAGGCTGAGGCTTACAACGGCCCGTCCCTGATCATCGGCTATAGCCCCTGCGAGATGCACTCCATCAAGGGCGGCATGATCAACTGCCAGAAGGAAATGAAGAAGGCTGTCGAGTGCGGCTACTGGAACCTGTTCCGCTTCAATCCTGCGGCTGACAAGAAGTTCACGCTCGACTCCAAGGCTCCTGCCGGCGGTTACCGTGAATTCCTGATGAACGAGGCGCGCTACAGCCGCCTGACCCGCGAGTTCCCCGAGCGTGCGGAGGGTCTCTTCACCCGCAACGAGGACGCGGCCAAGGAGCGTTACGAGCACCTCACCAAGCTCATTGACCTGTACGACAAGCAGTAATTGCTGTTCCTACGGTATGAAAAAGGAGCACCCTTTCGGGTGCTCCTTTTTTGCGTTATTTTAGATCTGCATTCAGCAGCTTTTCGCCGACGATGGCCTTTTGGACATCGGTCATTTGCACACTGCCCGACGCAAACTCGACAATGCGCGTGCCGCCTGTGATGAGCCAGTGGTCAAGCCACTGCTCCTCTTCCTCGTCGTAGAGCTGCCACGCCCGCTCTGCGCCCCACGGTGCGGCATCGACCTCGCGGTAGGCGTAAGGGAGACGGCGATGCTCGCCGTCGATAAGGGCAGTCTGCTCATAGTCCAGCTCGGAGGCGAGGCAGCGGTCAAACCACGATGCAAGATACACATCACCGATGTCGTAGTGAATCCACGCAGGATTGCCGCGCGCCGTCTCCGGATGCTCGGGATCATCCAAGCTGGCAAGCACATCATCCTGCCATCCACCGCGCTGAGAAGCAAAAGGCGAGGACATTTCCCAGCTCAAGCACGACCAGCGCGCGTTTTCATCCGCTACGCCGAGGTCAGAGAGATAAAGCGGCAGCGCGTCGTGGTAGACGGTCGCCCGAAATTCTTCATCATACAGCTCAGGCGGAACTTCATCGCTGTCAAAAAGTCCGTTCTGCTCCATGGTGAGCAGCACCCCCACCGAAGCCAGCGCGACCGCCGCCGTCACGCAGGCCGTGACGATGCAGCGCTTCGCCCTACCCGCACCGGTTTTCACCGCCGAATAGGTGAGAAACATCGCAGCAAACGGCGTGATCCCGCACAGGATCGCGGCAAGGTAAAGCCTCCCCATACTGCTGCCGCCGGTCCCCAGCAGGGCTCCCACCAAAATGCCGAAAAGTGTCAGCAGCAGCGCCGCGCGCTCCAGTATTTGGAGCCAGAGGCGCGACTTTGCAGGCAAAAAGCGATGTTCCTCTCTCGCCGTGCGCGCCGCTTTCCGATACCAGCTGTTATAGCAGATAAGGTCAGTCCCGCAGATCAGCGTGACAACAGGCGAAATGCATGACAAAAAATCCCCCATTCCATAGATAAGCGTATTCAGAGGGTCTGTTTTCAGGCCGGTCAGGATATCCCAGATCCTGAGGAGCATATAGCCGAACCAAAAAATCATCATACTGTGGTAATATTTGAGTGCGCGGTGCATCGCGTCCACCTGTAAGACAGGGTCGGTCTCGACATCGACGGCGTTTTCATCCGCTGTGCAGAGCACATGGCGGGTCCTCCCGCCAAGGCCGCCGCCCTCGCCCTCGGCTCCGTCTCCCCAGAAGGTCAGATCACCAACGCCCGCTGACTGCTGCCAACCTGCCTGTGCACAGTACTCGAGGAAAACATCTTCGCCGTCTGCATCACCGTCATCGGGATAGTAGGTGATGGCGAAGCGCAGCTTCTGCGGCTTAATGCGGCGGTAGTGGATGAACAGGCCCACGCGGTCTGGGGCCCAGCCCTCCGCCGCCATGCGCTCAAAGTGGCGCGCAAGGCCCTCGGTGTCGTAAAAGGAATAGGGATTCAGCTCCCGTTTGGTGTTGCGCATCAGAAAAACCTCGCTTTCTCTCATTTCTCGCCGCCCGCAAGGGGCGTTATCTCTCAAATAGCTTCTCGTAGTCCCGCACCTGTGCTTGCAGGCGCTCCACCTCGTTTTGCAGCAGCGTTTCGCCCTCCGCTGTGAGCTGATAGCTGCGCCGCCGCCCCTCCGCGCGCGTTTCGACAATATACCCCGCCGCCAGAAACTGCTCGAGCAGGTTGTAGAGCGTCCCGGGGCCGACGGCCACGCGCCCGCCCGTCAACTCGTTCACGCGCGCCATCACGTCCATGCCGCAGCACTCCTCGCGCAGACACAGCAGGATGTAAAACATCTGCTCGGTCAGCGTGCTGAATTTCTCCCGCGCCATCGTCAGCCTCCTTTTATCGATATTCGATATTCTTGAGGAGAGTATATTATCGAATATCGATATTGTCAAGAGGGAGATTTTCTTTTTCAAAGAAAGACTCCCTCTTGTTCGCACAGGTGCGAAAGAAATGCCGCCTGCGGGCGGCAGGGTCAAAGGGGGTATTCTCTTTCGCAAAAGAGAATACCCCCCTTTGGAATCCCAAGAGAAAGGCTTTCATTGCAAGCGAACAGCTCGAAGAGCTGCAATGCTTGCCGATTGCACTGCCCGCGCGCGGCGTTGCCGCGTTGAGTTCTGCTATACGATCTGACTTACTCCTATTATCCGCTGCCGCTCTGCCCATCTTGTAGGAGTACGCAGTAATTTCCGTTTACCGCCAGTCCCATCAATGCGGCGAGCGCAGCAATGCCGCTATTTCGCACGCAGTCTGCCGCCGATGCGAACGTCACTCGCGCCTCACGATAGTAAGGCGCGGTTGCGAACGGCAACGACTCGCAGAAGCTTCATGGCGAAGCCATGTACACCGCACCCACATTGCGCAGCGCGTGCAGTCTTTCAAGAATAAGACCCGCAATGTCGGGGGTCGAGGGGGCCTCCCCTCGTCCTTTCTCTTGGGGGTGTAAGGGGGATATTCTCTTTCGAGAAAGAGAATATCCCCCTTAATGCGCACTCCCGCACAGTGCGGGAGAAATAAAAAAGCAGCCCTTTCGGGCTGCAAAATCCCCGCGCGCTGGAGAGCGCGCAAAAAAAGGAGCACCCCTGCGGGTGCTCCCTTTCTTCACTCTCCCAAGAGCCGAACGACACTTTCCCAGCGGAGCTGGTCCGTGTCGTAGCCATACGACTTCCCCTTCGCGTCCGTGTAGCGGAAAAACGGCCCCTCCGTCCAGTCGTTGGACGGATTCGCGAGCTCGACCTTCCAGATCTCAAGCGTCGAGCCGTCGCCGTAGTCGATCACGGCGTAGGGCGTCTCCTCCGGCGCAGCGGCGGTGCGGCCCGCGCCGGCCTTGTCGATAAGGTATAAAAGGTCACTGAGATCGTCGATCGATACGTCCGTTTCGCTTCCGTTCACTGTGACGCGAAACGTCTCTGTGCTTCGCGCATCGCGCGTGCTGTCCGTCAAATCGGAGATAAAGGCATGAAAACGGAACTGGTAGTGACAGGCCCAGTACGTCAGACCGCCAAACAGCAGAAACAGCGCGCAGCAGAGCGCGATGGGGCCGGTCAAACGCTTGGGCTTTGGCTTGCCGCGGTCAACGGAATCGTAAAGTCCCATGACTTCCCTCCTGTTCTCTTGTCCGATCAGTTTCTTTCCTCTCTATGCCGGTTAAATGCGAAAATCACTGGTTCGCCGCGCGCTCCGCCGCCTCGACGACATGGCTTGCGAGGATCGTGCTCGTCACGGTGCCGACGCCGCCGGGGACCGGGGTGATGGCCTCGACGACCGGCTCAACTTCGGCAAAGCGGGTGTCGCCGCAGAGGTTGCCGTCCGCGCCGACGTGGATGCCGACATCCAGCACGACCTGACCGGCGCGCACGCTCTCCGCGCCGACCATACCGGCCTTACCGGCGGCGACGACGAGGATGTCGGCCTCGCGGCAGATGTCGGGCAGATTCTCGCTGCGGCTGTGGCAGATGGTCACGGTCGCATGCTCGGCGAGCAGCAGCAGAGAGACCGGCTTGCCGATGACAAGGCTGCGGCCGATGACGACGACGCGCTTGCCTTTGATGGGGATGTTGTAGTGCTTGAGCAGCGCCACGCAGGCCGCGGCGGTGCAGGGGGGATAACCGCCCTTGGTGCCGGCGTACACGGCGGTCATGGAGCCGTCGGTGATGCCGTCCATGTCCTTTTTCGGGTCGAGCGCCGCGCGCGCCGCCTCGTCATCAAGGTGCCCCGGCAGCGGGCGGAACATCAGCACGCCGTGGACCTTCTCGTCCGCGCCCAGCGCGTGGATGTTCTCCATCAGCACCTCCTGCGTCACATCCTCAGGCAGGACGACCTGACGGACGGCGACGCCGACCTTTTCGCAGCGCTTGAGCGCGCCGCGCTCATAGGCAAGGTCATCCTCACGCGCGCCGACGCGCAGGATGGCGAGGCATGGCTCTACGCCGTTTTTCTTCAGTTCTTCCGTCTTTGCATGGAGCCCCTCGGTCAGCGCCTTGGCGACCTCGGCTCCCTTGAGCAGCATAGCCATGGTAAAAATTCCTCCTCTGATTGACGCGGTCATCCGCGTTCCTATCCATGATTAGGATAACAAAATTAAAAATTGCTGTCAATTTCTTTTGACAAGCGCGGCGGGATATTATTTTACTTTCTTCGGCAGCTTGCCTTTTCCCTCGCTTTTTGCTACGATATTGCTGTCAAATTTTGAAAGCATCAGGAGGGGCATTCCCATGTCTGTGATCGAAGAGAAAAAAGCACTGAGAACCTTTATCCGCAAGAAAGAGCGCACGCTCGATCCCGTCTACAAGGCTGAGAGCTCTGAGGCCATCTGCCGCCACCTGCTCGCACTCGACGAGTACAAGAGCGCGAAAGTCGTCTTCGCCTTTGCCGGCACCGAAAAGGAGATCGACACCTCGCTCTTTATGAACGAGACCATCGCCGCGGGCAAGACGCTGATCCTGCCGCGCTGCGCCGCCGAGCACGCCATCGATCTGTGCGTCGTGCGCTCGATGGATGACCTGGAAGCGGGCGCCTACGGCATTTTAGAGCCGAAAAAGAGCTGCGCGCTCGTCACCGCGGCGGACATCGACTTCGCCGTCGTGCCCTGCCTGTCGTTCGACCGCAAGGGCCGTCGTCTCGGCCAGGGCGGCGGGTACTATGACCGCCTGCTGCCGCAGCTCCACTGCCCGACGGTGCTCATCTGCCGCGAGCAGCTCATGTCGCCCGAGGTGCCGGTCGAGGAGCATGATATGCGCTGCACGATGCTGGTTACGGAGAAAGGGATTTTGACGCCGGAGGCGTAAAAGAGCTTTTTTCCTGCACTGGTGCAGGAGGATGATTCCCGTACCGTGCGGGAGTGCGTAAAAGGGGGATACTCTCTTTTGAGAAAGAGAGTATCCCCCTTTTACAACCCCCGAGAGAAAGGACGAGGGGCCTTCCCCCTCGACCCCGCACATTGGCAATCTGCGGCTCGAAGAGCTGCGCAGCCTGCGGATTGCACAGCCGTTGGCAGCTTTGCTGCCTTACGGATGTGGCATACCCCTTGCGGGTAATCAGGTGCGGTGTACATGGCTTCGCCATGAGTCTTCTGCGAATCGTGACTGCTCGCAACCGCGCCTTACTTCGTGAGGCGCGTGTGACGGTAGTCGGGCAGCAAACTGCCTGCGGGCGCGGCATTGCTGCGCTCGCCGCATACAAAGAAATGACCGCATCAGCGGTCGTTTTCTTGTTCTTTTAAGTCGTCAAGTGCAGCTCGGACAGCTGCGACGACGAATGCCGAGAATGTGCAGTCCTTGCCGCGGATCGCGTTCTCGATCTCTTCGAGCATATCATTTGGAAAACGCACCGATTTGTTGGTTGTCGGCGGTACGCTTGGAATTTTAAAAGCCATAGTCTCACCTGCAATACATTTCATATGACAAGTGTATTGCATTTTTGTCCAAATATGTGTAATATAAAAGTATTACATTTGTATTGCGATAGGAGGACTATACTATGAACTATGAAAAGATGTACCATCTGCTGTTCAACGCCATCACCGACGCACTGGAACAAATGGAAAAGCAAAACCTTGGCAGCGCAAAAGACCTGCTCACCACCGCTCAGCAGAAAACCGAAGAAATCTACATGGAATCCGCCAACTAACCCGCGGCGAGCGCAGCAATGCTGCCTCGGCAGGCAAAAGCAGGTTTGCACAAATCTGAAGTAGCCGGAAATTGCGTTAGACTGCCGAATCGCAGGCAGAGCGGCAGCGGGTAATAGGAGTAACCCAAATCGTTTAGCAGCACCACTTGGCAGGCACCCGATTCGGCAAGCACCTCAGCTCTTCAAGCCCCAAGCTCACAATGGCGGGGTCAAGGGGCAGAGCCCCTTGCGTTCTCTTGGGGGTGTAAGGGGGCCATTCTCTCACGTGAGAGAATGGCCCCCTTTATCTGTGCAGTGCCATCGGCACTGCTATTCCCCATCCACGCGCAGCGTGAAAAGTCTCCTCTTATCTGCAAAGATAAGAAAACCACCCCTCGCTGCTGCGTGTCTCTTCGATCGTCCATCCCGCTTCGACGAGCTTCTCGCGCACCTCCTCTGCGCGGTCATCAATAATGCCCGAGCAGAGGAAAATGCCGCCCTTTTTGAGGAGCTTCCCCACCTGCGGGGCGAGCGCAATGATGACATCCGCGACGATGTTCGCAACGATCACGTCATAGTCGCCGCCGAACTCCTTCTGGAGCCTTTTGTCGCTGAGCACGTCGCCCGCGCGGACGGTGTAATGCTCCTTGCCGACGCCGTTGAGCGCGGCGTTTTCATACGCGACGCCGACGCACTTGTCGTCGATATCACAGGCAAAGGCGTCCTTTGCGCCGAGCAGCAGCGCGGCGATGGATAAAATGCCGCTGCCGCAGCCAAGGTCTAAAACCTTTTCCCCGCCGTGGATATGCTGCTCCAGCGCCTGTAAGCACAGCCGCGTCGTGGCGTGGCTGCCGGTGCCGAACGTCAATCCGGGATTTAAGACAAGCTTGACGCGCCCGTCCTCCTGCGCCTGCTCCCATTCCGGCACGACGAGCAGCCGCTCGCCGATCTCCATGGGCTTGTAGAACTGCTTCCAGTTGTTCTCCCAGTCCGCGTCTTCGACATTTTCCATGCTGAGGATCAGCGGCGCGTACTCGGGATGCTGCTTTTTGAAGGCCGACAGACCGATACGGAACTGCGCGAGGGTGTTGTAGCCCTCGGCGCTGTCCTCCAAATAAAACGTGATGCGGCTCTTGCCGTGCATCTGCTCCATCAGCTCGTCGTCGACATAGTCCCAGTACTGGTGGTTATTTTCGAGGAAGTCCTTGAAGTCGCCCTCCTCGTCGATCATCAGGCTGTCGATGCCGTACTCGCTCAAAAGCTCCGTCGCGGGTTCGATGCCCGCGGGCTGCGTGTCAAGGTGTAATTCCAGCCACTTCATCGCTCAGTCCCCACAAAGAACAGGCCCAACGTACCGCAGCCGGTGTGCGCGCCGATGACGGGGCCGATGAACTCATCGCGCACATCCGTCACGCCGAAGCGCTCCTTGAGTAGTCCCTTGACGTACTCGACGGACTCCGGGCAATTGGCGTGGCAGATGAGCATGGGCTGGTTTTTCGCCGGCTCGACGCCGATCTCGCCAACCTTGTCGACAAGCGCGCGCAGCGCCGCCTTCGTGCCGCGGGCCTTGCTCACGGGGGTCAAGCGGCCCTCGCTGTCCGTGTGCATGACGGGCTTGATGCCGAGCATCGTGCCGACCAGCGCCGCCGTGGAGCTCACGCGGCCGCCGCGCTTTAAGTGGTTCAGATCGTCGACGATGAACCAGTGGCACTGGCTCTGGATGATGGAGCGGACGTAGGCATCCAGCTCGTCGATGGTCAAATTCTTCTCGCGGTGCTCGCGCACGGCGCGATAGAGCAGCATGCCCTGCCCGCGCGAGGCAGACAGCGAGTCAATGACTAAGATCTTCGCCTCGGGGTACTTTTCGCGCAGGTCTTCCGCCGCGATGCAGGCGGACTGATACGTTGTGGACAGCGCGCTCGAAAAACAGACGCAGAGGATGTCCTTGCCCTCCTGCAAGACCTTTTCCATCGCGTCGGTGAACTGGCCGACGTTGACCGCGGCGGTCGTGCAGTCCGCGCCCGCGGCGATCTTGGCGAAAAATTCCTCGGGCGACATGTCCGCGTGGTCAGGGGTATTCAAAAGCGTCTTGCCCTCGATGGTAAATGAGAGGGGCAGAACGGTCAGGTCGAGCTCTTCGACCTCCTGCTGGCTCAGATCGCAGCAGCTATCGGTCATAATGATATAATCACGCATTACAGCACTTCTCCTTTCAGGGAAGAAAATCACATTTTTGTCTTTTGTATCCTGTCGGATGCCATATTATACCAAATTCCCCCACAGCCTGTAAATATGCCGTGAAATTTATTTTCCCTTCCGCTTAGGCATAGCCGCATGGAATTTGCAAAGGGGCGCGGCCATGCCGCGCCCCTTACCGTGCTTTTATTCTGTATCCGAGCACTGCTCCACCTGTATTCCCGCAAGCTTCAGAAATTTTTTGTCCGTTTGAATGCTCTGGGTCAGGAACTTGCCGTCCTTGAACAGCGCGTAGGTCGTCACCGGGGCCGGTACGCTCTGTGCCTGCTCCCTGCTGGTGACGTGGATGACCTTCAGAGGCACGTGGTACGCTCTCGCGGCTTCTTCCACACGCGGCACCCAGTAGTAAGTAAACGGGCACTGGTCGGTATAATAGAGGACAAAGCCGCTCTCTTCCACCGCAGGGTGCTTGGCACAGGCCTTGAACCTCGGCGGCTCTGCATCCTGTGCAAGCGGCAGATACATCAAATTGATCCCGCATTCCGATGTATCGGCAACGGCAAATCCCTTATATGCCAGATACTTCGGGTCGGAGAGAAACTCCCGCTTTCGCCCCTCGGACGAGAGAATGCACAGTCCCTTTCGCCCCTGCTCCTTTGCGTCCCGGATGCACTCTCCCAGCAGATCGTTGGAATATCCGTGCCCTTTCAGCGAGCCGGAGACCCACAGACAGTCAATATAAAAATACCCGTCCGCCTGAATAGGCACCCACGCGTTTTCCGCCGGCATATACTCAATGAAGCACTTGCCGCGCTCCGTGCTCCGGCAGAAGACCAGCCCCTCTTTAAAGCGCTGCTTGAGCCACTCCTTTTTGATGACGCCCTGCTTGCCGGACATCGCACAGCAGATGTGCTCTTTCTCAATATTATCATCGGTGATTCGGATATAGTCCATTGGAAGCCCCTCCCCGATCCTCATAAATTCTCCGCACCCTGCGGGCGCCGCCCCTTACTTCTCAGCCCGACAGCTGTCGATCTTTCAGATTCGCTTACGCCGCCGCAAACCGATAGGTGACCGAGTTCTGCCATGGCTCCTCGTTTGCCAAGTCCGTCCTGATCACCTCGCCGCCCATCTTCTCATAGAATGCTCGGGCATTCAGATTCTCTGGAACACAGTGGCAGGCAAAAAACTTCGCCCCGTGTTCCCTGCAATACGCCTTGATAAAATCAAATGCCGCCCGACCGATCCCCTGCCGCTGATATTCAGAGAGAATATACAGTGACTGCAAGACGATCCCGTCGGTTCTGCTTATCGTCAAATAGCCGATATTTTGATCGTCTTTTTGGAGCAGATACACAGAATACGCCGGATCATTGATCCGCAGCAGTTCTTTCTCCTGATGCCACGCCCAATCAAAGTTGTCGATCATATCATCGGGGTAGATCCCTCTGTAAGTAGTGCCCCAAATTTGATGCCGCAGGGCAATGATCTCCGGCACATCCTCTTTGGCCGCCTCGACAAACATACTATCGCTTCTCATAGGGCAAGTTTCCTCCCCGTAACGCTTTCAACTTTTCCACATCCAGCATACCATGCCGCCGATTTCGCCGCAAGCACAAAAAAAGCAGCGCCGGTTGGCGCTGCTTTTTCATCCTCTTTGGGAATCCGAATTACTGCTGCTCGGCGGCCTTTGCGGCGGCCTGCTGGGCTTCGATCTCGATGAGGGCGTCCTTGCGGGAGAGGTTCCAGCGGCCCTTCTCGTCGATCTCCATGAACTTGACCCAGATCATATCGCCGACGGTGACAACATCCTCGACCTTCTCGACGCGCTTGCGGTCGAGCTTGGAGATGTGGACCAGGCCGTCCTTGCCCGGGGCGATCTCGACGAACGCGCCGAACTGCATCAGGCGCACGACGCGGCCATAGTAGAGCTTGCCGACCTCGGGCACGAAGACAATATCGTCGATGCACTTCTTCGCAGCGTCGCACGCGGCGGCGTTGGCGGAGGCGATGTGGATGGTGCCGTCGTCGTCGATGTCGACCTTGGCGCCGGTATCGGCAACAATCTTCTGGATGACGCTGCCGCCCTTACCGATGACCTCGCGGATGCGCTCGGGGTCGATGTGCATGGTGATCATCTTGGGCGCATACTGGCTGACCTCGGCGCGCGGCTCGGAGATGCAGGGCAGCATGATCTGGTCGAGGATCTGCACGCGCGCGTCATAGGTGATCTCAAGGGCGTTCTTGATGATGGCCATCGTCAGGCCGTCGTTCTTGAGGTCCATCTGGATGGCGGTGATGCCCTTCTTGGTACCGGCAACCTTGAAGTCCATTTCGCCGTGGAAGTCCTCAACGCCCTGAATGTCGATGAACGTGGTGAAGTCGTCGCCGTCCTGAATGAGGCCGCAGGAGATACCGGCGACGGGCGCCTTGATGGGGACGCCTGCGTCCATCAGCGCGAGCGTGGAGCCGCAGATGGAGCCCTGAGAGGTCGAGCCGTTGGAGGAGACGACCTCGCTCACGACGCGGATGGCATACGGGAACTCGTCGACGGACGGGATGACCGGCAGCAGCGCGCGCTCAGCGAGAGCGCCGTGGCCGATCTCGCGGCGGCCGGGGCTGCGGGAGGGCTTGGCCTCGCCGACGGAGTAGCCGGGGAAGTTATAGTGGTGCATATAGCGCTTTTCGGTCTCTTCCCAGATGGTGTCGAGCTTCTGGGCGGCGGAAAGCGTGTCAAGCGTACAAACGGAGAGCACCTGCGTCTGGCCGCGGGTGAACAGGCCCGAGCCGTGGACGCGGGGCAGGACGCCGACTTCGGCAGCGAGAGGACGGATCTCGTTCTTCTGGCGGCCGTCGACGCGGTGGCCTTCGAGCAGCCATGCCTTGACGATCTTCTTCTGGAACTTATAGGTGATCTCGTCGAGGAACTGATCCATATCGGGATACTCCTCGAGGAACTTCTCGTGCCAGTGCTCGATCATCTCGTTCCAGCGGGCCTCGCGGACGTTCTTGTCGTCGGTGTCCATCGCGGCCTTGGCCTCGTCCATGAAGTTTTCGACGATCTTGTCGAACAGCTCCTGATTGAAGCTCGCGTGCGGGTAGTCGAACTTGGGCTTGCCGATCTCGGCGACCATGCGGTTGATGAGCTCGACCTGCTTCTGGTTCTCGTTGTGGGCAAGCTCGATGGCCTTGTACATGGTGTCGTTGTCGACTTCGTTCGCACCGGCCTCGATCATGACGACCTTCTTGCCGGTCGAGACGACCGTGACGTCAAGATCGCTGACCTTGCGCTGCTCGGAGTTGGGGTTGAGCACGAGTTCGCCGTTCACAAGGCCGACCTTGAGCGCGCCGACAGGGCCGTTCCAGGGGATATCGGAGATGGCGAGCGCGGCGGAGGTGCCGATCAGAGCCGCGATCTCGGGAGAGCAGTCATGGTCGACGCTCATGACCGTCGCCATGATGGAGACGTCGTTGCGGAAGTCGGAGGGGAAGAGCGGGCGGATGGGACGGTCGATGACGCGGCTGGTCAGGATGCCCTTTTCGCCGGGACGGCCCTCGCGGCGGTTGAAAGAGCCGGGGATGCGGCCGACGGAGTAGAGCTTCTCCTCAAAGTCAACGGAGAGGGGAAAGAAGTCGATGCCGTCGCGCGGGCGGGCGGAAGCCGTGGCGCAGACGAGCACGCGGGTGTCGCCGTAGCCAACCATGACGGCGGCGTTGGCGAGTTCAGCAAGCTTGCCGACCTCAAGCGTGAGGGGACGGCCAGCGAGCTCCATCTCGTACTTGTGGTAGTTGGGGAACTGTCTGTGGGTGATGATGGTAGACATTTGTCGATCTCCTTTTTTGTAAAATTCCGTATGGGAGCCGACCGTTTAGCACTTGAAAAAACGTCGGTCGCGCCGCCGCTTTTTCAACTGCTAAAGCATAGCAGGCTCTCATACGCGCGGGGAAAGTGCCAAGGGCGAAAGTGTGAAAGAAGGGTGGTGCGCATGCACACCACCCTGTTTTCAAACTTACTTACGGATACCCAGCTTGGCGATCAGGGTACGATAGCGCTCGATGTCCTTCTTCATGAGGTAGTCGAGCAGGCTGCGGCGCTTACCGATCATCTTGTACAGGCCGCGGCGGGAGTGGTTGTCCTGCGGGTGCTGCTTGAGGTGCTCGGTGAGCTGAGCGATGCGCTCGGTGAGGATAGCGACCTGAACCTCCGGAGAACCGGTGTCGCCTTCGTGGGTGCGGTTGGCTTCGATGATAGCCGTCTTCTGGTCTTTGAGCATCATAGTGTGATATCCACCTTTCATAAATTCTCCCAACACTGAGCGGCGGGTCGGTGAATCCTCCACGTCCTAAGTGCGGGAATGTGCACGATAAGCGTGCTGAATTATGATAGCACAGCTTTTTCCTATTGTAAAGCAAAACCTGTGAAATGATACCGCTTTTTTGCTTTTTCCCGTCCCTCGCGGCAAAACTGAAGAAAAAAGAGACAGCCAAGGCCGTCTCTTTTCAGCACATGCGTTCTCACTCAAAAAGCGGCCTCGCCGCTGTTTCGATTATTTTCTCAGTCCCGCGAAATGCTCCTTCGTCACCTTGATGACCACGGGGCTCAGCAGCAGCAGCGCGATGAGGTTCGGGATGGACATGAGGCCGTTGAGCGTGTCGGAGATATCCCACACGAGCGTCAGGTCCGCGACCGCGCCGGCCACAACGACGAGGCAGAAGATGATCTGATAGGGGCGGATGATCTTGCTGCCAAAGAGGAACTCCGCGCAGCGCGTGCCGTAAAGCGCCCAGCCGAGGATGGTAGACGTTGCAAACAGCAGCAGGCCGACCGCAAGAATCAGAGAGCCCGCCTTGTCGCCGAAGACTGTGGCAAAGCCCGCGACCGCCGTGGGAACGCCCGCAGCTGCCGCGTTGCCGTAATTGCCGTCCGCCGCGCCGGAGCAGAGGACGACAAGGGACGTGAGCGTGCAGATGACGATGGTATCCATGAAGACCTCAAAGATGCCGTAAAGGCCCTGCTTGACGGGGTTTCTTTCCGACGTGGCGGCGTGCGCGATCGGCGCGGAGCCGAGGCCCGCCTCGTTGGAGAAGACGCCGCGTCCGACGCCCTTGGTCATCGCGAGCTTGATGGACATGCCCGCCGCGCCGCCGGTGACGGCAGCGGGGTTAAAAGCTCCCTTGAAGATGGAAGCGAACACGCCGGGAACGACGCTGACATTCGCAAACACGACGATAAGCGCGCAGACGATGTAAATGACGGCCATGCCGGGCACGAGCTTTTCCGTGACCTGACCGATGCGCTTGACGCCGCCGAGCAGCACCAGCGCGACGAAGATGGCGACGCAAATGCCGGTGATGAGGCAGATCATCGTCTCCCTGCTCGCCGCGTTTTCATTGAACGCGACGGCAACGGACTTGACGGAATCCGCGATGGAGTGCACCTGTGCGATGTTGCCGATACCGAACGCCGCGATGGCGCCGAGCACGGCGAACACGGTGCCGAGCCACTTCCACTTGGGGCCAAGGCCGTTTTTGATGTAGTACATGGGTCCGCCGCACCAGTCGCCCTTTTCGTTGCGCTCGCGGTATTTGACGGCGAGCGTGACCTCAGAGAACTTGGTCACCATGCCGAAAAGCGCCGACACCCACATCCAGAACACGGCGCCGGGGCCGCCTAAAATGATCGCGCCCGTGACGCCCGCGATGTTGCCCGTGCCGACGGTGGAGGCAAGGGCCGTGGACACGGCCTGCAGCGGCGTGATCTCGCCGTCGCCGGCCTCGCCCTTCTTAAAGATCTTTCCGATGGTGTTTTTCCACCAGTAGCCGATCTTGGTGAACTGGATAAAGCCCACAGCGATGCTCAGGTAGATGCCCGTGCCGACCAGCAGCGCCAGCATCACCGGCCCCCAGACAAAGCCGTTGACCGCAGTGTTGATCTTCATAAACTGTTCCATACACTTCTCCTTCCCAAAAATCACATTCCGTAAAACGTTTGATGAATTTCTTTCATATCTCAGAGAATACCAAATCGGCCGCCCGCTGTCAACGGGGCAAGTGTCGTTTTTTGTCGTGCGCGCATGGCAAATCATACATTCTGCATAAATTTTAATGCATTCTTTACCTACATTTAGTGATTTGCACAGCAAAACGGCGGAAAATTTTTGCATTCCCCGCTTGACAACCGGTGTCCGCCATGCTATCCTAACTGTACTAACACACTTAATACAGCAGGAGGCGCCTATGTTCCACTTGATTTTCCTGATCCCGGTTCTTGTTGTACTGCTGCTCGGCATTTTGCTGCTCGCCGTGCTGTGCAGCCGATGAATGCAGGAGGAATGCCATGATCACCTTAAATTACCGCGACGCGCGCCCGATCTACGAGCAGGTGTGCGACGGACTGCGGCGGCTGATCGTCTCGGGCGCGATCGCCGACGGGGATAAGCTCCCCTCGGTGCGCGCGCTGGCGACGCAGCTTGCCATCAACCCCAATACCATCCAGCGCGCCTACAACGAGTTGGAAACGAGCGGCTACTGCTGCTCCGTGCCCGGCAAGGGCTGCTTTGCCGTGCACACCTACCGCGCGCAGGACGACGCGCGCCGCTTATCGCTTGAGCAGCAGCTCAAAGAGCTTTTGCAGGAGCTGCGCGCCATGGGCGTGAGCGAGGAAGACATTCAAGCATTGTGCAGGGAGGGAGAAGCGAAATGATCGAAGTACGCGGTCTTAAAAAGACCTTTGACGGCTTTGCCGCGCTCGACGGCGCGGATCTGAGCGTACCGCGCGGCGCGGTCTACGGCCTTGTCGGGCCGAACGGCGCGGGCAAGACGACGCTGCTGCGCCACTTGACGGGCGTTTACCGTCAGGATGAGGGCAGCGTGACCTTTGACGGCCAGCCCGTCTGGGAAAACGCGGACGTGAAGGCGCGCATCGCCTCCATTCCCGACGACTGGTTCTACTTTATGCAGGCGGGGCTGCGCGATATGATGCGCTTTTACCGCGGGCTGTACCCGAAGTTCGATCAGGAGCGCTTTGAAAAGCTCCGCGAGGTCTTCGCGCTCGATGAAAAGCGGCCGCTGCGCCGCATGAGCAAGGGCCAGCAGAAGCAGGCGGCCTTCTGGCTCGCGCTGTGCACGATGCCCGACTATCTCATCCTCGACGAGCCGGTGGACGGCCTCGACCCCGTGATGCGCCGTCAGGTGTGGAGCCTCATTTTGCAGGACGTTGCCGAGCGCGGCACGACGGTGCTCGTCTCCTCGCACAACCTGCGCGAATTGGAGGACGTGTGCGACCATGTGGGTGTGATGAGCCGCGGCAAGCTCCTGCTTGAGCATTCGCTGAGCGAATTGCAGGACTATACCGTCAAGCTCCAGCTCGCCTTCGAGGGCGCGGAGCTGCCCGCCCTGCCGCCGGAGATCAAGGTGCTGCACCACGCGCAGACCGGGCGCGTCCACACGCTCATCTGCCGCGGCAGTGCAGAGGAACTGGAACAGCAGCTCGCCGCGCTGCACCCGATCTTTATCGACGCGGTGCCGCTGTCACTTGAAGAAATTTTCATCTATGAACTGGGAGGTGAGGACTATGCGATCCGCGACATCGTTCTTTGATAAGACTCTATTCCGCAGCCAGCTCAAACACACCTGGCCGCTCTGGCTCGGCTACACCGCCTTGTGGCTTTTCCTCGTGCCGGTCATGCTCTTTTCAGAGCTTTCCGCCTATCAGGGCGGTTACAGCGCAGTGGATGCGTCCTACCTGCTGCTCAACGCCGGCGTGCGCGGCGGCATCTTCATTTCCTTCTTCTTCGGCCTTTTCTTTGCGATGCTTGCCTTCTCGCACCTGACGCAAAGCCGCGCGACGAACGGCTTCCACGCGCTCCCCGTGCGGCGCGAGACCATCTTTATGACCGCCTACCTCACGGGACTGTTCTGCCAGCTTTCCACCATTCTCGTCACGTTCCTGCTCGGCGCGGCGGTCTCAGCCCCGCTGCACTTAAGCTTTTGGGGCGTCAGTGGCGCGGCCATGGGCAGCGTCATGCTCGAAGCCGTCTTTTTCTACTCCTTCGCCGCGCTGTGCATGATGATGACGGGGCAGATCCTCGCCGCGCCCGTCTTCTATTTCGTCGGCAATATTCTCGTCCCGGGAATGGAATATCTGCTGCGCAACTTTGCGGGCAATTTCCTCTACGGCTACAGTGGGTACACCGACGTTGCGCTCGGTTTCCTCTCCCCGCCCCTCTATATGTACCCCGAGGTGGACATCGCCTCGATCGAGACCTGCGAGAGCGACTCGTACTATGTGACCGCCTACGCGCTTGAGCACCGCTCTTTCATGATCCTCGCCGCCTACGCGCTCGCGGGGCTTGTCATCGCCCTCATCGCGCTGCTTCTCTACCGCACGCGCAAGAGCGAGATGACCGGCTCGACGGTCGCCTTCCCGTGGGCGGTGCCGGTCTTCAAGTACGGCGTGGCGTTCTGCACCGCCGTTTCGCTCGGCCAGTTCCTCTACTATTTCCTCTTCGGCCAGTACCGCTCGAGCGGCAGCGATTCCCTGCCCGGCACGATCCTCTGCATGGCGGCGGCGGGGCTTGTGGGCTACTTTGCCGCCGAGATGCTCATCAGAAAGAGCTTCCGCGTCTTCCGCGCGGGCGCAAAGGGCGCGGCGATCGTCGCAGGCGTCCTCGTGCTGCTCGGTATCGGCATGAGCTTCGACCTCACGGGCTATGAAAAGCACGTGCCGGACGAGAGCGAGATCGAATCCGCCTTCTACACCTTCTCCGGCATGACGAACGTCACGACCGACGACGCCGATACCATCCGCCGTCTCACCGCGGCACACCAGGCCATCGTCAAAAACCGGAACGAGCAGACCCGCATCGCGGAAGCACGGGACACGGATACGCTCTCTCAGAGCGATCATGACGACATCGAACCCTTCTCCCTGCGCCTGACCTACTACCTCAAGGACGGCTCGCAGCTCTCGCGCTCCTATTCGCTCTACCTGCGGAGAAGCGACCTCACCGTGCCCTCGTCCGCCACGGCGCGCGTGAACGCGCTCTATATGTGCAGAGAGTCCGTGCTCCGCCGTGTCCTCGGCTACGGCTGCGATCACCTCGGCGACACGCCGCGCTTCCTCGACAGCTACTGCTACTATTACGATGAGAACTCCAACACAAAGGACTATGCCCTCACCGCCGCGCAGGCTGAACAGGTCTACGCCGCGCTGATGCAGGACGTTCAGGATTCCGATAATGGCGGCAGCGACATCTTCGCCGTGCAGGAATACCAGTACGATCCCCCCTCCTTCTGGCTCGAGCTGTACTTTGAGTCCACCAATGAAAAAGGCCGCCCGGAGGTGTATACGCTCAGCCCCCATGTGAATGGCTCGACGCCCAACACCCTGCAAGTACTCAGTGAGCTGCTGCCCGAGCTGAAATCCAACACCGTAACGCCGCCCAGCGACGACGGCATTCACACCCTCCCCGCCACAGAGGACGTTTCCACCACGGAAAGCGTGAACTGACATGGCAGAAAGAACAAAGCGGCGGCGCAGGCGCCGCCGCACCGGGAACAAGAAAGCATTTCTCGTCCTGCTCGCGCTCGTTTTGCTCGTTCTCGGCGGCGTGAAGCTGCGCTATGCGCTCGCCCATCGGAATCTCCCCGGTTCGAATGTCAGCGTGCCGGACTTTGTCACGGTCGACTACATTCCGATAAACGAATATTCCCGTCCCGGCACGCCGCTCAGGGAGATCTCCGGCGTGGTGGTGCACTATGTCGGCAATCCCGGCACGACCGCCGCGGCGAACCGCAGCTTTTTCGCCAACCTCGCCTTGACGCACGAGACCTACGCGAGCGCGCACTTTGTCGTCGGGCTCGACGGCGAGATTTTGCAGTGCGTGCCGCTGACGGAGATCGCCTACTGCTCGAACACGGCGAACGACTACACCGTGTCCATCGAGGTCTGCCACCCCGACGACACAGGCAAGTTTGATGACGCGACGATGGAGAGCCTCGAACAGCTCGTCGCGTGGCTGTGCGAGACGTTTTCTCTTGACCCCGACGCGGACGTCATTCGACACTACGACGTGACGGGCAAGATCTGCCCCAAATACTACGTGGAAAATGAAGATGCGTGGCTCGCCTTCCGGCAGAATGTGAGCGCGCGCATCGAAGAGGACAAAACCGCGAGCGGCGAAACCAACTGATAAATCAAATTGGGAGGGAGCTCATGCACGACTTTGTTTCCTATCTTTTTTATCTGCTGCAGCGCGGGATGCGCTTTGCCGTGCCCGCTGCGCTTATCTGCGGCCTTATTCTGGCCGTCTGCTACACCGTCTGCCGCAGGCAGGGCCGCCGCTTCCCGTGGGGAAAGGCGCTCTGCGCGGTGCTGCTTGTCGGCTGGGCGGCGGTCACGGTCTTCGTCACGCTGCTGCGCAGCGAGCCGAATGAATTTGCCGCGCGGCAGTGCAATTTGCAGCTTTTCCTTGCTTGGCGCGAAGCGTACCAGCGCTTCACGCTGCAAATCTGGCTCAACGTGCTGCTCAACATCGCGCTCTTCGTCCCGCTCGGCGTGCTGCTGCCGCTCTTGTGGAAACCGTTTCGCAAGTGGTATGCCGCGCTGGGCGCGGGCTTCGGTGTTTCGCTCCTGATCGAGCTGACGCAGCTTTTGACGGCGCGCGGCATGTGCGATGTGGACGACCTCTTCACCAACACGCTCGGCGCGATGCTCGGCTGGTGTGCAGCAATGCTCGTGCTCGCGCTGCATCAAAAGAACAGGACGTGGCCGCGCTACTGCGCGCTGCCCGCCGCGTTCGCACTCGCACTATCCGCCATTTTCATTTCCTACGCCGCGCAGCCCTACGGCAACCTGCGCGACGCCTCCGTCACGACGGCGGACCTGAGCGGCGTCCGCTGGTCGGTCGACTTTGCGCTCGACGAAGACAGCAAAACCTCCTGGGTCTATCAGGCGCAGGCGCTCAACAACGTGGGCGCCGACCGCTTCGCCGCGGAATTTGCCGCCGCGCACGGCGTCGAATTTCCGGATGCGTACTACTACGATGACCTTGTGATCTACGCCAACCACTCTTCCGGCGACTTCCTCGACGTCACCCTGCACGACGGCACGTGGGAATACAGCTTTGGGCGCGATCACACGCCCGTTTTCGATGCGCCCGCGTCTGGTGTCACAGAGGACATGCTGCGCGAAGAGCTCGACAAGTTTGGCTTTTCCGTCCCCGCCGACGCTGCGTTCACGCTCTCGCCGTATGGCGAGAGCTCTTACCGCGCGGTGTTCTCCGCCGATCTTCTCCCTGCGGAGGACGGCTTCCTCCACGGCACGCTCACTTGTGATCTGAGAACACAAGGCGACGGTCAATCGACGCTCTCGCAGCTCGAAAACCGCATCACCACGCTCGCGCCCGTGCGCGAAGAGCCTATTCTCTCCCCCGCGCAGGCGCTCGCCGCGCTGCAATCGGGCAAGAGCTTCGAGGGTGCGTGGTTCGCGCAAAGCGTCCAGCAAATTGAGGTGCGCTCCTGCACGCTCGACTACCTCTCCGATTCCAAGGGCTTCTATCAACCGGTCTACCGCTTCGAGCTGTCGCTCGCCGGTCAGGCGGGCGGCATCACCGACGCGGTCGACTATGTCCCCGCGCTCTTCTGAGCGCCGGAGTGCAAGGAGGCTTACGATGAAACGCATACTTGCCGCGCTGCTCAGCTTCGCACTGTGTCTCGCTCTGCTTCTCTTCGTCCGGAACGAACCTGATGAGCCGATCCTGCACGTCGCGCTGAAACCAGCCGGCGAGCAGGACGCCGCCTACGTCTATGAAACGGTCTATGCAAGCGGCAAAAGCCGCCGCTGCAATGCTTTCACACCCGACACCTGCGTCTTTTACACCGCCGACTACGCAGACTTTGACACCTCCGCGCTTCGCTCGCACAGGGTCAACACACTTGTCGCCACCACGCTCTATGATTCTGTCGGCAATGTCGTTGAACCCAACGAAACGATGATCACCATGATGCACGCCGCCGCAGACCAGATCGACCATGCGATCTTCGATTTTCAGATCATCGTCGTGAACGGCCAGCACTACTTTGCCTTTGTTAAGCTCAACGTCAACTGGTGGGATCCGTGCACCCTGTACGAGTACGACGGCGGAGAGCTCCGCGAGCTCGCGCAGTGGGACAACATACGCCTGCTGTCGGTCGGTTTCATATGAAAAAAGCGGCTGTCTCGACAGAGACAGCCGCTTTTCCTTTTTCACTTGTTTTTCTCCAAGCTGTACGGGTCCCGTCCCGCGGCGAATTCGGCGATCATCTCCGCCGTCAGGGCGATGCCGTTACCCGTATAGTTCTCTCGCAGCTCCTCGCGGCTGACCCACGCGCCGTCCGCCAGCTCAAAGTTGTCGAGATGGATCGTATCGTCGTCGCCGTCGAGCCTGCACCAGTAGCCCATCATGATGTTGCCGCTGATGCCCCAGGGCTGGCAGCGGTAATAGCGCAGGTCCTTGACCTTTAATCCGACCTCCTCCATCACCTCGCGGTGTACGGTCTGCTCAAAGCTCTCGGCAAACTCGGTGAAGCCCGCGACAAGTGCCGTGCGCTGCGCGCCGGGACGGTTGGCGTACTTCGTGAGCAGCAGGTAGTCCCCATGCGTCACCGCCACGATGACCGACGGGTTGATGCGCGGGAAGATCATGTTGCCGCACTTGGGGCAGCGCATCATGCGCTCGTTCCCATCGTGGACGAGCTTTTCCCCGCAGCGGCCGCAGTAGCGCGCGTCGCGGTACCACGAGCACAGGTGCCACGCGCTGACCGCCGCATAGGCGAGCTCCTTGGGCTTTTCCGTGCGGAAAAGGCCGATGTTGCGGTAGGAGTAGCCGTCGAGCGCGCGCTCGTTTTCGTCAAAAAGCAGGTAATACTCCCGCCCGTCGAGCTCAAAAAGATAGGTGAACGCCTCGTCGGGCTCGGTAAACTGCGCGCGCGACGGGAACTTGAGGCCGTTGTCGTCGATACGGCACAAAAGGTCCTGCCCGCGGAACTGCACCACGGCGCTGCTCTTTTTCGGCACGGCGTTCTTTTTCCACTCGTTGTAAAGATGTTTCGGCTCGATATCCTGGATCATGTCGGCTTTCCTCCCGCGTGTTTGTTCTTTCGCAGGACTATTCTACAACGGATCAAAGGGATTTGCAAGCGGGGGCTTATTCCTCGATCATGCGTCTGCGCTTCAGCTCTTCGATCTTTTTCCCCTCACGCCGCACGGAAATCATACCGGCAATACCTCCCGCCAACAGTCCCGCCACGATCAGAATAGTCAGCACCATATACACAGGTGAATCAAGCTGCGTGTCCAGCCAGCTTGAAAAGCCGTACTGCGAGATTGCCTTGTAAGCATGTCTCCCGCTTAACAGCACCAGCACCAGCGCGCCGAGCATCCCGCTGCGGTAATGCGAGCGCCGCTTTTCCAGCGCCGCGATCTTGGAGTCCAAGTCAGAGTACAGCTCAAACGCGCCGTCCGCCGTCTTTTTGCGCAGGATCAGCACCTCGCCGTACTCGCTCACCAGCGCCGCGCCCGTCTCGCCGAGCGTGCGCAGATAGTCTTTTTTCTCGCCGTCACGCGATTCGTAAAAGTATTGTACGCGGTAGATATACTCGTCCTGTTCCCCGCGCACAAAGCGCAGCTCATCGCGCACGATCTCGCAGCATTGCCAGCCCTCGTGGGACATCTTGTTGAGATAGCGCTCCATCTCTTCCACCCGCTCGGGGCCAAACGGCGCTCTGCTCCACTTCTTCGTCATCGTCTCTGCCATTTCTGCTCTCCTTTCATTCCTGAATCACGCGCTCGGCTTCGAGCGCCGCGATCTTCTGTTTCGCGCGGCGCAGTCCCCGCGGGCAGTCGACAATCCCCACGATGCAAATGGGCAGGAGCAGTGCCGACGCCGCAAGGAGAAATACCTGCGACGAGCGGAAGCTTATGGCGGCCATACCCGCATACTTGCCGATCACGTTCGCATTCATCAGCGTCATTAGAATATTCATCAGCGTGATGCTCATCCAGCCAAGGCTCAGCAGCAGACCTGCGCGCAGGTAGCGCACGGCTTTTTTCTGCTGGGCGATGAGGGAATCGAGGTCTGAGTACAGATCAAAAGGCGTGCCGTCCGCCTTCTTGCGCAGAACGAGCAGGTCTCCCACGCCGCCGACCTCTTCAATGCCGAACTCTGTAAGCTCTGCGATGTAGGTAAGACGGTCTATCCCCGCTTCCTTCACCTGCACGCGATATTCGTACTCGCCCGCCTTTCCGCGTCGATAGGTGGAAAACAGCGAGCCGAACTTTTCAAGAATCCAGCCCTCTTTTGCCATTCGGTTTGCCTGCTCCTCGATCCGCTCGGGATCGTTGGCATAGCTTGACAAATGCGGCAGCACCTTCTTGTCCTTGACCATGGCGATTCTCCTTTCACTCGCAGATACACTGCTCGTCTTTGATCTTCTTCCACTTTTTGTGCGTGCGCACGGCTGCGCTCGCGCCCCATACGGCGAGGGCGAGCCACGAAAGGCCGAGCACTGCCTCCAGCGCGATCCGCGGCATCCAGGCCGCCACAACGCTCGGCCCGCCCGCGGCGATCAGCTCGGCATAGAGCTCTTCATAAATTTGCGCCGCGTACAGATACTCCCACGCAGTATAAAATTGCATCGCCGCGCCGAGCGCGCACAGCGCCGCCGCAAAAATCTGCGCACTGCGCACGCACCTTGCCTCCTGCGCCTGCGACACAAGGTCGGAAAACATCTCCTCCGGCCTGCCGTCATCCACCCAGCGGAAGTACGCGCGGTGCAGAAAGCAGCCAAGATAGGTGACGCCCAGCTCCTCCACGCCCGCAATATAGGCCCTGCCCTGCTCCGTCCACGGGAAGTCCTTCATCACCTGCACATAGTAGCGGTAATCCGTGCCGTCACCGCGCGTAAAGTGGAAAAACAGCCCGCCGACGTGCGCCAGTTCCCACCCGCGCCTGCGGTGCCATGCGAGCCAGCGCTGAAAATGCGCGTTGTCAAACAGCAGATACCAGATCCACCAGAGGCAGAATTTTTGTTTCAGCATTGTGCGACCTCCCCTCTCAGTTCCATTCGCTTGTCAGCTTGTCGCCGTTTTGCGTCAGCTCGTGCAGTCTTCGCAGCTCTGCGCGCACGGCCTCGCGACCCGCGGGCGTGATCTGATACTCTTTCTTGCGTCCCTCGCTCTCGTCGCCGAGCGAGACGATCCAGCCGCGCTCGGTCAGCGTTGCGAGCGCGCCGTAGAGCGTGCCCGCGGCGAGCCGCACGCGCCCGCCGCTCAAATGCTCTACGTTCTGCATGATGCCGTAGCCGTGCAGCGGCGTATCCAGCGAAAGCAAAATGTAAAAGACCGCCTCGGTCAGCGCCGTCGTTCCCATGTGTATCCCTCTTTCCTCGGCCCCCGTTATAACGGTAGCCGATATATCGTCTACCGATAAACTATCACACCGCGCGCAGTCTGTCAATAGAAAAAAGGGGCAGGGAATGCAAAATTTGCACTCCCTGCCCCTTTCAATATGTCGCAGACCTTCGCCGCTTTTTGGAAGGCTTAAAGCCTCGTGATGACCGGCAGCACCATCGGGCTTCTCTTCGTCGCCTTAAAAAGATAGTTGCTCACCGCGCTGCGGATCGCGCCCTTGAGCTCGTTCAGGTCGCGCCCGCGCTTGCCGCGGTAGGCCTCCGCCGTGGACATCGTGAGGTTTCTGAGGTCCTGCAGCAGCTCCTCGGAATCCTTGACGTAGATAAAGCCGCGCGTGATAATCTCCGGCTCGGCCAGAAGGTCGCCGTTCTGCGCGGTGATCGGCAGCACGACGACGACCATGCCGTCTTCCGCCAGATGCTTGCGGTCGCGCAGCACGACCGCGCCGACGTCGCCGACGCCATAGCCGTCGACAAACACCTCGCCCGCGGGCGCATAACCGGGCACGCACTTCATCGAGCGCGCGCCGATCTCGACGGCGTCGCCGTTGTCGCAAATCACAATATTCTTGCGGTCCATGCCCATCTGGAGAGCGAGATCCTTGTGCAGCTGGAGCATGCGCTGCTCGCCGTGCACGGGGATGAAATACTTGGGCTTTGTCAGCGCGTGGATGATCTTGAGCTCCTCCTGGCACGCATGGCCCGAAACGTGCAGCATGTCCGCGCGGTCGTAGATGACCTCAACGCCCTTGCGGAAGAGCTCGTTGATGACACGCGAGACGGTGTTCTCGTTGCCGGGGATGGCGCTCGCCGAGATGATGACGCGGTCGCCGGGGCCGACCTCGATCTGCTTGTGCTGGGAGAACGCCATGCGGTACAGGGCGGACATCTCCTCGCCCTGCGAGCCGGTGGTGACGATGACCTGCTTTTCCAGCGGCATCGACTTGATCTTGTTGATGTCGACCACGGTGTTTTTCGGCGGCTTCATGTAGCCGAGGTCCATTGCGACCTTTGTGACATTTTCCATGCTGCGGCCCGTGACGGCGACCTTGCGCCCGCACTCCGCCGCGGCGTCCATGATCTGCTGAATGCGGTGGACGTTGGAGGCGAACGTCGTGACGATGATGCGCTGCTTGCAGCCCTGGAACAGGCGGTTAAAGGTCCGGCCCACCGTGCGCTCGCTCATCGTATAGCCTGGGCGCTCGACGTTCGTCGAATCCGCGAGCAGCGCCAAAACGCCCTGCTTGCCAAGCTCGCCGAAGCGGGCAAGGTCGATGACCTCGCCGTCGATGGGCGTCGAGTCGATCTTGAAGTCGCCCGTGTGGACAACGGTGCCAAGGCCTGTGTGGATGGCGAACGCGACAGAGTCCGCGATGGAGTGGTTCACGTGGATGAACTCCACGCTGAACTTGCCGGCCTTGACGGTCATGCCGCTTTCCACCGTGACGATCTTCGTCGATTTGAGAAGGCCGTGCTCTTCGAGCTTTAAGCGGATGAGGCCCGCGGTCAGGCGCGTGCAGTAGATGGGAATATTCACCTTTTTGAGGATGTAGGGCACGGCGCCGATGTGGTCCTCGTGCCCGTGGGTGATGAACATGCCGCGGATGCGGTTCTTGTGCTTGACAAGATAGCTCACGTCGGGGATGACGCAGTCGATGCCGTACATGTCGTCGCCGGGGAAGGCCATGCCGCAGTCGACCACGATGATCTCGCCGCCGTATTCGTAAACGGTCATATTCTTGCCGATCTCATTGAGACCGCCGAGAGGGATGATTTTTAACTGTTCAGCCAATGCTGGTTCAACTCCTTTTGATTCGTTCGTTGCAAAAACGATAGATTTGTTTTGATTTTGTCATGTGCGTCCGGGCCAAAAAGCGCAAAGCATTGGAGACGTCCGTGCTCTCACTTCGCCCTGCTTCACGAAGCGATCGCACCTGCGGCGCCTTTTGGATCCCTATGGACTTTCTATGAGAACCGCGAAAATGCGGTCAAAACCCGTTGTCGCGGAGGCTCTTGCGCGTATTTTTCCAGCGCGGCCATCCGCTATTACGGGATAGTATAGCACGTTTTCCACCAAAAGTATACCACATTTTTTGTCGACGCCGAAAAATAAAATATTGATATTGTATCCGCCCGCCCCGCCGTGTTATAATGAAATGGATTATTCCCGCGGTTTGCCGCAGTAATGTCGATCATAACGGGAGGGCAGCTTCATTATGCGGAACAAAAAGATCAGCAAACTGGTAGACCCCAGCTTCCGGCTCTACTTTCTTGTCGGCTTTCTCTTTGCCGCCGTCACGGTGCGCGTGAGCATCCCGCTCGCGATCTGCGAGGCTGCGGCGATGGCGTTTCTCTGGTGGTACTTCCGCCATACGGCGCAGAAGCGCCGCGAGGGCATCCGCCAGTACATCGACGACGTGACCGACGACATGACCACCGCCGACAAGGCCTCGATGCTCTCGGCCCCGTTCGCGATGATGGTCTTCCGCCCCGACACGCAGGAGATCCTATGGAGCAATGACAGCTTCATGCAGCTCACTGGCGTGCGCGAGGATATCTTTGACAACCGCATCGACGATATTCTCCCCGATTTTCCGACACACTGGCTGCTCGAGGGCAAAAGCGAGTGCCCCGAAACGGTGGTGATGGGCGGGCGCCACTTCCGCGTGTTCGGCAATCTGAGCCATCCCTCCTCCCGCCGCGGCGGACAGAGCCTTCTTGCCACAACGTACTGGACGGACGTGACCGAGCAGGACTCGCTGCGCGAGGAGAACGAGAGCCGCCGCCCCATCGTCTCGGTCATCGTGATCGACAACTACGAAGAGCTGATGAAGGCTGGCAGCGAGGCGTCGCGCAGCGCGGTGCTCGCCGCCATCGACGAAAAGATCAGCACATGGCTCAAGGATTCGCACAGCCTGCTGCGCAAATTCGATCGTAACCGCTACGTGCTCGTCACGACCGAGCAGGAGTATCAAAAGCTGCTTGAGGGTAAATTCTCCGTGCTCGACGCGGTGCGAAGCGTCGTCACTGAGGACGGCGTCGCCGCAACGCTCTCGATCGGCGTGGGCAAGGACGTGGATGACTACGAAACGCTCTATCAGAACGCCATGCTCTCGATCGAAATGGCGCTCTCGCGCGGCGGCGACCAGGTCGTCGTGCGCAACCGCCTTGACTTTGAATTCTACGGCGGCAAGGCCAAGTCCCCCGAAAAGCGCACGAAGGTCAAATCCCGCGTGATGGCCAACGCCCTCGGCGAGCTCATTTCCGACGCAGGCCAGATCTTCGTCATGGGCCACGCGCACGCGGACATGGATGTGGTCGGCGCGGCGGCGGGCATCTGCTGCATCGCGCGCAAGCGCGGCAAAAAGGCGCAGATCGTCATCGACATGGAGGACAACGTCGCAAAGCCGCTGCTCAGTAAGCTTGCGGCTCTTCCGGAATACAAGGACGCCTTTATCTCCGGCAACGACGCGTTCATCTCCGCCCAGCCGGGCGCGCTGCTCGTCGTGGTGGACACGAACCGCCCCGACTTTGTCGAATCCGAGCAGCTGCTTGATGCGTGCAACCGCGTGGCGGTCATCGACCACCACAGAAGAGCCGCGAATTATATCGAATCCGCCGCGCTCAACTTCCACGAGCCCTACGCCTCGAGCGCGTCCGAGCTCGTGACGGAGCTTTTGCAATACCTCGCCGACCCGACCGATTTACTTCGCGCGGAGTCCGAGGCGCTGCTCGCGGGCATCGTGCTCGACACAAAAAATTTCACGATGCGCACCGGCGGGCGCACGTTTGAGGCCGCCGCGTTCCTGCGCCGCGCGGGCGCGGACACGTCGGACGTACAGCGGCTCTTCCAGAGCGACCTTGCCGGCATGGTCGAGCGCTATGACATCATCCGTCACGCAGAGCTCGTGCACGGCGACATTGCCGTTGCCGCCGTCGAAAAGGAGATCGACCGCGTGACCGCCGCCAAGGCGGCCGACGAGCTTTTGACGCTCTCCGGCATCCATGCCTCGGTCGTGCTCTATAAGCACGGCACGGGCGTGAACCTGTCCGCGCGCTCGCTTGGCGAGATCAACGTGCAGTTCATTATGGAAAAGCTCGGCGGCGGCGGCAATTCGACCACCGCCGGCGGCCAGGTGGCCGACGCCACCGTGGACGAGGTGCGCGAGCGTCTGCTCACCGCCATCGACGAATATATGGAAGAGTGACGCTCTTCCCCACAACGTAAATCACCCCACAAGGAGGAAACAGATATGAAAGTCATTTTAACGCAGGATGTGAGAGGTCAGGGCAAAAAGGGCCAGCTCATCGACGCAGCCGAGGGCTATGCAAGAAACTTCCTGCTGCCCCGTAAGCTCGCCGTGCTCGCCACGGCTGACGCCATCAACACCATGAACCTGAAGGAGAAGGCCCGCCGCGCCGAGGAGGCCGCGAACCGTCAGGCCGCCGTCGAAATGGGCGGCAAGCTCAAGAACGTGACCGTCAAGCTCACGGCCAAGGGCGGCAAGGAGGGCAAGCTCTTCGGTGCTATCACGAGCAAGGAAATTTCCGAGGGCCTTGCGAGCCAGTTCCAGCTCGACGTGCCCAAGCAGAAGATCGTGCTCGACGAGCCCATCAAGGCCTTCGGCACCTACGAGGTCAAGGCCAAGCTCGGCTACGAAGTGAGCGCCAGGTTCTCCGTCAGCGTGAGCGAGGAGTAAGGCGCAAGATTACGCAATTAAGGAGGTCTTCTCGTGGAAGATATCTTCTACCGGCAGATGCCTCATTCGCTCGAGGCCGAGCAGTCCGTGCTCGGCTCGATGCTCATCGACGCAAACTGCGTCAAGGACGTGATGGAGCAGCTCCGTCCCGATGATTTTTACTTAAAGCAGAACCGCGAGATCTTCGAGACGATCTACTCCATGTTCGTCTACTCCAAGCCCATCGACGGCGTGACCGTCGCGGGCGAGATGGAGAAAAACGGCACCTATGAGGAAAGCACGACGCGCCCGTACCTCGCCCAACTGATGGACGTGACGCCCACGAGCGCAAACGTGATGGAATACGTCGGCATCGTACGCGACAAGGCGCTGCTGCGCGCGCTCTATACCGTGGCGGGGGAAATTTCCACCATGGTGCAGGACGGCACAGGCGGCGCGTCCAGCGTGCTCGACGCGGCGGAGCAGAAAATTTACGCCGTGCGCCGCGGGCGCAGCGCGCAGAGCATGGCGAGCATCGGGGTTGTTTTGCAGGGCGTTCTCGACCATCTGAGCGAGCTGAGCGCCAACGGCGGCAAAACGCTGCCCGGCCTCCCCACGGGCTTTGGCGTACTGGACGACAAGATGAATGGTCTCAACAGATCGGACCTTGTGCTGCTGGCCGCACGTCCCGGTATGGGTAAAACGAGTATGGCGCTGAACCTTGCGCTGAATGTCGCGCGCTCAAGCGGGCAGGCCGTGGCCGTGTTCTCGCTCGAAATGTCGCGCGAGCAGCTCGTGACGCGTATCTTATCGAATCAGGCGACGGTCGAGAACCAGCGTCTCGTGACGGGCAACCTGCGTGAGCAGGACTGGGTCAACATCGCAAACGCCGCATCTGTCCTCTCGGGGCTTGACATTCTCATTGACGACAATCCGCTGCTCACCGTTGCGGACATGAACGCCAAGTGCCGCCGTATCGACAATTTAGGTTTGGTAGTCATCGACTACTTGCAATTGATGGCGTCCTCCGGCACGAAGGGCTACAGCGGCGAGAGCCGCCAGCAGGTGGTCAGCGATATTTCCCGTATGCTCAAGATCATGGCAAAGGAGCTTCAGGTTCCCGTGCTGTGTCTTTCCCAGCTCTCGCGTGCGAACGAAAAGCGCGAGGATAAGCGCCCCATGCTCTCCGACCTTCGTGAATCGGGTGCCATCGAGCAGGACGCGGATATCGTCATGTTCCTGTACCGCGACGATTATTACAACGAGGACTCGGAAAAGCGCAACATCGCCGAGTGCATCATCGCCAAGAACCGCCACGGCGAAACCGGCAAGGTCGAGCTCGCCTGGTCGCCGCAGTATACGACGTTCTCGTCGCTCGACTACCGGCATGAAGAGGACTGAGCTGCCGCGCGCGGAAGCACTCTGCGCGCGCTATCTCGACAAGAATCGGCCCGTGCTCGCCGCCGTGTCCGGTGGTTTGGACTCGATGTGTTTACTGCATTTTCTGCGCGGGGAGGGGTATGACGTCTCCTGTGCGCACTTCAACCACCAGCTTCGCGGCGAAGAGGCTGCGCGTGACGAAGACTTCGTCCGCGCGTGGTGCGAAAAAGAGGACATTCCCTTCTATCTGGGCACCGGTGACGTGCGTGCCCACGCGCGCGCAACCGGCAAATCGGAAGAGGAAGCTGCGCGCGACCTGCGCTACGCCTTTCTCCGTGAAACAGCGCAAATGCTCGGCGCCCAGATTGCGCTGGCACACCATGCGGACGACAACGCGGAAACGGTGCTCTTAAACTTCGTCCGCGGGACGGATCTGCGCGGCCTGTGTGGTATGCGGCCCAAGCAGGGCGACATTGTCCGCCCGTTTTTGGAGCAGACGCGAGAAGAGCTCGTCACCTATGCGCGCGCTCACAACATCCCGCATGTCGAGGATCACACGAACGCGGACCCGAACGCCGCCGCACGGAACTACCTGCGGCTTGAAATTCTGCCGCGGTTCAGGGAGCTCAATCCCCGCGCGCCTCAGCATATCGCCACAACGGCGCGTTCATTGACTGCGCTCGACGATGCGCTTGAGCAGGCGGCGGAAGCCGCACTTTCCCATGCAAAAGCGCAGGACGGCGGTATTTCGCTGTCGCTGGACTGCTTTCTTGCCGCCGATGAAGTCGTGCAGCCACGTATCCTGCTGCACTTGGCCGACGCGCTCGGCCTCGGGCGCAAGGACATCGGGCGCAAGCAGCTCGACGCGATCTGCGCCCTTGCGCAGAGAGGCGGCAGCGCCGAGCGGCGCTATACGCTGCCGCAGAGCGCAACTGTCCGCATCGCGGACGGCGCGCTGACGATGGCGTTCTCCCCCGCCGCGCTGCCAAAGGCGGCGCTTGTGGAAAACGTTCCCCTCCCATGGGGCAATTTTGAGCTGACGCTGCTGCATAAGCCCGACGGCGAGGGCATTTCGCTCCGCGTGCCGGAAGACGGTGAGATCATCACCGTCGCCCCGTGCGACCTGAACGCGCGCTTAATGCTTCAAGGCGCGAACGGCGCGCGCAGCGTCAAGCGGCTGTGCGTCGACCGAAAGCTCTCCCTCACCGAGCGCGACGCGCTCCCCGCCCTTTACGTGGGCGGCCGGCTTGCCGCCGTGTGGCGGCTGGGGACGGACGTTACTTTCCTGCCGAAAGGCGGGAACATGGCGTGCTTCGTGCGCGTCATCCCCCGATAACGCCAATTTGTGCGACCTGCGGCGGAATGCCGCATCAGATACAACAAATACGAATAAAAAGAAAGTGGAGAAAAAAGCTATGGCTAAGAGCAATATGGATCAGGACATCCTGAAGGTACTGTATTCCGAGGAGCAGCTCAAAACGCGCGTGCAGGAGATGGGCGACGAGCTCTACGAGCGCCTCAAGGGCAAAAATCCCCTGTTTCTCGGCGTGCTGAAGGGCTCTTTTATCTTCATGGCCGACATCGTGCGCGCCTGCCAGCTCAAGAGCGACATTGAATTCATCGCCGTCTCGTCCTATCAGAACGCGACGACCTCGTCCGGCGTCGTGCAGATCACGCGCGATCTCCAGCAGGACATCACGGGCCGCGATATCGTCGTCATCGAGGACATTCTCGACTCCGGCAACACGCTCTACTTCCTCAAGAATTACTTTATGACCAAGGGCGCTTCCAGCGTGACCGTCGTGACGCTGCTCGACAAGCCCGCCCGCCGCACCAAGCCCATCGCCGCCGACCTCGCAGGCTTCGAAGTGCCCGACGAATTCGTCGTCGGCTACGGCCTCGACTACGCCCAGAAGTACCGCAATATGCCGTACATCGGCGTGCTCAAGCCCGAGGTTTATTCTGAAAATTGATCTTTCTGGCTCCTCAAAAAGCCTCGCAGAGTTTCGTGCCGCGCACGGCACGAAATCAATTCAAATCTGTTTTCTGCCGCGACATGTGCGTGGCAGAAAACACCTTGCGCGGAGTGTTGTGTCGAATTGTTCGCTTTCAGCGGACAACCGAGGCACAAAACGCAGCGAATCTTTCTCAAAAAAAGAGGCCTTGCCTCTTTTTTTGAATCAGCAAGGAGGATATCCCATTGACTCAACAGACCAAGCGTCCCAATCTTTTGCCGTATCTGCTGGTGCTGCTGGTGCTCGTCGGCGTCTACGGCTTTATGAACAAGCCGGTGGAGGCCGAACCGTCGTATGCCGAGGTACGCGAGCTGTTCGAATCCGAGCAGGTCTCGGCCTTCACGGTGACGGACACCACGCTGCGCATGAAGCTGCGCGAGCCCATCGACGGCAAAACGGAGCTCAAAAAGGACCTTTTCAGCGTGACGCTCTTCTATGACGACTTAGGCGAGCTCATCGAGCAGCAGAAGGCCGACGGCATCATCGAGGACTACGACTTCACCGCCGACCACTCGATCAACTATGTCGCGATGTTCGCGCCTTATATTTTAGCGGTGCTCGGCATTTTCGCCATCTGGTACTTCCTCTCCGTCCGCTCCGCGGGCGGAGGCGGCGGCGACCGCATGGCAAAATTCGGCACGGCGTCGTTCAAGACCGGCGGAGACAACAAGCGCCCCACGACGTTCTCTGACGTCGCCGGTGCGGATGAGGAAAAAGAGGAATTGCAGGAGATCGTCGACTTTTTGAAAGCGCCGGGCAAGTTCATCGACCTCGGCGCGCGCATCCCCAAGGGCGTGCTGCTTGTCGGCCCTCCGGGCACGGGCAAGACGCTGCTGGCCCGCGCGGTCGCGGGCGAGGCGGGCGTGCAGTTTCTGTCGATCTCCGGCTCTGACTTTGTCGAAATGTATGTCGGCGTCGGCGCGAGCCGCGTGCGCGACCTCTTCGAACAGGCGAAAAAGGTCGCCCCCGCGATCATCTTCATCGACGAGATCGACGCCGTGGGCCGTCAGCGCGGCACGGGCCTCGGCGGCGGCCACGACGAGCGCGAGCAGACGCTCAACCAGCTGCTCGTCGAAATGGACGGCTTCGGTACGAATCAGGGCGTCGTCGTCATGGCGGCGACGAACCGCGCCGACATCCTCGACCCCGCGCTGCTGCGCCCGGGCCGCTTCGACCGTCAGGTCTACGTGGGGCTTCCCGACATCCGCGGCCGCGAGGAGATCCTGAAGATCCACGTCAAGAATAAGCCCCTTGCCGAGGATGTGGACCTCTCCACCGTCGCCAAGGGAACGCCCGGCTTCACGGGCGCGGACCTCGAGAACCTCTCGAACGAGGCGGCGCTGCTCGCCGCGCGCCGCGGCAGCAAGCTCATCACGATGTCCGACTTCTCCGAGGCGGAGATCAAGGTCATCGCAGGTCCCGAGAAGAAGAGCCGTGTCGTCAGCGAGCACGAGCGCAAGCTGACCGCCTATCACGAGGCCGGTCACGCCATCGTGATGCACGCACTGCCGACGCACGATCCCGTGCACCAGATCACGATCGTCCCGCGTGGCGGCGCGGGCGGCATGACGATCTCGCTGCCCACGGAGGACCGCTCGTACCAGTCCAAGCGCTATATGGAAGAGCAGATCGTCTCGCTGCTCGGCGGGCGCGTGGCGGAAAAGCTGATGCTCGGCGACATTTCGACCGGCGCGTCGAACGATATCCAGCGCGCCTCGCAGATCGCGCGCAAGATGGTCTCGGTGTACGGCATGAGCGACAGGCTCGGCTCGATCTCGTTTGAATCCGGCCACGATGAAATCTTCATCGGCCGCTCGATGGCGCAGGCCAAGCCCTATTCCGAGCAGGTCGCCGCGCAGATCGATGAGGAGGTCAAGTCCATCGTCGACGCCGCCTACGAGCGCTGCGAGGACATCCTCTCGCGCGATCAGAAGCACCTCATCGCCGTGGCGGAATTCCTGCTTGCGCACGAGACGATGAGCGCTGAGGAATTCGAGGCCGTTTTCACCGACGAAGCCGCCGGCCATGACAAAATCTAATCCTGTTATGAATAAATATCTCATCAGCAAGCCGCTGGTGAGATATTTATTCACATTTTCGCAAGAATTCCTGCATTTTCAGCGCTTTTCCCCTTGCCAATTCGGTTTCTTCTGCTATAATGGGGCATTAGTCATTCCATTTACATGAAAAAAAAGAGAGAATCGAACATGAAAAAAAGCAGTAGTTTCAGCGGCTCGCTCGGCTTTGTGCTGGCCGCGGCGGGCAGCGCGGTGGGCGTCGGCAATATCTGGCGCTTCCCCTATCTCTGCGCCAAGGACGGCGGCGGCCTATTTCTGTTGATGTATCTGGTGCTGGTGCTGACCTTCGGCTTCACCCTGCTGACGACTGACGTAGCCATCGGCCGCCGCACGAAGCAGAACGCTCTCAATGCCTTTGCAACGCTCAACAAGAAGTGGAAGTTTTTGGGTTACCTCACCTTCCTCGTCCCCACGCTCATCATGACGTATTACTCCGTCATCGGCGGCTGGATCACGAAGTATTTTACCCTCTACCTCGTCTCGAGCGGCGACGCAGCCGCGCAGGACGGGTTCTTCACCTCGTTCATCACCTCCCCCGTCTCGCCCATCGTCTTCATGCTGATCTTTTTGGCGCTGACGGCGTGGGTCGTGTACTGCGGCGTGGAAAAGGGCATTGAAAAATACTCCCGCTACATCATGCCGGGTCTGCTCCTTCTCATCATCGGCATCGCCATCTTCTCGCTCACGCTCTCTTACACCGACGAGAGCGGCATGACGCGCACGGGTATCGAAGGATTGCTCGTCTACATTAAGCCCGACTTCACGGGCCTGACCGTCCAGCGCTTTTTGAACATCGCGCTCGACGCGATGAGTCAGCTCTTCTTCTCGCTCAGTGTCAGCATGGGCATCATGATCACCTACGGCAGCTACGTCAAGGACGACGTCGACCTCAACAAGGCCAACAACCAGATCGAAATTTTCGACACGGGCGTTGCGTTCCTCGCGGGCCTCATGATCATCCCTGCCGTCTATGTCTTCCTCGGCACTGACGGCATGGCCAGCGGCCCGAGCCTGACGTTCATCAGCCTGCCGAAGGTCTTCGCCGCGATGGGCGGCGTGGGCCGCGTCGTGGGCGCGGTGTTCTTCCTCGCGCTCGGCTTCGCCGCGCTGACGAGCTGCGTGTCCGTCATGGAGACGCTCGTCGCCAACTGCATGGAGATTTTCCACAAGTCGCGCAAGGAGATGTGCGCCGCCGTGGGCGTCTATTCGCTCGTGACGGCTGTGCTCATCTGCATGGGCTACAATGTGCTCTACTTCGAGCTTCCGCTGCCCAACGGCTCGACCGCGCAGCTGCTCGACGTGATGGACTACATCAGCAACAGCTTCCTGATGCCGTTTATCAGCCTGCTCACGAGCATTTTGGTCGGCTGGGTCGTGGGTCCGAAGTGGATCATCGCCGAGGTCGAGAAAAACGGCGAGCACTTCGGCCGCGCCAAGCTCTACAGCGTGATGATGAAGTATGTCGTGCCCGTTGTCATGCTCATTCTGTTTTTGACCTCCACGGGGCTCGGCAGCCTGATCTTCGGCTGACAGGTAAGAAATTTTGGCAAAAAAGGGAACGCTTGCGCGTTCCCTTTTCTTTTGCTCTCCCGCCTTTTTCTCCGTTCAAAGTACGCAAAATATATTTTTCCGCCGCGTGGTTTTTTGTCAAAAGCGCAAATTTCTTTTTCCCTGCTTGACAAAACGGGGGCGGGCGATTATAGTAGCATCATTAAATCTCATAGTTCACAAATACCATGACGGGGAAAAATTCGTCCTACAGACGCTTCAGAGAGTTGCCGGTCGCTGCGAGGCAATGCAGAGCGGGATGATGTCACTGGCCCCTGAGTAGCTCCGCTGAGACGATTTTCGTTTAGGCGCAGCCGGATCTCCTCACCGTTACCAACGAGGCGCATTCGCTTGATTTTAAGCCGATGCAGAAAGCGGGCATATTTTATGCCAACAAGAGTGGTACCGCGGAAGTTTTGAGCTTTCGTCTCTTCAAGGGAAGAGACGGAGGCTTTTTTTGTTGCTATGCGAGAGAAAAAAGAGCAGGAGGAACACACCATGAAACGCATTAAAATTTTTGACACGACCCTGAGAGACGGCGAGCAGTCCCCCGGCTGCAGCATGAATCTGACGGAAAAGATCGAAATGGCCCGCCAGCTTGAAAAGCTGGGCGTCGACGTGATCGAGGCGGGCTTCGCCATCGCGTCTCCCATGGACCACAAGAGCGTGCAGGCCATCGCCGCCGCGGTGACGAACTGCACGGTCGCCTCGCTCGCGCGCTGCGCCAAGGGCGATATCGACGCGGCGTGGGACGCCGTGAAGGAGGCGAACCACCCCCGCATCCATGTCTTCCTCGCAACAAGCGACATCCACATGGAGTACAAGCTCAAGATGACGCGCGAGCAGGTCATCGACCGCATCCGCGAGATGGTCGCCTACGCCAAGAGCTATTGCGATGACATCGAGTTTTCCGCCGAGGACGCCTCCCGCTCCGACTGGGCATTTCTGGCCCATTGCTACTCCACTGCCGTCGCCGCGGGCGCGACGACGCTGAATGTGCCCGACACCGTCGGCTACTCCACGCCGCAGGAGATGTATGACCTCATCACCTACCTGCGTGAAAACATCGAGGGCGTCGAGCATGTCGACATCTCCGTCCACTGCCACAACGACCTCGGCATGGCGGTGGCCAATTCGCTCGAATGCGTCCGCGCGGGCGCGACGCAGGTCGAATGCACGGTCAACGGCATCGGCGAGCGCGCGGGCAACGCGAGCCTTGAAGAGATCGTCATGGCGCTGCGCACGAGAAAGGACTTCTACGACGCCGAGACCGGCGTGAACACCAAGCAGATCTACCGCTCGAGCAAGCTGCTGAGCAACATCACGGGCGTGCCCATCCCGCCGAGCAAGGCCATCGTCGGCGCGAACGCCTTCGCGCACGAGTCGGGCATCCATCAGCACGGCGTCATTGCCAATGCAAGAACGTACGAGATCATGAACTCCACCGACGTCGGCATCCCGCAGAACACGATGGTGCTCGGCAAGCACTCCGGCAAGCACGCGCTGCGTGAAAAGCTCGAATCCATGGGCTACGAATTGAGCGACGAGGAGCTTGAAAGCGTGTTCACCCGCTTCAAGGATCTCGCCGACAAGAAAAAGAACATCACGAGCAGCGACATTGAGGCGCTCGTGCTCCACCGCCAGGCCGCGGTGCAGGGCAGCTGCCAGCTCGTGAGTCATGTGGTCAACACGGGCCACGGCGTGCCGAACATCTCGTGCATCAAGCTCCAGCGCGGCGACGAGCAGATCGAAGACGTCGCCATCGGCACGGGCCCGCTGGACGCCTCGTTCAAGGCCATCAACCGCATGCTCCAAATGGACGTGAAGCTCGAGAGCTTCAGCCTCAACGCCGTCACGGACGGCGAGGATGCCATCGGCGAGGCCGTGGTCAAGGTCTCCGGCCCCGACGGGCGGTCGTACACCGGCTCGGGCCTCTCGACCGATATCATCGAATCGTCGATCCGCGCCTACGTCAACGGCATCAACAAGATCATGGAATCCGGCAACTGAAAGGAGAAACGCGACATGGGCATGACAATGACGCAGAAAATTCTCGCCAAGCACGCAGGACTTGAGAGCGTGCGCGCGGGCCAGCTCATCCAGGCAAAGCTCGACCTCGTCCTCGGCAACGACATCACGACCCCCGTGGCCATCAACGAGTTTGAGTCCGCGGGCTTTGAAAAGGTCTTCGACAAGAGCCGCATCGCCATGGTGATGGACCACTTCGCACCGAACAAGGACATCAAGTCCGCCACGCAGTGCAAGCAGTGCCGCACCTTTGCCCGCCGCTTCGACATCGACCACTTCTACGATGTCGGCACGATGGGCATCGAGCACGCGCTGCTGCCCGAGCAGGGGCTTGTCGCCCCGGGCGAGGCCGTCATCGGTGCGGACTCTCACACCTGCACTTACGGCGCGCTCGGCGCGTTCTCCACCGGCGTCGGCTCGACCGACATGGGCGCGGCCATGGCCGCGGGCGAGACGTGGTTCAAGGTCCCGTCCGCCATCAAGGTGAATCTCACCGGCAAGCTCCGCCCGTTCGTCTCCGGCAAGGACGTCATCCTGACGCTCATCGGCATGATCGGCGTGGACGGCGCACGCTACCAGTCCATCGAATTTTCCGGCGAGGGCGTCAAGAACCTCACGATTTACGACCGCCTGACGATCTGCAACATGGCCATCGAGGCGGGCGGCAAAAACGGCATCTTCCCCGTCGACGACGTGACGCGCGCCTATGTTGAGGGCCGCGTGGACCGCCCCTGGACAGCGTTCGAGGCCGACCCCGATGCAGAATACGAGCGCGTCATCGACATCGACCTCGGCAAGGTCGACTGCACAGTCGCCTGGCCGCACCTGCCCGAAAACGCGCACAGCGCGCGCGAGGGCAGCGACATCGCCATCGACCAGATCGTCATCGGCTCGTGCACGAACGGCCAGCTCCCTGACATGGCCGCCGCCGCCGCGATCTTAAAGGGGCATCACCTGGCCCCGAACGTCCGCGGCATCATCATCCCCGCCACGCAGGAAGTTTACCGCGCCTGCATGCACGAGGGCTACACCGATATTTTCCTCGACGCGGGCTGCATCGTCTCCACGCCCACATGCGGGCCGTGCCTCGGCGGCTATATGGGCATCCTCGCCGCCGGCGAGCGCTGCGTTTCCACCACCAACCGCAACTTTGTCGGCCGCATGGGCCACGTCGACAGCGAGGTCTACCTCGCCTCTCCGGCTGTCGCCGCGGCGTCTGGTATTACCGGCCACATTTCTCATCCGGAGGAGGTCATGAACAAATGAATGCACACGGCATTGTCCATAAGTATGGGGATCACGTCGATACGGACGTCATCATCCCCGCGCGCTATCTGAACACCCAGAGCCACAAGGAGCTCGCCTCCCACTGCATGGAGGACATCGACAAGGACTTCATCCACCGCGTCAAAGACGGCGACATCATGGTCGCGGGCGTAAACTTCGGCTGCGGCTCGTCGCGCGAGCACGCGCCCGTCGCCATCAAGGCGAGCGGCATCTCCTGCGTCATCGCGGCGAATTTCGCCCGCATCTTCTACCGCAACGCTATCAACATCGGCCTCGCCATTTTGGAGTGCCCCGCCGCGAGCGCGGAGATCGAAAACGGCGACGAGGTAACAGTCGACTTCGACACCGGCGTCATCACAGACGTGACAAAGGGCACGACGTATCAGGCCGAGCCCTTCCCGCCGTTTATCAAGGACATGATCGCGCGCGGCGGCCTGATGGCCTCGCTCAAGGCAAAGGAGGCGGCGAAATGAACAAGACCATTGCCATCATCAAGGGCGACGGCATCGGCCCCGAGATCGTCACCGAGGCCATGGGCGTTTTAGACGCCGTGGCCGCGAAGTTTGGCCACACCTTCACCTACGTCGACGCGCCGATGGGCGGCAACGCCATCGATAAATTCGGCGTGCCGCTGCCGGATTCGAGTTTAGCGACCTGCCGCAACGCGGACAGCGTGCTGCTCGGTGCGGTCGGCGGCCCGAAGTGGGACAATCAGCCCGCCGCCAACCGCCCCGAGCGCGGTCTGCTCAAGCTGCGCGAGGGCATGTGCCTCTACACGAACGTGCGCCCTGCGAAGATGTTCTCCGAGCTCTCCGCCGCCTGCCCGCTGCGCGCCGACATCGCGGAAGGCGGCATCGACTTCATCGTCGTGCGCGAGCTCATCGGCGGCGTGTACTTCGGCGAGCACCGCACGGAAGAGGCGAACGGCGAGCAGAAGGCCACCGACATCATGGCCTACTCCGAGCACGAGATCAAGCGTGTCGCGCGCGTCGCGTTCGAGACCGCGCGCAAGCGCCGCAAGCGCGTCACCTCCATCGACAAGGCCAACGTGCTCGACACCTCGCGTCTCTGGCGCAAGACGGTCACAGAGGTCGCGAAGGACTATCCCGACGTCGAGCTTCGCCACATGTATGTCGACAACGCGGCGATGCAGCTCGTGCGCGACCCGAGCCAGTTCGACGTCATCGTGACCGAAAATCTCTTTGGCGACATCCTCTCCGACGAGGCGAGCCAGATCACGGGCTCGATCGGCATGATCCCGTCCTCCAGCATGGGCGACGGCACGAACGGGCTCTATGAGCCCATCCACGGCTCCGCGCCCGACATCGCGGGGCAGGACAAGGCGAACCCCATCGGCACGATCCTGGCCGCCGCAATGATGCTGCGCTACAGCTTCGACATGGCCGCCGAGGCCGACGCCATCGAGCGCGCGGTGGATAAAACGCTGCGCTCGGGCTTCCGCTGCGGCGACATCATGCAGGAAAACTGCCAACTCGTCGGCTGCAAGGCCATGGGTGCGGAGATCCGCAGCCGTATCTGAAACGATCTCTTCCAAACTTCTTTATGAACCTCTCCTTTGATCCTCTGCATCGCGCGGCGATGCGAAAAAGGTTCCCAAGCCATTGGCTTGGGAACCTTTTTTCTTCCGCTGTCAAATTTTGCCGATCAGCACAACGATCCCGCCGACCGCGGCCGCGACAAGAAGGTACAGCGCTGTGGCCGCACTGCGCTTGGTGTAGACCGTCCGCCACGGCTTCCCATAGGGGACGCCCTCCATGCCCTCGATACGCCAGATCTTGCTGTGGCCGACCCACAGCAGGTCGATGACAAAGCCGTCGAACCAGTTCACGACCACAAGGAAGAGGTAGGTTCCAAAACTCGCGGTCTTAAAGTCCTTCACGCCGTTCCATCCGGCGATGACCGCGATCAGCACGACGAAGATCACAAGGCAGAAGAACGTCATAAAGCGCTTGCCCTTGCGCAGCTCCTCAGTCTTGTCGGCGATGCCGCGCTTCTGCGCCTCGTCGAGATACGCGTCCGGGTAAAAATAGAGGCAGTTGCGCCCGCTGTCTCGCACCGCGCATTTGACCAGCGCGAGATAGAGCCGCGTACTTCTCCATCTTGTCTTGCGGTAGTGAGGCCAAGTTCTCGCCGTCAGTCCCTACGACATAGAAATCGCCAACCAGCACGTCCTGTCCGAACCGGCGATCAGGCTCAAAGCCAATGAGCTTACCCTCATCGTTCAGGAGCAGGACTACGCCTTCTTCCACGCCGACCAACTGGATCAGGTGATGGTAGTCCTTCACTCCACTGCTCACGGCTTCTTGCAGAGCCGACAACTCATTTTTCAGGGTGACTACTTTCGGTTTCTTATGAGGGCTGACCTTGAGCACAGTGATTTCCTTCTCTTTGCACATAAACCATACCTCCGCTTTCAAAATTGGGATGGCATCGTACACGAGATTTTCTTGAATTACAAGCCTTTTTTTGCTCAAAATTCTTGCAGAAGCGGTGCCTTGGTTATTGACTATTTTCCCTTAAAATGCCTTTGCCAGTCGTTGAAAATTTCACCCCTATCACTCTTTCCACAGGTTTTCGCGGCAAATACCGTGGGCACCCCTTAGAATTGCAAATGAACACTCTTTTCCAATCACCAATATCACAGTTACTTTAAGCCTCAATGTGTATAATAAATAAGATGACCATTCGCCCTTTTGTTTTAGGGTTTGTTTTGCTCATCTCTAAGAAAATAAGGGTT